>Ga0114972_10000044_pt1 | contig 78983 bp, 65 predicted proteins | sample M_140807_EF_Meta_FD_87354 | JGI IMG/M metagenome (GOLD analysis project Ga0114972, IMG submission 87354) | Freshwater microbial communities from Lake Montjoie, Canada to study carbon cycling - M_140807_EF_MetaG | ecosystem: Environmental > Aquatic > Freshwater > Lake | place: Lake Montjoie... | reverse complement strand
TAACTATTCAGCAAAAAACTGCCGACGAGCGTTGAGCGAGTCGAGCCACCCAAATCACCACTGCGTTTCATGCTTTTTATGTCTTTCAAATGACTCCTTTAAAAAGGTGGGCTGAATAGTTACAATTTGTCAAAATAATCCCATTTTTTTTGATTACTCTCTCAAGGAGAGTTACTCAGGAATCAAAAATCCGTACTCCTTTGCCGAAGAGATGGCGGCTTCGGTAAATCGGGGCTTCTTGTCTGGCCACGAGAGCTCGCCCTTTGCTGCTGCTGTTATTACCCATGGAAAAAGTCGATGCTCTGCATCAAGAACGCGGGCTGCAAGGGTTTCAGAGGTGTCGGCGGGGAGCACGGGAACGGGTGCTTGGGCAATCACTGGTCCAGTGTCAACTCCACTATCAACAAGATGAACGGTCGCACCGTGCAGTGTTTCGCCTGCAGTTAAAGCTCGCTGATGGGTGTTTAGTCCCGGATAGGCTGGTAAGAGAGATGGGTGAATGTTGATTAATCGATCACCAAATTGCTCTACAAACCACGGCTTTAAAATCTGCATAAATCCAGCCAGCACTATTAGGTTGGGAGCAAGATCAACCAAAGCTGTAGCGATCTTTTCCTGACATGCGGCAATAGATCCAGCCGCCTTTCGAGAGCAGGTCAATCCCTTTATGCCAGCCTCAGAGGCGAATGAGAGAACGGGAGCGTTTTCGTTGTCTGAGATTATGGTGCTGATGCGGTATGGGCCTTGGTTATTTATCAACGCCCGAGCGTTCGATCCTCGTCCCGATGCGAGAATTACGACCGATGGAGTTTTTGCTGGAGCTATCTCCTCGGCGAGCCATCGCCCATACGTGGCTCCAAAATTTGCATTAATCTCAATAATCGCCGGGATTTCGTAAGGATGAAGCTCTATAATCCTTCGTCGCAAATGAGGGAGGGCGTCTTGGGTGGTTTTAAACTGAATTTGAAGCTCTTGCTCCATCGTCACAGCATCGTTCCAACGATAAACGGAGCTAATAGCGGGTATTATTGCAACACAACCAGAGAGCCGTTCCTCAACACAGATTTTTGCCAATCGTTCTGCATCAGCCGCTGAGGGAACGGTTGTAACGAGAAGAGCGCCGGAGCAGGGATCGGTTTGTTTTTGTTCAGTGGAGCGGAATTCGGGGATGGTGCTCATGGGCGGTTTTTAGAATAGGATTCAGAGGTCGTTTGTTTAGCCGATAATTAATCGGTTTGGCAGATGGTACTGTTTTCAGTTACAGTAGGCCACCAACCGGGCATAGCGGTATAGATAAAATCATTGAAAGAAAGCGACTCTGTATGAGACAAATTGTTCCAATTATCAGTGGCAAAGGTGGCGTCGGCAAGTCGACTGTAGCGGTAAATCTCGCGGTGTCGTTGGCGCAGCGGGGGCTAAAGGTGGGGCTTATTGATAGCGATTTCTACGGGCCGAGTGTCCCGACTCTGCTCGGCGGTGGAACGCTCTCGATGGACTACGAAGGAAAGATGATTCCTCCGGTTAAATTCGGGGTGAAATATATGTCGCTCGGGTTTTTCCTGAGCAACCCTGATGATGCGGTAATCTGGCGCGGGCCGATGTTTGGTAAGGCGCTTCATCAACTTTTTCACGATGTAAATTGGGGTGCAATCGATATTTGCATCGTCGATATGCCGCCAGGTACAGGGGATGCGCAGCTCTCTCTTGCTCAGATGGTTACCCTCGCGGGAGCAGTTGTTGTTACCACGCCGCAAGAAGTTGCCTTGGCAGATGTACGAAAATCGATCAGCATGTTGCGCAAAGTCAATGTGCCGGTGCTCGGTATCGTTGAAAATATGGCGGGATACCGATTGGCTGATGGGTCGGTAGTTCCGATTTTTGGAGAGGGTGGAGGCAAACGGACTGCTGACTCGTGTGGTGTGCCGCTATTTGCTTCAATTCCCCTTGACACAACGATTCGAGAGGGAGGGGATGTCGGCTCACCCGCAGCGCAGCAGTCCGAGACGGTTCCGGGGAGCTACTTCTCTGAGATCGCCGAACAATTGCTGGCGGCGTTGGCAGTACGTGCCGAAGAGGCGCCACCTCAGATTATTAGTTAGTTGCTGTTAGGTGAGGTGATACCAAGCGGGGCGATAATCAACTTTTTCTTTTCTCTAAAATGGTAGGTGTCGTTCATATATAAAAGCCGTGACCGTCTACCACTAGTTTCCACACAAGAGTTTTCCAATGTTCTACTTCATTCTCTCCATTCATGTGCTCCTCTGCTTTGTCCTTATCGGGCTTGTTCTGCTTCAGCAGGGTAAGGGTGCCGATTTGGGAGCGGCGCTGGGAGGGGGTAGTAATTCCGTTTTTGGAGCTGGCGGAGCTACGGCGTTTGTAGTGAAGGCTACAACTGTCTCAGCTGTGCTCTTCATGGTGACCTCGATACTGTTGATAAAATATTACGGCCCAGCAGAGTTGGTGGCGGGAACACCAGCTGAACGGCTTGAAGGATCGCTCATGAAAGAGGCGGTCGAGCGGGCGCAGCAGCCAGTTGCTACGACTGAGGGGGCTGCACCAGAGGGGACAGCGGCCGCGGTCGAAACGGTTATTCCAGCTGATAAAACTCCGGAAGCTGTAAATACAGCGGCGGCAGCGGTCCCAGCAGCGGCCGAGGCTCCTAAAACTGCAAATTCAACGACAACAGCTAATTAATCCTTGTTTTTATCAGACGGTTCAGCAGCTTTGGACGTGGTTTCCTGAGCCACCGTTGGAACAGGGGTCGCTGTGGGGGTTAGTCCCTGCTGAATTAACTGTTGCAGAGCTTCTATCGGAATGGGGGTCGGGCGTGTGGCGCTAAGTGCTCGTTGATCAGAGTTCGGCGTGTAGGTCCCTATTACAGGCTCTCGACCAATTGCACCTGAAGAGGACCCGATTATGGGTGCAACGGGGCGGCTCGGTTGGTTTCTGGGAGCTCTTATTACTACCCTTTTGCTTGATTTTGGTTCTCGTTTTTTTTGCGGTGTGTGGAAGGTTTGCGCACGGTGCGTGTGGGACGATATTGTCGGAGTTGGCGTTGGTTGTGGAGGAAGCTGAAAGTTAGTTAAGCGTCCATTTACCAGAAAGACTGGTGCTGCTCCTGGGAAAATACCGAGCTTCCTGACTGTCAAAAATTGGCGGCGAGATAGCGTAAAAGGCCCTCGAATCATCCAATCATTATTTTCAGCACCGGTGTCGATGCTATCTGCGAAATACGTTTGTCGATAGCGAAGATATATGAGCTGAAATGAATTGTGGTTTATAAGCTCGATCGCATCTGGTCCACCACGTTGCACAAAAAGTTCACGAATAGATCTTCCTTGAGAGAGCTGCTCGCCCAGAAACTGATTGGCCCCCAAAAATGGATTAGTTGCGCTTAAAGGAAGTGGGCCTTTGCCGACAAGCGGGTTGGAGGAACCCGTGAGGCATCCAGCAACTAGAATGCACAAAGTGGCGATGCCGATTGTGTGCCTAACGATCCGAGGTGTCATTTGTAGTATCAGCAGAAGGTACGCTTAGTTTTTGCGGCACGAGCCTTTTTACGGAGTGGGACGAGATACTGTCGTTTTGATGCTGCCGATCGACCCAAGGATGCCCCTGTTGGCGATTCTTTGTTCTAATTGCTGGAATTGTCGGTCAAACTGAACTCATGAGGAGAATTAGGAAGAACGGAGGGTAAAATCAGAGGGAAAAGGAAGGGCTTGACTTTACTGATGCTTACTCGGCCTACAGTATGCGATACTGGAGGTGATACGGTGTCTTGCCTCTACATTCTTCTTGCCGAGTATGGAAATACGATGCTTCAGCGCCTGGGATTATCTTCGTGATATCGTCCGTGCGCTTGAAAAAGGGGATTCACTCGTGGGGGAGTCGCTCGTGTGTGAAATACCTGGCTCTCCTGCGACCGATCCAGTTCGCGATCCTCTAGCTCTTCTTGGGCTTAGCCGTGAGATCATCAGAGAGCTTCGGCCCTTCAGTCCTACCGTTATTTTGGCTGGAATCAATCCTGAAACGATTCCGATGGAGGTAGTCCGGGCCCGTTTGAAGATGGAATGGGGACATTCGGTTCGGGTGGTCGGATATGCGCCGCAGAGCCTAAACGCTATTTTCTCCGGAATTAAATCGATAGGGAGATCGCTTGAGTGTCCTGGTGTAGCTCTTGGTGTAAGTGAAAGGCTTCGGTCGCAGCTATTGGACTGGGCTGATAGTTTTTATGAGCGAATTCGAAATAAGCGGGTTGTATTTCTCAGCAGCATTGACCCGTTGATGGTCGCAGGTCAGTGGGTTGGTGATCTTATTCGATTTGCCTCTGCTCACCCTCTCTACTGGGCAGGAGAGAGTTTTTACAAAGTCGTCAACTGGAGTGATATTCGGGCCTTTTCGCCCGATGTTTTGATTGTTGCTCCTACCGGTGCATCGCTTTCAGCTTCCATGTCGTGCTTGCCGCAGTTAGAGGCGCTACCGGGTTGGGATACTCTTCCTGCTGTTAAGAGGGGCGAGGTTATATTTTGCGATGGGGTGAACCATTTTTATGAGCCAGGGCTTGGAATTCGGGAGTCAGCGGCGATTCTTTTCTCAGCGATCGCCGGTTTTGATAGCGGTTATATTACCCCCCGTGATATCTTCCGGCGGCTCCGATGGGTTGAATTGCGGCGGGGCCAGTGGTAGGGGAAAAAAGGTAGAAGGGGTAGGCTTGAGATTATGCAGACTGATCAGCAGATAAAATCTGAACCACCGAGAGGTTGGCTGACCTTTAATGGAGAAAAGGATACCGAGCTGGAGGAACGGGTCTTTACCCGTCTGTCGAAAGCAATCTCTGAGGGTTCCTTTAAGTCGGATGATCTCGATTATCTTCGACGGTACGGGCTTGCTCTTCTTAATAATTCCGTCAACCTTTCAGATAACCAACTCGAACTTCTCCGAAAACTGACAGCCTCCTGGGACCTTAAGGGACCACCTCAAAACATTACATCTCATCGTCCTCTTGTTGGAAAATTTATCGTCCTTGCAAAACGATTACTCTTTCCGCTAGTAAGGGCAGCACTCAAGGATGAACTCAATCAACAACGAGCATTCAATGGCGCGGTGATTGAGTTTTTGGCGGCTTCGGTGGGGAAGCAGGAGCGGGAAATGGGAGGATAAGAGATAGTCGGATGGAGTTTATTTTTTGCAGTTATTAGGGGGGAATTGGCCCGTTGATGCCATTTTGCTTGGAGGTATCGATATAGTTGGGTTGATTTGGAGGTTTGGTTTGGGGTAGGCTCGGACCGCATTGCAGGTTTTTTGTTTTGGACCCTATTTTTTTTGACCTTTGGAGGTCAGTCGAAGGTATCCTTCTCTGGAGGATACCTGTGTATTGCGTCTTGGCTTTAGCCGAGGCGTGGAGCACGATCCTGATCATAACCGGGATCCTACTGGTTCTCGGTCTTTCTGGAAGGTTGGGTTCCGCTGGGTGGATACTTTGGGGGCTTGCGATAGTCGCCTACCTGGCGCTATTGGGCTCTTTGAGCATCACCCTAGTGACGGTGCCATTTCCATCAAGGCCGAGGGAGCGGTGGATTAGCCTATCAATCGAGCGGCTCCTTCCGGCTGAACGTCAGGAGTTCAGAACAGCTGCTGAACGGATATCCGATTCAGCTCCTTTCGCTGCCTTACTTGGGTGGCGGCTTAAAGTCGAGTCTCATTTATGGAGATGGGGGCGGGGATATCCCGAAGAAGTTCTCTCAAAGTGGGCCAAGCTGGGGGAGGGGAGCGTTGGTGAGCGGCTGAATGCAACAGCCGATTCTTACCAATCTTTATCAGAGGAATAGCAGGTTCCAATTTTTCAAAAGGGGTGACAAGCGCTCAGCGCCTCACCCCTTTTTTTCATCAAATCCGCTCAGGACATTCAATCGCGCAGATCTTCAGGCCGTTCTCTAGTACCGTCTGTACAGCCTTGGTGATTACCAGCCTGTGTTCATGTACTACGTCCCCCTTAATTACAGGGAACGATGCATAGTAGCTGTTATAGCTCCGCGAAAGGTCGAGAAGGTATTGAGCGAGGACTGATGGGGAATCGGCTCTTGCTGCTTCGGCTAGCTTTTGTGGGTAAAGACTTAGCTCTTTGATAAGTTCAATCTCTGCTGGGTCAAGCTCTAGAGATCCAGCGCATTCGGTAATTGCAGGAACTGTTTTACCCCATTTGCGGATAATGCTTCGGGCGCGGCACGCTGTATAAACTACATACGCGCCTCCTGAGCGCTCGAACTCTTCGTGCATCTTGCGGAGGTCTTCCTGAACCTCAACCGGGTACCGCTTATCTTTTTTGATATCGTTAAAGATAATTGAACCCACCCCAAGTTGGTGCGCAATTTTGTCAGTCTCTGCCTCCGAAAATCCCGCTTCCGCGCCGTATTTATCTTTAAAATAGCGCACCGTTGAGGAGAGAAGCTCTTCTACTCCTGATGAGCCGTGGCGGCTTGATAGCTTCTTTTTGGTTGATGCGTCTATATAGCTTTCGTGCGCAACGTGAACCAGCTCAACTGACTTGTTGCAGAGATGAAGTTGGCGAGCGGCTGCAAAAAGCAGGGCGAAATGCTCGTTTTGTTCAACGCCGACTTCGTACACAATTCGGCGCGGAGAAAATGTTAATGCCCGAAATCGGATCGCCTCTAGGTCTCGGGATGTGTAAATTGAAACACCATCAGCTCGCAATATTACGACCCGTTCGCGATCGGAGAGGGGTACCACCGTTGCGCCGATATCTTGTCTAGCTTCTTTTACAAGGGTTTCAAAGAGTGGTTGCGCTATTTCTTCGCGGGCAAGCTGGTCGGCAAAGCGGCTCTCTACTATTGCTGAGTGCTCTGCGGTCCACACCACAGCGGCCCCCGATGTAACGGCATCGCGGATAAAAGAGAGCGCTCCTGGAAGATAGAACGATTCTCCGAGAACAAAGTCGATCGAAACCCCGAGAATATCGTAGAACCGCTGAAACTCTTCGAGGCTCCACGATACAAAAACTTCCCAGGTGGCAACGGTGTCGGGGTCTCCGCGCTCAAGTAACTCCTGAATTGCGGTTGATTCCTCCTTGTACTTAGTAAACGCCTCGAGAAACGCCTCTGCGGATTCGACCTCGGGGAAACAAGCTTGAATCTGGTCGCGCGTGGCCGAAAAAAGAGGCTCGGTTGCCCCACCATCAAAAACTTTTTGAAGAACGCGAAAGATAATATAAAGCTCGGCGAGCTGTTGACCTTTTGATTTATCCGCAGAAAGAAGATTGCTCCATCGCCGATACCCCGCAATAAGATACCCAACTCCACCAAGGTCATTCACATGATTGGTACGGTATACATATCCGCCGACCGCTTCGTAGAGATTGGATAGGATGTGCCCAATTATTGTTGAGCGAATATGTCCGGCGTGGAGGTTCTTGGCGAGATTTGGGCTTGAATAATCAACAACGATGCCGTTGCCCCGCCAAAGATCGCTCTCGCCATATCGAGGGCCCGCCGCAATAATCTCCGTCAGAAAAGATGCGATCCGCTCACTGGTGAGTCTTAGATTAATGTATATGCCCTTAACGGCAACCCCAGCAAAAAGCTCCCGCGTCCGCTCGTCACTCGCGAGTGTGGCGGTGATCTGGGGGATCGTTGTTTGCATATAAGGGGCGCTTCCCTGCTCTTTAAGAAGTCGTGGCAATTTTAGGCATAGGTCATCGCCAAACTTTTTTCGTGCGATGACGGTTAGTTCGACCTCAAGTTCGTTGAGCACGCCGCGAAGGAGTTCGGCAATTGCAGGCAGTGCATACGAAGAAAACGGGGTGTATCCCAGTGCATCACGTCTAGCCTCAACAGCAGATTTTTTCTCAAGCGCAGCCACTAAGAGGTTTGCATTGTGGGCGATGAGGTGGTTGGGGGTGTAGTGGTTACTTGGGGTTGGTGTGTTGGGATTCATTGCTGTAACTACCGGTAACGCGGGGGAAGTGGTGGGTTGGTTAGAGTTATATTGGGGACGGAGTCTAACATCGGATAAAAAAATGGGGGAGTGGGAAAAACTTTTAATGTAATCTTGCAGGAAGTTAGTGATTTGTTCTAGGTTCGGAGGGTTATAAATGGCGATCAGTAAGATAATAAAGCAAGTAAGTAATTTCCTACCGTGATTTGTTGAGGAGTCGTACCAAGAGTAGTTAAGGAAATTAGTCACCTTCGAAAACGGGATAAATGTTTTTAGTTTTGTTGATTTACTGATGCCGCGTTAGAGCGATTTTTATCGCGAGCGATTAACTTTTATGCGTAGGAGGTAGACTGAATGATAAATCACTTACCCTCGGACGGTAACGGGGCTGCTGGAGATAGTAGCCGGCATTTTAGGTTGACTGAAATCTCAGAGATCGTATCGGAGGCGAAGGCAGGATGCGATGATGGCCGCGTTGATAATCAAACTGATCGGGCGCGTATCGGTGCAATTATTATAAAAGCAAAAAATGGCCGGAACCTGAATCGAACCGACATGGCAGTTGTTGGTCATCTTCTTGCGGCTACGGGCCAAACCACAGCTGGAGATGTATTTCGCCCCGATCCTTTTCAGATAGGTGCATCGTTGGTTGTCTTTGGACTTGCGGAAGCCTTCAACCAAAAGGGCCCCCTCCGTTATATTCAAGATTCTTTCACTCCCTATGACACCGTAGTAAAAAATCTTGGAAAGAGTTTTAATGCAAATAATGCAACATTCAAAATTTCCGAGGATTGTATTAATTTGATCGAGAGGGCAGCAGGTCAAAAATATCTGTCTGTTGAAAACATGGTGAGCATGGGGCTTACCACGGGGAGCAAGGTAAAAGCCCTTGTATTTGCGGCAGAGCTAGATAGGCAAATTCAGGATGCCATGGAAAAGGGTGACTCAAACCGAGTATCAGAACTGCAGGAGTTTTCCGATGCAGTTCAGCGTTCAGCCGCCGGTACCTTAGAAAAAATTCTGGACAACATGAAAAATCCGCGAGATTTTTTTCGTGATGACGATGGACTTAGAAGTCAGAGGGAAACGTTGGAAAAATTATTTAAATTGGATAGCGGCCGTTCGGATACGTGAGAACATAAGTCGATTAACCCCCTAAACATGCGCCACCTCCTCCTCTTCATTCTCCGCCCATGGCTCTGGCTCTCCGGTCCACTTGCCGAGAGCCATCTTGACGAGGATCCGCTTCAGGAATTCTCCCGCTGGTTTCGACTCGCGCAGCGGTGTGTTTTTCTGGAGTTCCCGGATGGGATGGCGCTTTCTACGATAAACGAAGCAGGCCACCCCGAGGTCCGTTGGGTGCTTCTGAAAGGCTTTGATGAGAGAGGTTTTGTTTTTTTTACTAATAAAGAATCGCAGAAAGGTCGTGCCTTATCGCATCATCCGCACGCAGCGCTTGGATTTTTTTGGGATGCTTTGCAGCGCCAGATTCGGGTTCAGGGGAGGGTCGAGGAGATCTCTGACGCCGAATCCGATGAATATTTTGCCACTCGCCCCCGCGGCAGCCAGCTTGGCGCCTGGGCATCAGAGCAAAGCCGCCCCCTCTCAGGTGCGGCGGAATTTTCGGCTCGACTAGAACAATTCGAGAGAAAATTCGCCCACTCTACCGTTCCCCGTCCTCCGCACTGGGGTGGATATCGTGTTGTTCCCGAGGTGATAGAATTCTGGAAAGCTCGCGCGAGCCGCCTTCACGACAGATTCGAGTACAGAAGATCCGCCGACGGAAGCTGGGAGCGAAGACAGCTCTATCCGTAATGGAAAGGGTAAGATCTCACAATTTAAAAAAATTACTCGCTAAGAGACTGCAAAATATTGCCAGCACTTTTGTTAATTTTCGATAAGCGCCGCCCCTATCTAACCATACCCCAAGACACCTTCCACCACCCGTGCTAGCGTTCCCGTTAAGAGCTAATATATAATTTTCGGGAAGGAGCCACCGCCATGCAGCGCCGCATTCTCGTTGTCGATGACGAGCAGGATATTCGTGATATTGTCTCTTTTTGTCTCCGCAAAGCCGGATATCGAGTCGATTCTGCTGCCTCTGCGGAGGAGGCGTTAGAGAAGATTCGTGAGTCGGTACCGGACCTTCTGGTTCTTGATGTGATGTTACCCGGGATGGATGGGCATCGGCTCTGCTCGGTTTTAAAACATCCTGAGACAAAGACTGATATTCCGATTCTGATGATCTCTGCGCGGGGTGAGGAGGCCGACATTATCGAGGGGTTTGATCGTGGTGCAGATGATTATGTGCAAAAGCCCTTTAGTCCGCGAATTCTTGAGGCGCGGGTGCGGAGCTTAATGCGGCGATTTTATCTCGAGCCCCACGACGATCTGAGGGTCCTACAAGTGGGACCATTTTATCTCGATCCCCGCCGTTTTGAAGCACGTGTAGAGGGGGAGCTATTATCACTTACTGCAACTGAGTGGCGTATTTTATACCTGTTTGCTGGACGGGTCGGGGTTGTATTTTCACGAAGCGATATCGTTGATCAGGTTCACGGTTCTGATTATCCGGTAACGGATCGATCCATTGATGTGCAAATTGTCGGGCTTCGAAAAAAATTGGGGGTTGCGGCAAACCTTATCGAGACGGTGCGGGGAGTTGGGTATCGGTTGCGGATCACTGATTCGGCAGCAGATTCCGAAGAGGTAAGTAAGGTTGAGGCTCTCTAATGGGAAGAGTCTTCCATGGTGCTCGGGAACGTCTTGGAGTTGTAGCGCTTGCCTGTTGTGCCTGGTTGAGTGTAGGGGTAACAGCTGCGATCGCGATTGCTCTTTTTCAGGAGACGATCCTTTTTTTTGGTCAGGTTTCTTATCTTCAGTTTTTTCTTGATACCGAGTGGACCCCACTTTTTTGGGATAAACATTACGGAATCTGGCCCCTCGTATGCGGAACGGTAATTACGACGACGATTTCACTGGCGGTTGCTATTCCTGCAGGAACGATCATCGCACTTTTTCTTGCTGAATGGGCTCCACGTGTTGTGCGGATGATGGTGAAGCCTCTGCTGGAGATTCTCTCTGGTATTCCTACGATCGTGTTTGGGTATTTCGCGGTTAGTGTGGTGACGCCGGTACTGCGAGCTTTTTTTCCCTCGATTCCTGGCTTTAATGCGCTTAGCGCGGGAATCGTGATGGGGATCATGATGCTCCCTCTCGTTGCAACTCTTGTAGAAGATGCGCTCACCGTTGTTCCACAATCTTATCGCGAAGCCTCTTACGCCCTTGGTGCGGGAAGATTTACGACGATGATCCGGGTGACTCTTCCAGCTGCAGCGGGTGGAGTAACGGCAGCGGCTATTTTGGCGCTCTCTCGTGCTCTTGGGGAGACGATGATAGTAACGATTGCAGCGGGGCAACAACCTCGACTTTCTCTTAATCCGCTTCAGGCGGTTGAAACTTTGACTGCTTTTATTGCGCAGGTAGTCATGGGTGATACTCCCTACGGTTCAATCGAGCATCAAGCAATCTTTGTCGTTGGATCGCTTCTATTTCTCGGTACACTAACGTTGAATGTAGCGAGCATCTGGATTCGGGAGCGATTTGCGATGGATCGGTAACGGAGAGCGATTGGTTTCACAATATTGAGATTTTTAAAAGCTGGGCATAACCGATGAAACAGAAAGAGCGGGTGCATTTGAACGGTGGTGAGATGCTCTTTCGAGTTGCAGCGGCTCTTTCATTTTTGCTCTGCATTGCGACTCTTGGTGCGATGGCGGCTGATCTTGTCGTCTCGGGTGGAGGACGGATCGGATGGCAGTTTTTGACGGGGGTGTCTTCAAGGCTACCCGATCGGGCAGGGGTGTTGCCAGCACTTGCAGGAACGGTTTGGGTTACGGGGGTTGCGATGATAGTTGCGCTTCCTCTTGGGGTCGGAGCAGCGGTCTATCTTGAAGAGCTGTGTAGGCGAGGCCGCTTGAGCCGAATCCTTGAGATCTTTATCTCTAATTTAGCTGGTGTTCCTGCGATTTTGTTTGGGATGGTGGGGCTTCAGATATTTGTACGGTGGTGCGGTTTAGGACGAACGGTTATCGCGGGCGCGCTAACGATGGCTCTTGTTGTCCTTCCACTCATTATTCTGGTGTCGCGTGAGGCAATTCGTGCCGTTCCTCGCGATATTAGAGAGGCCTCGTTAGCGCTCGGTGCAAGCAAAATGCAAACTATCTGGTATCAGGTAATTCCAGCAGCTCTTCCCGGTATTCTTACCGGTGCTATTCTCGGAGTTTGTCGCATTATCGGTGAAGCAGCACCTCTTCTTGCGTTGGGTGCGCTGACCTATCTTACAAAAACACCCACTGGTCTTAATTCACCATTTACAACTTTGCCGATCCAAATCTTTAACTGGATATCTCGTCCACAGATTGGTTTTCATCGAAACGCCGCAGCTGCGATAATCGTGCTTCTTTTTTTACTCTTCCTGCTCAATGTAACAGCTATTATTATTCGGGCACGGAGTCAAAGTAGTCGATAGCGCCGCGAATTAGTATAGACAGAAAAGCAGTATCGTCTAAGAAGGAGAGCATGGGAGAGGTAGTAACAGTAACAGGGCTCAATCTCTGGTATGGAGAGCGACAAGCACTCCATTCTATCTCCCTTGCTGCAACTGAGGGTGAAGTGCTTGCGCTAATTGGACCCTCGGGATGTGGTAAATCAACATTCCTTAGAACTTTAAATCGGATGAATGACCTTATTCCCTCGGTTAGAATCGAGGGATCGGTCGTGGTTCTTGGCGAAGATATTTACCGCAACGGCATGGAGCTCGCTGAGCTGCGTCGGCGGGTTGGATTAGTTTTTCAGCGCTCAAACCCGTTTCCAAAAAGCATTTACGAAAATGTGGCCTACGGCCCAAAAATTCATGGAGAAAAGCGGCGGGTCGAGCTCGATGAGATCGTGGAGCAATCGCTCCGTAGAGCCGATCTGTGGGATGAGGTAAAAGATAGGCTTGGAGCAAGTGCACTCCGTTTGTCGGGAGGACAGCAGCAGCGGCTCTGTATAGCACGCGCTCTCGCAGTCCGTCCCAAGATACTTTTAATGGATGAACCAGCATCTGCGCTAGATCCTCGCTCAACGGCCAAAATAGAGGAACTTATAGCCGTTTTGCGGGGCGAATATACGATTCTTATTGTAACTCACAACATGCAGCAAGCGGGACGAGTTTCAGATCGCACCGCCTTTTTTTGCGATGGGGCACTGATTGAGAGTGGAGTGACGAGTGATATCTTCACTAATCCGCAGAAAAAAGAGACTCAAGATTACATTACAGGGAGGTTCGGATGACAAGGCACCTCGATCGGGAGATAGGGCGGCTAAAAGAGGCGGTGCTCAACTTAAGCGCGCTGGTTGAAGAGAGTGTGTATCGTGCAATCCGAGCAGTTGAAGATGGGGACGCAGCGTTGGCGAAACAGGTGATCGAAGAAGATGCGATTATCGATCAGCGCGAGGTCTTAGTTGAGGAGGAGTGCTTAAAAATATTTGCTCTCTATCAACCGGTTGCGATCGATCTAAGATTTCTTGTTGCAATTTTGAAGCTCAATAGCGATCTCGAGCGAATTGGGGATCTCGCCGGAAATATTGCTTCGCGCGCCAAGGGGCTCGCAGGGCTCCCGCGACCATCCGGAATAATTGATTTCGCCCCGATGTTCGCTGCGGCAAAGAGCATGCTGCGGGGGTCCCTTGAATCACTTGTCGAACTGGACACAAAGAAAGCTCTTGAGGTCATTCGCTCCGATGAGGCGCTCGATGAGGCAAATAGGGCTAATTATCGGGAGGTAAAAAGTCTAATTCGTGCATATCCCGCAGATCTCGACGCTCTACTCCATTATCTCTCGGTTTCTCGATATCTTGAGCGAATAGGGGATCACTGCACGAATATCGCCGAGGATGTGCTGTACATGATGGAGGGGAAGATCGTTCGTCACCGGTTGGATGAGGGGTGGTAGCCTATTTGACTTGAGAAGGTTCCTGCGTTACCGTTTTCTGATCTTAATGCTTAAGGATACGGCGTTTTAGAGATTGGCGCAACGGAGGTTGGGGCGGTTAATACCTGCGTGATTTAAATAAGTTGAATAAGGTACCTCATGACGGTAGGGAGTGAAGAGGAGATGAAAGGGGTCTCAGTTGTTATTCCGGTGTTGAACGAAGAGGAGAATGTCGCGGAGTCGTACCACGAAGTGTCGGGGGTGATGGCATCGTTGGGTCGCCCCTATGAGATACTCTTTGTTGATGATGGTTCCTCCGATAAAACGATAGCGAACCTCGTTGCTGTTGGGGGTCAAGACCCGCATCTACGAATCATTGAGTTTCGCCGTAACTTCGGCCAGACGGCGGCGATGGCGGCGGGATTTCAGAACACGAAATTCGATATAGTCGTTGCGCTTGATGGTGATTTACAGAATGACCCGGCGGAAATTCCAAGGATGATTGGAAAGTTGGAGGAGGGGTTTGACCTCGTAGCAGGTTGGCGCAAAGACCGAAAGGATAAGTACCTTTCGCGAAGAGTCCCGAGCATGATAGCGAATCGGCTTATCTCATTTTTCACCAATGTTCGGCTCCACGATTACGGCTGTACCCTCAAGGTTATGCGCGGCGATATCGCCCGAGGTATTCGACTGTACGGAGAGATGCACCGCTTTATTCCTGCGCTTGCGTATGAACAGGGGGCCAAAATAGTTGAAATGCCCGTCCGACATAGAGAGCGGAAATTTGGTACCTCAAAGTACGGAATATCGCGCACTCTGCGAGTGATTTTGGATCTGATGACGGTCAAGTTTCTTCTTGGTTTCTCAAAACGTCCGATCCACCTTTTCGGAACCCTTGGATTATTGAGTGGTGGTGGTGGTGCGTTGATGTTGGTCACCGCCATTTTGCAGCGCATGGCGTTCGGAGTTCCGATGGGTAACCGCCCGATGATGGTTCTCGGTGTGATGTTGGTTTTGATGGGATTACAATTTTTGATGTTCGGCCTTCTTGCCGAAGTAATGACCCGCACCTACTACGAGTCCCAGAATAAAGAAATATATGTGATTCGGCGAATTCGCGAAGGGGCAGGGGAATCGTTGCGACGTGTGGTTAACTAGTTTGTTGGTATTTTTTATATCCGTGAAGGAGACTTTTTGCGCACGGCTGATCAGGAGCGTTAGATGAAACTTCTCCTCGATGCGCGAAAATTGAACGATGGCGGAATAGGCACCTATCTTCGAAATTTAATAGTGGGACTCCGAAATCATCCGGAGATTTCTCTGACGGTTCTTGTGAGAGAAACGGAGGCAGAAGACCCACTTATTCGAACTTTGCCGCAGATTGTGACTACCGCGGGTCTTTACTCGCTTCGTGAGCTACTCTCACTTAGTCGAGAAATTTCGTGGGATTCCTTTTCGCTTTTTCATACCCCACACTTCGTTCTTCCACTTGCCATTCCGATCCCATCGGTGGTAACGATTCACGATCTTAACCACCTCTTTCATCCTGAGCGATTTTATTACCCATTTATCGCTGCTCCATATATTTTTTCAGCGGTATCCCGAGCCCGTCAGATAATCGCAGTTAGTGAGCAAACTCGGGCGGAAATTGTATCTTTCTCCGGGTGGTGGCCCGGGGTTACCAACAAACTTTCGGTGATACCGAATAGCGTTCCACTTTCAGGAAATTTCGGTGGACTAGCGAAGTTGTCGACCACTATTGAAGAGGAGAATTCAACCCAAACGCCTTATCTTCTTGCGGTGATTTCAACCGATAAGCCTCACAAAGGGGTTCCGGATCTATTAGCGGCTTTCGAACAGGTTGCATCTAAATTTTCTCCGCTTGAGTTGATGATCGTTGGCGCTGGGACGCCTCGTCCTGAAAAAGTGCCGAGCTCAATTGGTTCCCGAGTTCAGCTAATCGGTCGGGTTGATTCTGCCGAGATGGATCGGCTATATCGAGGAGCTCGCGCTGTTGTGGTCGCTTCACTGCAAGAGGGATTTTGTTTGCCCGTGATTGAGGCCCATGCCGCTGGTGTTCCTGTTATCGCTCGCCCAGTCTCAACTATTTCTAGATTGATGACCGAGGAAGATTCGCTCGCAGCAGATATGTCGGTCGATGCGCTTATAGGTGCTATGACCGCGCAGCTGAATCGCCCTCCTGCTGATCGAAAAAGGCTCGTGCAACATGCAGCGCAGTTTTCGATTCCGAAAATAACCGCCCAAACGGTTGATTGCTATTGGAGAGCACTGAAATGAAGGTTGCACTAGTCCACGATTGGTTAACCGGAATGCGGGGAGGGGAGCGATGCCTTGAGGCGTTCCTATCGATTTATCCAGATGCTGATATACACACCCTTATTCATGTTCCGGGTAGCACCTCGGCGCGGATAGACGAGCGAGTGCGGGGGACATCTTGGCTACAGATGCTTCCCAAGGCTGGGACTATTCACCGCCTACTTTTGCCATTGTACCCATCAGCGGCCCGCTCACTTAGATTGTCAGGGTACGATCTCGTTATCTCTCTTAGCCATGCGGCGGCGAAAAATGTTGCAGTTCCTGAGGGAACTCGTCATATCTGCTATTGTTTTACCCCGATGCGTTACATATGGGACCAGGCCGACCAATATTTTGGTCCGGCTCGACTCGGTTTGTGGCCTATAATAAAGGGGCTCCGTAGCTGGGATGTGAGAGGCGCAGCGGGTGTAACTGATTTTGTCGCAATTAGTCGCTTCATAGCGGCCCGTATTCGATGCTACTATCAGAGGAGTTCATCAATCGTTTATCCGCCGGTTAATACTTCGTGGATAGCGCCAGCGGAAGAGGGAAGCTGCGGTGAAGCGTTTCTCTATGCGGGGGCGCTGGTTCCCTACAAGCGTCCAGACCTTATCGTTGAGGCGGCTAATCGGCTCAAGCTGCCCCTCTGGGTGGTTGGAGGTGGTCCGATGGAAGCGGCTCTCCGAAAGCAGGCGGGGCCGACTGTGGTGGTACGTGGGCGATGTTCGGATGAGGAGTTGGCGGAATACTATCGCCGTTGTCGCGCTCTTATTTTGCCCGGTGTTGAAGATTTTGGGATGATGCCGGTCGAGTGTATGGCCGCAGGTCGCCCGGTCATTGGGCGACGTTTTGGGGGAACGGCAGACACGATTCAAGTTGACGAAGGACGATCAACTGGTTTGCTTATTCGGGGAAATCGTCACACCCTCACGGTCGATGATATCGTAGAGTCTCTAACCCGATTCATGCTCAACGAGGAGCACTTCTCGGTTAAGGCGTGTCGAGAACAAGCCGCTCGATTCAGTCCAGAGGTATTTCTACAATCTTGGTCCAGCGTTGCTGCGGGGTAACTATTCAGCCCACCTTTTTAAGGGAGTCATTCGAAAGACAAAAAACATGAAACGCGGTGGTGATTCGGGTGGCTCGACTCGCTCAACGCTCGTCGGCAGTTTTTCGCTGAATAGTTAGTGTTTCCCCCCAGCGGGCTTTCGCCCGCCACCCCGAAGGGGTTGTGGGAGGTTATTGGGAATTTTAGGGGTGAATAGTTACGTTGCGGGAAGATCCTAAATGGTAAAACAGCGCCATCAACTTTTCGCTTTTCTCTTCATGGTCTCTGACCTTGGTATGGTGTCGGTTGCTTGGCTTGGTGCGTATTGGATTCGGTTTTCTACCGATGTTGTTCCCGCAATCAAGGGTATCCCACGGATCGATGATTATCTTCTGATGCTTGTGCCAGTTTGGATCATCTGGGGATTTGTCTTTCGTATTATGGGGCTTTATAGACCGATGCGTGGAGTTCGGCGGGTCCGCGAGCTTTGGTTGCTTGTTCAGGCAAATGGGTTTGCGCTTCTTTCTCTTATCGCTTTTGTGTTTCTCTTTCGCGAAAAAGAGGTTGAATATTCTAGGTTGGTTTTTCTCTATTTTGGTGCCGCAGTTACAGCTGGGACGATGATTCAACGATCGGCTCTTAGGTTTTTTCTGAGTGAGGCGCGACGCAAGGGTTATAATCTGCGATACCTTTTGGTAGTCGGAGCGGGCCGTGTTGCAGAAGACATTATCTCTCGGATTAGGAATCAACGAGAGTTAGGGATTCAGCTAGTCGGATGTCTCTCAAAAGATGGCGGCGAGGGTCGTGGTCCGCACGGAGCTCCTATCCTTGGTCGCTATGAGGACCTAGGCGATGTTCTAAACAGGGTAAGTATAGACCAGGTGGTTATCGCGCTTCCCCTCGAAGATAGTCTTACAATGCCCAATATCATGGCGTGCCTCCGCGACACGCTGGTCGATGTGAAAATTATTCCCGATTTATATCAATTTGTGAGCATTGGTGGCGCAATCGAGGAGTTTGAGGGATTACCAGTTATCTCGGTTCAGGGCAGCCCGTTAGAGGGTGCGGGGCTTATAGTGAAGCGGCTTTTCGATATTGTGGTTGGTGCTATCGCTGCGATTATTGTATCGCCGGTTATTTTGCTTGTGGCTCTTTTGATTCGGCTAACTTCACGAGGAGCTATATTCTATAAACAGGAACGGGTGAGTCTCGATGGGACTCGTTTTTCGATTTATAAATTCCGTACAATGCAGCTCGATGCCGAATCGCAGGGCCCGGGTTGGACCCGTCCTGATGATGATCGGGTTACGCGTCTAGGTCGATTTCTCCGTTCAACGAGCCTTGATGAGCTTCCGCAGCTATTTAATGTAATTCGGGGAGACATGTCTTTAGTCGGTCCGCGTCCCGAGAGGCCGATTTACATAGACCAGTTCCGCCACCGAATTCCTCGTTACATGTTACGCCACAAAGTTCCAGCTGGTATCACCGGCTGGGCGCAGGTGTGCGGATGGCGAGGAGATACCTCAATCGACAAGCGCATCGAGCACGACCTTTATTACATTGAGCATTGGTCTCTCTTTTTCGATCTAAAAATTCTTCTACTCACCGTTGTTCGCGGTTTTTTTCATAAAAATGCTTATTGAGTGGACTGGAGATACGGCAGTACTCCATGCGGACCGGAGGTCCGCGCACCCAGGGATCTTGTCCCCCAGATGTTTCCCAACGTCAGCCCCCCCCTGAGTACGCGGGCCTCCGGCCCGCATCTTTTCGAGGTACGGCAGTGCTCCATGCGGACCGGAGGTCCGCGCACCCAGGGATCTTGTCCCCCAATTGAGCATCTCTCTAATGTCCGATAATTAAACCTTATCGGACATTAGAGAGACGAAAAGGAGAAAACTAAGGCTGTTTGTAATACGTAAGTATGTACTACATGTTACAATTAAGCATTTGCACTCGCTTGTCACAATTGCGACAAAACGGCTATAACCACCGGTAATTACCACTATTTTTTCAGGAACCCTCTTAAGCTAGCGCTCTTTTTGCTTACCTTGAGCGAGATGCTAAACCTCCTCCCTGAACCATTTCGAAAACATGATCCATTCGATGAGCTAACTCGGTGCTATGGGTAACGACGACCATTAGGCTACCCTGTTCGCGACATACCTCAAGAAGAAGTGAGCAGACCTCTTCACCGGTATTTAGGTCGAGGCTGCCGGTCGGCTCGTCTGCTAGAAGAATGTCGGGCCGCGTGACAAGTGCACGGGCAATCGCGACCCGCTGAGCCTCGCCTCCAGAGAGAGCAGCTGGTCGATGTGTAAGTCTGTCCCGCAAACCCACCCGCTCCAGAAGTTCGTGCGCTTCAGAGAGTGCCCTTGCGCGGGGTCGGCCCGCTATAATAAGGGGCATCGCTACATTTTCAGCTGCGGTGAATTCAGGGAGCAAATGGTGAAACTGGAAGACAAAACCAACATGAAGGCCCCGAAATGCAGCGCGGTCATCGGTCGAGAGCGCCGTTACATCGACTCCTCCAATGATAATGCGCCCCGCTGTGGGAAGATCTAGAGCCCCCAGAAGATGTAAAAGAGTGCTTTTTCCGATTCCGGATCGCCCAACGATCGCGCAGGTACCTCGCTCCGGAAATGCAAACGACACCTTGTTGAGAATCGTGAGTGTTCGCTCCGCATCGAGGTACTCCTTGGTTACATCCTCAAGAATAATTCGCCCTGCTCCCCCACTATTCATGACGTAACACCTCAGCTGGTTCAAAACGGCTCGCGCGCCGCGCTGGATAAATGGTGGCTCCACAACAGATAAGAAATGCTGCAACGCCGACCGCTAAAAAATTAAAAGGATCGAGGTGGATTGGGAGTGAGGACATCTGAAAAATTCGCTCATCTATCGGAAACCGATACCATTGAAGCCCCCGACAAAGTGAGTATCCTCCAAGAAGACCAACCGAAACGCCAACTATTCCAATAATCGCTCCTTGTGCACGAAATATATTTCCTATGGCAACGGTGCGCGCGCCAAGCGTTTTCATTATCGCGATATCTCGCCGCTTTTCGATTACAACCATAACCAGCGAGCTGATAATTGAAAAACTCGCCATCACTACGATGAGGAGCAGCACGATAAAGTAGACCTTTTTCTCGAGCTCGAGCGCCTCAAAGAATGCGCGATTTGTTTCAGTCCAATCCTGAACGATAAACCCACCGCCCGAACCTCCGAGTGTGCCGATAATCTGTTGCGCAATCGCTCCGGAATCGTCGAGGTTGTCGACTCGAACCTCGAGCCCAGAGACGGTGTCCCCCATTTGGAAAAAGCTCTGTGCATCATCCAAACTCACATACGCGAGCCCCGATTCATACTCGACGAGTCCCGAGTGATATATCTGAGTTACCTGGAACCGGCGAAACTTTGGGACCAATCCAAACGGGGAAGAAGCGACCTGAGGGGATAGCACCGAGACTGCTTCTCCAATCTCAATTCCGTTTGTGCGGGCGAGCTGTTCGCCGATGATAATGCTCGGTATTGAGGCGGTGTCGGGGGTGCCATCAGGAAGAGTTACCTCGATCGGGTGACGCTCAACGGCTGAGGCAAAATCCTCCCCGTTTCTCAGATAACCACTTACCTGATTGGCCGCTGCACCGTGGCGCTCAAGGCCCCGGATAATGAGCCCCGTTGCTCGATCTCCGGCTCGCAGAAGTCCCTGATGACTCGTGTAAGCGGCGACCGAATTTACTCCAGAAATCGTACTAATTTTCTCTTTGACCGCGCGCCACTGCTCGACTCGCCCTTCGCGATGCCGCACCACTATGTGGGCATCGGCACCGAGAATCTTTTCTCTTAGAGTTACCTGAAAGCCCGTCATCACCGCCATAACCACCGTGATCGTGATGACTCCAATCGCGACTCCAAGAATTGATATCGCGGTTATAATAGTCACCGCTGCATCGGTACGGCGAGACCAGAGGTAGCGTGATGCAACGAGGCGAGAAAAGCGCCACGAGGATAGATAAGATGCCATAAGGAACTGCCTAAGTGAGAAGAGCGGTGACAGCGATGAGGTTCAACGGTCGGAGTTACGAATCCTCCGCGGCTTGAAGAGTTGAGCCTCCTTCCGGTTTCATCTGCGGGAAGAGAAGCACCTCTCGGATCGAGGCTGCATCGCACAGAAGCATCGTTAATCTGTCGATCCCGATACCGTCACCGGCGGTCGGTGGTAGCCCTGATTCAAGAGCTCGGAGATAATCTTCATCAAGATCGAACGCTTCGTTATCCCCAGCCGCTTTTCGAGCGGCCTGCTCTTCGAACCGATTCCGTTGATCTATCGGATCGTTGAGCTCTGAATAGCCATTGGCAACCTCCATCCCCGCAACCACAAGCTCGTATCGATCACATAAGAGAGGATTCGTATCACTGCGGCGGGCAAGTGGGCTGATACTTGCGGGATGGTGGGTTATAAATACAGGATCAACGAGCCGAGGTTCAACCAACGCTCCCCACAACGCCTCAAGCACCTTACCCCAATCGGTAGCATCCGCGAGCGCGATATGATGGTGCGATGCAATCCGTTGAAGAGTGGCGAGATCCCAAACATCCTCTGAACCGGGAATGCCCCCCACTTCATACAGCGACCCGTGCATCGAGTACCGCTTAAATGGTCGAGCAAAGCTAATCGATCTCTCCTGATAGATGAGTGAATCACCCCCTCGAATAGTCTTCACCAAACCAGCCAGCAGCTCCTCGATGAGGTCCATATGATCTTCGAAAGTTGCAAATGCCTCGTACAGCTCGATCATCGTAAATTCGGGATTATGTTTTTTGGAGAGCCCCTCATTCCGAAAACATCGGCCGATCTCGTAGACCCGTTCGAGGCCACCGACGACGAGCTTTTTGAGAGGAAGTTCGAGCGCAATCCGCATGAACATATCGATCGAAAGGCTGTTGTGATGCGTCGCAAATGGGCGCGCTATAGTGCCACCAGCGACACTTTGAAGTACCGGCGTTTCTACCTCAAGAAAATCGCGATCATCGAGAAATGACCTGATATGGCGAATTATCTGCGCTCTTTTGCGAAAAATATCCCGTACCTCTGGATGGGAAATAAGGTCCAGATGTCGGTGCCGATATCGTGCCTCAACATCGGTGAGGCCGTGCCATTTTTCGGGAGGTGGAACAAGGCACTTTACAAGGGGCCGAAACGAATCAACATGTAGCGTTTTTTCGCCCGTCTTGGTTACAAAAAGGTACCCTCTCGCCTCAACAATATCCCCAATATCAAGCTCCTTCACGGTACGATACTGCTCATCGCCGATTGAATCTTGACGCAGATAGAGCTGAATTTTCGCCTTCATATCGAGAATGTGGCAAAAGCTAGCCTTTCCCATCTGCCGCATCAATACGACTCGTCCCGCCACAGTGTGCCGCTCACCGTGCTCTGGTGGTTCAGTCAGTGGAGACGCGAGAACCTCGGTGCTAAAACCGCTCCGTTTCACCCCATTCGGATATCGAAAGCCCTCTTCTTGCATCGTCGCAAGCTTTGCGAGACGCACCTGCTCCTGCTCTGTTCGTTCAGTCATGGTAAAGCTACTTTATTGATACGTTAATTGACTTTGTCTTTTTCAGTGGGCGTTTAATTGAGGATGGATTGTTTTAGGATCGACCGGCTTCTGAATGAGAAATTTACGTGGGCAGATTTTCCGCTACAAAAACTTGCTCCCCAATTAACCCTCCTTGCCTCCCTCTTCTTCCGGCTTTGAGGGCTCTGGCGGTGGAGGCGCAAGATGAGATGTATCATCCAAAAATAGGCACCGCCAAGGAGAGCCAACGGCGTCGCGGCATAGCGCGGTGAGGCCAGTGTGTGACGAAGATAGAAGATCCCAGTTTTCCTCTGGCACATCGAGCAGATCGCTCAAAAACTGGCGATTCCAGTGCGAATGACCGACGATGAGGAGACGGTCCCCCATTTTCAACGCCTCCATCTCCAGAATGAATTGCCTCGTGCGGCGCTGAACATCGGCACGAGATTCACCCTCCTCAGGAATCAGCTCCTCTCCCTTCTCCCTGCGAAGTCGCTCTCTCTGAATCCGCCACACCATCTCTGATGTGCCCTCAAGCTTTCCGTAGTGACGCTCCCGAAGCAGCTCGGTCTCGAATACGACAAGCTCCCTCCCCTCGAGCAAAATTCCCATCGTCTGCTTGGCCCGTCCAAGATCGCTTGTCACCGCGTGAGTGAACGGCTCTACCGCCAACCGATCGCGAAGCGCCTGCGCCTGCTGTATCCCTTTTTCAGTCAATGGCGAATCGCGCCACCCCTGAAGGAGACCCCGAGTATTAAGCTCAGTTTCACCGTGGCGCACCAGAAGAACTCCGATCACTCCCTCCCCCTCCTTGAGAATGGTTATTGAACCATCGCCGAAAACTGATCGCTGGTAGTGTGTAGTCCTACCCTAGCGCCCCGGCCTTAAGCGAACATAATACCGCACAGCTCGATCCAGGCAACTGGTTTCAAGAAGTAAGTGATTGGCAATGAAAAAGAGCTAAACCCTTTTTCGGCCAACTAATCGGTCACTGATAGTAAATCCAACCCCGCCGGTTATCGCACACCATGTAAGGTAATAGAGAAAAGTTACATGAACGGGAGCGGTTGAATTATGGACTGATGCAAAGGGATATCCGACAAAAAACCAGCTATAGAGCGCAAAAAGTGCGCAACTCCCCGCTGTCAGGTACCTAACCCCCCAGCGCGGATTAAGGAGCAAGAGCGCCGGTAACGGATAGATAAGATACTGGGGACCGAATCCCGGTGCGAATATCAAAAATGCACCGAATGCGAGTAAATATCCGAAGATAATATCGGTCGACCGAAGAGCAACAAGTACAAGAACAGGAACGGTGAGGATAAGCGCCTTTGCCGGATACGAATAGGCTGTTGCGATGACATGGGGAAATCCAGGAATAACGGAGCTCCAGGGATTTAGCGCGGCCGTGAGAAATGCCGTGATGCCCCACATATCCAGCGGGGGCTGGTAATGGAGAACATTTGTCAAAAAAGGTCCGCCTCCCCATACAATACCGACCGCAACCGAAATAAGAGGCAAGGTCAACCCAAGCAAAAAGAGTAACCATTTCCCCCGTGCGGTGGCAGCTATGACCACAGGAATAAGCACCAAGGGGGGAAGCTTAATCGATGCCGCAAATCCCAGTAAAACTCCCCCCAAAAATACCCTCTCTGAGAGAGAAATAACCCAGACGGCAAGAAACGAAAGCGCAACAACCAATGGATCGAGATTCCCGTGATATCCAGAGAGTAAGATCGGAACGGGAGCAAACCCATAAAGCAAGAGAAAAGCGGTTCGATTCGCCTCGACCGGTAATCGCTTAGTAAAACCTACAATGCAAAGCGTTATTAGGTCTCCGAGAATTCCGGGTACACGGAGGAGCAGCGGAAAAGCAAGGCCAGTTGCAGTATGAATTTTGTAGATTAGCCAAACGAGAAGGGCACCGAAAGGTGGATGATTGAATTCAGAATCTACACCGTATAGCTGCCATAATCCCTCCTGATCGATACTGGATGCGAAGCGGTACCAAGTTCCGACATCGTTTGAACCTAGAGAGTAAATTGCAATAAAGATCCGAAGCACCACCGCAGCGCATATAAGCGCTCCGAAACAAAGGGTAGGTCGGCGTTCGAAAATCACCATGGAAAGAGATATATCATCAGCGCAACGCCCAATATTTTATCACCCGATTCCAACAGAATTTCTGCTAGAACTAAGGTACCCTAATAAAAACTATGGAATTGATTGCTCATCAGAGGTGGACGACCCACCGCCAGCTCGGCGCTTCTCGAGGTTCCATTTCCGCTCCAGCCTGTCGAGCGCACCGCCGTAAGCCTGCTCAACCTGGTCTATCACCTGAGCAAGCACAAACTGAGCCTCCTCGCCGAGAAGGTGAGGACTTGGGAGCTGAGAAAGCATACTAAAGGCGATTTCACGCTCGTCAACAAGATATTTAGCGGCTCGCGACAGCCGAGTTGCGATATCGAGTATGTCAAAAACATGATTAGCCTCAATCGCTGTGCGAAATGATGGTCCAAGCTCTTTTACTACAGAGTGTACAAGCGCTGGAAAAACCTCCCCCGGGTATTTGGTGATGCCATAGCACCACCCGTCGATCTCAACGCTAAACACCTCGTCGTATCTATCTTTAACCGGTAACATGCCAATAATTCCTTGCTACTTAAGCACCTTCACGCGCGAGAATCGAGTTAATTTACGTAGTTCAACATGGCCCCCTGACAAGCCTCAGCCACCGCTTCTTCTGTTGGTGTACGTGGTCGGCTAAGTGACGGTGGAAGGCCATCGAGGGAGATTCCTTTGTCCTTAAGACCTTGGGCTATTATTGCTCGGGCAAGCTCCGTAATAGTCCATAAAATAATCGCATCCTCTCCATACCGCTGCCGAATTTCGCCAAGCTGTCGATTGATGGCGATATCAAAATATTTGAGAAGAACCGGGTCTTGGATAAACTCTAGAATATTTATCTGATCAATTCCCAATCCCTCTTCCAGAATCTCATCGAGACTAACTAGGGATCCATCAGGTTTTCGTTTCTTGACCCGACGTCTCCGTTCACCAACCATGAACTCGATAAATTCGTCGTCTCCACGAGCCGCATCAGTAGAGCTTCCAAGCTCAACTGATTCTTCAATGTCGCCCCCTCCAAGCCCCAAACCATTCTCGTCTACTCCAGCTCCTTGCCCATCAGCAGAGCGATCTGCATCGGCTGGTCCATCGCGACCAAGTATCGTCTCAACAGCCCCAGCGGGAGAATTGGCATCCGAAATCGTGCTCTCCTCCTGTTCCGCTGCTGTTAAATACTCCTCCTCGGGACCAGCTCCGTTTGTTTTCGCAGCCCCGCTCTTAGTGCGAGCCGCCAGTGCCTGACTCTGAGCCGCCGATGCGTTGAGGCTTTTACCAATATCCTCTTCTTGCTTTTCTCGACGCTGCTGCTGCTCTGTCGCCTGCTTTTTTTGTTCTAAAACTGCCTGTTGAGACCGTCGGGTTGCAACGCGACGCGCCTGAACTCGCGCCCGTACCTCTTGCTGAGCAAGATCAGCCTCGTTTTTTCCGAGCTCCAGCAATTTTTTAGCGGCTTCCTTGGTATCCTTTAGAAGTCCCTGATCGACCCCCGACTTTGTCATCGCCTGGTCGCACGCCGAGATAACCCCGATAAGATTGGCTCCTCGTTGAATATGATCAGTCTGATTAAGGGCCGCTTCGAGCAATTTTTTCGTATCTGCGTATCGCGCATCGCCCGAGGCTTTATCTCCGAGCCTTTGCTGAACTCCATCAATTTGAGATGCAACCTCCCCCACCCGCTCCTGCAACCCCGCCGCATCCGGCCTCTGATACGCGCTATCAAGGCCCGCCCGCAATTTGGATAGCGACTCCTCCTCCTGCCCAACCGACAACTCAGCGCCACCCTGCTGTTGCTGATTCTGCTGCCCTCGCCCTAAAAGTCTGTCAAGTATGGCCATTGTGTAGAGCCCTCTCGTAATGTTGAGTCGTTACGGCCGATAATCTCGATTATCCGTCCCACCTATCATAATCCACCAAAATTTCCGAAACCTCTTTCTATTGTAACATGAGGGAGTTATCAAATTCCATATAGAAAGGGTTATGCGCTGGAGGTTGGGAAAATTTGCTTTTAGGGGGTGGTGTCGGGGCGGATAGGTTTTGATTTTAATTTATTTCGAATTTTTCTTAGCAATTTGTCAGCCGAGATGGCATATTTACCCGAGCCATCTTGAAGTAATATCGAGTAATTTGGAGCTTCAGCGGGGGAAGTGGTGGCCGATTAGGCACACACATAGGGTATTGCTGGATTTATGTGCTGTCTTCTATGGAGATTTTTCGACACTTGCGAAAACTCCCATGGAACAGCCGCAGTCCGAGCAGAATCGCATTCGGTCGAATGCGGCTGATTAGAAAAGCCAAAAGTGTTATTGGGGTGGGGGAGTTTGGGCCATGGCATTTCTGAGCCTGTCCAAAACAGCTTTACGACCTGCCGCGTCCACAAGATGGTCGTTTTCCGTCATCACCTCTACATTACAATCGTCCCCTACTTTGACCTTAAAATCAGTATCGGTTAAGACCCAACCGCCACCCTCTTTCTTAGCTTCTCTCCCGGTAAATCCTGCAAACGCCCGACCTTCTCTAAAATTCTGTTTTTTCAGTAATTCTTCATCTTCATTAGTCCATTCTGCGCCTGTTCCCTGATTAGGTTTTCCTCCTCCAGCCGGACTCTGATTGGGCTCTACCGATGGATCCTCCTCTTCGAGCGGTAGAAGGGTATTCAATTTTGCTGCGACTTGTTTGATTATCGCATCTGTTTTTTGGCCTACATTCCGAACGATTGCCAGATCTCCATCCGAGTTAAGAGCGACCTCGACACCTTTCAAATTACCATCTTTTGTGAATTTAAAATTTGCCTCAGTAACGACCCCGTCGTTCTCGCTAACCTTGAGCTGATCACCGAGACTTTTCCTCAACGCAGCCATCGCATTCGGACTGGCAAGTATTCCCTTTCCAGCAGTCTTTTGAGCCTCTTCCCACTTAAGCGCCTCCTCATGTTACACCGGAGCAGCAGTAACACCAGTCACAGCGGGCCATTCGTCTATAATAACGTATTGAAAAAGTAAGGGGAATGTCGAAGTGGAACTGTGCCATAGGTAACGGGTGACGGGAACCTCCGTTGTCGGCGTCCCGTCGTAGCGATGAAATCAGACTACTGCTCCTCGCTCTGCTTTCGCTTAATCGTCGCCTCCTCGAGCTCAAAGACGGGTGCCTTGAGCTGTCCCGCCTCAAAGTCTCGCCATACCTTACCGACAAACTTAACGAGATCGGATTGATCAAGGCCTGAAGAGAGTGATTGCTCCACCAATTGCTTCCATTCTGCGGCGAGCTTGTCTCCGGTATGGTGAAAAAGAAACACGACAACGTCGTAATCGGATATGTATAAGCATAATGCCCTCGCAATCCGATCAGCTATTTCAGAAATGTGCTCGAAGGTTAGCCAAGAGGTGTCATGAATAAGTAATGGAGATAGATCCCCAATAATCCTATCGAGCCAGGGAATTGCTATCTCCCCTCTCATCACTCCAGGGTACGACTGAATCGCATCGCACCACCCATGTAACTCCGACCGCAATGAATAACTTGAGACGTCGATCTCCTCTGTTAAACTAGGATTACTTGCTTCAGAGAAAGATAACGGAAGGGTGTGACTGAGATCAGAATCAAACGCCAAGATATTCGATTCGTCAGCCGACACGCGATGACGGACCCTTTGCCAAAATAACGACTCTGCAATCGACCGAAGAGTGTTTATTTTCTTGTTTATTCCAGCTTTTGGTAGCTCGGAATACACAGTATTTGACAAACGTCTAAAACACGTTGCGTTTTCAAGTTCATTCGTCTTCGGCTGATGAACCAGCTCAAAAAAACGAACGCTGGAAATAACCGCCTCAGGATCATAAATGCCGCACCATATCGCTGCATCGAGAAATTGATCTGCAGATGAAATACCAACTGAACTCAGTGCTAGAGCTGCATCGGCGAGCATCGGCCCATTACCCTCCCCCTCCTTTTCGATCAGTTGCCACACAAATTGCGCCGGCTTCGAGGATTGTTCAAAACAGATGAGACGTCGAGCGTGCTCGAGCGTGATGATTGAATTTGTGACGATGCGGGATTTTAAATGCCACGAGTTGGAGGTTATCCACCGATCCCTCGCAGCGACATAGTTTAAATAATGCAAGTTGGCCTGAATGTTATCGGTATTGCTGTATACATAGGCTAGGAAATATTTTTCAATTGTCGCCTTTCGGGACACAAGCTCCTCTGCAAGCCGCAATATCTTCGGCTTTTGTTCTTTATTTTCGGCCTCAAAAGCATCCCACCATTTTCGCGGGCTGCCCGTTAATTCACTGTATCCGGCCTTCCCCTTCACATACTCATAACGCTCATTAATCTTTTGTTCACTCCATCCAGTTGTGTCGGAGATTGAAATAATTTCACTATCGCGGATGGAACTCGTGCCACTATCTCTCTGCGTATCGGTCTTACCCGCACCTCGCCCGTTCTTTAGTATTGTATAGTCGAGAAAGTGCAAGTTGGCCTGAATGTTATCAGTATTGCTGTATACATAGGCCATGAAAAATTGTTCGATAGTCGCCTTTCGGGACAGGAGTTCCTCTGCGAGATGAAGCAACAGCTTCGGCCGCTTACTATTTTCCCTCTCGAAAGCTGTCCACCACTTTTGAGCATTTTCCTTTGACTCTTTAAATCCAATCTTTTCCTTGACTATTTCATAGCGTTGGCGTACCTCCTGCTCGCTCCAAACCTTAGTATTTGTTGGAAGGGAGGTTTTCTCGGCCGCCGATTTGGAGGGAGGGTTCTCAATTTTTGGCTGGCTACCCTCCGCCGAGACGTTACTATCTCGTGGTGAATTATCTTTCGAGCGGCAAAAAACCGACCGTCGCACCTCATGAGCCGGTATATTTTTGAGTGGCTCGTCGCGAATAATCTGCGGTTCACCTCGACCTGCTACGACCTCGTCATCAATCACGACGCCTCTCACTCCCTCCTCAGCTAGCTCGGCTAATCGCCATGCTGTTGGTTCGATGATCGATGCAATAAGCTGGCGCAAACCTCTGGCACCCTGCTTTTGACTAAGAGCTCCCTCAGCAAAAACGGCAATAGCCTGGTCGGTAAAGTTAAGTTCAACCTCGTGCAGCTTAAATATCCGCGAATAGTAGGGTATGGGAGATTGTTCATAGCTTCTGAGTATCGCGATCAGGTCCTCTCGCGAAAGCTTTCTCAGGGTAGAAATATTGGGGAATCGCGCTACAAATTCGGGCATAAAGCCGAACTTCATGATATCCTCCGGAAGAACGAGCTTTACCTCAGGAGAGGAATCATCACGAACAGCACCATTCCTCCGAAATCCGAAACTCCCCTCTCGAGACGCGATGATCTTCTCAATTCCGCTAAAGGCTCCCGCCGCGATAAATAGAACCTTCGAAGTGTCGACGGAATATTCGCGCTCCGAATATTTTTGAGTGTTGGTGAGGACATTCCCATCGAGCGGCGCGAGCAACTGCTGCTGCACCATTGCTCCTTTTATATCATCGTGACCACTATCGTTTAATCGAATCTTATCGATCTCATCAAGGAAAATAATTCCCCCCTCAATGCGTTCATTTGTCCCGCAAAGCTTGGAAAACCTGACCAGAATGTCACTGATATGTTCCCCGACATATCCCTCAGACGTTAACCCCGCTGCATTCACATAGATCATCGGGACTGAGAGCATCTCGGCCAACTTTTTCACCATCAGTGTCTTACCCGAACCTGTTGGGCCTATGAGGAGGCAATGTTCCCTTTCAGCGGGAACGGTCGATATGTGAGGTGAGGCAAGGTTAAGATAATGAAAGTACACCGCCCGACTAAGCATCCGCTTTGTCTGGTCTTGTCCCTGGACGAAACGGTCGAGGTAGGCAACCATCTCGGCAGGAGTAGGAAGTACTACAGGCTCTTTCTCGACGGATGGGGAGTAAGTTGTTTTTTTCATAATTTGGGTTATGCCAGATCGCGGCTAGGGCGTTGCAGTTCTCGATTTTAATTTATTTTTCATAATCCTCGACAGTCGAGATATAGAAAATAGCCGCAATGGCGCTCAGCGACAGCTGCTTCTCAAATCTCATCCCCTTTCCAGCTCCCCCCATCCCCTGATTCCCTCTCCAAGCTTCTGTGATACCCTCAAACCCTACCCGATTCACATTCTTCCCCCAATAAACATGCCAACGTTCCCTCTTACCTCCCTCACCTGGTCGCACCTGTCCTCATGTGCTGAGGCTACCGATCTTCACATTATCGGGGCGACTAGTGCGGAGCCGCTTGGCGTTCGGGAGCGGCGGGCGTTGGAGATTTGGCAGGAGGGGGGGCATGCGGGGGAGTTGAATTATATGAAGCGGTCCGCCGATTTACTTGCGGATGCGCGCAATCTTCTTCCGAATGCAGCTTCACTACTGTTTGTTCTTGCGCCGTATGAGGCTCGCGATCCGGGGCCGACTCCTCGCGGGTTTGGGCGGGTTGCTCGTTATGCGTGGGGTCGGGATTATCATAAGGTATTACCGCGAGCTCTGAAGCGATTTGCTAAGGAGTGTGTTGCGGGAACTTCGATTCAGTGGCGAGTTTTTAGTGATGCAATTCCATTGCTCGAGCGTCCCTATGCGGCACGGTCTGGACTTGGGTTTATCGGAAAACACACCCTTTTGATTCGATCTGGTTTTGGCTCCTACGCTCTTATTGGAGGGGTGATTTTTTCGGCACCAATTGAGGATGTGCCGGAACAATCGGTAAAGGGCTCGTGTGGAAGCTGTTTTAAGTGCGGCGGATCGTGCCCGACTGGCGCCATTGTTTCGCCCTATGTTGTATCAGCGCCCCGCTGCATCTCGTATCTTACGATTGAAAAGCGAGGAGCGCTTGCCGCTTCGGAGCGCGAAATGATCGGGTCGTGGCTTTTTGGGTGCGATATTTGTCAAGAGGTGTGTCCACACAATCATCGAGCTCATAAATTTCCGCCAACTCCCCTTGAGGGGCTCGCTCAAAGTGGGCGCACTGGCCCTTTTATCGCTCTCTCTGATGTTCTTTCTATATCGAGCGATGAGCTGTTTCTTGCGCGATTTGCTGGGACTCCCCTGATGCGCGCACGCCGCGAAGGTTTGATTAGAAACGCGCTGTGCGTTGCAGTGAATCAACGATTCGATCTTCTAGGTGGTGAGATTATGCGATTACTCCGAGAAGATGCATCGAGCGTAGTGCGGCAACACGCTCTTGGTGCGGCGTTTTCGTTAGAGGTCGCCCCCCGCGAACTTCTTCAAAACCTCGCGGAGAGAGATTCAAGTCCATCTGTGCGGGATGAATGGCTGGCACTTTCCGATCAGTAGAGAGCGAGGTTTGAAATCCTCAAAGAGGCTGCGAAATAAGGGGGTTCTAATCGAGTCTGTGCCAAAGCAGCGGCCCCCTCGCCTCGAACCCCCTTATTTAGCAGCCTCAAAGACTCACCATAGTCGGGCGCAAAAAGCCGTGCTATACGAACAGAGGGCGTGCGGTGATGCATAAGCACCCTTTCAGTTTGCGTCTTGGAGATCCCCTATGAAAGCACACACAATTCTTGACACTATCGGTTCAACACCACATCTGCGGATTAATCGCCTTTTTGGTGCTACTCACGAAGTCTGGTACAAGCTAGAGCGTGCCAATCCTTGTGGAAGTATAAAGGATCGGATCGCACTCTCGATGGTTGAGGCGGCTGAGCTTGCTGGCGAGCTTCAACCAGGCACCACGATTATAGAGCCAACATCTGGAAATACTGGTATCGCGCTCGCTATGGTAGCGGCCGTTAGAGGATATCGAGTGATTTTGGTGATGCCAGAATCGATGTCGATCGAACGGCGGAGATTGATGGTTACTCTTGGAGCAGAGCTTGTGCTCACCCCTCGCGAGAAGGGGATGCCAGGTGCGATTGCGCGGGCTCGCGAGCTACTCGAGGAGATCCCGTCGAGCTGGATGCCGATGCAATTTGATAATCCCGCGAACGTCGATATTCATCGCAGAACCACCGCTCAGGAGATCCTCAATGATTTTCCTGAGGGAATCGATGTAATCATTACAGGCGTTGGTACGGGTGGACATATTACAGGCTGCGCAGAGATATTAAAGCAACGGTGGAGCAATCTTCGGGTCTATGCGGTAGAGCCAGAAAAATCTCCAGTACTAAGTGGTGGGTCCCCCTCTCCTCATCGGCTGCAAGGAATCGGTGCTGGATTTGTTCCCTCAATTGTAAACATGGCTCTCCTTGATGGAGTGCTAAAAGTATCGGAGGAAGATGCATTTACCTATGCGCGTAGGTGCGCGCGAGAAGAAGGCGTGCTCGTCGGAATCTCCTCAGGAGCAACCCTTGCAGCGATAGCACAAAAACTCGAGGAGATTCCCGCTGGTTCACGTGTTCTTGGATTCTGTTATGATACCGGCGAGCGATACCTGTCGGTTGATGGGTTTTATCCTAACCAAGCTTAATAAAGGTCTAAGTGTGAAACCGCGGAAAATTATTCGTCATCACTCTTTTCTTGCGCTTTCGGTCTTTACGATATGCCTTGGACTAATGGGGTGCTCTCCACACCTAGGTCGCTCGATAATTGTAAACGACATTCCTCCGAGTTCCGCATCTTCGTATCGCCCCGCATCATGGCGGGGTTTGACTGTTGTGCTTGATACGACCGTAATCGCGCTTTCCAAACAGCCGGGAGCAAAAATTGATGGCCGATTTGTCCCGATCGAGGGAGCCATTGATTCGGTTGTTGGACAAGGGCTTCGGCAGCGATTGCGAAGTGCGGGGGCATCGGTGCGGCAAGGAGGCTCTGTTGCTCTCACGAGTCGAGTCACCGAGTGGGGTATGAGGGTATATCCCGATTTCCCTTCAACATCAGTTGAGGCGCGCGCGGTGATTGTGATAGAGGCGCTACACGCCTCGGGAGAGATCCTATATCGCGCAACTTACACCGGCGAGGCAACGCGCTCAGGGGTAAATGTTCGCGCACCCCAGATCGAGGAAACTCTGATTAACGCTATGGCACACGCTCTCGATGAGGTCGTTATGGATGATCGATTGCGACGGGCTGTGGAGAGCGCTAAGGAATAAGAATGTCGGAGGCCGAGCGTTTTGCAGGTAAAAAAAGGTGGTGCGATTCCTCATTTGTTTTACCCCGATTATGGTGTAGAGTCTCGGTGAGGGTAAGCGGCTCTCGAGAGTTGATAATGATGGCCGCATCGTTTTCGAACGCCCCTCAATTTCTGTCGTTAGCTAGCTGAGTAATCGCCATCACTCGGGATGAAAAATCCCGTGAGGAAGTGCAAGACTTTATCGGTAGGGGAACCCATGTCCGTCATCAAAAAAAAAGAGCTCGATACCTTCAAAGATCTTTTGATTGAAGAAAAACGGAAGATCACCCGTCATCTCGAGGATCTGAGTGATTCCGCCGAGTCTGAGCTTGAAATAGGCAGTGGCGATTCAGTTGATATTGCATCTCTTGAAATCAGCCAGGCATCTCTCCAAAAAATCGGCAAACGTGAGGCGTACCTCCTCAAGAAAATAGATTTGGCGCTGAGAAAAATTGAAGATGGCACCTTTGGTGAGTGCGAATCGTGTGGAGAGCCGGTCGGAGTAGCGAGGCTCATGGCGCGGCCGGTAGCGCAGCTATGCATTGATTGTAAGACCGAGCAAGAAAATGTTGAGCGTCGATTCAGCACTCGCGAGCGTGGCGCCGGTGGAGAGGGTCGTGACGTTGACGAGATGGATGAGTTTTAAAGGACCGTAATAGTTTCGCGATAGTCTCTCAATAGTCTCATAGTTGAGAGGCTGCAAAATAAGGGCTCTGGTCATTCAGGGGAAACATAAAAGAGAAACCTTTGAGGTCGCGACGACGTGCTCTTATCGCATTCCCCGGATATCGTGCTTGCTCACGCAAAGGTTAATCTCATGCTCCGGATCGTCGGAAGGCGACCGGAGGATGGATATCATCTCCTCGAGATGATTAATGTCGATTTATCTCTGGCGGATGAGCTAACGATTCGATTTTCTGATTCGTCAGTTCCTATAACGATTAAGGTGATTGGTGATTCACCGAAGGGCACTCCCGTATCAACGATAGAAAATCCAGCAACCAGCTCGCTTGGGCGGGGGTTTTCAGCGTTTTGCGCGACATTTTCGGTTAAAGCAGCCATTTCCGTAACCATCAAAAAGCGAATTCCGGTCGGAGCAGGACTTGGAGGTGGTACCTCAGACGCAGCGGCACTTCTGCGGTGGTGTTGGAATAATCTTCTCTCAGACACGCAGCGAGCAGATAGGCGCTCCTCCGAACTCTTAAATCAGATAGCAATCACGGTGGGTGCCGATGTTCCCTACTCTCTTCGTGGTGGGTGCGCTATTGTTACGGGTATTGGCGAAGAGGTTGCGCCTCTTCCCTGGAAGCTCTCTGGAGTTCCCCTTGTGCTAGTTGTACCCCCGACTGTGGTTCCTACCCCCGCTGTATTTGCTGCATTTCGGGAGGAGCAATCGCCATTTTCGGAGCAGATTTTCAACCGCTTTTGCTCTGAATCATCTCCGTTACCACCACCCGGCGAGGTTGTAGGAAATGATCTTGAGTCAGTGGTATCGTCGAGGTGGCCAGCCGTGGGCGAAGCTCTCACCGCTCTTAAGTCTAACAGAGAAGGTCTGGTGGCAGGTATGACCGGTTCAGGATCAGCTCTCTTTTGTCTTGCACCTGAGTGGACAACCAACCCCGTTGCTGCGCAAAAGCTCGAGCTGCTAGTGAAAAATATTGCCCCACACGACGCAAAGATTATTCCCTGTTATATTCGGTGAGTTTGATGAGCCCCTCGACACACCGCTCCCCTCGAACCACAATCCAGCTCCGCGCCTGGCAACAGGAGGCGTTCGGGGTCTACCGCGATGCAATACATCGAGGACAACGGAGTATTCTCTGGGAAGCAACTCCAGGAGCGGGTAAAACAACAGCGGCGCTTGCAATCTGTTTGCACCAGGTGCGCCGACTCCGTGCTCCTACCGTGTTGGTCGTTGTTCCAACAGCTCATCTCAAGGTGCAGTGGGCGCGTGCGGCCAATCAGGTAGGTCTCAACCTCGATTGCGGACTAACCAAAGATGGTGCTCCCCGACCCCGCGATATCCATGGATTTGTCGTCACCTATCAGCAGCTCGCTCAAGATCCAACTTTTTTTCGAACGATTGCTCGCCAGTCTTGCACCGTTCTTGATGAAATTCATCACGCAGGCGACGGGCTCTCATGGGGAGATGCTATCACCTTTGCTCTCGCTGAGGCCCGCTTTGTGTTGTGTTTAAGCGGAACCCCCTTTCGGAGCGACAACGCCGCCATTCCGTTCGTTCACTATGACGATGCGGGGATGAGCACCGCCGATTATTCGTACGGATACGCTCGCGCCGTTGAAGAGGGAGTGTGCCGTCCAACTGCTTTTCTTACCTACGGCGGAGCTGTTTCTTGGCGCGATGGGGAGGAAGCTGTTACTGCAACTTTTAGCGAACCGCTCGATCCGATTGGCTCGGCCCGCAGACTTCGTGCCGCCGTTAGCGCTGAGAGCGGTTGGATTACCCCTGTGTTTTCCGATGCGCATCAACTCCTAATGGCGACTCGGCAACACACTCCAACTGCTGGAGGGCTCGTCGTTGCTTCGAGTCAAACTCAGGCTCGCAAGCTTAGCAGAATTCTATCCCGAATTGCGGGTGCTGCACCGGTTCTGGTCCTCTCTGAGGATAGCGCTGCATCTGATAATTTGAAGAGATTCCGAGATTCGGACACCCCGTGGCTTGTTGCCTGCAACATGGTGAGTGAGGGAGTTGATATTCCCCGACTCCAGGTCGGCATCTACGCAACGACCGTTCGGACAAAGATGTATTTTCGTCAGTTTATTGGTCGATTGGTCCGAAGTTCGCAGCCTCCAGCTCCGTCAACCGGTTCCGCGAACTCCTCTTCCCCGGTCTCCTCGCCGATCGCCTATTGCTATCTTCCCGCTGATCCAACCCTAAAACAGCTTGCCTTTGAGATTGAAACAGAAATTAAGCACTCCATTCGTCATCGCGATGACGATGAGCAGTTTCCCGAACGTGACGAGCGAGTCTTACGAGAAGCTCCTCCCGAAACAACTTGGGAGATTCTCGATTCTACCAATAATGGACTCCAATCGGTTATTGTCCACGGTACAGCGTTAAATGGGAATTCGGTGAATGGGACTGTGATGAATGGGACTGTGATGAATGGGGCTCTGCTTCAAGCAGGGGAAGTTATTCCCAATCCTATTTCCTCATTTAATTCAGTTTACGAACAAACTAGTAATGGGAAATCAACTAATCAGCTCCCTCATGTCGAGAGCCCACTCGCCCGCCACCTAGAGCTCCAAACCATCATTCAGGAGCAGGTATCAGAGCGACTAACACAAAAACGAGCCCCAACTGAAACAAAAGCAGCTCTTACTCGAGAAATTCGTCGCCTTGTCACCGTATGCAATCGTCGGCTAAACCGCTCTCACGCCGCCATATACGGGCAGCTCAACGCTCTACAGGGTATTGCGAGCCAGCACAGCTGCAGCGAAGCCGAGCTGCGAAAACGAATAGCTCTTTTAAATAATATGTTACGGGGCGCGTGAACCGACAAATGGTATCACGTCTCTGACGCAACCCCGTACCTGTTGTGATGTTTTTTGTTGATGTGGTTTCTGCGAGATCAGTTTCTCGCAGATTAGTTGTCTAGACTCTTACACCCCAACAAATTTTTTAAAGGCTCGTACCGTTGCCTGTCGTCCGATCGAGGCGATTGATTCATGGAGCGGGATACTTTTTGGGCAGGCGTGTACGCAGTTCTGCGCATTACCACAATCCTCAACACCACCATTGCCCATTACTGCGTCTAGCCGCTCATCAGCGTTATAGGCCCCAGTTGGATGCGAGTTGAAGAGTCGCACCTGATTTATCGTCTGGGCACCCACAAATGAATTATCTATAGCAAACTGCGGACAAACCTGGAGACATACTCCGCAAGTCATGCAGGTCGACATTACATAACGTTCCCGCACCTCAGCTGGATCTTGACGAGGTCCTGGCCCCAAGTTGTGGCTTCCATCGATTTCAACCCACGCCTTAACCCGCTTGAGATTTTCAAACATCCGGCTCCGATCCACCGCAAGATCCCTATGTACCGGAAATTTGTTCATCGGCTCAAGAACGATCGGCTGCTCTAGCTGATCAACAAGTGCGGTGCAACCCTGGCGTGCACGACCATTGACCACCATGGAACACGCGCCACATACCTGCTCAAGACACCCTGAATCGTAGACGATCGGAGCGACCTTTTTACCGGTAATATCTACCGGATTTTTTCTAAACTCCATCAGCACCGAGAGTACGTTGTGACCCGGCTGATAGGGTATCTCAAACTCAAGCCAATAAGGCAGCTTGTCGCGATCATCCTGACGCTTGACTTTGACCCGAATCTTTTTGCCTCCCTTTACAGCGTGATCGTTAGAGTGTGGGGAGCTCTCGACCCCGTTACTGCCCTGCTGTTTTTCTGCCTCTGATGGATGACTCATGGCTGTGATGCTCCTCTTTTGACCCGTGCCTTTTTTCCTATAGCGGCTTCACTTAAGAGCCGCTATGCCGTCACACTACGTATTTTCCCCGCCTCTGTTACGCTGCTGTTTTATCAACATTGTACACCCGTTTTCGTGGAGGAATGAACCGAATATCGACCTCTTCATAGCTCAGCTCTGGACCCTCGGGAGTGTAGCTAGCCTTGGTAGTTTTTAACCAACTCTCATCGTTTCTCTCTGGAAACTCCGGCTTATAGTGAGCCCCCCGACTTTCATCCCGAGCAAGAGCTCCCGCCACTATTGCGTGGGCTAACTCAAGGCCGTTACTTAGCTGATTGACGAACAGCAGCTCCTGATTGAAGGCCTGAGTTGAGCTTCCGATGCCAACTTTGCGAACACGCTCTTTTAGCTCCTGAATCTTGGCGATTCCCTGAATAAGCTCGTCATTGCGGCGAACTACCGTGACGTAGTTGGTCATCATCTGACCGAGCTCCTGATGAAGCTTATAGACATTTTCCGTTCCAGACATCGTCGCTATTTGATCGAGTTGAGCTCGAATCCGCGCCTCTTCCCTGTCAAATAATGAGGACTCCGCATCGGTACTGCGACGCTTTAGACCTTTGCAGTAATCAACGATTCGCCCACCCCCTTTCAGACCATCAAAGGTACAGCTTAGCAGCGCATTTGCCCCGAGCCGATTTGCTCCGTGATATTCAAAGTTACATTCACCACCCGCAAAGAGCCCCGGAACACTCGTCATTAAATTATAATCGACCCACAATCCACCCATCGAATAGTGCATCCCGGGGAAGATCTTCATCGGAACTTTACGGGGATCGTCCCCAACAAATGTTTCGTAAATTTCGAGAATCGCGCCGAGCCGTTTATCGAGAAAATCACGGGATAGGTGGCTCAGGTCGAGGTACACCATATTGTCGCCATTCACACCGAGCTTTTGACGAACACACACATCAAAAATCTCGCGGGTTGCGATATCCCGAGGCACCAAATTTCCGTAAGCCGGATACTTTTCCTCTAAAAAGTACCAAGGCTTCCCATCCTTATAGGTCCAGACTCGTCCACCCTCGCCACGAGCCGACTCGCTCATAAGCCGCAACTTATCGAGCCCAGGTATCGCTGTTGGATGAACCTGAATAAACTCGCCATTTGCGTAATAGGCTCCCTGGCTGTAGGCGCTCGCATGAGACGAACCTGTATTGACAACCGAGTTGGTTGACTTCCCAAAGAGCATACCGATACCGCCGGTGCACAACATTACCGCATCAGCTCTAAAGGCCTTCACTTCGCGGTTAATCAAATTCACCGCGACGATACCACGGCAGGTGCCCTCTTCATCCTTTACGAGTGACAAGAACTCCCAATATTCGAATTTCTGTACCTGCCCGAGAACCTCTCGGCGCCTTACCTGCTCATCGAGAGCATACAGAAGCTGCTGTCCCGTACTCGCCCCCGCAAACGCGGTGCGATGATGTTTTGTTCCCCCAAAACGCCGAAAGTCAAGATTACCCTCCGCAGTGCGGTTAAATGGGACTCCGAGTCGATCGAATAGAAAAATAATCTCTGGAGCCATCGCGGTCATCTCTTTGACCGGAGCCTGATTGGCTAGAAAGTCGCCCCCGTAAATAGTGTCATCAAAGTGTTCGGCAACACTATCTCCTTCACCACGGATATTGACCGCCGCATTAATACCCCCTTGGGCACACACAGAGTGCGATCGCTTTACCGGAACAACCGAGAAAACTTTCACCGTCGCACCGAGCTCAGCAAGCTTCATCGTCGCAGCAAGCCCCGCGAGTCCTCCGCCAACTACGATGACCTCAAATGGTGATGACGCCATGATTACTGTCCCTTTCTTTTGTAGCCGAAACTTTTTATAAACAGAGGGAGCTTGCAGCTCTTCGGGTGAAACCCGTCTGTTATAAATAAATAGCCTATATAGCTGAATAACTTATATTCCGAGAGCCGAAAGCAAACTTTTATCTAGCACGAACGCAGATAAAATATCGATTCCAACCACCGAAAGCACTGCAAATACGATACAGCTGATGGCTGCTAATCGCTTTTGCCCTGCATCGGTCCTCACGAGCCCCCATGTGATTGAAAAGCTCCAAAGTCCATTTGCGAAGTGATAAACGACCGAGAGAATACCGATTACGTAAAGTGCAAAAACCCACGGCACCGAGAGTTTTGTCGTCATATCGCTGAAGGTTATCTCTCTTCCAGCCACAAAGAGAGCCCAAAAGCGCGTCGATACAACGTGATATGCGATATAAAATAGCGCAACGATCCCCGTTATTCGCTGCATGACATAAGCGATATTTCGGGCGTGAGTATAATTAGCAACCACGGGGCGCGAAGCCCGTGTTATCAAAATTCCATAAAGAGCATGAAATATTAGTGGCAGCAAAAGAAGAGCCCACTCAGCGACAACAAGGTACGGCATCGATGCTATTTTGTGTACCGTTTCGTTAAACGCCTCTGCTCCATGCCGCGCCGAAGAGTTTTCAAAAAAGTGAAACAGTAGGAATCCGCCAAGTGGCACAATGCCGGTCAGCGAGTGAAGTCGCCTTAGAAGAAAAGAGCGTTCCGCGGAGGTAAGTCCGGCTGCTGGTAAAGATGTCATCTTCTTTCTCGTCTCCCTGAAAACAGAAGATGGGCCACTACAAATTTCGTCAGTGGCCCACCACTACAACCTATTATGACCCCTTCGTTGCTAACTTGACGTCGTTTCCGACCTGAAGTTGCTGCTGAATAGCGGTCCAGATTGTAAGGATTGTGAATTTCACTTAAGCGCAGAGAGCAAGTAGACCCTTGACCCGCTCAACACTCGCGGCGAGTTCACTCTGCTCTGCATCGGATAGCGGAATCTCGACAATCTTCTCGATCCCTCCGGCTCCGATAATCACTGGCACCCCGATGTAGAGACCGTCGGTTACTCCGTACTGTCCCTGGCATTGCGCCGCAGCAGCAACTACCTTACGCTGATCTAGAAGATAGCTCTCCGCCATCTCAATTGCTGATGCAGCTGGAGAATAGAAAGCTGAGCCGGACTTGAGAAGCGCGACGATCTCACCCCCTGCTCCTCGGACTCGCTTCTCAATAGCATCAAGTCGTTCAGCAGAGATTAAATTTGCGACCGGAACTCCATTGACCGTGGTAAAGCTCCGCACCGGAACCATGTCATCGCCGTGACCACCAAGCACAAACGCTGACACCGATGAAACGGAGACCTGCAGCTCCTCAGCAAGAAAAGCTCTATAACGCGCCGAGTCGAGAACGCCTGCCATCCCTGCAACCTTTGCGGCGGGAAAACCGGTCACCTGCTGCATCAACCATGTCATAGCATCTAAAGGGTTGGTGACAACTATCACAAAGCTGTTGGGGGCGTATTTTTTTATCCCCTCACCAACTGTGCGAACAATCTCGGCATTTGTACGCACCAGATCGTCGCGGCTCATTCCGGGCTTTCGCGGCAAGCCGGAGGTCACGATGCAAACATCGGCCCCCTCTATATCAGCGATATCGTTTGTTCCTTTAATGGAGAAATCGCACTGAAAGACCGGCGCAAGATGCTGTAGATCGAGCGCTTTACCCTGAGGCATATCGGGGACGACATCGTACAGTACCACATCCCCGAGCTTCCGAAGCCCCGTCAATAACGCGAGCGTTCCCCCAATCTGACCTGCTCCAATCAACGCAATTTTTCGCCGAGCCATCGTAATGAAATCCCTCTAAAAAGTAGTACTTCGGAAAGGTGAGAAACACCCAGCAGCTCGGTCGTCGTGATAAATCCGAGAGTATGGATAAAGATTGTGGACAACGGGCGCGGCGATTCTCACCTGCACCCACTCCGAGCTGCGATCCAACTGCTAAAAGGTACTACCATGACCGGCACGAAGCAAGTGCGATAACATCGTTATTTTACTTACGAATCGGTGCGAAGTTTGGGTCTGGAAAAGTTTCCTTCAAATCTTTTCTTAATCTTCGTGATCGCTATTGAAAAGAGGATCTTACTCTGTTAGAGTCCCCCTCAATCAGCAACGGGGTGTAGCTCAGCCTGGCTAGAGCACTAGTTTTGGGAACTAGGGGTCGCTGGTTCAAATCCGGTCACCCCGATTTCTGTGTCCTCCTTCGGGGCACAGGTTGATTGAGCAGTAGTGGTTTTATATTCAGTGGTTTTTAATCGACTTCCTGGTTTTTTAGCTCCTATATAACTAATCCCTCACCGAATCTGTCCCTCACCTCGAATCAAGTAAGTATACGAGCAGAGCTCGGGCAAACCCATTGGCCCTCGGGCGTGAAGTTTTTGGGTGCTTATGCCTATCTCGGCACCGAATCCAAACTCACCACCATCCGTAAAGCGGGTCGAGGCGTTGTGATAGACAGCGGCGGCATCAACTGATGTAAGAAACTCTTGGGCGACATCTTTGTCCTCGGCAACGATAGCCTCAGAGTGATGGGTGCTGTAGCGGGCTATATGATCGAGCGCATCAGGCAATCCAGTAACTACGCGAAGCGCAATTCGAAGATCAAGAAACTCGGCTGCGTAATCTTCCTCAGTAGCCAGTATCACTGATGCGACAAGTTCACGGCTACGGGCGCAGCCACGACACTCTACCCCTTTTTCAACAAGAGCTTTTACAAGCTCCTCAAGGTGTTGCACAGCCCACGCCTCATCAATGAGAATAGTCTCTAACGCATTACACACCGATGGACGACTTGTTTTTCCATTTATCGCGATTGCGATTGCCCAATCGGTTCGGGCTGATTCATGAATATAGAGGTGACAATTCCCCTCCCCTGTCTCAAGAACCGGAATTCTAGCGTTTCGCCGGACCTCTTGAATCAATCTCGCGCCACCTCTCGGTATAAGCACATCAATCAGACCATGAAGCTCCATCATAGCTCGAGCAACCTCTGGTGATGTATCGGTGACAAGCTCAACACACGACGCAGGTAGTCCCGCCTCCACCAGTGCTCGCTGAATAACCCCGACTAGGGCGATATTACTTTCAATCGTAGATCTACTTCCGCGCAACACTACGGTGTTTCCCGATTTTAGACATATCGCCGCAGAATCAACCGTGACGTTAGGCCGCGCCTCATACACCATCCCGACAACTCCAAGTGGAACGCGCACCTTCTGTATTCTCAATCCATTAGGCCTCTCCCACTCATCGAGTACAACCGAGAGCGGATCAGCAAGCGCAACAAGCTCCCCGAGCGACGAAGCGATGGCTCCTATTCGCTCCTCCGTCAGAAGAAGCCTATCTATCAACGCAGCAGAGAGCCCCTCTGATTGCGCCCTTTTAACATCGCGCTCATTTGCGGCAAGTATATCGGCGGAGCAGCTCAACAAACCCCGTGAAATATGGACCAGGGCAGCGTTGCGCTGTTCAATAGTTGACCGCCGCAGAATCGCTGATGCTGCTCGACAGGCGGTTGCTTGATGGATTAGCTGTTCTTGAGTCATAGAGTCTATTTACGGTGTCTTGCGGTTTATGATGGGGAAATGATTAATGATTAAGCGGAATCATAACCGCAATTAACTGTTTACAATCAGTTCATCCAACAAGAACGGTACCAGATTTGCAGTGAGAGTAAAGGAGACCGTTCGGTATCGTAAGTTAGCGGAAAACTGAGGGGTGCACATAATCGCCCCTCAAGACAGTCGGACTACTTCAATTCGATTGCGCTGTGCAAAAATCCACCAACCCCCCTTTTTTGGGTGCGTTCAGGTGTGGTCCCTCCCCAAAAAACGGTATACACTCCCAACGAGTTCAGGAGCCGGCGAGCGTCTAAACCGGACCTGTACGAATCTTACCTTTTCTTAATATGAGTCTCTGAGTTGTCGGACGGCGTTAGAGCACTATTTTGGTGCTTATCAAACAGGGGTGTATCCCCGGATACCCTTGATGTCTAGTCAGGTATCCATCGAGCTGGCACTCAAGAAACCGTACATCTTCTTCCCTTATCTCTTACGTTCTATTTTAGAACATTGCATCGGCGACCTATCCTAAAAAAACATCCTAAATAGCTTTTACCAAACATTTAGAATTTTACTAATTACCAGCCATGGCAACCCCTTCATCCCCTAAAAGATCCGCCGTTAAAAGCTCACTCGAACATCTATCAGAGAGTTGGCGGCAAGATCTGCGGAACGCGATCGTTGCAAATCCGCATCTCCCGAGCGATGAATCAGTTGTTGACCAATATATAGCCGCTTTTCCCCCCGAATATCAGGCAACCTTTTCTGTAGAAACGTGCGTTGCAGACCTTGAGGTAATGAGCACTCTTTGTCCCGAGCATCCCCTCGTTGTTCGAATCGAGGAGAGTAGAACAGGTGAGGCAAACAGTCACACAGATTCAACTGGTGATCAGCCAAGCGCCCTTGTCGTCCTCTATAATCGAGGTACGAACATTCCATTGAGCAAAACCCTTCCAATTCTCGAAAACGCAGGTCTTGAGGTTTTAACCGTCGCCTCCTTCGAGGTCAAACCAGAGCAGTTAACCCCTGTCTCAATCAGCCGAATGGCGGTGAGGCCGAAATTTGCTCCAAATGGCGAAGAGGTTTCTTTCCCAGAGACCGTATCTTTCGGTCTTCGTGATGTGTTTTCAGGGTCCGCAGAGAACGATGCCCTCAACGCGCTTCTTGCCCTCGGCCCACTTGATGTCGAAGCAATCTCGGTATTACGAGCCTATTCTTGTCTACTTTGGCAATTAATTAAGTTTGCAACTCGGGGCGCAATTTTTGAGGCACTCGTTGCAGAGCCAAAAGCTGCCGTATTGCTCTGGGATTTTTTCAACGCTCGATTTAATCCAGTACATAACGGTTCCGTGGCGACTCCAGAGCTTCGAACTGCGACCATGGATGAGATAGAGCACGCCTACTTAAGCCATCTCTCCACCGTACGCGAAATAAATCGTGACAGGATTTTGCGCTCCCTTCTCTCACTCGTAAAACACACCGTACGATCCAATTTTTTCCATCGTAACGGTAGGGCACTCGCACTCAAACTAGAGTCAGAGAAAATTGAAATTATCCCTCATCCACGGCCGAAATTTGAGCTTTTTATCCGTTCTCCTCACTTCGAGGGAACGCATCTACGCGCCGATATGGTGGCTCGCGGTGGGATTAGGTGGAGCGAGCGAAACGACGATTATCGCACCGAGGTACTTGGGTTGATGAACACCCAGCGGATTAAAAATGTAGTTATTGTTCCGAATGGAGCAAAGGGTGGATTTGCAATTCGTCACCTTCCAAAGGATCAAAAAGAGATCTTTGCAACCGTTGAGAAGTGTTACCGCGAATATATCCGAGCTTGTCTCTCAGTCACAGACAATCGGGTCGGAGCAACTATTGTGCACCCAGAGGGCCTAGTTATTTATGACCAACCAGACCCCTACTTTGTTGTTGCTGCTGATAAGGGAACGGCAACATTTAGCGATATCGCAAATGAGATCGCGGTGAATGAATTTCAGTTTTGGCTCGGTGATGCTTTTGCCTCGGGAGGTTCCAAGGGATACGACCATAAATTGTACGGAATAACAGCTCGTGGCGCATGGGAGTGTGTGCGCCGTCACTTTCACGATCTTGGCCTTCATTACGAATCAGAGCCGTTCTCCGTTATTGGTATCGGTGACATGAGTGGCGATGTTTTCGGCAACGGCCTTCTAATGAGCGATAAGGCCAAGCTAATTGGTGCGTTTAATCATAAGCACATATTTATTGATCCATCGCCCGACCCCGCGATCTCATTCTCCGAGCGCAAGCGGCTCTTTGAGACTCCTCATACGCAGTGGAGCGATTACGACAAAAACCTCATTAGTGAAGGTGGTGGTGTATTTGGACGTTTTGATAAAGAAATTTCGCTCACTCCGCAAATACGGGTAGCTCTTGGTCTAAGAGATGATACTCCATCGACTCTCAATGGAGAGGAGCTTATCGCTCTAATGTTGCAGGCTCCGTGCGATCTCTTATGGAATGGGGGTATTGGAACATATGTGAAGGCATCGAGTGAATCCCATGTCGATGTCAATGATCGGCACAACGATCGTGTCCGCATCAATGCAGACCAGCTCCGCGCGCGGGTTATCGGTGAGGGTGGAAATCTTGGACTAACCCAGAAGGCGCGAGTTGAGGCTGGTTTAGCTGGTGTAGCGCTAAATACCGATGCGATAGACAATTCAGCCGGAGTAGATCTCTCGGATCACGAAGTGAATCTGAAAATACTCTTTGCTGAGATGATTCGGGAAAAAACCTTAACAGTGGAACAGCGCGATTCGCTGATGCTTGAGATAGCTCAAGAGGTAACGCAACAAGTTCTTGATCATAACCGCAATCACTCGGTGCTGCTGTCCCTGTCGGTGAATCGATCGAAAAAGAGCCTCTCTTATATCAAGTCGCTTTTGCGGGATCTTTCTCGGCTCGGCTATGTTAGCCGCCGACACCTTGTCTTGCCGGACGATGCAACTCTGGAGGAGCGGGATCAACGACATCTTGGACTCTCCCGCCCAGAGCTATCGGTCTGTGTGGCGAGTGTGAAGATGTGGATTAAGGATATTTTAAGTAGCTCGAATTTAATCCAAGACCCAGTCTTTAAGCGTTATCTGGTCGAATACTTCCCCACTACCATCCGACACCGATTTCCAAAGGAAGTTCTCAAACACCCACTTTGGGAAAATATTATAGCAACAGAAGTTACGAGCAAGCTGGTCGATGCTGTTGGGATCACCTTCGTACATCGAATGTGCAGCAACCACTCGGTTCCACCCCTAACGGTATTAAAGTGCGCCCTCGCCGCCGATGAAATTCTAGGTTTAGGTGAAATTCGCTCCGCGCTAACGCAATTCGACAACTCTTACGACAACGACTTTTTCCTCACCAGTCGTCGCGACCTTAGTGGAAGTCTCCGAGATGTAACCGCTTGGCTCATAGCGCGTCACGGACACGATCTTTCGCTAGAAGGGATGGTTTCACAGTACCGTGCGGCGTTTCTCGGTTGCGTTGAACAGAGCGATTCGATTTTTGTCGGGGACAATCGCGTTCTTTGTGAAAGCCGATACTTAAGTTTTTCTCAGAGAGGATTAAAGCCAAGCCATGCACGACGGCTCGCCGTCATTCCACTTATCGTCAATCTCCTCGAGCATATCCGCATTTCCCAGAGAACCGGCATATCGGTCAGTCAGATAGCGCGGGTTGACGCTCAGCTAATAACTGAACTCTCAATGGCCCCGTATGCCCTCATTAATCGTCTTCCCGAGACAAAAGATAAGTGGGAACATCAACTATTGCTCAGCGCGTACGACGATATTCGCCGACACCTCTCGTACCTAACCGAGCGACTAGTTGGAATGGGAATCCTCGAAGATGCAGAGATAACCGAAAAAATACGACGCAGCCCCAACTATGAATTGGTGACCCACATAATAGACGAAGTAAATCGCTCATCTTCAACTGTGGCGGCAATAGGTGTGATGGCGAAGCATTTGCGAAGTATTGCGGTGTAGGGTGGAAATTAGCGCCTTCTAATTAGTTGCCCTGAAAACAATCGATAGATTCCTATCAGGGCGGCAACGACGTACGAAATAGGGCTTTTTAAGGAGGTTTTTCGTGCGTCGTGGAAGTGAGTGTGATGGCATGTGTCGGACCACTATTGGTTAGGAAGTTCCTGATATTTTAATATTTCAGATCTCGTTGCCCGACAATCAGCTATTAATGTGGGTTCGCCCGTCTCCAATAAATTGACAATAATAGGCCTACACATCCAAAAACCTGCAGCTAATCTTTATCTCGTCCTCTGCGGTGAGCCAGAGCGGACTCTCAAGCCTGTTGCAACTAACAACCTCTCGTAATTCTTCATCTCTAAAAATCGCCATACAGTCTTCAGGTAGAGCAAGTGCTTTTGTTCCGGCTGGCATTTTGCTCATGGCGACCTGAGCATCATGAATCCTCATCGTTTGAGTATCCATGTGAGGAACAGCACCACCCGAGATTACTCCCATGCACGGCATAATTCCGTATGTACAACCAAAAGGACCAGGTACAGAGTCGGTGCTTGCCCAATCAAAGAATACTATAAATCCGGCGCTATATCCGGTAATCGGAACCCCCGCCCGGTACCACTTTTTTATCTTGTCATCGAAGCCAATTTGTCTCCAAACTTGAAGTGCAGCTGCGGTATTGCCGCAGGAAATACAGAGAGCATCACTACATTCCTCTATATCAGATTCCGCAATCTGTTCCTCCTCGGCGACAACAAAAGAAACTCCGAGCCGTTTTCCTAGCTCAGCATAGTTCTTAATTAGTTCAGGCATCGAAATTTTTATTCCCGCTAACTTCGACGGAGTAGCTATAACAACAACGCGTCCTATTGATCGACCAATAGAGTCAAGAAAATATCGCCATAACCGATCTGGAAAGTGAGCTGAGGTTGGACCACCTCCTGTTCCTCCGACTGGACAAAAAAGACGCATTAGGATTTCCTCGCAACCACTCCTGCCAAACTCTTTTTATTAATCCCGCCTTTCTACATCCCGCCTCGTCGCATCACCATATCCATCACCACCAGCGCCGCCATTGCATCAACGATCGGCACTGCTCTCGGGAGGACACAGGGGTCGTGGCGTCCTGTTGCCTCGAGGGTGATTGCGTTACCCTCCTCGGTGACGGTTTGTTGTGGTAGAGAAATGGTTGCGACGGGCTTAAAGGCAACACGAAATAGTATTGGCATTCCCGTTGATATGCCGCCGAGGACTCCTCCGGCGCGGTTTGTTAGCGGCACAATAGTACCATCGGAATTGCGGACAAATGGATCGTTGTGCTCGCTTCCTCTCAGGTGGGCGGCACCAAATCCCTCACCGATATCAAATCCCTTTACAGCGTTAATGCTCAGCATCGCCTTCCCAAGCTCTGCGTGAAGCTTATCAAAGACAGGTTCTCCGAGCCCCACTGGGCATCCCTTTATCACTCCCCGAATCACACCTCCGATTGAATCACCCTGTGCCTGGACCTCACGGATAAGCGCTTCCATCTGCGGCGCGACCTCTATATCAGGACATCGGGTAATCGAGCTTTCGATCTCATCCGGGGTAACCGTTAATGGATCGATGCTGGAGGTAATCGATCCCACCTGATCTACATAGCTTAAAAACGAGATACCGAAGTGCTCACGGAGATATTTTTTTGCTATTGCACCCGCCGCGACCCGAGCCAACGTTTCTCGCGCAGAGGCCCGACCGCTTCCCCGCCAATCCCTAATTCCATACTTTTTGCTATAGGTAAAATCAGCGTGTGACGGACGGTAAAGCGTTTTTAAGACCGAATAATCATCCGACCGAGCATCCTTGTTTCGAGCGATAAGGAGTATTGGTGTTCCCGTCGTTTTTCCCTCAAAAACCCCCGAAAGGATCGTAATCGCATCCTCCTCTTTCCGGGGAGTTGTCACGTCGCTCTGCCCTGGCTTTCTCCGATCTAGGTCGGGTTGAATATCGGCCTCTGAGAGCGCCAGCCCAGGCGGGCAGCCATCAACTACCGCCCCTACCGCGCCACCGTGCGACTCCCCGAAGGTCGAAACCCGAAACAGGGTGCCATAGACACTCCCTCCGCTCATGACTATCCCCCGATACGTTTTTTTACGAACTCCACCACAGCATCAGCTGAGATCCGCTCCTGTCGAGTCGTATCACGATCCCGAACCGTAACGGTACCATCAGCTATCGTTTCGTGATCGACCGTGATGCATAGCGGCGTGCCGATCTCATCGTGCTTGGCATACCGTTTCCCGATTGATTGTTGTTCATCGCACTTGGCGTTTATTCCCGCTGCAAAGAGCGATTCAACGATCCGTCTTGCTGCCTCGGGCTGGCCATCCTTTTTCACGAGAGGAAAAACGGCTGCTTTTATCGGCGCAAGCCGAGGATGTAGTTTGAGAACCACCCTCGTCTTTGTTTGACCATCCGCATCGATCCCAGTTTCTTCGTGATAGGCATCCGCAAGGAGACACAATACTCCTCGCGTTAATCCCGCCGCAGGCTCGATAACGTACGGGGTATACCGCCATCCCGGCTTACCGGTAATTGGGTCACTTTTCTGTTGATCAAAGTAAGTTAATTTAACCCCTGAATGCTCGGCATGACGGCTCAGATCGTAATCGGTACGCGATGCAACCCCTTCAAGCTCATCCCATCCCCACGGATACTGATACTCGATATCAACACACGCATCCGCATAATGCGCGAGCTCATCTTTTTCATAGCTTCGAGGACGGAAGTTTTCCGGGGTGTTCGCGAGAGAACGCCACCAGTTAAGTCGCTCATTAACCCAATATTCGTGCCACTCCTTTTGAGTACCTGGCTCAACAAAAAACTCCATCTCCATCTGCTCAAATTCGCAGGTCCGAAAGATTAGCTTTTCGCTCTTTATCTCGTTCCGAAACGATTTCCCCTGCTGCGCAATTCCAAAAGGAACTTTGATACTGGTGCTCTGCAACACATTCAAAAACTGCACGAACATTCCCTGAGCAGTTTCAGGGCGAAGATAAATAACAGATTCACTCTGATATTTTTCATACAGCTCTCGCAGCTTCGCTGTATCAAGAGCCTTTCCTGCGACCTCCTGAATAAACCCCTCCATCGGATCAACTGGCCCTATCGATGTGCGGAACATCATATTAAATTGCCGCTCATCAGATAGTTCGGAGGAGCCGCACACTGGACAGACGTAGCCACACGCACCGACGACCCCCTTCTTTTTTGGGCTCCCAGATTTTCCTCCGAGGAAAAAGGAAATCTCCTCTCCTGGCGTTGCTCGCGGCGCTTTATCTGCACGAAATCGCTCTTTGCAGTTATGGCAATCAACAAGAGGATCAGAAAACCCAGATGCATGACCACTCGCCCGCCATACATCGGGATGCATCATAATTGCAGAATCTATCCCAAGAACATCCTCGCGTTTTAGCACCATCTCGCGCCACCACTCCTGTGCGAGATTGCGCTTAAGCTCGGTGCCAAGAGGCCCATAATCATACGCCGAGCGCAGACCCCCATAAATTTCACTGCTCTGAAAGATAAAGCCACGACGCTTCGCAAGAGAGGTAAGGGTTGAAAGAAGATCGGGTGTAGCCATAAAATCCCTCACATGAATTTGGTGTTCGGTACGTTAAAGAGCAAGAAAAAAAACGTTGCTCAAAAACTCTGCCCAAGAAACTCTGCGCAAGAAACGCTGCCAAGAAACGGTAGCAAGAAATCTTGTTCGCACTACTCAAGTGTCACAATATCGGTCAAAGGAGGTCTCAGCAGCCGCTGCCTAGCTTCGGCGGCCGCCTTTGCCAACTCTGGGTGCGTTGAACGAATTCGCACGATCTGGTTGAGGTGATCTGCTGTCTGGGTAACTAGACGAGAAATATCGCCATCGGCAACCCGAGCAAGTCGCAACAGACTCGAGAATTCGGTCCACGACTCACATTCCATCCAGGTCATAACGGTGAGCGCTGCATCTGGAAGCACCATCGTCTCAGCCGCAGTCGGATTATCATACGAACGCTTAACTCGATCCACTATCTCCTGCAACTTTTGAAATCGCTCCTTAGCTATCGGATTGGGTTTAAGATTAAAATAAGATCGATGTGCGTCCCCTGCAATCGAAGCGACAAGTCCAGCTAATTGGATTACTGAAAGGTCCTCAAATACGAACTCATTTATCGCTTCAGCTAACTCAAGAACAAGAGTAGTGCAAAGCTCAGCAGCCCAGGTCCCTTTTTGAGTCAATCCTCCCCGCTCCGGATCAATAAAGCCGAGAATTCGCAATCCATTAAGCGCCTGCTTGAGGTGTTGTTCCTGACGAGAAGCAACGGCATCGGCCTCGCGCAACATCCTATTGAGCCGTTTACGGGCACGTCGACCAGGCTCCCCGGCCAATGTTGCAACCTCCTTTTCAACTTCAACCGCATCGTCACGCAGCTGCCGCGCATGTTTGCGATCGAGAAACGCTGCCAAGCTTCGCTGAACTGTATATTCGAGGTCATCAACGTTCCGGAACTTTAGCAGGTTCAGAACTGTCGATGGCGATGCAAAATAGGCTGAACGAAGCGGTTCTGGAGGAGTGTTTGCAATCTGATGAATTACTCGTGCATCAGATAACTGAGAGGGTGCAATTAGACAGAGACCCACAGCATCTTTTCCGCGACGACCAGCTCGCCCCGACATCTGCATAAATTCAGCGGCACTTAAAACCCGAAAGCCCTCTGCACCCGCTTTGCTATGCGCCGTGATAACAACCGACCTGGCCGGAAAATCCACACCCGCCGCGACCGTCCCCGTTGCTATCAGCATCCGCAACCCACCACGCGCCATCAATTCCTCAAGCAGGAGCCGCCACGGAAGAAGCTGTCCCGCATGATGCGCCCCAACCCCCGTTTCGATTAACCCCTGAAACTGAGGATGCTCAAGAATAACCTCAGGCGGAAATGAATATCGCTCAATAACTGCATCGACCTGCTCGCGCAGATCTCTTTGAGCTTTCTCTGAAAGCCGTCCTCGCCGCATCCTGCCGATAAACTGAAGATCTGCATCGCATTGACGACGAGCACTCCGAAACAAAATGGCGGGCAATAAATTATCGTCCGAAAGAAATTCTAAAATCGTCGCAACGGGAAATTCCCTTAACATCTAATATCTCCGATGTACCTGTTCGGCACATTAATTTCGAATATTTATGGACCCTAAAAACCTACGGCCGGGTTTTTCAGGGCCAACTATTCACAGTGATGAATCGTTATCTCCGATTACCGCGTCCATGCCGGTGGTCTCGCCGATCAGATTGAAACCTCCCCCCTTTTAACCGCATCCCACTCGCATCGAGACCAGCCCCTCCATAGAACTTTGCTACCTCCGGAAACACTCCCCCCGATTCATCGCGGAGTGGTAATATTCCTAGTTCTGGATGAATAAATCCGTACCGCAGCTCGACCGGTCGTTCCTTTTTGGTGACGATATGACACGGTTTTCCGCGTGTATCGGAGATCCAATCTGCGATCTCGCGCGCGTTACCAATACTCGCCGAAAGCATCAAAAGAGTTGACGCATGCGAAGTCAGGATAATGCTCTCCTCCCAGACCGGTCCCCGCTGCGGGTCCGAGATAAAGTGAACTTCATCGAGCACCACAAGAGAGGGGCGTTCCGATCCTCGATACAGCTCATTTCGATAAATCTCGGTTGTTGCAACTACACACTGAGAATCGCCTTCAATTTTTCGATCACCAGTCAACAACCCAACCCGATACCCCATTGGCTCGAACCGAAGCTTTAGATCTGCAAATTTACCGTTCGAAAGGGCTTTTAGCGGAGTCGTGTACACAGCACGATTCCCCATCTTTAACGCCTTCTCAATCGCCTGAATCGCGATATACGTCTTTCCGGCTCCCGTTGGAGCAACCACCAGCACATCCTCACCTGAGGCCGCGTGTTCAATCGCTTCCAGCTGAAAATCATCAGGGACGAACGCCGCTTGCTCCGGCACACCTATACCCTGCAGAAGACGCTTGCGCGCATCCTCTAAATAATCTCTTCGTGACATATCTAAATTGTTCTCTCATTTATTGGCGAAATAGTTCGCCGTCATTTTAGTCAGATTTTTAAATTTGGGGGTCATTGAAGGAAGGGCTCTTCATCGAACATTAAGTGGCTGACCCTACAGGTCGTATCGGCACGATACAAATTGTTGGACCTTCTCATCGCACTTCGTGAGCTCATCAATCCGACAACTCGCAGCGACCCTTCCATCAAAAAGAGCAACGACATTTGTGACCATTGGGATGAGACGACGTAGGTCCTGACTCACAATAATCATCGAGGTATTCGATTCCCTTTGAATCTCCGCAATAAGCTCCATGATGACACTACTTGCAACAGGATCCAAACCACCTGTTGGATCGTCAAGAAGAAGTATCTGTGGATCAACGACAAGACTACGAGCCAACGACACTCTCCGTCGCATACCCCCACTCAGCTCTGCGGGCATCTTCGCGCCGGCCCACTCTAGACCTACGCGAGCAAGAATAGAGTTAACTTTTTCGATTATCTCGGCTTGCTTAGATGAAGCCAAAGTGGTCCGCCCCCGCAGGAATATATCGGAACAGGCAGCTCTTCTACGTAATGGCACCTGCCCTCCAACAAGTGGAAAAGCTACATTGTCAAATACCGACAACGAATCAAATAGCGCCCCTTCCTGGAACATTAGAGCAAGCGGAACTTTACCGTTTTGCTTTGTGTGAATGGAAACGGCCCCAGAGATTGGTTTTACAATCCCCGCCATTGTTTTTAATAACACACTTTTTCCTGATCCACTCGGCCCTATGAGCCCCCACGGCTGCCCCGCCCCGAATGAACAGGTAACCCCCCGTAACACTGGACCACGATTAAAACCTACCCAGAGATCCTCGACAACAACCGTCGCACCATCCTGTTGTGTCTCCCTCATATTTGATTTTGGGCCAATCATCTTCGTTCGTTACTTTTCCGTCCGGTGGTCAACCCTACCTCGGAACCCCTAACTCGCCAATGCAAACGTTCCATCTACCACCTTCTCAAGCACCTCTTCTTGCTCTCTCAAACTTTGCGCTCGACAGAAGGGTTTTGTCCAGGCACAACCCTTCGCCATCTGGGAAGCAAGCTGCTTCAATCGACCACACATTGCCAATGGTGGGCGACCTCCCTCGATAAGTAGATCCCGATAACGCAATAATATCTTCACCATCAGATCGGGTCGATCCTTTAATTCAGGAGAGCGCCCCTCTATAATATCGGTAAAGACGAGCGGATTGTGAATCGCTGCTCGACCCACGTAGAGTCCAACCACCCCAGACCCGAGCCGCTCGCTCGCTGAGGCCGCATCTACAACATCGCCACTCCCACAAACCGGAATGCGAACCGATTCAACCACCCGTTGCACTATCTCATAATCCGCAGTTCCGCGATACAGCGCTGCTCGTGTTCGTCCATGAACTGTCACCGCCTCAACCCCCTCAAGCTCCGCGATCCGCGCGATCTCAGGGGCATTTCTCGATCCATCATCCCATCCCGAGCGCATCTTAATCGTTAACGGAATAGAAACTGCGGTACGAACTTCTCGCAACATCGCACCAAGGTGCAACGGTTGTCTCATCAATTCGCATCCCCCACCTCGACGAACCACCTTCGGCGCAGGACAACCGCAATTTATATCAACAACATCAGCACCCGCCTGTTCAACCATTACCGCGGCATCCCGCATCCGTTTAATATCGTATCCAAAAATCTGTATACCAATCGGCCGCTCCATCTCAGCAAACCGCATCATCTCAAGGCTCCGCCGCCCCTCACGGGTCAACCCTTCCACCGAAATAAACTCACTAACCAGCAATCCAACAGCCCCCGGATTTAACTCCCGAATAAGCTGTCGGAATGCCGTGCACGTAACCCCACTCATCGGTGCTAAAACGAGTCCCGGATTTACAGCAACCTGACGAATCGTATATCCAGGAACCATACTGCAATCTCACTAAAAAAATTTTTCTTACAACACCGGCGCCTGATAGGTCACCTTTGTTCCACCAGATAGGACCCGATTCTGGATCGAACTGATCATCTTTGAGCTTGCCTCAAACAGCTCCCGAAACTTCATCATCTTTCGGCCCGGATAGGTGAAAGTAGGAAGTTCAGTATCGGGAATCGGCTTATTAGCCAGCGCTAAAACAGCGCGTGCTGCATCGTATACATCACCAAATTCATCAACGAGACCAATTTCCTTTGCGGTCGTGCCCGGAATAATACGCCCATCAGCAAACGCCAGCATCTTTTCTCGTGAAATGCCACGCTCCTGAAAAGCTTTTTGCCTCCCTTCCCAGACAGCATCGACAAATTGATCGTACGTTGTCTTGATAACGGAGCTAAGAAATTCCTGATCGGCTGCCTCCATCGGACGGAACGGATTGCCGACGTCTTTGAGTTTTCCGCTCTTTATGGTCATCATTTTAAAGCCGATCTTATCAGCAATTGCGGTAAAATTGGGGGTTTGCATAATGACACCAATCGAACCGGTCAAGGTTCCCGGCTGACAATAAATCTTGTCAGCAGCAAGGGAAAGATAAAGACCACCCGAGGCGGCAACGGACCCCATCGATACAACAATCTTCTTTTTCTCTTTGAGCCGTTTAATCGCTGCATACAGCTCCTGAGAGGGTCCTACCGATCCACCGGGAGAATCTACCCGTACCACTATCCCGGCAACATTCGGATTATTTGCAGATTCGTATAGAGCTTTTAATATTTTTGATGATTCGCCAATCGCCTCCTCGATCTCGATAACCGCCACGGAGTTTGGGCCAACGACTCGATCTTCATTCATGAAAAGACCAACGATTCCTCCGATCATCACGGTGAAAAGAAGGCTCGACAGGACTAGGCCCCCAGAAACCATAACAAACCAGACAATAAGCCTCTTGGCAGTTGAGCGAAAAAATCCGGTGCGTTGGCCCTTATCGTCGTTTTGACAACATCCCATCAGCATCTCTCCATTATTGTTTTTTTGGCTTTTTTGCGGCGGCCCATTTTAGCAGCTTACTTATCCGCGCAGAGCGTTGAAGCGCGAAAACCACTCCCTAGTCTCTCAAATTACCGATCCTTTCGGAAGAGGAGTCGTGCTGAAAATGGTCAAAACACGCGATTTAGCTATTTTTTTCGCCACTATCCAAAAATATCCGCTCAAAAATTACGGAATCGTTCCCCGTCCATCGCTCCTTAAGCTTTCCGGTATCACGAAGATAGATCGTAAACGGATCTGATGGTCCAAGCATTAGAAATTGCGCCTTGTTTCTATCGAGATATCCATCAATATCTCCGCCGATTTCGACACTTTTCAAATAATCCTTGTAAGCATCAACTCCTAGAAGCGAGTTTCGGTCATCGATGATCGGCTTAACCTGACCCTTTCCATGAAAAGCGATAAATCCACCCCAATTTGGGGATGCAGCAACCGCCACCGGATTAGAGAGCCCTTCTTCCGCGATAATATTGCGCAACGCCGAGACTCCCTCATACGGAAACAGCGATCGACTCTGTTCAAACGGACCCGTAAAGGGATAGACCCTACCGAAAATAGCCGCATCGAAAAATGGAAAAATAGATATTATGCCTACTAAGACCCAATAGGTCGGAATAGCTCTAACCTCTCTTTCATCAATCTTACGAAGAATACCAAGTACACGAACATAAGAGGAAATTCTAAGAAGTGGCTCCCACGTGGCTACCGAAGCAATTCCGCGCGCAAGAAAAGGTGCCGATACGATCGCATAAAATGGCAAAAACCGAACCGAGGAGAGAGTCATCCAGGCAAAAAAACTAACAACAAGTGGTTCGGTTATGTAACGTTTTTTTTCACTTGCTAAAGAGCAAAAAACCCCTGCCAAAATAACGATCAGTGACTGAAGAAACAGCTTTCCCTCTGCGGAGCGAATTTTTATTGGCTTCCACTCCTCGTTAAGATTCATGAAAAAATCGTCATTTACGAGCGAAAACACCTGCTTTAAAAGAGCATACCCATAAGGATTTATGAGTGCTGAAATAAACATGAAAAAAAGTGTTCCGCCAAAAATATAAAACGTCCTCCAATCGAGCGGCTTTTTATCAATCACGACTGAGTCAATTAAAAGACCACCACCGGTAATCGCGAGAAGTATTATTCCAAGGCCGAACGATGGATGCAGGTTCGCCCAAAGAGCCGTAAGTGGAATCAGCCAAACGAGATCCCGAACACGAATCGGCTGTTCAGAGCGAAATCGATGCAAAGCTCTATTTACGATAAAGCTTGCTATTGCAAAAAGGGTAATTCCGAATACTACTGGGCGGAGAATGAAGTGATTAGAACCCATCTTGAGCGCATAAGATGCAACAAAGACGGCTAAAAATGCCGAACGGGTTGCTCTTAATGCGACACTAAATACAACCCCCATGAAGGTGAATAAAAACAACCCAGTAAGAGCACCGTAAATTAGAACCAGCCCTCTATTCGGTGTAGGAGAGGAGAAAAGACCGCTGAGTAAAATGTCGCTCAACCATTGATCGGCAATCCAAACTCTAGCCTCGGATGATGCTAGAAAAGTATCTAGATGAGGAATCTCCCCCGAACGTCGAATAAGCTCACCGGTTAAAAGGTGCCACCCGACACCCGGATCGTTAGCAAAATCTCTCAACTGAAGGGCCGAAAGACTCCAGTAAGCTATGAAAAGAGCAATCAATAAAAGAATAGGTGGGCTATATTTTTTAGCTGACCGTCGCATTGGGCAATTAATATTCATGAAAGATCTTACGAGCAACATCTCCGTCCTCAACCGTTTCACTTACTCGGAAGCGAGGACGCTGCTTTACCTCTTCATAGATACGAGCAAGATATTCTCCAATAATTCCAAGTCCTGCCGTAACAACTCCCCCAACCAATAGAATAGAGATAATCACAGTTGTGAATCCCTCAATCGATCGATGGGTGAAGTAGCCGTATAGAGTTTGCAGAATTAAGAAAAATGAGAAACTTAAAAAAGATATACTGGAGAGTGTCATTAGTCTTAGGGGAAAACTGGTAAATCCAGTCACCACATCTAGGCCAAACGAGACAAGCCGAATAAGGGACCAACGACTCGAACCAGTTTCCCGTTCAACCACATCGAACGGAACAGATACCGTTTTAAAACCATACCATGCGAGGATACCACGAAAAAATATCGCCCTCTCAGGAAGTCTGCAAACGAAATCGACTACTGAACGATCTAGTAATCGATAGTCAGTTTTTCCCTCGATATCAACACCAGTGACTTTCTGAAATACGGTATAAATTACCCGCGCACCAACGTGTTGAATAGCGGTACGAATCGGTGGATTGCGCCTTACTGCCTCGACAATCTCAACACCACCCTTTCTCCAACAAGCGAGCAATTCTGATATTAGCTCCGGTGGGTGCTGAAAGTCGGCATCCATAGTAATAACTGCAGCTCCTCTTGCGTACTCAAGCCCTGCACGAAGCGCCGCTTCCTTACCGAAATTTCTACATAATCGAATTCCTCTTATTCCTCTATTAAAACCAGCTTTCACGATCTCGGCCCAAGAATTATCCTGCGAACCATCATCGACTAGGATAATTTCAAAAGAATCCTCAATCCCATTAAGTGCCTTTTGGATAGCACTAATTAGCCTATCAATAATAAGACTCTCATCTTTAAGCGGCACAACAATCGAAAGCTCGATCTCCGCCTCACTTTTTTTTGAAACCTGCTCAGAATCGTTCTTAAGCATTTTTTTCCTCCTTATGAAGATAAAACCCACAACCCATCGCAATTAACCCAAGAAGGAAAATAAGGGGCACAAACAGAGCCGAGGATAGATTGAAAGATCCGTTAGAAATATGAATATCCCTGAAACAAAACTCAGAATAAAAAGCCCCAATTACTAAAATTAGTGCGGATCGATAATACTTATTTAGACTTGGTAGATTAGTTAGAATGATCGCAAAAGGGACCATAAGCATCGCTAGATCGTATCGTATACACTGAACTGAAAGCCCAACAGATGCAGCGCATACCAGGGCGTACAGGATTGAAGGATTGGCCCCGAGCTTGGAACGATGAGATACCGAGACGATTATTCCGAGGAGAATAAGAAAAATTATGCCAAGAGCGATTGCTGCATACATTACGGATGGAAAAACCTGAACCAGAGCACCGAAGATCCCGGCTCCCTGATTGGGGGGTAACTGTAAACCAGGTAAAAGCTCCTGCCCATAAAGATATCGTGATGCCGTTGTAACATAGGCTACCAACCCAGAAACTCCACCTAAGAATAGGCTAAGACTGATTAGAAACACCGCGCCGATAAGAAATCCCAAGGTGAATTGAAACGGCTGTGAAAGAACCAAACTAACAAGCGCAAAGAGAAAAATAGGTGGTTTATAGTAGGAAAAACTGAGTAAAAACCCCGCAAGGCCCCAACATCTTCTATTGAGGGCGAGGAACACACCTGAAAAAACTGCTAAACCAAGCGCAGAAAGATGTCCCCCCATAATCGTATTCAACCCATACGGAGCAAATCCAAGCATCGCGAGTATGACAAAGGGAATACGGCGAATAGACAATAGACCAAGCTCTTTCAGAACCGCGAAAAATATTGAGCCGCTCACCAAAAAGCAGGTAAGGCTCCAGGCAAAAAAAGCGGGAATAAAGGAAAGCTTCGAGTAGAGAGGAAAGAGAGCTGCAACAAGAATTGGATAAACGAATGGCAGCTCTGGGTAGTGTGAAACCCCTTGTTCGATTAAAAATTGCTCCCGTATATTTCTTTGCAGAGCAAGATCGTACAAAGCATCCCTGTTTTCGGTGAATATTTTCCCCGCCACATAAAAAGTAACAAAATCTCCGCCTAGAATCTGGCCATTCTTTTGGAGCAGTGTTCCCCTCTCAGGAAAATTATTCACAAAAATCGACACAAAACTTGTGACGATCGACACGAGTACCGCAAAAATGGCGGCTAGAAGATATGTTTTTGCTCTGTTTCGCATGCCAGGTGGTGATATTGCGTGAGTTGTAAAACCCTCTATGTTTCTGAGGTTTACCAGATCTAAAGGATACACCGAATTAAAACACGCTTTTTTCAACCAGCCTAGCTTTGTTTTCGTTTCTGTAGTTACGATTCTTCACTCGAAGCAAAAACGGATTACGGTTGGATTATGATGGCAAGTTGGGAACTCCCAAACGGTCGAGCATCAGCATTATCCTCGAGCCGACTTCCGCCGCCCACGATATCTTCATCCGAGATCGACCCCTGTAATTTCAAGCACCTGCTCGGGGGATAATCCAGACTCGAGCATGGCTCTTGCAATCTGGCGACGTTCCTCCTCTCGTCCCTCCTCTCTCCCCTCTTCTCGCCCCTCCCTCAATCCCTTTTCACGAGCACGTTCAACTTCCCACCTATGTTGTTCAGCCTCACCCGCCAAACACCGGGCCTGATCTTCAAATTCCTCGTATGCACGTCTCTGGGGAGTGCTTAAGTTTGCGACGTGTAGAATCTGTTTTGCTTGCTGAATTCCTCGAGCTGAGAAATCTTGCTCTATCTCCTCAGTTTTGAGGAAATAGAGCCACTGATCGAGAGTGTCTTTTGGTCTACCCTTAAAGCGGGGTACGCAGAGGAGGTAATACTCGGGGAATATCTGAAACACCCGCTGCACCCGGAGGTAGTCCTGAAAGGTCTCCGCAAGCTCTAGTTTTGAATTAGTGTGAACGCCATGAAATGTGGTTGTGCCGCGATAGATATAATCGTCACCAACTCCAGGGTCAAAGTAGACGATGTTGACCGAGATAACTTTATTTACCTCCCGATATCGGCTCCCAGACTCAAGATGCTCAGTTACTGCCTTTGAGACACCGAACAAAATGCGGTGAAAAAAATCAAGGTCTCGCTGAAACTGAAGCTCAACGAGGATTATCTGATCCTCGCCACGCCGCACCTTAATATCAACTCGGTTCTGCTTATCTCGGGCGTGCTGCCGATTTGATTCGCTCTCTAAGATCTCCTCAATCGTTACATCTTCCCCGAGTAGCTCACTCAAAAACCCTTCAAGCACGCAAAAATTCGCCTTATCCCGAAGAATCTTCTTCATCGCCCAATCGAGAGATACGAATCTTCTGCCCATAGCTTTAGTCGTTAAAGGATTGGTAGTTTTTGGTTTCGGTGATCCTTTTTCTCCACCCTCTCCACTTCCCCGCAAAGAGGTTTTTCTCTTACTTTCGCCACCTTGATTACTCTTCTTCATGTTACACCCCGCCGATAGTTACTGCCACCTATGGTGGTTCAATTTTCAGTAGTCATTATCGGAAATGGGATGGAAAAGTTTCGTCATCTACGGTTAAGAGTGGGCACTAATCCGACTTCTTACGAACCCTCGTGTGCTCATTTTTTCCCCACGTCAGTTACACCGTCAAAGCATCAGGCATACCGTCGTGCGCGAATGCATACATTTGCATACGCCTACATCTTTCTGTATACTTAAAGTATGCACTCCTTCAACCGAGGTGATTATGAGTAAAACAGTTCCATTGAGTGTTCGAATAACGCAAGAAGATGCTGCGTTTCTAGCCCGCCTCGCGATTCCAGGATCGGTGACGGCGAGCGAGAAGGTCCGCGCCCTCATTGGCGAAGCGAGAAAGCGACATCGCTCAACTGCCGAGCCAGAGGATTCACTTGGCTCGATATCGTCGGCGATAGAACGACGCTATCAAGAGGTGCGTTCAATTCAGGGATCGGTCGCGATGCACTCGGAGATCGTCGCTAGGATTGGTAATTGGCTTCCCGACTTTATTTCCCTGTTTTTAAAAAAACCGATAGCGAAAAAATCCTTGCCTGCCGATGTCACCGAATCTGAGGCCCTTCAGCGGTTTGAAAAGGATTTGGTTCGTGAGGTCATAGCATTAATGGAGGGAGCGCTGAGATTGGCAGTGACACGCGAGGAACCTTGCTATGATCCCGCCATTATATCGTCGAATCTCTCCGTAGTTCAGGAGTTGGTAGAGCTTATTGCTTTGACCAAGACTCGGAGATTCCAGACGACTAATGAAGAGGATAGCGCAAAATGTGTCACCGTTTGCGAATAGTGTGCCAGAAATAGCGAGAGAAGTTGATAGATCGCGCGACGACGCAGATACCGTTTAAATTTTTTTTTGGAGTTGGTCGATATGGCAGAGAGTTTAAAAGCGCGCGTCAGACGAGTCTTGGCCGGAGGGGTCAATAGGCTGATTGAGGTGATTGAGGGAGTTGATCAAGACGCCGTTCTTGATCAGACCGTTCGCGAAATTGAGAGCGCTTTGGATGATGTGAGAAATGAGCTCGTACGACAGCTTGCGCAGAAGCACCTCGCTACTCGTCGTCTTTTTGAGGCGAATCGGAAACATGACGAGCTGCAGGAGAAGCTGTTGATTGCGATGGACCAACAACGCGACGACCTCGCTGAGGCGGCGATCGCGGTGCAACTTGATATTGAGGCGCAAATTCCGGTCATAGAGCAATCGCTCATCGATATTGATGAGAGAGAAAAGGAGCTTCAGGGATATTTGCGAGCTCTACAGGGCCGAATTGGTGAGATGCGTGAGGAGATAGCTCAATATCGAGCTCAAAGAGTAAAAGGGTTGGGAGCCGAAAAGGATACGGAGAAAAGAGGAGATCTTAAGATAGTTCGCAGAAAGGTGGAGCACGCTGAGGCAGTATTTGAAAGGCTCATTCAAGTGGCAACCGGATTGCCCTCGGGTGTTCTCAGTAGTGATGTTCAAACCTCATCGAAACTCGCTGAGCTCGAGAGTATGAGCAGAAAAAACAGAATTCAGGAGCGTCTTGCTGCTCATAAAGCAAACGTCAAAAAGATCGATGATTAGTTTCAAAATTAAAGAAAACGGACTAGCTACGAATGATGGCGTTTTTAACCTCAGATGCAAACATAGTGTTTTTGTCCGCTCTTATCATGGTGCTCGTCATCGCGGCAACTGAGGGACTATCGCTTCTCTTTGGTTTGGGTTTTTCTCAGGTCCTTGATAGCTGGATTCCAAACATCGATGTCCTCGACGCTTCAGCTGATTTGCCACACGCAGGGGTGCTTGATACACCAACAGCATTTGATGCAGCCGGTCACGGGGGGTCAATATTTACGAAGCTAATTGGGTGGATACGGGTCGGTAAAGTCCCCGTTCTTATGGTTTTGGTTGTTTTTCTCTGCCTTTTTGGTGTCTGTGGAATCGGCCTGCAGCTACTCGCAGGAAGCCTGTTAGGCGTTTATCCACCTGCCCTGATAGCTGTTCCGTTAGCCCTAATTCTTTCGATGCCGTTGACGCGAATCAGCGGCAAAGGGTTGAGCAAAATACTACCCAGCGATGAGTCGTCGGCGATAACTGACGAATCATTCATCGGTCGAACGGCGATTGTAGTATTGGGTACAGCGAAAGCGGGAACCTCAGTGCAAGCAAAGGTTCGGGATGAATATGGTCAGCATCACTATGTCTTGGTTGAGCTCGACCAGGGAGAGGGTGACATCCCAACGGGAGGGCAGGTAATTTTGGTAAAAAAAATTGGGGCCCGGTTTCTATGCATCAAGGATAAGACTGACTAGGTAGAGGAATTTCTAGCTCAAAAAATCTTTTTATATCTATATTTTGAAAACGTAATTAAGGAGAAAAGGGTCTATACACATGGCGATAAACTTCATCATCTTCGCGGCATCATCAGTATTCATTGGACTTTTGACCTTGGGACTCATTGTGAGCCGACTTTATCGTCGAGCCTCCAAGGAGGTTTCTTTTGTCCGTACTGGATTCGGCGGCCAGCGGGTAATCATGAATGGAGGAGCTCTTGTTTTTCCAATTCTGCACGAGACTATTCCAGTCAACATGAACACGCTTCGACTCGAAGTGCGCCGTGCTAACGAACAGGCCCTTATAACCCGAGATAGAATGAGGGTCGATGTGGAAGCCGAGTTTTATGTTCGGGTGAAACCAATAGTCGAAGCGATCGCTGATGCGGCCCAAACGCTGGGATTAAAAACCTTGGACCCGCAGGAGCTGAGAACTCTTGTCGAAGGAAAATTTGTTGATGCACTTCGTTCCGTTGCCGCCGAGATGGCGATGGAAGAATTGCACGAGCAACGCACCCAGTTTGTTAATAAGGTTCAGTTGGCAGTATCTGAAGACCTATTGAAGAACGGTCTAGAACTTGAATCGGTATCTCTAACTGCGCTTGATCAAACAGGAAAAGAATATCTCAACCCAGACAATGCATTTGATGCACAGGGCTTAACCAAATTGACCGAGGAGATTCAAAATCGTCGGAAGCAGCGCAACGATATTGAGCAAGACACAGAGGTCCTGATTCGGCAGAAGAACCTTGAGGCGGAAAGAATTAAGCTAGAGCTTCAGCGTGAAGAGGAATACGCGCGTCTTGAGCAGCAAAGGGAGCTCGAAAATCGGCGTGCGGAACAAATTGCAGATATTGCCCGTCAGAAAGCGGAGCAGGACCGTCAGGCACGAGAGGCCCAGCTGCTTGCTCAGCAGGAGGTCGATCGGAAGAAGCTGGAGATGGAGCAGCTCGTAAAAGAGCGTGAGATCGAGAAATCTCGAGCAGTTGAACAGGCAGATGTTGAACGAACAAAATCGGTTGAGTTGGCACGACAAGATTTAGCGATAGCTGTTGCTGAGCGTTCAAAAGCCCAATCGGAGGCACAGGCAATGGCAGATAAAGCCCGAGCTCTCGCGGTGAAAGCAGAAGAACAGGTTGTGACGGTACGCGAAACAGAGAGAGCGGATAGACAAAAACAGATCGAGCTGGTCGAAGCGTCGAAGAATGCAGAAAAGGAGTCGATCGGAATTACCGTATCTGCAGACGCTGAAAAACGTGCTGCGCGCGACAAGGCGGACGCGCAGATGATGATTGCTGAAGGGGATGCGGCTGCGGAGCGATTGCGTGCACAGGGAAGTGAAGCTCGTTACGCGGTTGATGCAGCGGGTCGCCGTGCGCTCAATGAGGCTGCCAATGCCCTTTCGATTGAGCAAATTGCGATGCAGGTGAAGCTCGAGATTGTAAAGGCACTACCCGAAATAATTCGTGAATCAGTTCGTCCGATGGAAAGAATTGACGGGATTAAGATTGTACAGGTTGAGGGTCTGCGCAGCGACAGCGGTTCTGCTTCCTGTCAGTCAGGAAGCGGTCAATCAGCCTCTCAGGGTGGTAATCTAGCAGATCAGGTTGTCAGTAGTGCGTTGCGGTATCGGGCTCAGCAACCTCTGGTAGACTCGCTCTTAGGAGAAATCGGTCTTGGCGGCTCGGGGTTGAACGAACTCACAAAAGCGCTCGGAGTAGAGGTTGCAGGTAGTGAGAATAAAACCCCGCAAAAGTAGATTGTTTGGTGATTTGAATCATACAGCTTGGTTTGGGCGTCCTTCCTCGAACCAGGCACCAACATTTTTAATCCTCGCTACCCTCGCCTCAAATCAACTCCTCAACTCCGCTGTGCTTTGTATCGACTTTGAAGCTGGGTGGCTATCTGGCGGCGGGTTGTGGCTAGTGATTGGGTAAGAGTTTCGGATGCAACATCTACATCCTCAATTTGTGCGCGGGCCGATTCGTTGTTCAGCTCAATTGTTGAGAGATTGTCACTAGCTATCTGGAGTCGGTTCTGTGCTGCACCCTGTTTTCCAATCTCACCAGAGATTGATTTTACAAGTAAAGATATAAAATCGAGACTGCTTCTAGCACCTGCTTGAGTCGCAATACTTAGGCTCGCCAATGAATTAGCAACTCCCGCGCCATTTAACCCCGTCACCGTTATCGCACTATTACTCGACCCATCGATGCCAGCTTGTACCGTTGTATCGGTTCCGCCGATTAGATTTATTCCATTAAATTGGGTTGTTTCAACGATTCTCTGGCTCTCTTGGGAGAGCGCCTGAAACTCCTGATCGAGAACTGTTCGCTGGTCATCGCTTAGGGTTCCGTTGGCCGATTGAGCTGAAAGCTCAGAGAGACGACCGGCAATGTCAATAAGTTGAGTAGCCGCACCACCTGCTATCTCTGAGGCCGATATTGCATCTTCTGTATTGCGACGGGCCTGACCCGATAGCGATACGATCGCCGCCAACTGCTGCGCTATGGCGTTACCTGCAGGATCATCAGAAGATGAAACTATTTTTTTACCCGATGCAAGACGCTTAAAACTCTTTTCTAGCGAGAGATTGGCCTGATCAAAAGAGCGTTGGAGAGGAAAAATATCTCTTGCCATACAACCTCAAGCGGAAAATACCTTAATTTTCGTAGGAGATTTTCTTATCTCCGAAATTGACCAAAAAAACCCGATAAACCTTACAAGAGCGTAGAACGTCATTTAGTAATAAAACTTGATAAGTGGGTGCGAAAAAAAACTTTACCACGAAAAAAATCTCGACTTTATGACGCTAGGTGCAACCCACTCACTTCAGTATGCAACAGGAAAGGGATCAAGGCTTCGCCAGAGATACCAAGTTGCGACGGTTCGCCAAGGCCGCCACCTCTCTCCATTAGCGTTAAGTTCCTTTGGTGTTGCTGATGCACCACCTAGATAATGACGCTCAATAGCACGAATTAGGCCGATATCCTGTAGAGGAAAGATATCCGGTCTTTGAAGATGAAAAATTAGGAACATCTCAGCGGTCCATCGACCGATTCCACGAACATCGCAAAGATGAGCGATTAAAGTCTCATCGTCTAACTCCGAAAATAGTTCCGGATTTAAGGCACCCGAAGCAAAGTGATCTGCAAGATCTGAAATATACCGTATTTTCTGGTGAGAAAGACCGCATCCACGGAGCTCCTCGGGAGTTGCACCTCTAATGGTTTCCACCGAGACAATATTTAGATGCCCCTCAAGCCGATCCCAAACGGCCTGAGCCGCTTTCACCGAGATTTGTTGACCAACAATTGCGCGCAGTAATGTCTCAAATGCCGTCCCACGAGAACGAAATTCAGCATCAGGATAAGCCTCTATCAGCGAGCGCAGAATCGGATCGGATTGACTTAGCGCACTGCAAGCTTGGCTCCAGTAAGATGGAACATTGAAGCCTTGAGCAGGTTTTTCTTGAGTCATATTGGCGCCATTTTATATTTCTTCTCTCTTTAACTTCCTAATCGGAATTACTCTTCTGAGTTTTCATGAAAAAATACTCGATTAGAGGCTAAATTCTCAAAGAGACACTCCCCAAAAGCATTCCACGCCAACATAACGCAAGGAATACGGGCTGGATACCGTTTTAAATCAAGCAAAATTATCGCATCACCAAGCTCAGAAAACCGGGTCTTTTGAACCTCATCAATCGATCCAGCTTGCATCATCTCCTGAAAAAGAGAGTAGTTACGTTCGCAATCTGAGCGCGACAAACCTGACATCGCCTCACACAGGAGCGAAGTAGACGCCCTATTCACGGCGCAGCCTGAGGCAACTCCCCTGAGAGAACACCCGTGATCATCAAATGAAACTGATAGCTCAACCTTGTCTCCACAAACCGGTCTGTTTCGTGTAATTGAAAAACCGCCGCGAATTGATATGTCCCGCCCACGAGGATGAACAACGTGATCAGCAAAGATATCATCATTGGTTTGCGCATTCTCTTTGCCGAGAACTCCTGTGCGCGTAAAACGGTCCGAATCGCCCTTCCCCTCACTCATGGCACATTTACAAAGATATAACCGCCCTCAATCGTCACCTCGTAGTGGCACACTCCAACCACCGCTGGGCCACAAATCGCAGCTCCGGAATGGCAATCAAATCGGGCCCGATGTGCGGGGCATTCAAGCTCATCACCAACAAGACGGCCACCAGATAGTCGCACCTGGGCGTGGGTACACCGATCGTGAAGCGCAGTGATTGTACCATCGGTAAGGCGGCACAGCACGATACGAGTTAATCCAGCTCGCACCCCCATAACCGTTCCCTCACTTAGCTCAGATATAGAAGCAACACGCCATTTCATGGAAGTAATGAAAAAAAAATGAACCTTTAAATTGTACGCAAAAAAAGCACCGTTTGTCTCACCTGCAAAAGCGAGCGAAAAACTACCTAAGCTCGAACACCCCTGGTTCGAATAATGGATAAATCATGATACTATCCAAGGGCCCGATGATGAGGCGGTTAATTAACCCATCCGTTTTGCCCTATTTTTAAATCCGCAACCAAAGACGAATCGTTACCTCCATGACCGAACATCTTACCTCCCCGCCTCTAACGACACCTTTTCCATCTTCAATTGAAACAGGTTCATCTATTCGGTCGCGCCGCACCATCAAGCTAGCGATTATCGGACTTGTTGTCGCAATATTTGTTATTTTGTCTGTTACAAAGGTCTTTCAGATACTAGGCCATATCGAAGAGGGTAAAAAAAAGGGGCCGCCACCTACAACCGTTTCGACATTCATCGCAAATGCGGCCACCTGGCAGCCAACCCTTTCACTCGTTGCATCGCTTTCAGCTGCTGAAGGGGCGATGCTAAGCGCAGAGACAGCGGGCGTTGTATCTGCGATTCATGTTGAAGACGGGGCGCTCGTCGAATCCGGAACACTCCTTCTCGAACTCGACACCACGGTCGAACGCGCTAAATTAGCAGCGGCCGAGGCACGTACCTGGGAGGCAAAAAAGACGCTCGATCGAGCTGCATTTCTCGCACCAAGACAGGCAAGCTCCCGATCTGAACTCGATCAAGCTGAAGCAATTTTCCGCGCCCGCAACGCAGAGGCCGCCGCTATTAAGGCGAATCTCGCCCGCAAGCAGATTAGGGCTCCATTCAGAGGAAAACTCGGCATTCGACAGATAAATCTCGGAGCCTACGTTTCGCCAGGTACTCCGATCATACCGCTTTATCAGCTCGATACTGTATACGGAAATTTTGCCGTGCCCCAGGATCGGATCGGTGCCGTATCTATTGGTCAAAAAGTAACGATGACGCTTGGTACGAACGAACCAATAACAGCCATTGGTACGATAACTGCGATCGATCCTCAGATAGATCCTAACTCTCGCCTCTTATCGGTGAGAGCGACATTTCCAAACAGCGACCATCGCCTGCGGCCCGGAATGTTTGGAGCGATAACCGTTCCACTTGGTCAAGAAGGCAAAGTATTTCCGGTGCCTGAAACCGCAATAGCTTTTGCGCCGTATGGTAATTCTGTCTTTGTGATTAAGGGAGAACCTCAAGGCACTCCTCTATCAGCAGAGCTTGAGCAACGTTTTATCACCCTTGGGGAGCGTCGAGGAGACCTAATTGCGGTTATTGCAGGACTTGCTGAGGGAGAGCGAGTGGTAAGTGCAGGAACTTTTCGTCTTCGCTCTGGGATGACCGTGTATATTGATGATTCACTAAAAGCTAGCAGCTCTCTTAATCCAAATCCGCCGCGCAGTTAGGGCAAGAGTTATTTGTTAAAAATCGTGGTCATTATTTTGCAGCCCCTCACAGCCAAAAGGGGCTGCAAAACAGAAATATACCCCGAAAGTGATCTGAATTACCGCTATTGTAGTTTCCTCCGTACATTCGCTATCAAGATTATTGATAGCGAATGTACACGCAGCAATTAGACCCATGTCATCTGAAAAAATATCACCCTCACTCAAAAAACTTATTCCAAACTACGCCGGTATCGCGTTTTATAGGAATCTAACGCAGTACCGCTCACTCATAATCGCGCTCACTATTATTGGATTTTTGAGCGCTGCTCTTCGATTTGGAACCGTCATCCTTTTGAGCGATCTTATCACCAAACTTCCTACCTTAAATTCATCCACCGTTCTTCGAAGCTATCTTCCATTGTGGGGGCTGTGTCTGCTTACTGCTCAAGGTCTTGACTATTTCACCCGACGGTTCGGCGAACCGCTTCCTCAGAAAATCACAAATATCACCCAACAGAGGATATCGAGCGCTGCACTCTCCGCTCCACTTGCTAGGCTTCGCGCCCTTTCTCGCGAGCGGCTCCTCGCCGCGATCAGCACCTACTGCGGACATGTAGAGCGGTGGGGTAACGAGTGGTGTTGGACGATAATTCGGCGCATATTTTCAACCAGTGCGATGGTGGTAATTCTTTTTCTGCAAAGTCCGCTCATACTTTGCTTTAATCTCATCTTCGTGACTTTATATCTTCTCTTCGCGTTTCGTATTTCAGCCCAGATTGCACCTCTTGCTGCGGAACAGCGTGCGCAAAATCTATCCGCAATAGAGCAGCAGACCTCTTTTGTTCTTGGCCTTCCATTTTTGAAACGTTTTCATGGCGAGAGATATTTTGACACCGCGATGAATCGGGTTTTTGCAGGATCGTGGCGTGCACTCGATGCACTGAAGAGATTTCACGCGTGGCGTTGGTTTTTACAGCTCTCTCTCTTTGATGCACTTACTCTTGCAACAATTGGCTACGGTGCGTATCAGGTTTCCCTCGGAAAACTCTCACTAGGTTTTCTGATTCTCCTAAAGTGGTCATTCGATGAGCTCTGGATAACGCTTGTCTACGTCATAGAATTGTACGTTCGAATAATCCATGAGCGTCAAGATGCCGCCCTTTTGCAGGCTCAATTTATTGCTCTAAACCCTGACTTTAGCGAACCCCTCTCGCCTCTAGACCATCACTCTCTTAAGTGGGATCGATGTGAGCTCATCGATGTCACCATCCCCTATTCAGCGGATCGGCAGATTGCTATTCCCTCATTTACTATTAATCGGGGGGAAATTGTCGGCATTATGGGTGAGAGCGGTATCGGAAAAACAACCCTTATCGAGGTTCTCGGTCGATTCTCCTCTTTTATTGGAACCTATTCGATTGATGGCGTTGCATTTCCAATATCACATCACTGCCCATTTGTCGCTATGATGATCACACCTCACGATCCATTCTTCAAAACAACTCTCCGCGAAAATCTCACCCTCGGTCGCCCAATATCAGATCACCATCTTCGGGCTCTCCTCAAAGATATATGCGCTGATTTTGCGCTGGATTCACTCGATACAATCATCGGCGACGGAACCATCTCCTTTTCAACAGGCGAGGAGCAACGACTCCGCCTTGCTCGAGCTCTGCTCACTACGGCCGATCTCCTCCTCCTAGACGAACCCCTCACCGGAGTTGATGATGAAACTCGCGCCAAGATCGTTTCTCAACTACCACGATTACTTGCAGGACGAACGGTTGTGATAGTAAGTCATCGAGAAGATGAAGTTTGCATTGCTAATAGGGTAGTCCGGATTGGGGAGTAATGTTTTGAATTCATCTAGGCGAAAATGACTAGCTTGCTGCTTTTGCGGTTATCTGCTCAATTTAGACCGTCACGGCGCTCTTCAATCCATTCGTGCGATTGTTTCCGACGACTAGCCACAAACACCTCGATTACGATAACCTCTCGATGGATTTTTATCCGATTAAGATCGATTCACCTTAATATCTTTGATAATAAAACTCAGCTTTACTAGCGCTATAGATCTGATACCTTTCTAGCTGGTAAATTTGATGGTAGATAGCTAGTCTCGTTTGTCTGCCGAACTAATACGTAATCTTAAGCTCTTTCGCCCCCGCCCGGGTCGTACTTCAGACTTGAATTTGCCATTAGGCTTTTATTGGGCCAGCGGCTGAAGTCCTTCTCTTTGGGTCACTTGTTCCTTTTTTCATCCACTCATTCCGGAGTACTCCATGGATCTAAACAATTTTCGGTGCCTCCGCATTAATTTGTTGTTGGCGCTCATTCTCATGGGCGGGTGCAAAACTCCACCAGCACAGCTTCAGGCCGGTCCGATCAAAGTAACAACTGTCTCCGTAAGCCCATCGGTTATTCCAGTGACTCGTACGTTCGTAGGCGCAGTACAGAGTACAAATCTTGTCGAAGTCAGGGCGAAGGTTGGAGGCTATCTTATTAAACAATCCTTCGAGGAAGGTGGGATTGTTCAGCAAGGGCAGGAGCTTTTTGTTATTGATCCAAGACCACTTCAAGCTAGCCTCGAGGGTGCAAAGGCAAAGCTATCAGAGGCAAAAGCAAAGCTCGATGTTGCGATGCGTAATCTTACCAGAGCTCAATCGTTGATTGCGACCAACGCCATCAGCCAACGTGATTTTGATAATGCTTCAGCGTCGAAATCATCGGCACAGGCAGGTGTTGAGGGCGCGAAGGCGGCGGTTGAAAACGCGCAGCTTAACCTCGACTACTCAACTATCAGAGCGCCGATTACAGGATTAATCGGGAGGTCTTCAAAAAAAGTGGGTAGCCTGATGTCGGTCTCACTAGGTGATGATGGTGTAATGGCTCGAATCACTCCGCTTGGCGAAATGAACGTTACCTTTGGAATATCGGAAGCGGAGTTTCTCAAGTTCCGTGAGGATGTAAAGCTCAAAAGGATTGAGGGGCCAAATGACGGCGTTTTCCTTGTCGACCTTCGCCTCAGTGACGGCACAATTCATCCGCACACCGGTCGTGTAAGATTTCGAGAACCTGTTATTGATCGCTCTACTGGCACAATATCAGTAACGGCGTCCATTCCTGATCCGGAAAATTTCCTAATTCCGGGCCAATTTGTCAGAGTCTTGGTAAAGGGGATGAATAAGCCCAACGCAATCGTCGTTCCGCAACGTGCGGTGTTTCAGGGTCAAAAAGGTAAAATTGTATACACGGTTGAAGAGGGGAAAACCGCAGTTCCAAGGATGGTTGAGGTCGGAGAATGGATTGGTGAGGATTGGGAGATACTGAGCGGTTTAAACCTTGGAGATGTAGTTGCAGTTGATGGAGCCGGTAAACTTCAGCCTGGAACTCCGGTTATCGTCGAGTCTGCGCCATTTCCGCAAAAAGAGGCTGGCGCTTAAGTTTTCTCCTTGTATTGATGGGGCCGAGCTTGCGCCCCTCTTCTGAATCATCCACGACGATTAATATTTTTTGGCCCAAGATTCGTTTATTAATGAACGAAATCTTACTGACACCGTAACTCAGAGAAAGCCTCAACGAGCAAATAAAGGTCATTATGATTTCCCGATTCTGCATCGATCGTCCGGTATTCGCCTCGGTAATCTCGATCGTCATTGTTATCGGTGGGCTAGCTGCGATGAAAAGCCTCCCTATAGCTCAGTTTCCGGAGATAACTCCACCAACAGTTCAGGTAGCATCGGTTTTCACCGGAGCAAACGCTGAGGTTGTTGCTGGTAATATTTCAGCCCCTGTAGAGCAGCAGATCTCCGGGGTCGAAGGGATGATCTATCAACAATCTACAAATTCATCGAGCGGTGAATCGATGGTTACGGTGACCTTTGAAATAGGCACCGATGTAGATCAGGCGACCGTTAACACCCAAAACAGGGTCAAGTTGGCTGAACCTCAACTGCCTGAAGATGTTCGACGTAACGGGATATCGGTTAAAAAGAAATCACCGAACATGTTGCTCGTTGCGGCGTTACGATCTCCTGATGGAACCTTTAATGAGGTTTTCACGAGCAATTACGCATCCCTCAATATTCTCGATGAGCTAAAGCGACTCCCGGGAGCAGGAGATGTCACCGTTTTTGGAGGCAAGGACTATGCGATGCGAATATGGCTCAATCCCGACCGAATGGCAGCATTGGGACTTACAACATCCGATGTTGCAGCAGCTGTTCGTGAGCAAAACCAACAGTTTGCTGCCGGAAAGGTGGGCCAACAGCCGATGGCTGGACCTCAACAATTCACCTTTCCGGTATCCACTCGGGGGCGACTTATTGAACCGGTTGAATTTGAGCAGATTGTAATTCGGGCGAATGCAGACGGTTCGATGATACGGCTAAAGGACATTGGGAGAGCCGAGCTTGGAACCAAGGAATACGAGAGTCTTGGACTTCTAAATGGAAAGCCAGGCACCCTTATTATTGTATATCAACAGCCTGGATCGAATGCGTTGGACCTCGCAGAAAATGTCCGAAAGACCTTAGCAGAACTCTCCAAAAATTTCCCAAAGGGTCTCGAGTACTCAATTCCTTATGATACAACCCGATTCGTTGAAGTTTCGATTGAGGAGGTTGTACACACTCTTTTTGAGGCGATAGTTCTCGTACTGCTTGTTGTTTTTGTTTTTCTGCAAAGCTTTCGGGCTACCCTTGTTCCTCTTATAGCTGTCCCGATCTCCCTAATCGGGACTTTTGCCGGAATGGCCGCACTAGATTTTTCCATTAATACACTCACTCTTTTTGGGATGGTGCTTGCAATCGGTATCGTCGTTGATGATGCAATCGTAGTTGTTGAGAACGTGGAACGTTTGATGCACGATGAAAAGCTCTCTCCTAAAGACGCTGCGAGAAAAGCTATGGATGAGGTTACAGGGCCAGTCATAGCAATTGTGCTCGTACTCGTCTCGGTTTTTGTACCAGTTGGCTTCCTCGGGGGTATGACGGGGGAATTGTATAAGCAATTTGCGGTCACAATCGCCGTCTCGGTGGTGCTCTCCGGTATCGTAGCACTCACCTTAAGTCCCGCCCTCTGCGGAATATTATTGAAGCCGACACACGGAGAAAAGGGGCGATTTTTCACCTTATTTAACCGTTTTTTTGACTGGGCAACTGCCCGCTACACCGAGGGAGTAAAAAGAGTCCTTAAGAGAAGCGCTCTTTTTGGGGCGATATTTGTTGTGCTTCTTTTGACTGTCGGTGGTCTTTTTAATCGGGTCCCCGGAGGATTTGTGCCAGCTGAGGATCAGGGGTACATAATGCTCTCGGTACAGCTGCCGGAGGGTTCGTCGCTTATTCGTACCAAGGCGGCGACCGAACAGGTGGAAGCAATCGTAAAAGCTAATCCGGCGGTTAAGGATATCATCTCATTTGTGGGATTTGATCTTGTTGCAGGCCAAAATAAGAGCCGAGTGGCCTCGCTTTTTGTAATTCTCAAAGATTGGGCTGAACGCCCCACCCGACAACTTCACGCATTTGCAGTTCTAAAACAGCTCTCGGTTCAGCTACGAGAGTTAAAAACAGCGAATGTTATTGGCTTTAATCCACCAACAATTCCCGGCTTATCGGCAACTGGTGGATTTGAGCTCTATATTCAGTCGCGTGGCGAAAGTGATACTCATCGGCTTAACGAAGTTGCGCAGGAGTTTATTGCCAAGGCTCGAAAGCGCAGTGAGTTTGCGGGTATTGTTACCACTCTGCGGGCTAATTCTCCGGAGCTTTTTGTAGATGTAGATCGCGAAAAGGCCAAAAGTTTAGGGGTTAGCCTTACGGATATTTTCCAGACAATTCAGGCAACATTTGGATCCCTTTACGTAAACGACTTCAATAAGTTTGGTCGTGTTTATCGGGTGCAACTACAGGCCGAACCGCAATATCGTGCATCGCCCGAGGATATCGGTCGGCTCTTCGTAAGAAATAGGGAGAATAAAATGCTCCCGTTATCATCGGTAGTGACCCTCAGAAATTCTAGTGGACCAGAGGCGCTCGACCGATTTAACGGATTTCCATCGGCGAAGATAATGGGAACTCCCGCTGCAGGCGTAAGCTCTGGTCAGGCGATGGCTGCTCTTGAAGAGCTAGCTGCCGAACTGCCACCAGGATTTAGTTACGCTTTTTCTGGGGAATACTTCCAGCAGAAAAAGGCAAGCGGAAGTTCTGCGTCGGTATTTATGTTTGGCGTCGTGATGGTATTTCTAATCCTTGCTGCCCAGTACGAGCGATGGAGCTTGCCACTCAGCGTCATTATGGCTGTACCCCTTGGTCTTTTCGGTGCTCTATTAGCAGTTTATCTAACCGGGCAAACCAACGATGTGTACTTTCAGATTGGTCTGATCACTCTTATCGGTTTGGCGGCAAAGAATGCAATACTTATTGTTGAATTCGCTGTATTAAAATCAAAAGAGGGTCTATGTCCATTTGATGCCGCGATAGAGGCGGCACGACTTCGCTTCCGACCGATATTAATGACATCCCTTGCTTTTATTTTAGGTGTCGTTCCACTACTCACAAGCTCTGGAGCTGGGGCGGCAAGCCGTCATTCGATAGGTATCGGCGTATTCGGAGGCATGATTGCAGCGACACTGCTGGCACTCTTCTTTGTTCCCCTCTTTTACGTTTTGATTGAGAAGTTAAGCAATCGCAAATCAACAAGTCCGAAGTGATCTAAACTTTGGCAATACCTAGCAATAGCTCTTTAATTTAGAGAGGCTTATGAAACCCCTTCTTCTTCTATCTCCCGCAGTGCTTTTGGCAGCTTGTTCGGTCGGGCCTGACTACAAACCACCTAAGCTGGATACGCCAGTAAGCTGGAGGTCTTCTGATGCAAAGGTGAACGATCTAATTCAAACGAAATGGTGGGAACGATTCGGCGACAGCGAGCTCAACACTCTTGTTGAGAAGGCCTTAGCTGAAAACGTTAATCTCCATCTGGCAGCGGCGCGTATAGAGCAGTTTCGTGCACTATATGGTGTTTCACGTGCCGGCCTTTACCCAGAATTATCCGCTTTAGGTGGTTTTACCCGTACCGCTCCCTCCGAATCAGGTAATGTGCCTACTAATGGCGATCCATCGAATAGCTATTCGCTTGATGGTGCTCTTCGGTGGGAGATAGATCTTTGGGGTCGAATTCGCCGAAGCAACGAGGCCGTTCGAGCGGAATTTTTGGCGGAGGAAGCGGGTGCGCGAGGAGTACTGGTCACCGTAGTGACCGCGGTCGTTCAGACCTATATCGAGATAAGAGGTCTCGACCAACGTCTTGAAATATCCAAAAATACCCTAAAAAGCCGCGAAGAATCGCTCCGAATTGCCCGTGAGCGTTTTGCTAATGGAGTGGTCTCTGAGCTTGATATTAAACAGGCTGAGAGTGAGTATCTTTCAGTTGAGCTTTCCATACCTGAACTCGAGCTCGCTATCGGCCGCAGAGAAAACCTCCTGTCGGTATTACTCGGTGGAGCTCCGCAATCGATCGTGAGGGGACGTACCATCAATGAGCTCAACACCTCGGTTATGATTCCAGCCTCGCTCCCTGCTGATATCGTTAGGAATCGACCAGATCTTATAGAGGCCGAGGAGCGTCTCAAAGGGGCAACAGCCCGTATTGGAGTTGCTCTCGCTGAATATTACCCTAAATTGAGTATGACAGGCCTTCTTGGATTCCTTAGCGCAGATTTTTCGGACTGGCTTAAGAGTGAATCAAACGAGTGGCAGGTCGCTCCTCGGCTTGGCGTTCCCGTTTTTACAGCTGGACGATTGGAAAATCAGGTGCTTGGGGCAAAAGCTGTAGCAAAACAGGCTGAAGAGGCCTACAAGTTACGCACGCTAGAAGCGCTGAGGGAGGTCGAGGATGCCTTAATCGGTTATGAAAAGACCACTAAAAAGAGAGACCTTCTTGATGCACAGGTAGAAATATTAAAAGGCTATAACTCTTTATCGAAGCAGCGATACGACGAAGGTCAGAGCGACTATCTCGATGTTCTTGATGCGCAAAGGAATCTTTTTGCATCCGAGCTAAACCTTACGAACGCAGAAGTTCAGGTGATCAGCGAATATATAAATCTATTTAAGGCTCTAGGCGGAGGATGGGTTACATCAGCTCAATCAGCGTCTGTACTCACGCAGGTGGTCGATAAGAAAACGTCGGCTGATAAAAAAGCCGGAGCTTGAAATCCCGGTTGTGTATTACTGCTTCCTTTTTCGGAGAGTTAAACACTTTTCCGAGAGTGGGAGTTTTTAAGGAGTGTAACAGTCATTGAGGGTAACTATTCAGCCCACCTTTTTAAAGGAGTCATTTGAAAGACAAAAAAGCATGAAACGCAGTGGTGATTTGGGTGGCTCGACTCGCTCAACGCTCGTCGGCAGTTTTTTGCTGAATAGTTAGTTGTTTCCCCCCGGCGGGCTTTCGCCCGCCACCCCTAAGGGGTT
>Ga0114972_10000042_pt1 | contig 79956 bp, 98 predicted proteins | sample M_140807_EF_Meta_FD_87354 | JGI IMG/M metagenome (GOLD analysis project Ga0114972, IMG submission 87354) | Freshwater microbial communities from Lake Montjoie, Canada to study carbon cycling - M_140807_EF_MetaG | ecosystem: Environmental > Aquatic > Freshwater > Lake | place: Lake Montjoie... | reverse complement strand
CATCTGACTTGAAATCAGACGAACCCAAACGGTTCCGTGAGTTCAAATCTCACTCTCTCCTTATTTTAATTCTCGTCTGTCACATCAATTACAACACCTTTTTTATCCGAACTATTTTTATAATATAAACACTAATAGACCTTTTTAAAGAATTCTATTCTTCTTTTAAAATAAAAAAAATGGTTAAATTTTATGATTTTAAAAAATAAATCGTTAAGAACAGGCGCATATATTCTTATTGATAGTTTAATACAAAACGGAGTAGAATATATTTTTGGATATCCTGGAGGAGCTATTTTACCTATTTATGATGAACTTTATTATTGGGAAAAAGCAAATTTAATAAAACATATTTTAGTTAGACATGAACAAAGTGCCGCACATGCGGCAGATTCATATTCACGAGCTACAAGTAAAATTGGAGTTTGTTTTGCCACTTCAGGACCTGGAGCAACAAATTTAGTTACTGGAATTGCAAATGCAAGAATGGATTCAATTCCTTTAATTATCATAACAGGTCAAGTAGGAAGAAGTTTTATTGGAACAGATGCCTTTCAAGAAACTGATATTTTTGGAATTACTTTACCAATTGTTAAACATTCTTATACAGTAAGAACTACAGAATTGCTTCCACAAATTATGTCAGAAGCGTTTTTTTTAGCACAAAATGGTCGACCAGGACCTGTTTTAATTGATATTCCAAAAGATGTTGGATTAGAGGAAATAGGAAATTATAAATATTCTAAATTAATTAATCTTTTTGCAAAAAATAATTATAGACTTGATCATTTAACAAATAAAAATAATCTTCAAAAATATCTTACATTTATATCAAATTCTTATCAACCTTTATTCTATATAGGAGGAGGAATTATTCGATCTAATGCTTTTAAAATTATTCAACATTTTGCGAAATTATTTCAAATTCCAGTAACTACAACTTTAATGGGAAAAAGTTCTTATAATGAAAATGATCATTTAGCATTAGGATTATTAGGAATGCACGGTACAGCATATGCAAATTTTGCAGTTAGTGAATGTGATTTATTAATTGCTTTAGGAGCTAGATTTGATGATCGAGTAACAGGAAAATTAGAGGAATTTGCTTCCAATGCAGAAGTAATACATATTGATATTGATCCTGCTGAAATTTCAAAAAATAGAGCACCACAATTATCAATAATAGGAGATGTTAAAAAAGTTTTATTAGAAATTTTGATTTTTACCCGAAATAATCAAATTTTTGATATTAATCAAACAAAATCATGGTTAAAACGTATTTATAAATGGAAAAATATTTATCCTATTTTAACTTTAAATTATTCATCGAATATTCTTTCTCCTCAAGAAAGTATTTTTTTAGTTGGTCAAGCAAATTCAAATTCATTTTTTACAACAGATGTAGGGCAACATCAAATGTGGTCAGCTCAATTAATTAATTGTGAACCAAAAAAATGGATTTCTAGTTCGGGATTAGGAACTATGGGATTTGGATTACCTGCAGCAATTGGAGCTAAAGTTGCTAATCCAAAATCGAATGTTATTTGTATTAGTGGTGACTCAAGTTTTCAAATGAATATTCAAGAACTTGGAACAATTATTCAATATAATTTAGGTATAAAAATAGTTATTATAAATAATGGATGGCAAGGAATGGTTCGTCAATGGCAAGAATCTTTTTATGGAAATCGTTTTTCTAATTCATATATGAAAAATGGAATGCCAAATTTCGCAAAAATAGCGACAGCGTATGGAATTGAAGGATATGAAGTATATAATTCTTTACAATTAAAGAATTTAATTTCAGAGATACAAGAAACAAAAAAAATATTGTTAATTGATGTTAATGTTATCGAAAATGAGAATTGCTATCCAATGGTGGCACCTGGTCGTAGTAACTCACAAATGTTAGGTTTAGAAAGAAAAATAAGTAACTAAAAATTAAAAATGGGTAGAATAGGATTTGAACCTATGTAGGCCGAAGCCAACGGATTTACAATCCGCTCCCTTTAACCCCTCGGGCATCTACCCCTTATATGAATTATAATATAATAAAAATTAAAAAAAAAAAAATTAACAAAAAATAAAATAGTATTATATAATACTATAATAATATAGTATAAATATACCTCACATTAAACTTGAAAAATTTGTGTGGTAATAGACAATTAGTAAGTAAATTTTTAAAGAATATAATGTATGATTACAACTTCACAAGAACAAGAAGTTAAAAAAAAGAAAGCACAAATCCTTGTTGATTTAGATGTAGTAGAAACAAGTTTTGAAAAATGGGCAAAACCTGGGCATTTTTCAAGAACGTTAGCTAAAGGTCCTAAAACAACAACGTGGATTTGGAATCTTCATGCGGATGCTCATGATTTTGATTTACAAACAAAATCATTAGAAGAAGTTTCAAGAAAAATTTTTAGTGCTCATTTTGGACAACTTTCAATTATTTTTCTTTGGTTAAGTGGAATGCATTTTCATGGGGCATATTTTTCAAATTATACATCTTGGTTAATAAATCCATTACAAATTAAACCAAGTGCACAATCTGTTTACCCTATAGTTGGACAAGAAATTTTAAATGCAGATGTAGGTGGAAATTTTCAAGGTATTCAAATTACGTCAGGTTTTTTCCAAATTTGGCGTGCAGAAGGTGTAACAACAGAATTTCAATTATACTGTATTGCAATTGGAAGTCTTGTTTTTTCAGGTTTAACACTTTTTGCTGGATGGTTTCATTATCATAAAGCGGCACCAAAATTAGAATGGTTCCAAAATGCAGAATCAATGTTGAATCATCATTTATCTATTTTATTAGGTTTAGGATCATTATCATGGGCAGGACATGAAATTCATATTGGAAATCCAATTAATAAATTATTAGAGGCAGGAATAGATCCAAAAGATTTACCAGAGCCACATGAATTTTTAACTAATCGTGAATTAATTACTACTTTATATCCAAGTTTTAAAGAAGGATTAACTCCATTTTTTACTTTAGATTGGTCAAAATATTCAGACATTTTAACCTTTAAAGGTGGATTAAATCCAACAACAGCAAGTCTTTGGTTAACAGATATTGCTCATCATCATTTAGCAATAGCTGTATTATTTATTATTGCTGGACATATGTATCGTACAAATTTTGGAATTGGTCATAGTATAAAAGAAATTCTAGAAGCACATAAAGGTCCATTTACAGGAAATGGGCATAAAGGTTTATATGAAGTATTGACAACTTCATGGCATGCTCAATTAGCAATAAATTTAGCACTGTTAGGTTCTTTAACAATTATTATTGCACATCATATGTACGCAATGCCTGCATATCCATATATTGCAATTGATTATCCAACACAATTATCATTATTTACACATCATATGTGGATTGGTGCATTTTGTATTGTAGGAGCTGGTGCTCATGGATCAATTTTTATGGTTCGTGATTATGATGCAACACAAAATTATAACAATTTATTAGATAGAGTAATTCGTCATCGTGATGCAATTATTTCACATTTAAATTGGGTATGTATTTTTTTAGGTTTACATAGTTTTGGATTTTATATTCATAATGATACAATGCAAGCTTTAGGCAGACCACAAGATATGTTTTCTGATAAAGCGATTTCTCTTCAACCGATTTTTGCTCAATGGATTCAAGGATTACATAATGGATCACCTAATAGCACAGCGCCAAATACTTTAGCTACAGCAAGTTATATTTTTGGTGGAGACCCTGTCGTTTTAGGCTCAAAAATTGCTTTAGTACCTATGAAGTTAGGTACAGCTGATTTTATGGTACATCATATTCATGCCTTTACTATTCATGTAACAGTTTTAATTTTATTAAAAGGTTTATTATATGCTAGAAATTCAAGATTAATTCCAGATAAATCAAATCTAGGTTTCCGATTCCCATGTGATGGTCCAGGACGTGGAGGAACATGTCAAGTTTCTGGATGGGATCATGTATTTTTAGGTTTATTTTGGATGTATAATTCAATTTCTGTTGTGATTTTCCATTTTAGTTGGAAACTGCAATCGGATATTTGGGGATCTGTAACACCACAAGGTACAATTTCTCATATTACTGGTGGAAATTTTGCGGAAAGTGCTCTAACAATTAATGGATGGTTAAGAGATTTTCTTTGGGCACAAGCATCACAAGTTATTCAATCATATGGTTCTGCATTATCAGCTTATGGATTAATTTTCTTAGGAGCACATTTTATTTGGGCTTTTAGTTTAATGTTCTTATTTAGTGGTCGTGGTTATTGGCAAGAATTAATTGAATCTATTGTATGGGCTCATAACAAATTAAAAGTTGCTCCATCTATTCAACCTCGTGCATTAAGTATTACACAAGGAAGAGCTGTTGGACTTGCACATTATTTATTAGGAGGAATAGGAACAACTTGGGCCTTTTTCTTAGCTCGCATTATTTCTGTTAGTTAACTATTAACTAAAAGAAAATTATTTTCATTAAAAATTAATAAATCTCTTAATTATTAAATTAAAACGTAAAGGAGTTGTATCAATGGCAACAAGATTTCCTAAATTTAGTCAGATTTTAAGTGAAGATCCGACTACACGTCGTATTTGGTATAGTATTGCAACCGCTCATGATTTAGAAAGCCATGATGATATTACAGAAGAAGCTTTATATCAAAAAATTTTTGCTTCTCATTTTGGTCATCTTGCAATTATTTTTCTTTGGACAGCTGGTAATTTATTTCATGTTGCTTGGCAAGGAAATTTTGAACAATGGATTCTTAACCCATTAAAAATTAAACCAATTGCTCACGGAATATGGGATCCACATTTTGGAGAAACAGCTCTTAAAGCATTCACACGTGGAGGTGTTATTTATCCAGTAAATATTGCTTTATCCGGTGTTTATCAATGGTGGTATACAATTGGGATTAGAACAAATCAAGATTTATATACAGCATCGATTTTTTTATTAATAGTTTCTTTATTATTACTACAAGCAGGATGGTTACATCTTCAACCACAATTTAAACCAAATATTGCTTGGTTTAAAAACAATGAATCACGTTTAAATCACCATCTTTCTGGATTATTTGGTTTTAGCTCTTTAGCTTGGACTGGGCATTTAGTTCATGTAGCAATTCCAGAATCACGAGGAATTCATGTTGGTTGGGATAACTTTTTAATTAGTTTACCACATCCTGCGGGGTTAACACCATTTTTTACAGGAAATTGGAGTGCCTATTCAGAAAATTCAGATACAATTAATCATATTTATAATACAGCAAACGGTGCAGGAACTGCTATTTTAACCTTTAAAGGTGGATTCCACCCACAAACACAATCGCTTTGGTTAACAGATATTGCTCATCATCATTTAGCAATAGCTGTACTATTTATTATTGCTGGACATATGTATCGTACAAATTTTGGAATTGGTCATAGTATAAAAGAAATTTTAGAAGCACATCGTCCTCCAGGAGGAAGATTAGGAAAAGGACATATTGGATTATATGAAACAATTACAAATTCATTACATATTCAATTAGGATTAGCATTAGCGGCTTTAGGTGTTATTACTTCTTTAGCAGCACAACATATTTATGCTTTAAATCCATATGCTTTTTTATCTCGTGATTATGCAACAGAAGCGGCATTATATACTCATCATCAATATATAGCTGGATTTTTAATGGTTGGAGCTTTTGCTCATGGAGCAATTTTCTTTGTTCGTGATTATGATCCAGAAGTAAATAAAGGAAATGTTCTAAGTAGAATGTTAGATCATAAAGAAGCAATTATTTCTCATTTAAGTTGGGTTTCATTATTCTTAGGATTCCATACATTAGGTTTATACGTTCATAATGATGTTGTCGTAGCTTTTGGACAACCTGAAAAGCAAATTTTAGTTGAACCTGTTTTTGCACAATGGATTCAAGCAGCTTCTGGAAAAAGTTTATATGGTTTTAATACATTATTATCATCTTCTAATAGTTCAGCAGCAATTGCAAGCCAACAATTATGGTTACCAAATTGGTTAGAAGCAATTAATAGCAATAAAAATTCTTTATTTTTATCAATTGGACCTGGAGATTTCTTAATTCATCACGCAATAGCGTTAGGACTTCATGTAACAACATTAATTTTAGTTAAAGGAGCTTTAGATGCAAGAGGATCAAAATTAATGCCAGATAAAAAAGACTTTGGTTATAGTTTTCCTTGTGATGGTCCAGGACGTGGAGGAACTTGTGATATTTCTGCATGGGACGCGTTTTATTTATCTGTATTCTGGATGCTAAATACAATTGGTTGGACAACATTCTATTGGCATTGGAAACATATTACAGTTTGGTTAGGAAATCCAGCACAATTTGATGAATCTTCAAATTATATTATGGGGTGGTTAAGAGATTATTTATGGTTAAATTCTTCACCATTAATTAATGGTTATACTCCATTAGGAATAAATAATTTAGCTGTTTGGGCATGGATGTTCTTATTTGGTCATTTAATTTGGGCAACTGGTTTTATGTTCTTAATTTCATGGCGTGGTTATTGGCAAGAATTAATAGAAACTATTGTTTGGGCTCATGAGCGTACACCATTAGCAAATTTAGTTCGTTGGAAAGATAAACCTGTTGCATTATCGATTGTTCAAGCTCGTTTAGTAGGATTAGTTCATTTTACAGTTGGTTATATTTTTACGTATGCACCATTTGTAATAGCATCCACTTTAGGTAAATTTGGTTAAGAAAATTATATATGCTATATTTTATTAAAGAAAAATAAAATTTAGTAACTATAATTTATATCTTATATGGCTAAAAAAAGTATGTTAGAACGTGAAAAAAAACGTAAATATCTTGTAATAAAATACACTGAAAAACGTGAAACAATTTTAAAAAAATTAAAAAACGCAAATTCATTAATTGAAATATTTATGTTAAATGAACAACTACAAAAACTTCCTAGAAACAGTGCCTCTATTCGAATAAGAAATAGATGTTGGAAAACAGGAAGACCACGTGGTTATTTTCGTTATTTTGGTTTGTGTAGAAATGCATTAAGAGAACTTGGTCATGATTGTTTTTTACCAGGAGTAATAAAAGCAAGTTGGTAATTATTAGAGTTTACTCTAATAATTACTTATACTTTTAAATTTTTAAATTAAAGAGCTAATTGATTTCCACGTTTAAATTGTAAATAAGCAGCAACAAAAAGACCTAGTAATGTAATTACCATTAAACCTAAAACAATTCCAGATAAAAGAGGCTCTACCATTATATTTTTTATAAATTTTTAAAAATATTTTTATCTAAATCCAACACTTGCTTGCCATACAAATGCTAATAAAAAGAATAAAACTGGAATTACTGGAATAACATCTACAAGAGGTCCAAAAATAGCAAAAACTCCCGGCAATTTACTTAATAAAATTGTTTCCATAAACGATAATATTTTTCTTTTAGTTGAATATAATCATATTGTATTCTAATAAATATTATAATTCAATATCTTTGAATTCAGAATAAAATAATTTTTCAAATATTTTAAAAAAAGCTGATGAAGAGAATTGAACTCTTAACCTTCTGATTACAAGTCAGATGCTCTGCCAATTGAGCCACATCAGCAAATAAAATAATATTTATTAATATTTATTAATATTATTTTAGTAACTCTATAATTATAATAAAAGTTTGTGTAATTTGTCAATTAAAAAAAAATTATAGAAACTAATTAATTTTAATATAAAAAAAATTAGTTTCTATAAATATTTGATTTTCTGGATTCTCTTTCTAATAAATTAAAGGCAGGTAAATCATTAAATGCTAAAAGAGCTAAAATTTTACGATTTAAAAATATATTCATATTTCTTATAGATCCAATAAATTTTGAATAAATATTTTTACGAGCTCTACTAGCTGCATTAATTCGATAAATCCAAATTCTTCTAAAATTACGTTTTTTTAAGCGTCGACCAATATAAGCAAAATTTAAGCTTTGAATTACTTGTTCACCGGCCATTGTAGATAACCTTGAATTAGATCCAACATAACCTTTTGCTAATTTTAAATATTTTTTACGTCGTTTTGCAGCGACATTTCCTCTTTTTACTCGAACCATTTGTCTTTTTAGAATTTTTTAGTCTTTATGAATAAGGTAACATAAGGGAAAAATTACTTAAATCTGATGAATGTATCATCATAGGTTCTGATAATCTTCTTAAACGTTTTGAATTTTTTCGTCTTAATAAATGAGCTTTATAAGCTTTTTTTCTTTGAAAACCATTTTTCTTTTCTTTAATTCTTTTTAAAGCAGCTTTTCGTGTTTTTAATTTCATTTTTAATAAAATTTTTAAATAAAAAATAAATAATAAAAAAAGATAATTATCTTTTATATTATTTTAGTGTTTATTAAAAAAATAGTAAAGTTTATTTAAAATTTTATGAAAGATTTTCTGTCCAACTATATTTTGTGTCAATTCCTGGTAAAAAATATAATTTTAATAAAGAAAAAATCATTTTATTATAAGCAGGAAGTTTCTTAAAAAATTTAACAAAATTTAAATTATTTTCTTTTTCAATATCTATTAATTTTTGATTTGCTTCGGCACAGTCATCTAATAAATTAAAAAAGTTAGGATTTTCAACATCATAAATAACTGGAAATAATGTACCGGCACTTTGATTAGTTTTAATAATTACATATTTATCAAATTGTGTAGCATTTAGTCCAATTGTAGAATAAAATTTAGAACGTTGTAAATCATTTAAATACATTGTGGCAAAAACAGATAATAAGAAAAATTTACACCATAAACGAGATTCAAAAGTATTTAATAAAGGTTTTTGTGACTTTAATAAAGCAGCAAAGAAGTCACCGTGACGGTTTTCATCTTGGCACCAGCTTTCAAAAAATCTAAAAAGAGGATAAACACGATAACTTGGATTTTTTTCTAAATGGCGATAAATTGTAATATATCTCCAATATCCAATTTTTTCAGATAAATATGTAGCATAAAAAATAAACTTAGGTGCAAAAAAAGTATATTTACGTGTTTTAGTTAAAAATCCTAAATCTAAAGAAATATTAAAATCACTCATTGCTTTATTTAAAAATCCAGCATGTCTAGCTTCATCACGTGACATAAACGAAAAACCTTCTGCCAATAAAGGATTTGATTTTTTTAAATTACGAGAAATTTCTTTATATAATAAAAAACCTGAAAATTCTGCAGTACAAGAACGCTCTAAAAATTCAATAAAAATATTACGAGTTGTTATATCAAATGTATCCCATGTATTTGAAAATTCTTTATCACGAATAAAATGATCACGATTATAATCAATACGAAATTCTTCTATGATTGCTTCAATTTCTTCTTTATTAGAAGAAACATCTAAATCATTAATTTCTTGAAAATTTGTTGTATAAAATCGTGGTGTTAATAAAGTTTCTTTATCTGGAGATTTTGCATCAATTGTTTTTTTAGAAGTAATAGTAACCATAAATTAAATTTAAAAAATAAAAATAATAAAACTTTAAGAAATAGAATTTGTTTTATAGTAATAATAATTTTCTATTACAAAGTTATTTTATTATTATAAAAATTATTTAAACAAATTAATAATTTGCTTTATTAACAATTTTCGCTATTATATTATTATTAAAATAATGCAAATGGCGGTATAGCCAAGCGGTAAGGCTTTGGATTGCAAATCCTTCATTCCCCAGTTCAAATCTGGGTGCCGCCTTGTTTTTGCTTTGGGGACGTGGTGGAATGGTAGACACAACAGACTTAAAATCTGTTGACTAAATTGGTTGTGAGGGTTCAAGTCCCTCCGTCCCCAATTATATATACTTATATACTTTTTAAATATTCAGTATTAATTCCTAGTTCACGTTCTATTGCTATTTTTCCTGTTCTAATAATTTCAATTATTCGATAAGGCATTAATAATTGTTGAATAGTTGTAATTTTTCCATCATCACCTGTAACTTCAATAGTAATTGAATTATCTGAGATATCAACTACTTTTGATCTAAAAATTTGCACAATTTCTAAAATTTGGGTACGTGTTGAAGGTGATGAATTTACTTTAAGTAACATTAATTCTCTTTCAACGGTTGGAATATTTGTAATATTTTTAACTTCAATGACTTGAATTAATTTATTTAATTGTTTTGTAATTTGTTCAATTGTTTGACTATCACCAGGTAAAACAATAATAATTTTCGAAATTCCAGGATTTTCTGTTGGACCTACAGCAATACTTTCAATATTGAATCCTCGGCTAGAAAAAACAGTTGAAATTCTTGTTAATACTCCTGATTCATTATAAACCGTAATGGATAACGTTTTTTTCATGGATAATAAATGATTATTGTAATTAATAAATTTATATTTATTAAATAATAACAAATATAAATATATAAAAGATTTTTATATTTGTTATATATTGTTTTATATATTTTTTTAAAAAAAAATCTAGAAATGACAATTAACTCTGAACAAATAAAATTATTAAGAGAAAAAACAGGAGCTGGTGTGCTTAACTGTAAAAATGCTTTGGTAGAAACAAACGGAGATTTTGAAAAAGCGATAGAATTTTTACGTCAAAAAGGATTAGCTTCAGCTGAAAAAAAATTAACTCGAAATACAAAACAAGGAATTATAGCAACCTATATTCATACTGGTTCAAAAATAGGTGTTTTATTAGAATTAAATTGTGAAACTGATTTTGTTGCTAGACGTATTGAATTTCAAAATTTGGCTAAAAATTTAGCAATGCAAATTACAGCAAGTAGTGAAGTAAATTATGTTTCATTACAAGATATTCCTAAAGAAGTTTGGGATTCAGAATTAAGAATTGAATCTGAGCGAGAAGATATAAAAAATAAGCCTGAACATATTCGTAATTCAATTTTAAAAGGACGAGTAGAAAAAACATTAAAAAATTTTACTTTATTAAATCAAACTTGTATTCGAGATCCAGAAATAACAGTAGAAGAATATATTAAAAATCATGTATCATTACTTGGAGAAAATATTCAAATTAATCGTTTTTGTAAATATATAGTAGGAGAAACAAATTAAAAAAAAAAGAGAAGTAAATCTAGATTTACTTCTCTTTTTTTTAAAAATCTAATTCTGCAATTTGAACTTTTCCATATTGTTTTTTCTTAAATACTAACATTGATTGTGTTATGATAACAGAAAAACAAAATAATACATAACCATAGATACGAAGAGGATCTTGTAAAACAATTTCTGTTTCTGTTTGACCAAATCCACCAACATTTGGATTAATTGTTAACAATTGATCTTGAGTTACAATTGCATTTTCTTTTACAATTAATTCAATTTCTTTTGGAATACTTTGTACCTTAATATCTCCATTAGATGTTAAAATACTAATATCAACATTTTTATCATTTAATTTAATTGTTTGAATTTTTCCTGAAGTAATAGCTGTAAAAGTATTATTATTTGTTTTATCTCCGTTTGGATAAACTTGTCCTCTTCCACGATTTGCTCCAACAAAAATTGGATATTTTATATAAAATACATTTTTGTTTTTTGAAGGATCAGGAGATAAAATTGGAAAAATAATTTCTTGATTTTTTTCACCTGCAATTGGACCTACGACTAAAATATTTTCTTTTGTAGGACTATAAGGAGTAATATAAATACCTTTTGTTTTTATTTTTAATTCATCATCTAAGCGATTTTTTGGTGCAAGTTTAAATCCATCGGGTAAAATCATAACAGCTCCAACATTTAAGCCACCTTTTTGTCCATTTCCTAAAAGTTGTTTACTTGTTATATCATAAGGAATTTTAACTACAGTTTCAAAAATACTATCAGGTAACACTGATGTTGGACCTTCAAATTCTGTTGGTTTTGTAGCTAAATGACAATTTGCACAAACAATTCTTCCATTTGCTTCTCTTGGATTTTGATAAGCTTGCTGTGCATAAATAGGAAAGGCAAAAACATTATTGGGTAATAATAAAATTAAACTAATTAAAAAAGAAAGGAAAAAGAAAGAACTTTTTTGATTTTGAATCATAAGTTATTACAAAAAAATTTAAATAAAAAATCGAGTCTATAAAATTTTAACATCCTAAATTAGCTACTCCATTAAATTTCGTATTTATTCTTTTTTCTAAAAAAAAAAGAAGTATTAAATAATTAAAAACTGCAAAAACAACAAAACCTAATTGTGTAGAACCTTCGATTGTAGGCGTTAAAATACCTGAAAATACAACAATTAAAAAAATAATAATTTTCCAAAATTTAAATAAATTTTTCCTTTCTTTTTCAGCTTTAAATATGATTAAAAAAACCACAGGTAATTGTGAAATAAAGAAAAGAACTGTAAGTAATAATGTTTCAACATTTAAAACTTGATCAAAAGACCAAATATTTTCTATTGTTTGTTCACCATAAGAGTTAAATGAATCTAAACTGATCGGAATTACAGTATTAAATGCAATAAGAAAAGTTATTATAAAAAAAGTATACGCAGAGTTTGAAAGACTTGAAGCATTTATTTTTCTCGTTGTTTTAATCCCAAAATTTTTTTCATTTTCAAATTCTAATGGATAGCGAGTAATAATATCAAAAAAAAATGCTGCTAAAAAAAAAAGAGTAAATAAAAGAAACAAATAAAAACCAGGAATAAGTTGTAAAATACTTACTTCTGGAATTTGTTCTCTAATCAAATCTAGAATGATAATGCTGCTAAATATATAAAGAATTCCTTTTAAGAAAAAATCTCTTTGAACAGAATATTCTAAAAGTAGTTCTAATGTTTCATCAATATTAATCATTTTTATTTAAAAAAAAATGATTAAGATTTTAATTTTTTTAAAATATTTACTACTTGTTTTAAAAATTTAGTTTCATTTTCTACTAAAAGAATTTTTGTAAGAGAGCTATTTTTTTGTTTTTCTTTTTCTAATTCAATAATTTTTTGATCATATTGCTTATTTATTTCTTCAACAGAAGTAGTTGAAGTAATTTGTCGAACATTTCGAGCATAAACGTAAACACTTGTTCCTTTAAAATTAATATTTGTATCTTTTATCTCTAATCCTTTATTAGAAACAACAAAAACACCATCTTGTAAAATAAATAAAAATTTTTCTAATTTACTTTCAAAATTAGTTTCAATTTCTAATATATTATTTTCAATTAAACCCATTAAATCTTGATGCTGATCTAAAATTTCAGCAATTCCATTTGTTAAATGAACTTTTACTTTTGTAGTATTTGATTGAATATTATTATATTCAGATGTAGCTAAAAAAAATAACATTATTATAAGTATTTTCTTTCTATTTAAATAAAAGGCACTTTTAATTTTCCTAAATTTTGTAAAAGATACGGTTGTAAAAAAACTTTTTTTAAAAGTATTAGATTTTAAATAATTTTACATTTTCATCACCAATAATATTAATAAAATCATCAACACAAAAATATTTAAAATCTTCTGGTTGAATAGTAACTAATGATTCATAATTAATTGTTCCATTTTTAATTAAATCATTTTCAACACGAATTGCTTGATAAGCAAATAACTGATTTAAAAATATTTTAATAGTTCGAACATTAGCAAATGCTGGAAAAGTTATTAATTGTTCAAGATAAAAAGATAAAATATTTAAACTTTCTTCAGTAAATTTATAACGATTAGTATTATGTAATAAAAATTTGCTAATTTCTCTTAAGTCATCTATTTTATAATCAGGAAAATCAATATGATTTCCAATTCTTGAAGAAATTCCCGGATTTGAATTAAAAAATGTTTCTAATTTTTCTTTTTTTCCCCCAAAAATTAAAATCAAATCATCACGCTGATTTTCCATTACTTGTAATAATAATTCAATAGCTTCTGCACCATAATCTCTTTCATTATCTGGTTTATATAAATGATGAGCTTCATCTATAAAAAGAATACCACCTTCTGCTTTTTGTAATTGTTCTCGTGTTTTTGGTGCAGTATGACCAACATATTGACCCACTAAATCTTCTCGAGTTACATTAGTAATATGCCCTTTTGTTAAATATCCTAAATTTCTTAAAACTAAAGCAATTTTACCAGCAACAGAAGTTTTTCCTGTTCCTGGTCTTCCAGTAAAAGACATATGTAAACTGGAATTTAATCTTGATAATTCTTGAATTTCACGAATTCTATCAAATAATAAAACAGAACAAATTTCTCTTACTCGATTTTTTACATTTTTTAAACCAACTAATTCTTGGTCTAAAGTATTAAGAACCGCTTCTATTCCTGTTAAACTATAACAATCTTTAATATCAATTAAATCACTTTGATTAAGAACTAAATTATTTAAAGTTTTGCACATATTATTTATTATTTTTTTTATTAAAAATTTTAATTTTTTGTAAAAAAAAATGAAGTTAATTTAAAATTAACTTCATTTTTTTTCATTTTTTTTTTTTTAGTAACGGAAACCTTCACCTGCTGCTTGAACAGCATAACTTTGAATTGTATAATTAATGCTTCTTCCTTTTCCTTCTTGACGAACTAAGTAGAATCCTGGCTCATAAGTTGGTCGTTGAATAATAAATGATAAAACAGTACTTTCAACAGTACGAGCATTACTAAATGCATTAACTTTAATGTATGTGTTTGGATGTGCTTTACGAGCTTCAGCAATTTCATAAATAATTGCAGAAGCATCTGGAATATCAAAAAGTGGTAAACCCCATAATTCCCAATAAGAATTACGAGGATGAGGATCATCAGTATATTCAATACCAACAGCATACCCTTGTTTAATAGCGTATTCTACTTGTTTTTTAATTTGCTCATCTGTTAAATCAGGTAATAAAGAAAAAGCTCCTTGTTGAATTCTTACCATAAGACTCCTTTGTTTTTAGTTAAGTTAAAAGGTATTACTTTAATTAATTAAATAAAATTATAATATTTTTCTGAAAATTAAGAAGCTGATTTTGTAGGTGTTGCTTCAAAATCTAATGTATCTGTAGAAGCATAATCAAAAGTGATAGCTTTCCATAAATCTAATGCAACTTGTAATGGACGACATTCTTTTGCTGCTGCTTTTAAAATTTCAGGACCTTGTTCAATATAATTACGACCTTCATTTTTAGCTAAAACCATTGATTCTAAAGCAACACGATTTGCAGTAGCTCCAGCTTGAATACCATCTGGATGACCAATAGTACCACCACCAAATTGTAAAACTACATCTTCACCTAATAATTGAGTTAATTGGTGCATTTGCCCACAATGAATTCCACCTGAAGCTACAGGTAAACATTTTCTTAAAGAAGCCCAATCCATATCAAAGAAAATTCCAAGATTTCTATTTTCTTTTAATGAAGGTAATAATAAAGTATCATAGAATCCTTTAACAGCATTAGGATCTCCTTCAAGTTTACCAACAACTGTACCAGCATGGATATGATCAACTCCTGACATTCTCATCCATTTACAAATAACTCGGAAATTGATACCATGATTTTTTTGACGTGTATAAGTAGAATGTCCAGCACGATGTAAATGAACAATCATATCATTTTTTCTACCCCAAATAGAAATACTTTGAATAGCTGTATATCCGATAACTAAGTCAATCATAATAATAACTGATCCTAAGTCTCTAGCAAATTCTGCTCTTTCATACATATCTTCCATTGTAGATGCTGTAACGTTAAGGTAAGATCCTTTAACAGCTCCTGTTTTTGCAGCAGCTTTATTAACACCTTCAATAACATATAAGAATCTTTCTCTCCATCTCATAAAAGGTTGAGAGTTGATATTTTCATCATCTTTTAAGAAATCTAAACCACCTTTTAATCCTTCATAAACAACACGACCATAATTTTTTCCAGAAAGACCTAATTTAGGTTTAACAGTAGCTCCTAATAAAGGACGTCCAAATACATCTAATCTTTCACGTTCTACAATAACCCCAGAAGCAGGTCCTTGGAACGTTTTTAAGTAAGCATAAGGAATGCGCATATCTTCTAAACGAAGACATTTAACCGCTTTAAATCCAAATACGTTTCCAATAATAGATGCTGTTAAATTAGCAATTGATCCTTCTTCAAATAAATCACATTCGTAAGCAATGAATGCGAAAAATTCATTTGCCGTGTTTGGAACTTCTTCAACAAAATAAGCTTTTGCACGATAAACATCACAAGCAGTTAATAAATCTGTCCAAACAACAGTCCAAGTAGCTGTTGAAGACTCTCCAGCTACAGCTGCTGCTGCTTCAACTGGATCAACCCCTGGTTGTGGAGTAATACGGAAAAGACATAAAACATCAGTTTCTTTCACAGTATAATCAGCATCCCAATAACCCATTTTTTTATAAGGGATTACTCCAGATTCATAACGTTCTGATTTAATACGAGTTCTTTCTGATACGTCGCTCATTTTTATCTCTTGTTCTTGTTTTTTAATAGATTTGATGGAATACTTTCTTTAATAGTAAATTATTATTATATTTTATATTATTTAGTAAATATAATAAGAAATCCAAATTAGTTAAATGCTAAGACTAAGAAATATTTTCTTAAAAAAATATTTTTTAGTACTTTAACCTCATTCTGTCTATAGTCTATATATTATATATAGATAGAATATTATTTAACGAGAATAATATTCTATAACTTTTAATTCATTAATTCGAATAAGTACATCTTTACGTTTTATTGTTGAAATAATTTTTCCAATTAATTTTTCATTATCAATTTCTAAATGTTTTGGTAATAAACTATGAAAACGTGATTTTGTTAAATTAATTCGTTTCATTCTTCGTTGAATTAAATCACGTCGTTTTTGTTGAGTATCTAAATTTTCTGAAATTAATTTTTTAGATTGAATTCGATCTTTAATTCCAATAATATCGTTTGATTTACAATGAAAACTTGGAATATTAACAGATTTATTATTAACTAAAATATGACCATGATTTACAATTTGTCTTGCAGCGGGAATGGTTGCAGCAAAACCTAATCGATAAATAATACAATCTAATCTTGATTCTAATAATTCTAATAAAATTGTTCCTGTTGATCCTTGTCGACGTTTTGCTTCTTTGTAATAAGCAATTAATTGTTTTTCAGTAAGACCATAATTAAAACGTAATTTTTGTTTTTCTAATAATCTTTCTTTATAATCATCTGATAATGAAGAACGTTTTGATTTCAAAAAAAGAATTTTACCATGCTGACCTGGAGTTTTTGTTCGATTTTTGGTATTTTTTCGTGTTAATCCAGGTAGTAGTCCTAATCTTCTAATGATTCTTAGCCTTGGACCGACATATCTTCCCATTTTTTAATTTTTAAATTTTTTTTTATATATACAAATACCAATGAATTAAGAATACGTCAAAAATAAATAATTTTTTTATTAAAAAAACAAATAAAGGGCGAATGACGGGAATTGAACCCGCGAATGATGGAACCACAACCCATTGCCGTAACCGCTTGGCTACACCCGCCTATTTATCTTAAATATAACATATCTTTTTAATTTGAATATTTACGTTTATTCATAATTTTAATTGATTTATTAATATCATTTTTTAAATATTCAAAAATATTTATTTGTAAAATCTGTAAAATTAACATATTACGAAATAAAGAAACACCTGTTGATAATAATTCATTTTGAAATAATTTTTCAAATTCATTACCAGATAATTGTGTTTTTAATAAATAAGCAAAGTATTGTTGATTTTTGATAATTTTTTCTTTTATTACAGATTCTCCGTTATGAATAAGCTTAAGTAATTTATATTTTAATAAATAAAAATTTAATCCATTCATTTGTAATAATTTTATTAATCGGTTTACTTTGTAATTTTTGGATTCTAATAAAGTTAAAAATAAAATTTCTGAGGTCACAATTGGAGTTTTAAATCTTTTTAAAGCATTTTCTGCTGCTTTTTTAAATATTAAATTTAATTCAGGAGAATATAAAATTTCTGTTTTTTCTTTGGTTTGTTCTTTGTAAGAAAAAAAAATATTTTTTAGTTTTTTTACAAAATTTAAATATAAAAAATTAGTTTTAATATAAAAAATACTTTTTAATTCAGGACTTAAAAGATTTAAAGCAATTTCGTCTGTTATTTTATATTCTTGTGCTATTTTTAAAATTGAAGGATTTTTATAAAAAAAAGCTATTAGTAAAAATTCAATATTTACTACTTTAAGATCCAAAATTTCTGCTATTAATTTTGAAGATTTAACAGTTTGAAATGCATCAAAAGAAAAAAAATCAAAATATGTTATAGCTCCTATAAAATAATCAAGGGGCAAATAAATTTGATTTCTACGACGTTTTTCACATTGAATTTTTTCTAAAAAACTTATTTGTTGATTAACATAAGAAAAAGAAAATTCTTGTTTATTCTTTTCATTATTCATAATGGAATTTTTTTCTTCTTGAATTTTTAGATTAGGTAAAAAAAATTTTAATAACATATTTTAAAGAGAAAATAGTAAATAGTAAATAAATAATCTTATTTTAAAAAGAATAAAATATAATTATATTATATTATTATTACAAATAAGTTTTAAAAAGAATAGTCTTTATTTAATTATTATTATTTACTATTATTAAGATTATAATGTTAATGCTAAAAACTAAAAAAATATGAATGAAATTGATATAAATCCGATAAAAGAAAAAAAAATTTCTAAAAATTTAATAAAAATTATTGAAAAAAAATATTTTCAAGAAAAAGCTTTATTTTTTAATAATAAAGAAAAAGTTGCTGTTGGAGACATTATTCGTTTAGGTTATTTAATTCCAGAAGGTGATAAAGAGCGTACTCAATATTATGAAGGTTTAATTATTGCAATTAATAACCGTGATTTAGGAAAAAGCTTTACTTTACGTAGAACTGTTCAAGGAATTGGAATTGAACAAATTTTTTTAGCACACTCACCTCAAATAATTTCAATAATAAAAAAACAATCTTCTAAAATAAGACGAGCAAAATTATATTTTATTCGTAATTTACGAGGTAAATCAACAAGATTAAAACCTAAATTATAAAATGCAGTTGACTGGATTTGAACCAGCGATGTCTTGAATTATGAGTTCAGTGCCTTAAACCACTCGGCCACAACTGCAAAAAAAGATAATAGATAATATAAAAAATTAATTATCTATTTTCTATTTAAAGATTTTTAAGTTATTTAACCGAAGTTAAAGTTTTTTCTTTAGCAACTACATCTTCAATGCCACCAACAAGATAAAAAGCTTGTTCTGATAAATGATCAAATTCTCCAGATAAAATTCGAGTAAAAGATTTAACAGAATCATCTAAAGATACATATTTTCCAGTTAACCCAGTAAAAACTTCAGCAACAAAAAATGGTTGAGATAAAAAACGTTCAACACGTCTAGCACGACCTACAGTTACTCTATCTTCTTCAGATAATTCATCTAAACCTAAAATAGCAATAATTTCTTGTAATTCTTTATATTTTTGTAATGTTTGACGAACTTTTTGTGCTGCTACATAATGGTCTTCAGAAACAATTGTTGGTTGTAACATTGTTGAACTAGAAGATAAAGGATCTACAGCAGGATAAATACCTTTTGCAGCTAGTTCACGAGATAGTACAGTTGTTGCATCTAAATGGCGAAAAACATTTGAAGGTGCTGGATCTGTTAAATCATCAGCTGGTACGTATACAGCTTGAATAGAAGTAATGGAACCTTCTTTTGTAGAAGTAATACGTTCTTGTAATTCTCCAATTTCAGTAGATAAGGTAGGCTGATATCCAACAGCAGAGGGCATTCTGCCAAGTAATGTTGAAACTTCAGAACCCGCTTGAACAAATCTAAAAATATTATCAATAAATAATAAAACATCTTGTTTATTTTTATCTCTAAAGTATTCAGCCATTGTTAAAGCACTTAAGGCAACTCGCATTCTTGCTCCTGGTGGTTCATTCATTTGACCATATACTAAAGCTACTTTAGAATTTTCAAAATTATCTGCATCAATTACTTTTGATTCTTTCATTTCAGCGTATAAATCATTACCCTCTCGAGTACGTTCTCCAACTCCTGCAAAAACAGAAACCCCTCCATGTTCCTTAGCAATATTATTAATTAATTCCATAATTAAAACGGTTTTTCCTACACCAGCTCCACCGAATAAACCAATTTTACCACCTCTTCTATATGGAGCTAATAAATCAACAACTTTAATTCCAGTTTCAAAAATACTAGGTTTTGTTTCTAAATCAACAAAATCTGGAGCTGAACGATGAATTGAATAATATTCATTAGCATTGATATCACCACATTCATCTACTGTTTGTCCTAAAACATTAAAAATTCGTCCTAAAGTAGATTTTCCAACTGGGACAGAAATTGAACTTCCTGTATCAATTACAGAGTCTCCACGTTTTACTCCATCTGTCGATGTCATACAAATAGCACGAGCTTTATTTTCTCCAATTAAATATTGCACTTCTGCAATAATAACTTCTTTTGAAACTTCTTTTGTTATTTTTAGAGCGTTATAAATTTTAGGTAAATTACCTTCCGGGAATTCCACATCAACAACAGGTCCGATAATCTGCGTTACAAATCCGCTCATAACTATATAAATTTCGAAATTCGACAATCTTATTATATCATAAGAATTAACTGGATTTCTAGTATTTTTTTTCTAAATTTTTATACGTCTAGTAGTTTTTAACCAATTCCAGGCTTCAATATAAGAATTTGGATCCAGTTTTACTACTTTTGTCCAATAAAAAGTTGCTTTTTGAAGAAGGGATTCTGAAAGAACATAACATTTTTTTTCATCCGCTTTAATTCCTTGATAATGATAAATAACAGCAATATTATTTAAAGCAGATGTAAAACGAGGATTAATAAAAATAGAAAAATAATAATATTTTAACGCTTTTAAATAATCTCCATTTTTTGAATAAATCAAACCAATATTATATAGAATAATACTTCTATCATATAAATCTTCCTCAATTTGTAAAGCTTGATAATAATTATTTAATGCTTCAGCGTATTCTCCTTCATCCTGAGCTGATAAACCATTTAAATAATAAGAAAAAGCTTTTTTTTCTTGTTGACTAGCTGGAAAAACACGTAAAATAACATCTGCAATGATAGTAAATGTTTTGTCAATAAAATTATTATTACTTCTTGCTTTTCTCATACTTATAAAATTCTAATTTTGTTTATCCTTTTACATTACAAGCAAAAGGAATCAAACCAAATGAACGTGATTTTCTTATAGCTTTTGCAATAGCTCTTTGTTTTTGAACGGGAAGACGTGTTTTACGACGAGCTCTAATTTTTCCATATTTTGTTAAAAAAGCTTTTAATAATTTAATATTCTTATAATCAATAATATTATTAAATTTTTTTAAAAGTAATAAGTATTGTAAACTTTTTTTAATTTTCAAAGTATTTTTATTCAATTTTGTTGATTTTAAACTTTGATTCCAATTTACACGCTTTTTTCCAAATGTTAATCCAGTACTTTTTTTTTCTTTATTCCAATAATTCATTTTTTACTAATTATTTTATTTCTTTATGATTAGTATGTTTATTACAATGACGACAATATTTTAAAAGTTCTAATTTATCTGGTGTATTACGTCGATTTTTTGAAGTTAAATATCTAGAAATTCCAGCAGAACGCTTATTTTCGTTTTTTCGACATTCAATGCATTCAATTGTTATTACAATTCGTGGTCCTTTATTTTTTACCATAAAAAAATTATATTTTTTTTGTTTAAATTTTACTTAAAAATTGGTATAATACAATATTATTATAACATTAAATTGTTATCTTTCATAAAAAATAGCTTAAAAAAATATTTTTATGTTATTATTTACTAGTATTAATAAAAATTTTTAAATACATAAATAAAATGAGTAAAAAACAAGAAAATAAAAAATTAATTAAACAAAATAAACGTAATCAAATTATTAATAAACGTTATCGTTCAACAATTAAAACCTTAGGAAAATTATTTTTTTTAAAAATTAAAATGTTTTTATTAGAAATAGAACAAGAAAAAAAAGAAGAATTAAAAAAAGAAGTTCAGCAATTAATTAAAAATTTTTATAGTATTGTAGATAAAGCTGTAAAAAAAAATGTTATTCATCAAAATAGTGCTGCCAGAAAAAAATCAAAAATTGGAAAATTATTTTCTACTATTTAATAATTTTTATTAATAAAAAAAAAATAGATACGTTTTAATTAACTTAGTAAATTAATTAAAAAATAAAATAAAAAAATGATATAAATCGATAATGAACAAATTATTTGTAAACAATATTGGTGACTTAGCAGAAGCACAACGAGCAAGTTTTTATCGTTTTTTATCGTTAGGTATTTCTGAAGAATTAACAACATTTCCAAATCCTTTTATTGCAAAAATTACTATTTCAAATAAAAAAAAATTACCTTGTTTAGTTTATTTATATCCGGTAGAAATTAAATTAAAAGGTCCTAATTTTAGTATTGATAGTTGTTTAAAACGAGATATGAGTTATTCTATTCAAATATATATTCCAGGAGAATACTCATATACGATCGAAAATAAAAATGAATTAGAAAATAAAAATTTAACTAAATCTTTTAAAGTAAAAAAAATTCAAATTCAACAAGATATCTTTTTTGGTGAAATTCCTTTAATGACTGAAGAAGGTACTTTTTTAATTAATGGTTGTGAAAGAGTTATTATTAGTCAAATTATTAGAAGTCCAGGTGTTTATTTTAGAAAAGAATTTAGTACTTCCCGAAAAACAATTTATACAGCTACGGTAATTTCGAATAAAGGTTTATGGAATAAATTTTATCTAGAAAAAAGTTCTTTAGAAAAAAAAGATCTTAAAAAAATAAAAAAAAATCTTTCTTCAATAGAAGGTAAAGATAGAATTTATTTAAAGTTAAATGATTTTAAAGGAAAATCATTAGAAAGTAAAGAAAATGAATCAGATCTTAATAAAATTTTTATTTATGATTTAATTAAATATTTTGGACTTAATTTAGAAGAAATTGTAGATGCGTTAAAATATCCTTTATATTTATCAAATCAACATTATAGTCCAATTATTCGACAAAATGATCCAGATATTTCTGCTTTAATTCGAAAGCTTTTTTTTAATCAAAGAACAGGATTTTTTTCAATTGGAGAAATTGGTCGTTATAAAATTAATAAAAAATTAGGTTTAAATTTACCAAAAGATATTACTTATTTAACAGCTCACGATTTTATTGGAATTATTGATGGTTTAATTGAATTAAAATATTATGATCGACCAAGTGATGATATTGACGATATTAAAAATAAACAAATTCGATCTATTGGAGAACTTTTACAAAATCAGATTAGAATCGGATTATATCGTTTACAAAAAAATTTAATTGATGAATCACCTATTAATAATTCTCAAAAGTTAAATTTTGATTTAGAAACATATTCTGATCCAGAAGATTGGATTCTTGATCCACGTCCTTTAACAAGTTCTATAAAAGAATTTTTTAAAACTAGTCAATTATCTCAATTTATGGATCAAATTAATCCTTTAGCAGAAATTACCCATAAAAGAAGAATTAGTGTTTTTGGACCAAATGGTCTAAAACGTGATCATATTAGTACAGTAATTCGTGATATTCATCCTAGTCAATATGCTCGTCTTTGTCCTATTGAAACACCTGAAGGACAAAATGCAGGTTTAATTGCCTCAATGGCTATGTTTGGACGTATTGGACAATTAGGCTCTATTGAAACTCCATATTTTTTTATGGATAACGGTAACGTTTTTTCAAAAAAGTCACCAATTTTTTTAAATCCAGAACAAGAATCCGAAACTATTGTTGCTTTTTGTGATGTCGCTTTAAATAAAATAAAAAAAATTGAAAAACAATATATTTCAGGGAAAGAAAATTATTTATTTTCTATTAAAAAATTAAAAGAAATTAATTTTATTACTACTTCTCCTTTGCAAATTATCTCACTTGCCACGGCTTTAATTCCTTTTTTAGAACATAATGATGCGAATAGAGCGTTAATGGGTTCTAATATGCAACGTCAAGCAGTTCCTCTTTTATATACACAAAAACCAATTGTTGGAACTGGATTAGAATCTATTGCTATTTTAGATTCTGAAATGGTAATAAAAAATTATTCAGAAGGTTATGTTGATTTTTCATCATCTTATCGTATTAAAATTAATGATCTTTCAAATCAAACTATTGTTTATTTTTTAAAAAAATATACAAGATCTAATCAAGAAACTTGTATTAATCAACGACCTATTATTTGGCCAGGTGAAAAGGTTTTTTCAGGCCAAATTATTGCAGATGGTCCTAGTACAAATGATGGAGAATTAGCGTTAGGTCATAATTTAACAATTGCTTATATGCCTTGGGAAGGATACAATTATGAGGATGCAATTATTATTAACGAACGTATAATTTTGGAGGATTGTTTAACTTCGGTTCATATAGAAGAATTTGAAACAAACTTAACTTATGGATTAAATGGTAGTGAAAAATTAACAAATAATTTACCACAATTAACAAAGTATATTCGTCGTCATCTTAATACTGATGGAATTGTTAAAATAGGTTCTTATGTTAAAGAACATGATATTTTGGTAGGAAAATTAACACCTTGTGAAGAAGATCCATCTCCAGAAGCAAAATTATTACGAGCTTTATTTTTACAAAAAACTCCAAATTATAAAGATAGTTCTTTACGTGTTCCACATGGAACAGAAGGTCGTGTTGTAGATGTTCGGATTATTTCAACAAATTTATTAAATAAAGAAGAGGAATTTTCTCTTTCAAGTTCTTGTCAAATCATTAGAATTTATATTGCACAAATTCGTAAAATTCAAATAGGAGATAAATTAGCAGGAAGACATGGAAATAAGGGTATTATTTCTCGTATTTTAAGTCGTCAAGATATGCCATATCTTCCAGATGGAAGTGCAATTGATATTATTTTTAATCCTTTAGGTGTTCCTTCAAGAATGAATGTTGGCCAAGTATTTGAATGTCTTCTTGGATTAGCAGGTAGTAAATTAGGAAAAAGATTTAAAATTTCTCCTTTTGATGAAATTTATGGTGTAGAAGCTTCTCGTACTTTAGTAAATCAAAAATTAAAACAAGTTTCAAAATTAAAAAAATTAGAATGGATATTTAATTCTTATTATCCTGGAAAAATTTTTTTAAGAGATGGCCGTACTGGAGAATATTTTGATAATCCTATTAGTGTAGGAAAAAGTTATATTTTAAAACTAATTCATTTAGTTGAAGATAAAATTCATGCTAGAGCAACAGGACCATATTCAATGATTACAGAACAACCTTTAGCTGGTAAGTCTCAAAAAGGAGGACAACGTTTTGGAGAAATGGAAGTGTGGGCATTAGAAGCATATGGTTGTTCAAATACATTACAAGAATTATTAACAATAAAATCTGATGACATTGATGGAAGAAATGATATGTATGAATCTATATTAGTTCGCAAAGAAGTAGATAAACCACATCCTTCTATTCCAGAATCTTTTTTAGCATTACTTCGAGAATTAAATGCTCTTGGTCTTGATTTTTCTATAAGAAAATTTGAAGGTGGTTTTAGTTCAACAACTAAATTACAAGATATTGAACAAGATATTTTTAAAGATTTAGAAATTCGTTTAAAATTAAGAGCATTATTAGCAAGAAAAAAAGCAGAGTATTTTGGAAAATTCCTAGATTTCCCAGATAGAGAAGAAATTTTAAATCAAAAAAAATTAAAAGAAAAAAATAAGATTTTAGAAAAATTAAAAAAAGAAAACATAAATTTATAAACTTAATTTTTTATGAAATCAAATAAAGAAATTTTAGATATAGAAAAAACTTTAGGAAAATTAGAAAATTTAAATGCATCTTTTGATTATTTAAGGATTACTATTGCTTCACCTAAAAGAATTAAAAATTGGTCTCAAAGAGTATTACCTACAGGTGAAATTGTTGGAGAAGTTATAAAACCAGAAACAATAAATTTTCGAACACATCAACCTGAATTAAATGGTCTATTTTGTGAAAAAATTTTTGGTCCCATTAAAAATTGGAAATGTAAGTGTGGTAAATATAATGGATTTGTTTTAGATAAAATTTGTGAAGAATGTCAAGTTGAAATAATTGAAGCTCGAGTACGTAGATATAGAATGGGATATATCGAATTAACTTGCCCAGTGGCTCATTTATGGTACGTAAAAGGAATTCCAAATTATTTAGCAATTTTATTAAAATGTTTTGGAGAAAAAGTTTCTATAACAAATATTGATCAAATTATTTATTTTAAACCAATAGAAGAAGGAAATCCATTAGAAATATTTTTTTATCCAAATAGTAAAAATGAATTTCAACCCTTTTTAAATAGAAATCAAAATAATTTAAATTTTCCGGAAGAAGAAATTAGTTTTTTTTCAAAATATCTTCAACCTTTAAGAAAAAAAAAAAGACAAGGGGCAGAAATTATTAAAGCAGCTTTAGAAAGTATTAATTTAAAAAATGAAATTAAAAAAGCTCGTTGTTTAGTTAATAATCTTTCTTTAAATAATTTAGCAACAATATTATTACCAGATAAATCATTAATTCGTCGAATTCGTATTTTAGAAAGTTTTTTTGCAACCAAAATTAATCCTAGTTGGATGATTTTAACAATTCTTCCTGTTTTACCTCCTAATTTAAGACCTTTATTAGAGTTAGAAAATGGACGTTTAGTCGCAGCAGATGTAAATGAAATTTATCGCTTAATTATTACTCGAAATCAACGACTTTTTGATTTACTTTATACTTATGCTTCTCCAGATATAATTACAATTCATGGTCGCAAATTATTACAAGAAGGAATTGATTCATTAATTGATAATGGTCGTTTACCAAAAGAAAAAATGTTTTGTTTAAATAATAAAGCTCTTAAAAGTTTAACAGAAATTCTTGAAGGGAAACAAGGTCGTTTTCGACAATCTTTATTAGGAAAAAGAGTTGATTATTCAGGTCGTTCAGTTATTATTGTTGGACCAAATTTAAGGTTAAATCAATGTGGTTTACCTTATGAAATGGTTGTCGAATTATTTCAACCTTATTTAATTAATGAACTTTTAAAAACAAAAATTAAAGCGCCAAGTCATAATACAAAATTAGCTCATGTTATTATTAAAAAAAATAAACCTTTTATTTGGTCTTTATTAGAAAAATTAACAAAAAAACATTCCATTATTTTAAATCGAGCTCCAACACTTCATCGTTTTGGAATTCAAGCTTTTGATCCTGTTTTAATTTTAGGGCAGGCTATTCATTTACATCCTCTTGTTTGTACCGGGTTTAATGCTGATTTTGATGGTGATCAAATGGCTGTTCATTTACCTTTATATGAAATAAGTCAATTAGAAACAAGAACTCTAATGAGACCATGTTATAATGTTCTTTCTCCTTCAAATGGTGAAGTAATTTTAAAACCTACCCAAGATATGGTTATTGGTTGTTATTATTTAACATTAATGATTACAAAAACATCTTCGGTAATTAAAAAATGGTTTTCGAATGAAACAGATGCTTTATTGGCTTTTTATCAAAAAAAAATAAATATTCATAGTCCTATTTTAGTTCGTTATTCTCTTTTAAATTTTGAAATAAAAATTGAAAATCAAAAAATAAAATTTTTAGATAAAATTATTGAATTAAAGGAAAATGAAAAAGAAATTTTTGTTATAAAAATTTTTCAATTTGGGAAAAATACTGCAAATAAATATTTTCTTTTAACAAATATCGGTATTTTAATTGCACAAAAAAAGAATAAAAAATTTTATCAAATTACTGATCTTTTTTTAGAAACAACAGCAGGAAGATTAATTTTTAGTATTAATTTTAAAAAAGCACTTATTACTGATTAATGATTATTACAAAAACCATTACAAAAAAAGTATTAGAAAATCTTGTTCATCAAACTTTTTTAAAATTTGGAGTTATTTCATCTTCTTCTCTTTTAGATTCTTTGAAATTATTAGGTTTTCATTATGCTACAAATGCAGGACTTTCAATTAATATTGAAGATTTAAAAACACCCGATTTAAAAAAAAATTATATTAAAGAAACAAATAATGAAATAGGAGAAATTAGTAAGCAGTGGCAAGAAGGATTTGTTTCTGATACAGAAAGATTTCAAACAATTATTGATAGTTGGAATATTGCAACAGAATCTTTAAAAAATAAAATTGTTGAATATTATCAAAATTACGATCCAGCAAATAATTTATATATTATGGCTTTTTCTGGTGCTCGAGGAAATATGTCACAAGTTCGTCAATTGGTTGGAATGCGAGGATTAATGTCTGATCAAGAAGGGAAAATTATTGATTTACCAATTCAAACTAATTTTAGAGAAGGTTTAAGCTCTATAGATTATATAATTTCATCTTATGGAGCTAGAAAAGGAATTGTTGATACTGCTTTAAAAACAGCAGATTCTGGTTATTTAACAAGACGTTTAATTTATATATCACAAGATTTAATTATTAGAGAAAAAGATTGTAAAGTAAATAAAGGAATTATTTTTTTACTAAAAAAAAATACAAATATAAAAAATATTATTGGTCGTACTTTAGTTTCTTCTTCTATTTCTAAAAAAATCTTTAGTAAAACAAATACTATTTTGACAGAAAAAATTTTAGAAGATTTTAAAAAAAATGTTCCAGTAATATTAAATTTACGCTCTTCTTTAACATGCAATTCTAACGGTTCTATTTGTCAGTTTTGTTATGGTTGGAATTTAGCTCAGGGAAAAATAATTTCGATAGGAGAAGCTGTTGGAATTATTGCAGCTCAATCAATTGGAGAACCAGGAACACAATTAACAATGAGAACTTTTCATACCGGAGGAATTTTTACCGGTGAATTAGTAAAAAAAATTACCGCTGATTTTTCTGGAAAACTACTTATTCCAATTGATTTAAAAATAATTTCTTACCGTACAAATCATGGTGTTTTAGTTTCAAAATTACAACAAGAAATTACTTTATGTTTAGTTGATTGGAAAGGAAAAATGAAGCAAATTTTTTTAGAGATTGGTTCATATTTATATATTTCAACTTCATCTTTTCTTAGAAAAGGTCAATTAATTGCGGAATATAATACTCAAACTATTTTACCGGGAGCAAGAAAATTAAAGCCTATTTATTCCTCTTTTGCAGGAGAAATTCGTTTTGAAAATCTTTTAGTTAGAAAAATGGTCAGAGAAAAACGTATTTTAAAAGTAAATCAAGATGATGGAGTTTTATGGATAGCAACAGGAAAAATTGTTTCTATTCCTAAAGAAACTGAATATTTATACCCAAAAATTTTATTTTCAAAAAAACCTTTTTTTTGTTTAAAATTAGTTTGTCCTTATGAAGGTATTATTAATTTTTCTGAAAATAATTTAATAATTACAACTTTAGAAAAACAATTTTCTTTAAACTTAATAGAATTAAAAAAATTTTTTAAAAATTGTATTACTAAATTTTCTATTTTAATTAAAAATTATCAATATATTGATAGATATACTATTATTGGTTATCTTAATTTTTTTCCTAATTATAATGGAATCATTTATTCAATACGTCAAAAAGAATCAAAATATCTTCGTACTATTTTATTAATTACAGAATCGGATATTTGGAAAATTAATTCAGATCAAATTAATAATTTTTCTTTTTTTCAAGATAAAAAAGTTATGGTAAAAAATGGTAATTTAATTAGTAATAATTTAAAATTAACTAATAATGGCTTTTTTTTAAAAAAAGATGGTTTTAAAATGATTTTTCAAAATGCAATTCCAATTTTCTTAAGTCGAGGAACAATTTTAAAATATAAACAAGGTGATTTTATTTTAGAAAAAAAAATAATTGCTACTTTAGTTAATTATACACAACAAACCGAAGATATTGTTCAAGGTTTACCTAAAATTGAAGAATTGATTGAAGCACGTAAACCAAAAATTAAAGCATACTTATCTCATCGTCCTGGTATTTTTTTAAATTCTATCTTTTTACAAGATATTGAATTAAATTCTTTTAAACGTGTTTTTCAAAGCGATTTTATTAAATGTATTTATACAGCTATAAAAATACCGTTAAAAAAACGTTCAAAACGAAGAAAAGAAAAACAAATTGTTTATATATTACATAATATTTTTTTAAAAGAAAATATTGCAGTTTTTAATAATAAAATTTTTAAAATAAATATAATTCCTTCTACTTTTTTCCCTATAAAAAAATATGGAAAAGAAAACGAATTTCTTTTTAGAAATATAGAAAATAAAAATCTTGAACTTAATGGAAAAATTTCTCTTTCAACTTGGAATTTAGAAGGAAAATTTTTTGAAAAAAATCAAGATTTAAAAATATATAAATATACAAAAAATCAAATTTCTTGTTATTTGACATTAAATAATCAAAAAGATTGTATTTTTAAAAATAAACAAGGTGATTTTATTTTATTAACAAAAGAAATGGGTTACTTATTTTTAGAATATTTAAATCCTATTTCAGAATATGAATTACCATTGGCTTCTAAAATTATTTTTGAACCTGGAAATTTTATTGATATTGGAGAACCAATTACCGAAGGAATGATTGATATACATGAATTATTACAAATTTTATTTAATTATCATATTCTATTTGATGGTATTATAGAAGGAACTTATCGTAGTTTAATTAAATTTCAATTATTACTTATAAATTCGATTCAATCAATTTATCAATCTCAAGGAGTAAATATATCTAGTAAACATATTGAAATTATTGTTAAACAAATGACTTCTAAAGTTGTAATTAAAGAAAGTGGTGATACACCTTTATTACCTGGCGAATTAACTCGTTTATCATTAATTACAGAAATTTATAAAACACTTTTAGAAACAAAAACGAATTTACCTTATAAAATACCTAAATTTGAGCCTATTTTACGTTCAGCTACAAATTCATCTTTAAGTAAAGATGGTTTTTTATCTTCAGCAGGTTTTCAAGAAACAAAAAGAGTCTTAACAAAAGCAGCTATAGAAGGTTCTTCTGATTGGTTAAGAGGATTGAAAGAATCTATTATTATTGGTAGACTTATTCCGGCAGGTTCATCATTTTTAAATTATAAAAATTATTTAGATAATATTTATTTATTTAAAAATCAATTAAAAAATAATACCATAAAAAAATAAAATGAATGAAGTAGTAAATAAAAAAGAAATTGCAAAACAATATGTAAAGGCATCAGTTCATTATGGCCATTCTCCTAAAGAATGGAATCCAAAAATGGCACCTTATATTTTATGTGCTAAATATGGTTTTCATATTTTTGATTTAGTAAAAACTTCAAAATTATTAAAACTCGCTGGAAATATATTAGAAAAAAAAGCAATAAAAGGTGGAAAATTTTTATTTGTAGGAACAAATAAACTATCTTCATCAATTATAGCAAAACAAGCAAAACGTTCGGAAAGTTATTATATTAATTATCGTTGGCTTGGAGGAATGTTAACAAATTGGTCAACTGTACAACTTCAAATTCAACGATTAAAAGATTTAGAAAAACAAGAAACAGAAGGATATTTTGACACTTTATCAAAAAAAGATTATAGTTCAAAACGTAAAGATCTAGATAAATTACGTCGTCTTTTTAATGGAATTAAAGACATGAGTACTTTACCTGATGTTGTTATTTTTACAAGTCAATTAAAAGATAGTTTAGCAATTCAAGAATGTTTAAGATTAGGAATTCCAACAATTTGTATTGTAGATACAAATTGTGATCCTGATTTAATTCCATATCCTATTCCTGCTAATGACGATTCAAGTTCTTCCATTAATTTTATTTTAAATTATCTTGTTAATAGAATTTTAGCAGGATATAATATTAATATTAAAAATAAAAATAAAAGTAAAAATAAAAATAAAGTAAAAATTAATATTAAAAAGAAAAAATAAATTCCTTGCTCATATTAATTTTTTAATTTTTAGTTTTTTTAATAAGAAATTTGTTTATTCTCTTACAATTGAAATTTAGTTAAGAATCTTAAAAATCAATAAATTTTGATTTTTAAAAAACAATAAAAAACGAAGATATGAATACGTTTCTTTTATCAAAAATTGAAGTAGGGTCACATCTTTATATTAATTTTAGTGATTCATTACATTTACACGGGGAAACTGTTATTGTTTCTTTATTAGTAGTACTTGTCCTTTCTATTTTTTTAATTTTAGCGACAAGTAATTTACAACGTATTCCAGGAAAATTACAAAGTGTAGGTGAAATTATTTATGATTTAGTAAAAAGTATTTCTATTACACAAATGGGTCCTTCTTACTATTCACAATTTTTACCTTTTGTTGCTACAATTTTTCTGTTTGTTTTAGGTTCAAATTTAGCAGGGGCTTTAATTCCTTGGAAATTAATTGAAATTCCATCAGGAGAATTTGCAGCACCTACAAATGATATTAATACAACAGCTTGCTTAGCAATTTTAACTTCTTTAAGCTATTTTTCAGCAGGATTAAAAATTAAAGGAATTGGCTATTTTAAACGTTATATCAAACCAGCGCCTTTTTTCTTACCACTAAATATTGTTGAAGATTTTACAAAACCATTATCATTAAATTTTCGATTATTTGGTAATGTTGTAGCTGATGAATTAACTGTTACTGTAATTTGTTCATTAGTACCGCTTATTATTCCTTTACCTATTATGATGTTAGGATTATTTGCAAGTTCATTACAAGCTTTGATTTTTGCTACATTAGCTGCAGCATATATTGGTGAAGTAATTGAATAATAATTAAAATTGAAATTTGTTAATTCTCTAAAATAATTATTTTTTAAAGGAAATTTTTTATTCTATGGTAGATTCAACTATTGCTGCTGCTTCTGTTATTGCTGCTGCTATCGCTGTAGGTTTTGCTGGTATTGGTCCTGGAATTGGTCAAGGAAATGTTGCAGGTCAAGCAGTAGAAGGAATTGCACGTCAACCTGAAGCGGAAGGAAAAATTAGAGGAACTCTTTTATTATCTTTAGCTTTTATGGAGTCGTTAACAATTTATGGTCTTGTTGTTGCTCTTTCAGTTCTTTTTGCAAATCCATTTGTTGGATAAATAAAATATAAGGTTTAATTTTTGATTAAACCTTATAATTTTTTATATTTTTTATTAATTCAATTATATATCTCGAATTCTATGACTTTTAAAGTAACTTTCTTTTTAAATGGTGGGTTATTTGACTTTGATTTAACATTTTTAGCAGAAGCTAGTTTATTCATATTTTTTTCTTTAATAGTAACATTTGTCTTTTTAAACCCTATTTCAAAACAAGTAGATGAAAGAGCAGAATTTATTGATTATACATTACGTAAATCAACAGTTATTTTAAATTTTGCATATACTACATTATCAAATTGTGTTGAATTATTGACAGATGAAATTATTGAATTAAATAGACAAGTCAAACTTATAAAAAATTATACAAATACTAACTTTGAGAATGAAGTTAATTTTGTTCAAAAAGAAAATTCAAAATTATTAAGTCAATTAAAAGGTGAGCTTTCAATAAAATCAGCTTATGCTTTTTCTAATATAATCGATGAATTAACTGTAATCACAGACAAATTTTTTAATAAAAGATTTAAGTCAATTTCCTAATACGTTAAATATTAGTTACTTACATTAAAATTATGACATATCTTTTTTTTTCATTTTTTCTAAATAATGAAGAAACCTTTTTAGAATTTAATACAAATATTTTAGAAACTAATGTTATTAATATTTCTATTCTAATTGGTCTTTTAATTTACGGAAATAAAATTTCTTTTAGCCCTAATTTAGAAAAGAGACAAAAAGAAATTATTCAAACGATCGAAAACGCTCAAACAGACGTTGTAAATGCATCTAATTATTATTATTCAGTAGAAAAAGGTTTTACCCAAAGTTTATTCTGGTTATATTCTTGGAAAATAGCTTATCAACAAGAAAAATTAGATATTGTAAATACTAAATATAAACTAGTAAAACAAAGATTAAATGAAACTTTTTTAACAACTGAAAATTTAATTCAAAGTTTTGAAAATAAAACTTTTGTACTGTCACAACGTTATATTTTATTTATTACTACAAGTAAAATTTTACGTCAATTTCTTTTTTTATCAGAAATAGAACAAGCCAAACTTATTGATGAAACTATTTCGAAATTAGGAGGAACTAAAAAATGAGTTTATCAAAAAAATTAATCACAGCATATTCTAAATCTTTATTTGAAAGTAATAAAGATATTCCAATTTCTATAAACGAGGAAGACTTTTTTGATATTAGTAATCTTACTTCTTTAGAAATAAATAAAGTTCTTGCGGATATTTATCTTATTGGTGAAGAACTTTTATTGCTTAAATCACTTATTCTTTCATCAAAAATAACAAAAAGTTTTTTTAGAAATCCAACATATTCTGAGAAATTAAAATTAAATATTCTTTTAAGTATTTTTCCAGGATTAACTGTTTCAACAAAATCATTTTTAAGATTTTTAACGGAGCGTAGTCATTTATTTTTAATTCCACCAATTGCCAATGAATACTCTCAAATGGTTTTAAAATTTAAAAGTTCTATAACGGTTAAATTATTCATTGCAGCCGGCTTTGATGAAAATAGCGGTTCTCTTCTTTTAAGTACATTAAAAGAATTAACCTATGCCGAAGAAGTTTTACTAAAAGTTTTTTATAGTCGAAAATTCTTAGGAGGATTAATTGTTGAATATAATTCAATTGAAACCGATTTAAGTATTTTAAAAGAATTAAGTTTATTTTTTAGTGAAAAATAAATTAAATATTCTATTATCCATTAATTTAATCAAGATTTGTCTCTTTTAATTACTAGTCAAAAATTTATTTTTATTTCAAATAATTATGAAAAATGTAAGCCAATTAACTAATTTTGTTCAAAATAAGTTAAATGAATATACACACACAAGTACAAGAACAGCTGATGTTGGTGTTGTATTACAAGTTGGAGATGGAATTGCCCGTATTTATGGTTTAGAAAATGTTGCTTGTGGTGAACTTTTAGAATTTGAAGATCAAACAGTTGGAATTGCTTTAAATTTAGAAACAAGTAATGTTGGAGCTGTTTTAATGGGTACTGGTCGTAATATTAATCAAGGTAGTACTGTTAAAGCAACAGGAAAAATTGCTCAAATACCAGTAGGTTCTGATTTACTTGGAAGAGTTGTTGATGCTTTAGTAGTTCCAATCGATGGTAAAGGACCAATTTTTACTACAGAAAGTAGATTAATTGAATCACCAGCACCGGGAATTATTTCTCGTCAATCTGTATGTGAGCCAATGCAAACTGGAATTATTTCTATTGATTCTATGATTCCTATAGGTAGAGGACAACGTGAATTAATTATTGGAGATAGACAAACAGGAAAAACTTCTATTGCTTTAGACACAATTATTAATCAAAAAACAGAAGATGTTATTTGTGTTTATGTAGCAATTGGGCAAAAAGCCTCAACGGTTGCACAAGTTGTTTCCACTTTAGAAGAAAAAGGAGCTTTAGCGTATACAATTATTGTTGCTGCAAATGCAAGTGATCCTGCAACATTACAATATTTAGCACCTTATACAGGAGCAAGTATTGCAGAATACTTTATGTATAAAGGTAAAAGTACTTTAGTTATTTATGATGATTTAACTAAACAAGCCCAAGCTTATCGTCAAATGTCATTATTATTACGTAGACCTCCTGGGCGTGAAGCCTTTCCTGGAGATGTTTTTTATTTACATTCCCGCTTATTAGAAAGAGCTGCTAAATTAAGTGCTAATTTAGGTGGTGGAAATATGACTGCATTGCCAATTATTGAAACTGAAGCTGGAGATGTATCTGCTTATATTCCAACAAATGTAATTTCAATTACAGATGGACAAATTTTCTTATCAAAAGATCTTTTTAATTCTGGATTAAAACCAGCCATAGACGTAGGAATTTCTGTATCTCGTGTTGGTTCCGCTGCTCAAATTAAAGCAATGAAACAAGTAGCTGGAAAGTTAAAATTAGAATTAGCTCAATTTGCAGAACTTGAAGCTTTTTCACAATTTTCAGCTGATTTAGATAAAGCGACTTTACAACAATTAGCAAGAGGACAAAGATTAAGAGAACTTTTAAAACAACCTCAAAATTCTCCAAAATCTGTCGAAGAACAAGTTGCATTAATTTATGCAGGTACTAATGGATATTTAGATTCATTACCACTTGAATTAATTAGTGTTTTTGCTACAAATTTAAGAGATTATTTATTTGTTAAAGAAACAAATTATGTTGAATTAGTAAAAAGTTCAAAAAAATTATCTCCGGAAGCAGAATCAATTTTAAAAGCAGCTATTATTAAAATTCAAAAAGAAATATTCGCTGCTAACCCATAAACGTCATAAAAATACTTAATTAAAATTTTTTCTTCTTTTATTTAATATTAATAAAAGAAGAAAAAATTTTATTCTACAAATTTTTCATATCCATCTTTTTCTAAAATTTCTATTAAATCTATATATCCTGTTTTAATAATTTTTCCTTCTCTCATTATATGAATATAATCTGGTGTTAAATAATTTAAAATTTTAGGATAATGTGTAATTACAATTATAGAAGTTTTAGAAGAAAAATTTTTCATGATTGTTTCACAAATAATTTTAATAGCATCCATATCTAATCCAGAATCAAGTTCATCAAGAATAATTAAATTTGGTTGTAATAACAGCATTTGAAGAATTTCATTACGTTTTTTTTCTCCCCCTGAAAATCCTTGATTTAAATCTCTATTTAAAAATTCAGATGGAATTTTTAATTGATTTAAATGAATTTCTATGAGTTCCATAAATTCTAAAGGTGTTACTTCTTTCTTTTTTAAATATTTTTGTTTTTCATTATAAGCTAACCGTAAAAAATCATAATTTGTTACTCCTGAAATTTCAACTGGATATTGAAAAGCTAAAAACAAGCCCTCATGCGAACGTTGTTCAGGGGAAAGATTTAATAAATTTTTAGAAAAAAATAAAATATTTCCTTTACTTACAGTATAAGAAGGATGTCCAGCAAGAATTTTAGAAAATGTACTTTTTCCACATCCATTTGGCCCCATAATGACATGAATTTCGTTCTCTTTAATTGTTAAGTTTAAATTTTTAATAATTTTTTTATTATCAATAAAAACTTCTAAATTTTGAATATCTAATATTGTATTTTTCATTATTAACCTACCGTATTTTCTAATTTTAATGCTAACAATTTATCAGCTTCTGCAGCAAACTCCATTGGTAACATTGTAAAAACATCCTTACAAAAACCACTAATTAAAAGACTAACAGCTTGTTCAACATTAATTCCTCTTTGCATTAGATAAAAAAGTTGATCCTCAGTAACTTTTGAAATTTTTGCTTCGTGTTCAATAATACCCGTCGAATTATTTATATCTAAATAAGGATAAGTTGCTGCTATAGAAGTTGATCCAATTAAAAAAGAATCACATTGAGAAAAATTTCTTGCAAATTTTGCTGATGAAGCTATTTTTACTAATCCACGATAACAATTTTTTGATTGACCACAAGAAATACCTTTTGAAATTATTTTACTTTTTGTTTTTTCACCTAAATGAATCATTTTTGTCCCAGTATCTGCTTGTTGGAAATTATTTGTTAAAGCAACTGAATAAAATTCACCATAAGATTTTTCTCCTAATAAAATACAACTGGGATACTTCCAAGTAATTGAAGAACCTGTTTCTACTTGGGTCCATGAAATATGAGAGTTTTTTCCAATACATAGGCCTCGTTTAGTTACAAAATTATAAATTCCTCCAATACCTAAATTATTTCCACTATACCAATTTTGAACAGTAGAATATTTAATTTTTGCATTTTGAAAAGCAATAAGCTCAACAATTGCAGCATGTAATTGGTTTTCACTAAATTGTGGAGCAGTACAACCTTCTAAATAATTTATAGAACTATTTTTTTCAGCAATAATTAATGTTCTTTCAAATTGACCAGCATCTTTATCATTTATTCGAAAATAAGTTGATAACTCTAATGGGCAAATTACATTTTGTGGAATGTAACAAAAAGAACCATCACTAAAAACAGAAGAATTTAATGCCGCAAAAAAATTATCACCAGAAGAAATAACACTTCCTAAATATTTTTTTATTAAAATCGGATAATACTTAATTGCATCGGAAATAGAACAAAAAATTACACCATATTTAGCTAGTTTTTCTTTAAAAGTGGTAACAATAGAAACACTATCAAAAACTGCATCAATAGCAACATTCGTTAATTGTTTTTGTTCATTTAACGAAATTCCTAATTTTTCAAAGGTTTTTAAAATTTCAGGATCAACTTCTTCTAAAGATGACAATTTTTCTTTTTTTTTTGGAATTGAATAATAAATTATATCATTATAATTTATAGGATTAATTGTTAAATTTGCCCATTCTGGAGCTGACATTGTTTTCCATTTTTTATAAGCTTTTAATCGAAAATTTAATAAAAAATTAGGTTCTTTTTTTTTTAAAGAAATTAATTTAATAATATCTTCATTAATTCCAGAAGGAAATTCTTCTGTTTCTATTTCTGTTTGAAATCCATATTTATATGGTTGATTAATAACTTTGTTAATTTCGAAATTTTGATCTTTTTTAGAATCATTCATAAATAAAAAATAATAAAAATAAATAAATAAATATATTAGATTATAATAAAATAATTTTTTTTTTTAGAAATTATAAAATTTTTTATATCTTTATATAATATAAACTATAATATAAAGATGTGGTACATATTTATAAACAAACTTAAATAATTATTTTTTTTATGAAAATTTCAATAAGAAATATTTCTTTTACAATTTTTTCATTCCTTTCAATTTTTACAATTGTTTTTTCTTCTAATGCAATTGAATTAGATGAAGCTTCTCGAACTGTAGCATTAAATTCAAAACAAACTACTGTCTTAACACCAGAACAAGTAAAACGTGGAAAAAGATTATTTTTAAATACTTGCAGTATTTGTCATACTGGTGGAATTACTAAAACAAATCCTAATGTCGGATTAGATCCAGAAGCTTTAAGTCTTGCAACTCCTCCACGTAATACAATTGAAAGTTTAGTAGATTATATTAAAAATCCAACAACATATGACGGTTTAGAATCTATAGCTGAAATTCATCCAAGTATTCGTAGCGCAGATATTTTTCCAAAATTACGTACTTTAACTGAAGATGATTTATATGCAATAGCAGGTCATATTTTAGTTCAACCAAATATTGTTGCAGAACGTTGGGGTGGTGGTAAAATATACTATTAATTAAATTTAATTAATAGTATAAAAAAAATGGAGATAATCGAAATTGTTCATAAATTGAATTCTGAATTTGATTTTGGAGAGAATAACCAATCCTCACTTCAATTAATTCATAGTGTTTCTGTTTTTTTACTTAATATTGTTTCTTATCTTTATATTTTTGTAAAATTTTATAAAGTTTTATGCTATTCTAAAATGACTTTTGAATGGCTTCCCATGCTTAATCCGTATACTTGGCCTTTTTCATTTTTTCAAGCACTTACTATGCCTTATTTTTTATTTTGGTCTCGTATTTTTCCAAGTATCAGATTTGAAAATTCTTCTCTTGAAATATCAGGAGTAGTAGCATTAGAAAGTTTAAATTCTATTATTTATTTTTGTGTACGATTTACAAATTCTTTAATTGAAACATTAGAACAAACAGAACAAATTTTAAATTTAGAAATAGATAATTAATTTTTTAAAATTCATCACTAGTCAAAGTAAGAATTGTGAATTATAATTTAAAATATAGTAAATAATATTTCTACAATATGCTAAAAATTAGACTTAAACGTACTGGAAGAAAAACAAAACCTTTTTATAAAATTGTTTTAATGGAAAATTTATCGAAACGAGATGGTAAAAGTATTGCTGAAATTGGTTATTATGATCCAATTAAAAAAATAATTAATTTTGATAAAATTACTTTAGTAAAATATATTAATTCAGGAGCTTATCCAACGAATACCATTCGTCATTTAATTTATAAAATGCTAAATGAAAAAAAATAATAATGTTCTATTAACTAGCCAAAAAAAGCTAGTTATAGTAACAATATTTATTCACTTGTAATAATTGTAGAAACAAGAGTTATTGAATTCCAAATAATAGCTCGTGTTGCTTTAGAAGAATCGATTAAACCTGAATTAAAAGAATTAACAATTTCTTGATTTAAAACGTCATAAGAATAAGGATACCCTTTTTTAATTAAATTTTCAGCAATTTTATAAGAAACCATATTTGTATTATTAAATAATTCTTCAAAAGGTCTTTTTAAAGATTTTATTACTAAATTTGCTGCAAAAATTTCTTCGCCTATTAAATTTAAATAACCCCAATTTAAAATTTCTTGTCTTAAATATAAATAAAAAGAACCTCCTCCAGGAATAATACCTTCTTCTAAAGCAGATTTAATAGTATTAATTGCATTTTCTACTTTTTGACGCTGTTCAATAATTTCATATTGATTAGTTAAACCAATTTTAATTTTTGTTATATGACCAGATAAACGAGCAATTCGTGTTTTAAAAATATTTTTTTCATACTCTGATTCACTCAAAAGTAATTCTCTATTTAACTCATTAATTCTTCTTTTTGCTAAAATTTTAGAAAATTTTGATAAAATAAAAGTACTTTTATCTTTTTTAATAATAATTTTATCACATTGTCCTAAATCATCTATAGTTAAATTTTTTATTTCATTTTTTGATGTAGGAACAAAATAATTAGAATGAGTTAATAAAGCTAAATCTTCTAATAAACCATTTTTAATAAATTTAATAGACGAATATTTAATAACGACAATTTTAATTTTTTTTTGAATATTATTTAAAACTAACGTCGATAAAATTTCTTTATTAATTTCTTCTGCAATAATAATAAGAGGCTTGTTATTTTCTTTAATATATTCAATTATTTCTTTAATTTGATTAAGAGAATCAATATTTTGATTACTAATTAATATATAAGGATTTTCATAAATAACTGAAAAAGATTTTAAATCATTAACAAAATAAGAAGAAGCAAAACCTTTGTCTAATTCTATTCCTTCTACAATTTCAACTTCATTAAAAGGAGAAATATTTTCTTCAACTAAAATTAATCCATCTCTACTAATGGAAGGTAAACATTTTTCTAAAGAATCAAATAATTCATTTTTTATTTTTTTTCCTACAGCTGTTTTTAAAATTCCAAGAATATGATTTTTTGTAGTAATGGGAATAGAAAATTCTATTACTTTTTCAGTCATAAAATAAGCTAATTTTTTTAATCCCATACTAATAAAAATTGGATTATAACCATTGATAATAAAATTTAAAGAATTTTTTAATAATTCACAAGTAAGTAATGTTGTTGTTGTTGAACCATCTCCAGCAATTATTGTTGTTTTAATTGATGCTTGTTTTACTAATTTTAAAATAACATTACTTGAAGTTTCATCAAATTCTAAAGAATTTAATAATAAAGAACCTGTGGTAAGAAATTTTATTTCATTTTTTGAATTTGAAACAATTCCATTTTTTCCAGTTGGTCCTAGCGTAATTTTTATAGCATTATCAATATTATTAATTGTTTTCAAATTACTGTTTATATTTTCTAATAGTGAAAATTTTTGCATATTAAATTTGTTTTTTTTTTAATTAAAAGATATAGTATTATATAGTTAAATTTTAGAGCATGTAGCTCAGGGGCTAGAGCGTATGGCTACGAACTATAAAGTCGGGGGTTCAAATCCCTCCTTGCTCAATTATATTTTATATACTATAATATACTAAAAATTAAAATATTAAACTAATATTTTTATAAAATATATTTTTGGGGTGTAGCCAAGTGGTAAGGCAGCGGACTTTGACTCCGTTATTCGTAGGTTCGAGTCCTCCCATCCCAGCTTAGTTAGCTTTTTCATTCTTTATGTCAGTTAGTATTGAATTCATTGAAAATTTATCAGAAAAAAGTTTACCCATCGTTAAATTAACAAAATCAAGAAATGGAAAAACCGGAACTGCAACTTTTCTTTTCATAAAACCTTCAGTTTTTTCAGAATTTAATTCTCAAAATTTTTGTATAAATGGTATGTACTTATTATGGGACAATAAAAAAATTTTTACTAAGGATATTGAAATTATTTTTAAAAATGGAAAACCATTTGCTCTTAAAACAATTTTAATTTTTAAAAATGCAAATGAATGGTTTAATTTTTTAAATTTTATGAATCTTTATTCAAAAGAAAAAGGTCTTTTTTTTGCAGAATAATTATTACAAAAAAATAAATAAAAATTAAAAATATGCAATATTGTTTGCAAACGTTAAATAAATCTTCAAATTTAACATTTCTTACTTTACAAAATATTATTGAAAATCTTAATTTAATTGGATTTGAAATTGATAATATTTTAGAAGAAAATGAACAAATTCTCTTAATTATAAAAATACCAGCAAATCGTGATGATCTATTATCGGAACAATTATTTTCTAAAGAATTAATTAGACTATTTTGTGTTGAAAATCTTAATATTTGGTTAAATTTAAAAAAATCATATTCTGTTCCTTTAAAACAAAATTATTTAAATCATTCTAATTATAAATCTATTTCAATTAAATCTTCTTTAAAAAATATTTTAGTTTATAAAATAGAAATAGAAAATTTTAAAAATTTTGTTTCTCCTTTATGGATACAAAAAAAATTAAAAAATTTTGGTTATCAACCAACAAAAAATTTAAATGATATTATTAATTTAATTAATTTAGAATGGGGACAAACTTTTACTTTATATTTTTCAAAAAAACAAAAAAATCAATTTTTATTAGAACAATTAAAAGAATCTGAAAATTTTTTTGATCCATCAGGTAATTTAATTAAATTACCAAAAAATTCAATTGTTTTAAAAAATAATTTTAATGAAATTAAAAATTGTTTAGGATATATTTTTCCTTCTTTTGTAGATGAAAAAGAAACTTTATTTATTCAAACAATTTTTTATGATATTAACATAAATTTACTAAATATAAATACAATAAATACAAAATTATCTTTTCGTTATTTAAGAAAAACATTTTTAGATTATTTACGATTTTCGTTTCAACGTTTTTTAACTTTGTTTGAAATTTTAAATGATTCGAAAAAAGTAGTAATAACAAAATATACTTTTTTAGATGAAAATACTAAATTAAATAAACAACGTATTCTAAAATTAAAAAAAAAATCGCTTCTAAATTTTTTAAATATTACTGAATATGATCAAGAAAATTTTTTAAAAGCTGGACTTAAAATTGTTTGTAAAACAAAAACTGAATTATATTTTCAAATTCCTAATACAAGAAAGGATTTAAATAGAGAAATTGATTTAATTGAAGAATATAGTCGTTTTATTGGTTATAAAAATTTTTATGAAATTAAACCCCAAAAAAGAAAAATTTTTATTGGTTATAAAAATATTAAATCTTATATTTTTATTAAACAATTTTTTATTAATTTTGGTTTTTATGAAGTTATTAATAGTTCACTTGAAAATTATAAAAAAGAAAATAAAAAATCAATTTTACTTACTAATCCTTTAAATAATGATTTTTTTTTATTACGTTCTGAATTATCTTCAAAAGTATTTCAAATTTTTGAATATAATTTTCGAAAACAAGGATTTGTAACTAATTTTTTTGAAATAGGAAGAATTTTTAAAAAAATTAATAATAATTTAATTGAAGAAGATCATTTATGTACAATTTTTCAATCTTTATCTGAAACAAATAATTTTAATATTTCATTAGATTTATTTATTAATAAAGGAATCATCGAAACACTTTTTTATTTTTTTGGATATACAACACTTAATTTTGAAATAAATAATACTAAAAATTTTTGTTATCATCCAACTCGTTCTTTTTTAATAAAAGAAAATGAAAAGTTATTAGGTATTTTTGGAGAAATTCATCCTTCTTTAAACCAATTTAAAACTCCTATCTATATTTTAGAATTAAATTTATTTTATTTTAAAGATTTTAAATTAAGAAATAAAATTCATTTTTCAAAAGAATTATCTAAATACCCTTCAATAATAAAAGATTTATCTTTTAATATTTCAAGAAAAGTAAATTTTATCTCTTTAAAAGATATTTTATTAAAAGAAATAAATAATTTAAAAAATTTTTACTTTTTTGATATTTATTTTCAAGAAATCAATAAAGAGAATATTAACATAGGAATACATTTAGAATTCCAATCTTATTTAGAAACACTAACAACTAATCAAATAGAAAACGAAATAAAAAAATTAAAAGAAGTTCTGATATTAAAATTTAAAGTTATTTTTATTGATTGAATATTTTTTATTTTTTAAAGAAAAATAACATTTTCCTTTTTTATAAAAAAAAAATTTTTAAATTTGTATTTTTATGCTGTTATTAATTCAAAAATATTTTAATGGATTGGACGACGACTTTCGATATGAGGAGAATGATGAAGATGAAGATGAAGAAGAAAGAGGCCCTGCTTTAGAAATATATGGAACAGATTTAACTGCTCTAGCACAACAAGGTCAACTTGATGAATGTTTTGGTAGAGAAAAAGAATTACTACAACTTATGGAAATTTTAGTAAGAAGACAAAAAAATAATCCAGTTCTTGTTGGGGATGCAGGTGTTGGAAAAACAGCTATTATTGAATTATTTGCTACAAAAATTGTTAATAATTTAGTACCTTTTGTTTTAGAAGGAAGAAGTATTGTTAGCTTAGATTTAGCTCGAATTGTAGCAGGTTCACGTTATCGGGGAGAATTTGAACTTCGTTTTCAACGAGTTTTAGATGAAGTTTTGGCACAACCTCATATTATTATTTTTATTGATGAAATTCATAATATTGGTGGTACAGGTTCTGCTGAAGGATCATTAGATGCTGCTAATATTTTAAAGCCTGTTTTATCAAGAAGTGGGTTTCAATGTATTGGAGCTACAACGACAAAAGAATATGAACGTATTGAAAAAGATCCGGCTTTAAATCGTCGTTTCCAACCAATTCAAGTAAAAGAACCGACAATTGAGCAGACTGTCCAAATTTTATATGGTTTACGTCCAAGTTTAGAAGCATTTCATAATGTCGAAATTTTACCTGGAGCATTACGTTTAGCAGCAGATTTAGCGTCTCGCTATATTTATGATCGTTTCCTTCCAGATAAAGCAATTGATTTAATTGATAGAGCTGCAGCAAGAGAAGTAATTCAATTAACAAATGTAACAGAAGGATCAATAATTTCTTCTATTGTTAATGCAAGTTTAAATAATCTTGGTTCACTTCGTGTTGAAGCTTTTAGACGTGGTGATATAGCAACTGAATTTATTTTTCAAGAAGTTGAAAACGCCTATAGAAATTTTTTATTGCGTTGGATTGAATCTCCTTTAAATATTCCTGAAGAAGCTAAAGCAATGTTATCTCCTATTTCACAAAGTTTATTTGATCAAATGCGAATTTCTGTACTGGCACGAGTAGATGAATTGCTTTTTGCTTCCCCAAATCCACGTATAATTACAAAATCTAAATCTATAACAAAAAATTTATCTTCAACAAAAAATAAAGAAATTTATAGCACATTAGCTAATAGTATTAATAATCAGAATACTAATCAACAAAAATTTCCTTTAAGTTTTTATCGTATTTCAGTTTTTTTATTTGGAGAATGGTTAGAAGGAGAAAAATTTAAATTTTTAACACCAAATTTAAAAGAAAAATATTTTTTAGATATAGCTTCCGTCATTGATGAATCCAGTATTTATAATTATTTATATTACGGAAATGCATCTAAGATGAAGAATCCACTATTTACATTGAATTCGTATGATTTTTTACAAGAAGATGTAGAATATTATACTGAAACATTTGAAGCTTTAAGTGAGATCGAAGAAATTAGAATTGATATTTTTAAAGATTTTCTAAGAGATTTTAGACCCATTTTACAGAAAGGAGTTGTTGAAAGTTTAAAATATAGTTCTGAAATTTCTTTATCTAATGAAGAACTTTCAACAATTTATGCTCTTTTAGGTTATTTTTCAACAGAAACTGGAAAAACTTTTTTAGCAGATTTAGAGAATCCTGAATTAATTAAGCGAGCCCGTAAATTAGGTGATTTTTCTGGATTAAAAAAACGTATTACACAACAAGAAATTCGTGCCTTATTATCTGATATGACAGGTATTCCAATTCAATCTATTTCCGCAGCTGAATCTCAAAAATTAATTAATTTAGAACGAACCTTACATAAACGAGTAGTTGGTCAAGATGAAGCAATTTCAGCGATAGCAAAAGCTATTCGACGTTCTAGATTAGGACTTCAAAATCCAAATCGTCCTATTGCTAGTTTTTTATTTTGTGGTCCAACAGGTGTAGGAAAAACGGAAGTTGCAAAAGCTCTAGCTGTTAGTATGTTTGGTTCTGAAAATGATATTCTTCGTTTTGATATGTCAGAATTTATGGAAAAATTTACTGTTTCTCGTTTAATTGGTTCACCTCCTGGCTACGTAGGATATGATGAAGGAGGACAATTAACAGATGCAGTACGTAAAAAAGCATATTCAGTTGTTTTATTTGATGAAGTTGAAAAAGCTCATCCAGATATTTTAAATATTTTATTACAAATTTTGGAAGACGGTCGACTAACAGATAGTCAAAAAAGATTAGTTCCTTTTGAAAATACTATTATTATTATGACATCAAATGCAGCCGCTGAAGAAATTCAACAAATTATTAAAACAGAACGAGAAACAAAGATGGATGAAGGATTAATTGCTTCTGAAAAACTGCTTGCAAAATCTATAACCACATATGAAGATGACTATTCCGGTGCTATTCAATTTTTAGAATCTCCAATTACTGAAAACTTTTTAACAGATATTAAAGAACAATTGCGTTTTGAGTTTGAAAAGTCTTTTCGTAATATGAAAGATTATACGTTTTTAGACAAAGAAATTAAAAAAGCAAGTAATAGTGTTGAAAAAGAAAATGGTAAAGAAAAAGAAGCAACAAGCAATTTAAAATCTGCAGTTTTAGAACGATTAAGCACAATGTTTCTTCCAGAATTTTTAAACCGTTTAGATGATATTATTATTTTTCAACCTTTACGTCCAGAAGAGTTACGTAAAATTTGTGATTATATGATTAAAGATGTAAGTGAGCGTGTTAAATTAAAACAAATTATTTTATCGGTAGAAGAAAAAGTTAAAGCCAAATTAACTAGGGAAGGTTATAATCCATCTTTTGGAGCTCGTCCTTTAAGACGTTTAGTTACAAAATATATAGAGGATTCAATTTCAGAACATATTTTAAAAAATCCTACTGCAAAAAAAACTCGTTTGCTTAAAATTGTTTTAAACGAGGAAGATCAAATTTTAGTAAAACAAGAAGATTAAATAACCTTCTTGAATTGACAAAAAACAGATTATAAAGATATAATCTGTTTTGTTAATATCAAAAAAGCCGAGATAGCTCAGTTGGTAGAGCAGTGGATTGAAGATCCTCGTGTCACCAGTTCAAATCTGGTTCTTGGCATTTTAATATTATTTTCAAATAAATGAAAAATAATTTTTTATTAATACAAAATACGAAGCGTCTTTAGTTCAGTTGGTAGAACGCAGGTCTCCAAAATCTGATGTCGTGGGTTCGATTCCTACAAGGCGCGTTAAATTGGTAATTGGTGGTTTGAAAAAAATAAGTATAGAAACAATTTTTAAAAAATTTTATGGCAAAAAAAATTAAAGCTTTTGTTAAATTAGCTTTAGCTGCGGGAAAAGCAACTCCAGCTCCTCCTGTTGGACCTGCATTAGGTCAACATGGCGTAAATATAGCAGCATTTTGTAAAGAATATAATGCAAAAACAGTTGAAAAAATTGGATTAATTATACCAGTAAAAATTACCATTTACGAAGATAAGTCATATTCATTTATTTTAAAATCTCCACCAGCTTCTATTTTATTAGCTAAATTTGCAAATGTAAAAAAAGGAGCAGCTCAACCTAATCGTGAAAATATTGGATCTGTAACAATTGATCAAGTTAAAGAAATAGCAATAATTAAAATGAATGATTTAAATACTGATAGTCTAGAAAAAGCTATTTTAATTATTCAAGGCACAGCTAAAAGTATGGGTATAAAAGTTATAAATTAATATTTAATATTTTAGTATTTTTTTTAGTTAAAAAATTATATAATGTATAATGAAAAAACAATCAAAACGTTTAAAAATTTTAAGAAGTATGTTAACAAAAACTTCTTATTCCATTGAAGAAGGAATTAATCTTCTTAAAAAAATTGGTACCGCAAAATTTATAGAATCAGTTGAAGCTCATATCTCTTTAAATATTGATCCAAAATACGCAAATCAACAATTAAGAGCAAGTTTAGTATTACCAAATGGAACAGGAAAAAGTTTACGAATTGCAGTATTTACAGAGCCCGATTATATTAATGAAGCTTTAAAATTAGGTGCTACTATTGCAGGAGCAGATGATTTAGTAGAAGATATTAATAATGGAAATTTAAATTTTGATTTATTAATTACAACTCCGAAACTAATGCCAAAATTGGCAAAATTAGGAAGAGTTTTAGGTCCAAAAGGATTAATGCCATCTCCAAAATCAGGAACAGTAACACAAAATTTAGCAGAAGCTATTAATGAATTTAAAAAAGGAAAAGTAGAATATAGAGCTGATAAAACTGGAATTGTTCATTTAAGTTTTGGTAAAATTAATTTTTCTGAAGAAGAATTAAAAGAAAATTTAGTAACTGTATATAATTCTATTGAAAAAAATAAACCATCAGGAGTAAAAGGAAAATATTTTAAATCTTTTACAATTTGTAGTACAATGAGTCCTGGTATTAAGCTTGAATTGACTACTTTAAAAGAAAAGTAATACCAATACTAATTGCGACATTGTTTTTTTTTTGTTATATTTATATATTGTGCATAGAAAAAATTATTTTTTAGTATTGAATTTTTGTAATACAAAAAATTTAAATTATGAGTGAAAAATTAAAAAATATTATAGAACAATTAAAAACATTAACTCTTTTAGAAGCTGCTGAATTAGTTAAAGAAATTGAAAATGTTTTTGGCGTAGATACCTCAATTTCAGTAGGAAATGTAACAGCAATTGCTGCTCCTATTAGTACACCAGTTGAGGCTGTTGAAGAAAAAACTGCTTTTGATGTTACTTTAACAGAAGTTCCAACAGATAAAAAAATAGCTATTTTAAAAATTGTTCGTAGTGTAACTGGATTAGGCTTAAAAGAATCAAAAGAAATTGTAGATAATGTTCCAAAATTATTAAAAGAAGGAGCAACAAAAGATGAAGCAGAAAATATTAAAAAAGATATTGAAGCTTCTGGTGGAAAAGTTATAATTAAATAATATTAAAGAATAAACAATATTAAATAATATTGTTTATTCTTTAGGATATAATTCTCCCATTTTTTGACGTTTTTCTAATGCATCAAGATCTGGTTTAATTGGAGTAAATATTTCCATTTTATTTTCAATTCCTAGTAACACTTCATAAATAATATCAAAAATATCTTCAACAAAAACAATTTGTCCTAATTTATCTGTTGGAACTACTGTTCGGGTTGTTTGTGATGCATTTTTAAAAATATCCTCTAAATATAATAACATTGCAACTACATCTACAGAATCAGCTTCATAATCAATTACTAAATTAGCTTCTAATTTTACATCATCTTTTTCCACTTCATCTAATTGTTTTGTTACTACATTAACTATTACACTAAATAATTGTTCAAAAGTTAATGATTTTAATTCCCAAGAAGTTTTCCATTTTTTTAAAAAAGCCATTTTAATTTGTTAAAAGTAGTTTTTTCCTTCATTTAATTCACTCTTTCAATTATCTAATAAACTAGCAACAAAAATTTTATATTGCAAAATATATACAAATATTTAATTTTTTTATTGACGAAAAAAAAAGAATATTATATAATATAATTATATTCGAAACGGGATGTAACGCAGTTTGGTAGCGTGTCTGCTTTGGGAGCAGAAAGCCGCAGGTTCAAATCCTGCCATCCCGATTTAAAATTTTAAAGCTATTTTATTTTTTGTAGTTTTATAAATACCCCCAAGGGAATTCGAATCCCTGTTACCTCCGTGAAAGGGAAGTGTCCTAGGCCACTAGACGATGGGGGCAAAAAGTATTATTATTAATTATAATTGTATTATAATAATTTATTTTTTTTTTGTCAACTATTATTTTTTAATAATAAATTTATTTCTTTAAATATTGGTATATTTATAGTATATAATTTTTAAAAAAATATTAAATATTAAATGTTTATCGAATTTATTTTAGCTTTTATTTATTTTTTTATAATTTTTTTTATAAATATTTTTCTATTAAAATTGGTAAAAAATTATTTTAATAATATTTGTTATCTTTTAAAAATAAAAAATATTTTTAAAAATTATAAAAAAGAAAATCTTTTTCTTTTTATAACATTATATTTTGCAAATAAAAAAAATTTTTTAAGATTAAATAATATAAATAATTTATATAATAAAGAAGATGTTTTATTAATTGGTAATATTTATAAATATATATTAGATAAGAAAAAGATAGAAAAATCAATTAATTATTATTTAATATTATTAAGAAATCAATATTTATCGTAAATAAATATTTATAAATATTTAAGGTAAGTAAATGGGTTACCTGGGGATCGAACCCAGAACTTATCAGTTAAAAGCCGAGTACTCTACCATTGAGTTAGTAACCCTTTTATTATATATCAGTATTATAATATATAATTATTAATTTTGGTAATTAAAATATAATTTATTTATAAAAAAATTATTCGAGTGTATTAAATGATGAAAAAAGAAAAATTTATTTTTGAGAATGAATTTTAACGTTATTAGTCAATTAATCACTGTTTTTGCTATTGTTTCAGTGGGACCTGCAGTTATTGCTTATTTAGCTTATAAAAAAGCATTATAAAACAATAGATATGATATATTTTAAATTTAGTAAATGTTTCTATAATATAATTTACTAAATTATATAATATATTGATATTATTATCATAATTTTAAATTGAGAATTAAGAAAGGAATATAGTATTTTAATATAAAAAATAAAAACATGGCTTTACCTTGGTATCGTGTTCATACAGTTGTACTAAATGACCCTGGAAGATTAATTGCAGTTCACTTAATGCATACAGCATTAGTATCTGGTTGGGCGGGTTCTATGGCTCTTTATGAATTATCTATTTTTGATCCTTCAGATCCAGTTTTAAATCCTCTTTGGCGTCAAGGAACTTTTGTTCTACCATTTATGACAAGATTAGGAATTACAGAATCATGGGGAGGATGGACAATTACTGGAGAAAGTTCAACAAATCCAGGTATTTGGAGTTTTGAAGGTGTTGCCCTAACACATATTGTTTTATCAGGTCTTTTATTTTTAGCTGCTATTTGGCATTGGGTGTATTGGGATTTAGATTTATTTCAAGATCCTCGTACAGGAGAACCTGCTTTAGATTTACCAAAAATTTTTGGAATTCATTTATTGTTATCAGGATTATTATGTTTTGGTTTTGGTGCTTTTCACGTAACAGGTTTATTTGGACCTGGAATATGGGTTTCTGATGCATTTGGATTAACAGGAAGAGTTCAACCTGTAGCTCCAGCTTGGGGGCCTGATGGTTTTAATCCTTTTAATCCAGGAGGAATAGCTTCTCATCATATTGCAGCAGGTACCCTAGGTATTATCGCTGGAATTTTTCATTTAACTGTTCGACCACCCCAACGTTTATATCGTGCATTACGTATGGGAAATATTGAAACAGTATTATCTAGTAGTATTTCAGCTGTTTTTTGGGCTGCTTTTGTTACATCAGGAACAATGTGGTATGGTTCGGCTACTACTCCAATTGAATTATTTGGTCCAACAAGATATCAATGGGATAGCGGCTATTTTCAACAAGAAATTGAACGTCGTGTTGAAAGTGCTATTTCTCAAGGAACTTCTGAAATTGATGCTTGGTCACAAATACCAGATAAATTAGCTTTTTATGATTATATTGGAAATAATCCTGCAAAAGGTGGTCTTTTCCGTTCAGGTCCAATGAATAAAGGTGATGGTATCGCAGAAGCTTGGCTTGGTCATCCAATTTTCCGTGATCGTGAAGGAAGAGAATTAACAGTTCGCCGTATGCCAGCTTTCTTTGAAAACTTCCCAGTTATTTTAGTAGATAAAGATGGTATTATTCGTGCTGATATTCCATTTAGAAGAGCTGAATCTAAATATAGTATTGAACAAGTTGGAGTAAATATTAGTTTTTATGGAGGAAAATTAAATGGTCAAACATTTAAAGACGCACCAACTGTTAAGAAATTTGCTAGAAAAGCACAATTAGGTGAAGTTTTTGAATTCGATAGATCAAGTTTAGAATCAGATGGTGTTTTTAGAAGTAGTCCACGTGGATGGTATACTTTTGGGCATGCAAATTTTGCCTTACTTTTCTTTTTTGGTCATTTATGGCATGGAGCAAGAACAATATTTAGAGATGTATTTACAGGAATTGGACCTGAAGTTACTGAACAAGTTGAATTTGGTGCATTTAGAAAACTAGGAGATAAATCTACACCTCGTAAAGCAAATATCTAACTTTTTAAAAATAGTAATAATAATAAAAAAGTATTATTACTATTTTATACTCTTAAAAATAACTTAATTATTATGGAAGCTTTAGTTTATACATTTTTATTAATTGGTACACTACTAGTATTATTTTTTGCTGTATTTTTCCGCGAAAGTCCAAGAATTATTAAATCTTAACAAAGAAAATTAGTTAATCTGCATCCTCCTCAAAAGGATCTATTAATTTTTCAGAGCCTGGTCCAAAAGAGCTATAGATAGTTAATAATGTAACTCCTATAGCTAAAGATGTTATTGCAAAAGCAAGTAATGCAGTATCAAAATTCATAATATCTTTAAACTATTTATTTTTTTATTTAAAAAATCAAATTTTTATATGGCATTAAAAACTCGTTTAGGTGAAATTCTTAAGCCTTTAAATATTGAATATGGAAAAGTTGCCCCAAATTGGGGAACGACACCAATTATGGGTATTTTTATGGCATTATTTTTAGTTTTTTTATTAATTATTCTTCAAATTTATAATTCTTCTTTAATTTTAGAAAATGTTGATGTAGATTGGACTACAATTGGATAAAATTAAAAAATAAGAGGATTAGAAATTTCTAATCCTCTTATTTGACCTAGATTATCTTCCTTTTCACTGTGTTCCTTTTTTTCATTAAGCTTTAATTTTTTTTTTAAAAAACACCAAAAATTCAAGAATAAAAGTCTTTTCACACAAAATCATTATTCTTATCTATATTAACAAAAATATTAATATTCGAAGAATTATTATTTCTTAAATAAAAGTTACGTTAATTTTGCTATTTTAATACGAAGAGCAATTGCTATATCCTTTGAGATATTCCCTGTCTTCTCATTTTTAAACCTTAATTAAGGTTTAATTTTAACCCTTTTATATAAAATACGTTGATCATAAACACGTGATTTATCTAATAAACAATATATTCTCTCGAGGAATATCTAACCAATGAAACATTTTTTAATGTTAAAACCTTTCTTTTAATAATTTAATAAAGAAATCATACTTTACGTTTTAGCAAAACCAATCTTTTTGTATCCTTCCAACCACGTTAGTATTTATTTTGGATACTTATAATCCCAAACTGTAAATATTATTGCATTTGTCGTTTTTACAAACACATTTGTTATATTTTTAAAAAACTTTTAACTATAAACTAAATAATGGACTATTCTTATAAATAAGAAATAAGAATAGTCCATTATCATTATTGAAATTTCTATTTTTAATGCTTTTCATTAGCTATTTTAAACAATTTTAAATCAAAATTAAATTTGATAAAGGATTTTGATCCTGTTTTTTACAGTAATTTATACAAAATTCTTTATTTTTTACTGATTCATAATGACCATGAATTCTTTGACTATTCATAGGATCAACTAAATCTAAAGTATTTAAACTTGTTATGTTTACCTTTGAATTTAAACAAATATAAGCATGAATATGAGTTTTTATATTACTTAAAGAATTTACATTTAACTCAGAATCATTAGAATCATCATCATGAAGTTAAATATTCTTTTATATTATTCTTTAAAATTAGAATTAATTGTTTTAATATAAAACTGTTATTTTTTAATTTTTAATTTTCATTTGCTCCTAATTCACTTAATTCTACTAAAGCAAAATTATTTGTGTTTGTTCCACTATAATTAACAGCTTCAAATCTTACTACTACAGGATAACGAATTTCTGGAGCTTTTTCTACATTTACTACAACACCAATTTTATTAAACCAATAAGATTCTTTTCTTAGAATACGTACTTTAGATCCTTTTGCTACCATAAAATAATTTTTTTAATTATAAAGAAATTTACTTATTATTTTAACTAAAAAAATTTTATAAAAAATATTAATTTTTATACAAACACAAATTAAGATTATTTATTTATTATTAATTAAAATGATATTTTTTTAATAATGTAAGAATACTATTTTTGTAAAAAAATAAAAAAAGATACATATTTATATATATATATAATTGGAAAATAAAAAATTTTTTAATAAAAATTATTCTTTTCTATATTAATTAATTATTAATTATTTAAAAAATTAAAATCCGTAGAAAACTTATGAATAAATTTATTTTTCTGTTATCAGATAATAATTTAACTTTTTCTTATTTTTTTCTCTTTTGTTTAGGAATCCTTATTCTTTTTTTAATTTCTGAGCGAATATTATTATTTTTTGAAGGAATTTGGAAAGTTTTTACAGAAGAAATTTATGATCCGATAGAAGATTCTTTTGATACTTTATCTGATTTTACAGCATTAGATGAAAATATTCTTCAAGTTGTAACAGATACAAAAATAAAATTTGAAGATGTAGCCGGAAATGAAGAAGCAAAAGAGGAATTAAAAGAGGTTGTTAAATTTTTAAAAGATCCAGATAATTTTTCTAAATTAGGAGCTGGAATTCCAAAAGGGGTACTTTTAGGTGGACCTCCAGGAACAGGAAAAACTTTATTAGCGAAAGCTATTGCGGGAGAAGCTGGAGTACCTTTTTTAAAAGTTTCCGGTTCTCAATTTGTGGAATTACTTGTAGGCGTTGGAGCTTCACGTGTTCGAGAATTATTTGAAAAAGCTCGTTCTCTTAAACCTTCTATTATTTTTATTGATGAAATTGATTCTATCGCACGTGCTAGATCTGGAAATAATAGTATGGGTGGCGCAAATGATGAGCGAGAACAAACTTTAAATCAAATTTTAACTGAAATGGATGGATTTGAATCTGATAGTGGTGTGGTTGTTATTGCAGCAACTAATAGAATTGATATATTAGATCCTGCCTTAAAACGTCCAGGTCGATTTGACCGTCAAATTACAATTAATAATCCAAGTTTAAAAGAGCGTAAAGCTATTCTTAGAGTACATGCCCGTGGAAAAAAATTAGATTTTTCTGTTTCATTGACTCAAATAGCACAACGTACAATAGGTTTTTCAGGAGCTGATTTAGCAAATGTTTTAAATGAAGCTGCTATTTTAGCAACTCGTAGAAAAAAACAAACTATTACAATGGAAGAAATTAATACAAGTATTGATCGACTTGTAATTGGGTTAGAAGGGAAACAGCTTATACGTGTGAAAGCACGTCAATTAACAGCATTTCATGAAATGGGACATGCTTTTATTGGTAGCTTAGTAAATGATGAAGAAACAGTTGAAAAGTTAACATTAGTTCCTCGTGGAAACACTCAAGGAACAACGTGGTTAGTACCTTCTTTAAGTCAATATAATTCAAGACGCTTATTTCTTAATAAAATTTTAATTGCTATAGCAGGTCGAGCAGCAGAAGAAATGGTTGGCGGGATAGCAGAATGTACAGTTGGTGCTCAACAAGATATTGCACAAATGACTCGAACTATTCGAACAATGGTTTTACGCTATGCTTTGGCTAGATTACAAGAATTAAAACAACAAGCTCAACAACGTAATTTATATTTATTAGGAAGTGATGTAAAACAAGAATTAAATAATATTATTGATAATTTTACAACAAATCTTATGGATATTACTTATAATGAAGTTTTATCTTTTTTAGCAATTTTTCGTCCAGGTGGAGAAAGATTAGTGGATCAGTTAATGATATATGAAGAGTTAACTGGAAAAGATTTAAAAACAATTGCAAAAGAATATATTTCTAATCTAAGTTCATTAGAAGTATTATATGATAGTCGTCAATCTTCTTTATTTGATTTAATGATTCCAGAGTTAAAAAAATCAATAAAAGAAGTAGAACAAGATGCACTTCAACTTTCTTTAAAATTGCCAGAAAAAATATCGTAAAGAAATAAATATTTCTTTACGATATTTTTGTTACTAAAAAGTTGGAAAAATTAAAGGATCTGGATAAATAAAATTAATAAAAATAATAAAACCAGATGTAATAGATAACCATGCTGTTAGCAAGATAGGCGCTGTTGAAAGATATTTTAAGAAATTATTCATAATTCAGATATAAAAATTAATTAATAAAAAATAATAAAATTTAAAAAATTAAAAAAATTAAAAAATAAATTAACGTGGAGAAACCGTAACATCATCTTCAGAGGCTAATAAATCTCCAGTTGCAAATTCTTTCCATGCTTCAACAGGCCATAAGAAACCGGATGATATAATTGCAGTTGCGACAGGAACATTAATAATAATTTCATTTTCAAATGAATTTTGTGTTGTACTTGCATAACGAAGATATTTTCTACCAACCCATCCAATCCATCCAGTGATATAAAGGAATAAAATACCTGGTATCACAAATTCATTTGCATGATTCCATTGTCCACTTGCAATAATTCTTGGTAAACCTTCTTTTCCACATAAAAGATTTGAATTTCCATATCTTGCAAAACGTGCTTTTGTATGCTCTACTTCCTGAATTAAAAATACAGCTTCTTTACTTTCTGGAGTATAAAGTTTTAGTCTATTTTCTAATTTTTTTACTTCTGTGGTTAATCTTTTTTGAAAGGCTGGAGAATCTTTACATAATACTAAATTACTAAATTCTGCTTTTGCAATATTTGGATTAAAATTAAATATCATTAAGGAAAAAAAAGAAAAAGAAATAAAGCGTAATAAAAATGTTTTAAAATTTAAATTCATAAAGCTCTCAGTTTTTTAATGAAAAAGTATGGTCTAGTAGAAAAAAGAATAATACGGAGTCGACGGGGCTCGAACCCGCAACTTCCGCCGTGACAGGGCGGTGCTCTAACCAATTGAACTACGACTCCTTAAAATATTTTAATAGTTTTTTCTAGGAGAGAGAGGGATTTGAACCCTCGGTATAGAAATTCTATACAATAGATTAGCAATCTATCGCATTAGACCACTCTGCCATCTCTCCAATTAAACTCTATTAGAAAATGGCTCTGGTAAGATTTGAACCTACGACCTTGGGCTTATGAGTCCCCTACTCTAACCAGCTGAGCTACAGAGCCTAATTTCATAATAAAGTATTATAGAAAATAAATTACTGAAATAAAAATTTTAGAATAAACCAAGTGTAATAGCTTTATCAATAGGTAAAGTTGCTCCAACACCTAACCAAATAGCAACAATAAATCCTATAAAAAAAACAACCATTGCAACTGGACGTCGGAATGGATTTTGAAATTTATTAACACTTTCAATAAAAGGAACTGTTAATAATCCAGCAGGAACAGCAGCCATTGATAAAACTCCGATTAATTTATTTGGTAAAACACGTAATAAATTAAATGTAGGAAAAAAATACCATTCAGGTAAAATTTCTAATGGAGTTGCAAATGGATTTGCTGGTTCCCCAAAAGAAGAAGGTTCTAAAACAGAAAGACCAATTACACAAGCAAAAGTTCCAAAAATACAAACAGGAAAAATGTACAACAAATCATTCGGCCAAGCAGGTTCACCATAATAATTATGTCCCATACCTTTTGCTAATTTGGCTCTTAATTTTGGATCTGATAAATCCGGTTTTTTAATAACTGACATAATAAATTTATAGTTTATTTAAATTTTAATAAATTATTTTTAATTTAATACAAAAATGCAAAAAAAAATAAGAAATTATAATGGTCCTGAAATTCCTTGTTTACGAATCATTAAAAAATGAGCTAACATAAATACAGCTGTAATTAAAGGAAGAACAAATGTGTGTAAACTATAAAAACGTGTTAATGTTGCTTGTCCTACACTAGAACCTCCTCGTAAAAGTTCTACTAATGTTGTTCCTACAACTGGAATTGCTTCTGGGACTCCTGTAACAATTTTACATGCCCAATAACCAATTTGATCCCATGGTAAAGAATAACCAGTAACTCCAAAAGAAACTGTAACAGAAGCTAAAATAACACCCGTCACCCATGTTAATTCACGAGGTTTTTTAAATCCTCCAGTTAAATAAACTCTAAAAATATGTAAAATCATCATTAAAACCATCATACTTGCAGACCAACGATGAATAGAGCGAATTAACCATCCAAAATTTACTTGAGTCATCATGTATTCTACAGAAGAAAAAGCATCTGTAACAGAAGGTCTATAATAGAATGTCATAGCAAAACCAGTAGCAACTTGTACTAAAAATAAAACAAATGTAATACCACCAAGACAATAAAAAATATTTACATGCGGTGGTACATATTTACTAGAAATATCATCTGCTATTGCTTGAATTTCTAAACGTTCTTGAAACCAATTATAAATTTTTCCCATTAAAAATAATTTTTAATAAAATTTATTCACACTTAAGCAGAATTTTTAAATTTTTTTATACATTACTTGGATTTCGAGAACTATCACTTGATAATAATCCAAAAATTGCAATCGTAATAAAGAAAAATGCCGTTGCATACACAAATAATTTTAATGTTAACATAATATTTTAAATTCTATGATTATATATTTTTATTTTTAATTTACCTTGCTATTATTATAACAAGTTTTATGATGAAATTTAAATATCTTCCGTTAAACGTCGAATAATTTCTCTTTGACGAATTAAAATCCAACAAAATGAAAACGTAATAAAAACTAATAAAACTTGACTAAATAATAAAATAGGATCTAAGCGCCATCCATGAATAATAATAATTGAACTATAAACAATCCCAAGAGTTGTAATAAAAATGTCCCAATCTGTAGAAAGTTCCGGATTAATAAATCGTAAACTATAAAGAATAATCATAACTACAGCGAAAATGACTCCAATTAGGAGTGCTGGTTCAACAATTATATTAATCATTTTAAATTTCCGAACGAACTACTGGATCTAAACGACTTACGGTAATTAAAGCAATGGTAATTGGAATAATAACTAAAACTGTTCCTGCAAATAAACTCCCTAAAAAGTTTGCTAATGATGCTGTCATAATATTCTTTTTAATTTCAAAAAGTTTTTACTAAATAAAAAATAATAAGCAAAAAAAAATTAATTTAAATTTTCATTTTTTTCAAAAAATTGCTTAGTGGATGAAAATTCGTTTTCTGGTGTTAAAAATAACATACAATGGCATTCTTTTCGTTCTCTCATAGGAACACAGGGACAATTCCAATATGCTAAACTAATTTCATCTTCTTTATTGTCATAATAACGACATGGACATAAAGGAGCACCAAAATTTTGTTTATTTTTTGATAATCCTAATATAACGGATTCGGTTACTTCTAAATCAATACAAAAATAGGTTTCGGTTGATTTAGCATAACTTTCTGCGAATTGCCTCATTGAATCAATAATTTTAGAGTTAATAGTCATAGTTTAAATAGATAATTCGTTAATTAATAATTAAAATAATTTTACAATTAAAAATTTTATGGGTTATCCTTATAAACAAATAAAAATTAAACTATAATAATTAAATTAATTAATAAACGAGGTAAAAATATGATTGCTCCTTATTTTCCAGCTATATTTGTACCAATTATTGGAATTTTCTTACCTGGACTTGCTATGGTTGCTTTATTTGTTTATATTGAAAAAGAAAGTGTTGAATAAAAATATTCAACACTTTCTTTTTTCTTCCTATAAATTATAAAGAAGAACCTAAACCAGAATATGAACCAAAAAGAAAAACTCCTAATACAGTAAAAATTGCAAGACCACCAACTGTTGCAATAGCCCAAAGTGGAACACGTCTACTAGTATCTGCCATAATTTGTAATTAAAATATTTTGAAAATTAGTTAAAGAAATAACTTGAAAATAATACAGCTAAAACAAAAATTAATAAAAGTCCCCAAAATAGAGATGTTCTATTAAGTTCAACTGCTTGAACATTAGGATTTGGACCTGTCATATTTTATACTCCTTATCGTTGAATAAATTGCATTGATGTAATTGCACCTAAAAAGAAAACTGTTGGAACAGCTAAAGCGTGAATTGCTAACCAGCGAAAAGTAAATATTGGATACGCAACTGATCTGTTAATATTTCTATTTATCATATATACGAAGTCTTTTTTCAAATTATTTTAAATCTTCTAATTCTTGATTTACATTAAAACGTTCATTAATTAATGGAACTTGTTGACGATCTTGTGTAAAATATTCATCAGGTCTTGGAGTTCCAAATACATCATATGCTAAACCAGTGCTAATAAATAACCATCCTGAAAGAAATAAAGTTGGAATAGTTATACTATGAATAATCCAATAACGAATACTTGTTAAAATATCTGTAAAGGGACGTTCCCCTGTAGATCCACCAGACATGTTTTTACTATTTATAGTAAAAATTCTTCTTTTGTCACTCCTTAATTAAAAAAATTAGTTTAAAGCGGACAGACAGAATCGAACTGTCATAATCAGCTTGGAAGGCTGAAGTTTTACCACTAAACTATGTCCGCTATATTATATATTACAAAAATTTATTTTTTTTTTTATTTTTTTTTAATATATAATTTATATTATTAAATTTTTTAGCGGAACGCTTAAAAATTTGGATAAATTAATAGCTTTTTTTTCTATTTCCGCAGGATTTAATAAAAATTGTGCTGGAAATAAAGGAATTTCTCTTTTATCTTTTAAAACAAGTAAAATATTACAGCGTGGATTTAATCCTTGTTTAATTAAAAATTTTAAATTCTTAATATTGTTAAATTCATAAGATAAAAAAATTGTTCTATTTTTTCCAGGAAAACCTAAACGAACAAGTCGAACTAAACCTTCATTTTTTGAAAATTCATTGTAACCGCTACCAATATTCCAAATAATTGTTAATAATAAATAAATTGCAATTCCAATAGCAGCTGTTCCATAAAAAAGCATAACAATTCCTTGTGGAATAAAAGTAATTTCTTTTGTATCTGTTAATTGTATTAAATTAACATTTAAATAACTTGAAATTCCAACTAAACCAAACCCAATTCCAGCAAAAAATAAAATTAACATTGTAAGAATGCTACTAATATTTCTAGCTCCAATTATTTCTTCTTTTATTATATTTTCTGTCATATTTTTTTGTTAAAAAAACAATTAAATTAATTTAATTGTTTTTAATCCTACATATAAAACAGTTACAAGACCAAATGTTAATCCAGATAAAATTAAATAATTAATAGCTGTATTCATTATCTTTATTTTTTCTTTTTTTGATATTATTTTCTATACAGTTATATTATAAATAAAAAATATATAAATTACTAATTTCTTAATTTTTATGAAATTTTATTATAATAATAAAGCAAAAATAATTTTAAAATAAAATACTATTTATGGCAGTTACTGATAATTCATTTGATGTTGTTGCACCTTTTAAAGGAGATCCATTTGTTGGCCATCTTTCAACACCAATTACAACATCAAATTTAACAAAAACGTATTTAAGTTTATTACCAGCTTATAAATCAGGATTATCTCCTTTATTAAGAGGAATTAATATTGGCTTTGTGCATGGCTATTTTTTACTTGGACCTTTTGTTAAGTTAGGTCCATTACGTAATAGTGAAGTAGCAAATTTTGTTGGTTTTGTTTCAACGATTAGTTTATTAATAATTTTAACAACAGGTTTATTAATTTATGGATTCGTAACTTTTTCTGAAAAAAAAGATCAAAGTAGTACATCAACAGTTGATTTTTTAACAACAACAGGATGGAGACAATTTACTTCAGGATTTATTGTTGGTGGCTTTGCTGGAGCTGGAATTGCCTATACATTACTAAAACTTATTACATTTAATTTAACATCTTTTTAAAGATCAATTGATTTTTATTTTAACTTTTGTTAGCATCTTTAAAGTAGATGAATAAATATATATATTTCTATAATAAATTAGTAACTTATTTTAATCATAAATAATTAATATGACTACATACTCGGTTAATTTTATCAACACAGGAAAGAATTTAGATGTTACAATTTCCATTGCTTCAAATAATTTTCTTTTAGAAGGTGCAGAACAAGCTAATATTGAATTACCATATTCTTGTAGAGCAGGTTCTTGTTCAACTTGTTTAGGAAAACTTGTAAAGGGAAGTGTTGATCAATCTGATCAATCTTTTTTAGATGAAGATCAAATAGGTCAAGGATATGTTTTAACATGTATTGCTTATCCGACTTCAAATCTTGCAATTTTAACACACGAAGAAGAAAATTTATATTAAAATAAAACTCTTTTAAAAGAGTTTTATTTATTTAATTACTTGAAATAACTTTTAATGAACATGAAACACCTGCTGGTAATTCGGTTTTTAATAAAAAATCTAAAACTGAAGCAGAAAGTGTGCTAATATCTAAAAAACGTTTATAAAGTCTTATCTCAAAATGTTCTCGAGAATCTTTATCTACATGCGGTGAACGTAATACACAAAAACGTTTGATTTTGATGGGTAAAGAGATTATTCCCGTCATTTCACATTCTGTTTTAGAAAGTGTTAATAATAATTCTTTTGAGGCTAAATTGATTAAATTATTATCAAACGATCTTAAAAATATACGAAATTTCATAAAAAATTATTCAATAATATTTGTTACAAGTCCAGAACCAACTGTACGACCCCCTTCACGAATAGCTAAGCGCATTCCTTTTTCAATAGCAATGGGCGCGATTAACTCAATTCGCATACTAACATTATCCCCTGGCATAACCATTTCAATTTCATCTCCTTCTGAAGAAAATTCACCAATTTGTCCTGTTACATCTGTTGTTCGAACATAAAATTGAGGACGATATCCTTTAAAAATAGCTGTATGACGTCCACCTTCATCTTTTGTTAAAATATAAACTTCTGCATCAAATTTTGTATGTGGTTTAATTGATCCTGGTTTTGATAAAACCATTCCTCTTACTACATCAGCTTTTTGAAGACCACGTAATAAAATACCAATATTATCACCAGCCATTCCTTTATCTAGTGTTTTTTGGAACATTTCTAAACCAGTAACAGTAGTTTGTTTTGTTTCACCTAATCCTACTAATTCAACATTTTCACCTACTAATACTAAACCACGTTCAATTCTTCCTGTTGATACAGTTCCTCTACCTGTAATTGAAAATACATCTTCTATTGCCATTAAAAATGGTTTATCAACTTCTCTTGTAGGAGTTGGAATATAACTATCAACCGCATCCATTAAATCAAAAATTCTATCTACCCATTTATTTTCACCTTTTTTAACTTGAGGATTTGCTGTTACAGCTTCAAAAGCTAATAATGCTGAACCATAAATAAAAGGAATTTCTTCACCTGGATAGTCATAATTTTGTAATAATTCACGTAATTCTAATTCAACTAATGCAAGTATTTCAGGATCTTCAACTTGATCTGCTTTATTTAAAAATACAACTAAACGTTTAACTCCTACTTGACGTGCTAATAAAATATGTTCTCTTGTTTGAGGCATTGCTCCATCCATAGCTGAAACAACTAAAATAGCTCCATCCATTTGTGCTGCACCTGTAATCATATTTTTAACATAATCTGCATGACCAGGACAATCAACATGAGCATAATGTCTAATTTCGGTTTCATATTCTACATGAGCTGTATTAATCGTAATACCACGTGCTCTTTCTTCTGGAGCTGCATCAATATCTTCATAACGTTTTAAAACAGCGCCACCTAATGTTGAAAGCGTTGCCGTAATTGCTGCGGTTAAAGTAGTTTTACCATGATCAACATGACCAATAGTTCCAATATTTACATGCGGTTTATTACGTTCAAATTTATCTCTAGCCATTTTCTTTTTTAATATTTAATATTTAATAAATAAAAATAATACTTTTCATTTTACAATTCTAGAAACTATATGCTTTTAGCGATAGATTAAATTTTATTTATTAATTTTAACGAAATTGAGCAAATGCTTTATTAGCTTCTGCCATTTTATGTGTTTCTTCTTTTTTCTTTACAGTATTTCCTAATCCTTTTGCTGCCTCTAATAATTCATTTGCTAATTTTAAAGACATTCCTTTTCCTACTCGTTTACGAGAATATTCGACTAACCAACGAATACAAATATTAGCTGAACTATATTTACTAACTAGAGTTGGAACTTGATATGTTGCCCCACCAATTCTTTTTGCTTTTAGTTGAACTCTCGGGCTACTATTACGAATAGCTTTTTCAAGAATTAAAAGAGGATTTTGATTTGTTCTAAATTCAATAAATTCAAAAGCTTTATAAACAATACGTTTAGCTAATAATTTTTTCCCACATTTTAAAATTCTATTAATTAATAAACTTACTAGTAAATTATCATATTTAGAATCTTTTTGAGGAAAACGTTTTTTTGTAGAAATTCGACGTGACATAAATTAAACCATTAATTTTTATTTTTTAGTTGATTTTGTAGGTGTTTTTGAAGTTGTAACAGCAATTTTTCTAGCTCCATATTTAGAGCGACTTTGTTTTCTATTTTTTACTCCTGTAGAATCTAATGCACCACGAATAATTTTATATCTTACTCCAGGAAGATCTTTTACACGACCACCACGAACTAAAACAATAGAATGTTCTTGTAAACTATGTCCTTCCCCTGGAATATAAGCTGTTATTTCAAATCCACTTGTTAATTTAACACGAGCTACTTTTCGAATTGCCGAATTAGGTTTTTTCGGTGTTGTTGTATAAACTCGAGTACAAATTCCACGTCGTTGTGGGCACGACTTTAAAGCGGGAGCTTTAGTTGTATTAAAAATTTTTAAACGATTTAAGCGTACAAGTTGCTGAATTGTTGGCATATTTTATTTGCTAATTTACTAATTATTTTTTATTTTCTTCTTTAAACTTATATTTTTTTTCAAATTTTTCAACACGACCTTCAGTATCTATGATTCGTTGAGAACCGGTATAAAAAGGATGATTTCCTGACCAAATATCAACATATAAATCTTTTTTTGTTGATCCTACTTCAAAAATAATTTTTCCATCACAAAAAATTTTTGTTTTATACCATTCTGGATGTAATCCTTTTTTTGCCATAAAAATAGTTTTTTTAATTTTTAAGATTAGCTAACGTTTTGAGTATTGTGAAGCTTTACGTGCTTTTTTTAGACCATATTTACGTCTTTCTTTAATTCTTGAATCACGACGTAATAATAATTGTTGATTTAAAATAGATCGATATTCATTATTAATTGTACAAATTGCTTTTGAAATACCTAATTTAACAGCCTCTAATTGAGAATTTATTCCACCACCTTTTACTTTAATATCAATATCATAAAATGTATTTAAATTTACTAAAATAAGAGGTGTTTTTAATAATTCTCGATCTTCCTTTAAACTTAAAAAAGATTTTTCAAAAGGCTTATTATTTATTAAAATAATTCCTGATCCTTCTTTTAAAAAAATTTTTGCAACAGATGTTTTTCTTTTACCAATTCCACTATAAACTAAATCATTTTTATTCATTTTTTAAAAATATTTTTTCTTTTTTATATATTAACTGTGATCCAATTTTGTTGATTTTCAAAATTAAAAGACTCTTCATTCTTATTTTTTTTTGTTTTATAAACAATTTTATCACTAGAGTAAATAAATAAACGCTTATAATATTCACGACCTAAAATATTTTTAGGTAACATTCCCCAAATTGCTTGCTCTAAAATACGAGTTGGTATACGATTTTTTAATTGTGTAAATGTTTCAATTTTTAAACTTCCAGGTCGTTGTGAATTTCTATAATACAATTTTTGGATTGCTTTTTTTCCTGTAACTTGAATTTTATCCCCATTTAAAATTACTACAAAATTTCCTTGATTTACTCCAGGAGTAAAATAAGAAGTTTCTTTTCCACGAAGTAATTTACTAACTTCTGTTGATAAACGACCTAACGTTTTATCTGTAGCATCAATTACAAACCATTTTGGAATATGCGACTCTTGTTTAGGAAAGATAGTTTTCATACTTTTTATTATTAATTTAAATATTTAAATGATTTTTTTCTTTTAATTTTTCTTTTTTTAATTCTTCAGAAAGAGAAAAAAAATTTGTACTAATAAATAAAAAATAAAATAAATGCATTATTATTTTTAAAGCTTCTTTTAAACTACGTTTTGGAGTTATACTACCATTTGTAATTATTTCTAGAAATAAAGATTCTTTAATATTTCCTTTGGTATCATTAATAAGCTTAATTTTATAATTTACTTTTTTTATTGGCATAAAAAGAGCATCCACATATAATGTAGTGGGTTTAGTAATAGAAAATTGTTTTTCTTTTATTTGTTTTCGAGTTTCATCTATTAATTTATAACCCTTACCATTTTCGATATCAATTTCAAGATAAAATTCAGAATTATCAATAATTGTACAAATATAATGTGATGGATTTATAATTTGAATATTATTTTCAGGCAATTGAAAAAGACCTGCAGTTACAATCATTGGACCTTTAATATTTAAAAAGCCTTTTAATTTTTTATTTTTTTCTTTTTTAAAAGAAAAAGAAGTTTTGAAAACAATTTCTTTTAAATTTAAAATTAATTCTAAAATATCTTCTCTTAAACCTTCAATAATAGAAAATTCATGCTTTAAATTATTAATTCTTATTCCAGTTATAGCATAACCATTTAAATCTGATAAAAGTGTTCGTCGTAAAGTATTTCCTAATGTTATACCTTGTCCAACTTCAAGTGGTTCAATTATAAAAGAACCATACAAATTTTGATTTTTTTGAGTATAAGTTTCAATAGAATTTAATGTATTCATTTTTTTAAGTTATAATCTACGTTTTTTTGGTGGTCTACATCCATTATGTGCAATAGGTGTACGATCCTCAATTGATACAATATTTAAACCTACAGATTTAAGAGCCCGAATAGATGTTTCACGCCCATTTCCTCTACCTTTAATAACAATTTCAATTTTTTGAAGACCTAATTCAAATGCTTTTAATCCCGCATTTCTTGCCGCACTTTGCGCTGCAAAAGGGGTATTTTTTCTAGCACCTTTAAATCCTGATGTTCCAGAAGAAGCCCAACAAATAGTATTTCCGAACATATCTGTAATCGTAACAATTGTATTATTAAAAGTTGTTTTAATATTAGCAATTCCAAGTAAAATTGATTTTTTTTGTTTTTTTTTCTGTTTTGCCATCTTTTATTTTTATTTTTTAAAACTAAAAACACTTTGTCTTCGAGAAGTACGATTATTCGTACGTGTTCTTTGTCCTCGAACAGGTAATCCTTTTAAATGTCTTCTTCCACGAAAAGAATTAATATCGATTAATCGTTTGATATTTGAATTAACTAATCTTTTTAAATCACCTTCTAATTTAAATTCTTCAGTTTCTAAAAGATCACGTAAAGATGAAATATTAGATTCTGTTAATTCAGTTACTTTAATATTTTGATCAATATTTAATTTTTTTAAAATTTTTAATGATGTAGGAATCCCAATTCCATAAATAGCAGTTAATGCAATATAAATTTTTTTTTTATTTGATAAGTTATTTCCTAATATTCTAGCCATAATCAATAATTATATTTAAATAAAATTTTTAATATTAACCTTGTCTTTGTTTATGTTTTGGATTTATGCAAATTACCATAATTTTACCGTATCTTTTAATTATTCTACAATTTTCACACATTTTTTTTACCGATGGACGTACTTTCATAATTTCTAATTTTTTTGTTTTTAATAAAATTTAAATTTTTTATTTTTTCGAAAGAAAACGAAGTGTTTTTTGAATTTCATAAGCTACACCAACTAAAATTATTAAAGATGAAATATTAATTTGATTAAGAAAAGAGGGATTTAATAAATTTTTCATTAATTCATAAAAAATTAATATGAAGCACAAAAAAATTCCTCCAATAATTGAAGTAATACGAACACAATTTTCTAAACATGAAATGGTTTCTTTTCCTGGTGTAACATTTATAATTACAACAGATGCTTTTCGTAATTGCTCTGAAATTTTTTGAGGATCCCAAAAAACAAGTGTATAAAAATAATTAAATCCAATAATTAAAAAATAATAAAGAACATTATTTAAAATTTTTGATTGAATATTAATACTTTCAAAACCATATGAGATTAAAGGTAATAGATTTGATGCAATAATAATAGGAAAAATTCCTGCTTGATTAAATTTAAGTGTTAAACCTGTATTTGTACTTGTAAAAAAATTAGGAGGTTGTTGTTTTACATCATTATTTTTAATATTTTCTAAATAAGCTAATTGTCTTGCTGAAATAATAGGAATATTCAGTCTAGAACTTTGTGAAATACAAATAAGAAATATTAAAAATTGGAAAACAAATAGTTCTAAAAAAGTTTTAGAAGTAAAATTTTTTAAAAGAAAAAGATTTTTACTAAGTGCAGTAACAACAATATTTGCAAAAATAATAACTGATGTTCCATTTCCAATTCCTTTAGTATCAATAACATTTGTTAACCATAGAATTAAAAGAGATCCTGTTACTAATTCACTAATTAATATTATTTGATTAAAGAAATTTGTATTATAAATATAAGGTTTTAAATAAGAAAGCAGAAAAAAACTTTGAAAAATCGCTAAAATAATTGAAACTATTTTTTTATAAAAGTTTAATTTTTTGCGACCCATTTCTCCTTCTTCATTTTGTAATTTTTCTAAACTTGGAACTAAAGCAGTTAATAAATCAATTAAAATAGAAGCGTTTATATATGGAATAATTCCTAATGAAAAAGGACTTAATAAAGTACTACCACCTCCTCCTGAATACATATTAATAACTTGTAAAATAGAAGAATTACGATTATCTAATTGTCCTAATGTTTTTCGTAAAGCTTCTTGATCAATTCCTGATAAAGGAATTGTATTTCCAAATCTATATATGAATAAAATAAAAAGTGTTAAAGTAATTTTTTTTTTGAGACTATTTTTACGATTTAAAGTTTCGAGCATTTTTATATTTTTTCATAATTTTATCATAAAATAATTGCTTGCGAGTAGATTGATATTTTCCAAGTTCAACCTTTTCATTTAAATTTGTTAATGCTAAAATAGTTGCTTTTGCATTATTTAATATATTATTTGAACCAAATTGTTTTGCTAAAATATTTTTTATACCTGCTAATTCTAAAACAGTACGTATAGATCCACCAGCTATAACTCCAGTACCTGAAGATGCAGGTCGAAGCATTAAATTACATGCTCCATAACCTGAATTAACAACATGTGGAATAGAATCTTTTAGTGTTAAAGGAACGTTAATTAAATTTTTTTTTCCATTTAAAATAGCTTTATCAATTGCTAAATTTACATCTTCAGCCCTTCCAATCCCAACTCCTACTTTACGTTTATTATCTCCAATTATTACAATTGCACGAAAAGTTAATTTTTTTCCTCCTTTTACAACTTTTGTAACACGAGTAATTTGAACAATTTTTTCTTCAAACTTTAATTTCGATAAACGTATTACATTTTTTTTTCTTCCAGATCGAGAATTTTTACTTTCTTTTTTATTTGTTCCTGTTTTTGAACTTGTTAAATTATTTTTTTCCATTTTTTATTAATTTTTGGATTTAAAAAATTAATCCTTCTTTTCTTGCTCCTTCGGCTAAATTTTTAATTCTACCATGATAAGGTTTTTCACCACGATCAAAAACAATAACTGTAATCTGCTTTGCTATTGCTCTTTTTGCTAATTCTTTTCCAACCATAAAAGCAGCTTGTTCATTTGCTGTATTTTCTAAATTTGACGACAATTTTTTATCTAATGTTGAACATGATTCTAATGTTTTTCCAAATTGATCATCAATTAATTGACCATAAATATGTTTATGTGATCTAAAAACCGATAGCCGAGGTTTATTATATATTCCTATAATTTTTTTTAATGTTCTTTTTTTTTCTTGTAAATAAAGTTTTTTTATTTTTTTTTTCATAATCAAATATTTTTTTAATTTAATTTAAAATTATTTTCCTGTTTTTCCAGCTTTTCTTCTAATAATTTCTCCATTATAAAGAATTCCTTTTCCTTTATATGGTTCAGGAGGTCTAGTATCTCTAATTTTTGCCGCTAAAAATCCAACTTTTTCTTTATTAATTCCACTAATAGAGATTTTAGTTGGTCCTTCTAATTTAATTTCTAAGTCAACGGGAATTTGAAATTGAATTGGATGTGTATATCCAACATTTACTATTAAATTTTGTTTATCTATTTGAAATTTATATCCAACACCTTCTGCAATTAAAGTTTTACTAAATTTTTGATTAGTCCCTAAAATCATATTTTGAATAAGTGCTCTTATTAATCCATGATATGCTTTAGTTTGTTTTTCATCATTTATTCGTGTAACAGTTAATTTATTATTTATTAATTCGATGTTTAAAATTTTTGAAATTTCTTGTTCTAATATTCCATATTTTCCTTGTACTATAATTTTATCATCTTTAATAGCAACAAAAACATTTTCAGGAATATTAATTATTTTTTTTCCTATACGTGACATAATTTCTTTTTAAAAAATTTTATTTTTTTTTATCCAACATAACATAAAATTTCACCACCTTTTTTTAATTTAGTAGCTTTATTATGACTCATAACTCCAATAGATGTTGAAATAATTGCAATTCCTTGTTGATAAGGAAGAACATCAATTACACTTTGAAAATTTTTATAACTTGAAAATATACGATGTCCTGGTTTACTAATACGTTTAATAGTAGAAAATAAAGGTTTTTTAATCCACCATCCTTTATAATTTAAAAATATTTTAATAAAAAAATAATTTTTTTCATTTTTTTCTAATGAATATTCTTTAATATAACCTTCACCTTTTAAAACATTTAAAATTGCTAAATTTAACTTACTATAATTAACAGATGTAAAACTATGCTTAGCTAAACTTGCATTTCGTATTCGGGTTAACATATCCGACACAAGATCATTTGTCATTTTTTATCTCCTTTTTAGTTCTCAATCATTTATATTTTCGCAAAAGGAACCCCTAATTCTTTTAAAAGAAAAAAAGATTCTTGAGAGTTTTTAGCTGTTGTAACAATTGTAATATTAAAACCGCGTCGTTCATTTACGCTATCAAAATCTATTTCAGGAAAAACTAATTGTTCTGAAATACCAATGTTATAATTTCCAAATTTATCAAATGTATTAGGATTTAATCCTCGAAAATCGCGAATACGTGGTAAAGTTAATTTAATAAATCGTTCCAAAAAAGCATACATTTTTTCTCGTCTTAAAGTAACAGTAAGACCTAAAGGCATTCCTTGGCGAACTTTAAAACCAGCAATTGATTTTTTTGCAATTTTTAAAATTGGTTGTTGTCCACTAATAAGTCGAATTTCTTCTGTCGCTTTTTGTAAAAATATGCGATTTTGACCATTTAAGCCAAGACCTGCATTAATATGAATTTTTTCAATTTTAGGAATTTGATGAATATTTTTATAGTTAAATTTTTCTAATAATTTAGGAACAACAATTTGTAAATACTGATTTTTTAAATTATTCATTTTTAGTAAAATAGCTATTCAATTTTTAATGATATTTTAAGAAACTAATTTTCCAGATTTTTTGAAATAACGATATTTTTTTTCTTCGATTATTTTATACCCAATTTTACTTGAAGTATTACTTTCTATATCCCATAACATTATATTAGAAATATGAATTGGAAATTGTACTTCAATTTTTTTTGGTTCACCACCTTGAGTATTTTTTATATATTTAATACGAGGAGAAAGTTCTTTTAAAAATACTATAGACTTTTTAAAAATTATTGTCGTTATTGTTCCAATTATTCCTTTATTATCTCCAGTAATAATTTTTACTTTATCTCCAATTTTAATATGACACTTTTGTTTTTTTTTCATACTACTTCATTTGCTAATGATATAATTTTAGTAAAATTTCTTTCACGAATTTCACGGGCTACAGGTCCAAAAACTCTTGTACCACGTGGATTGTTTTCTGTATTAATAATTACAGCTGCATTATCATCAAAACGAATACACATCCCATCTGCTCTTTTAATAGTATTTGTTGTACGAACAATAACTGCACGAACTACAGCTGATCTTTTTACTGCCATATTTGGAAGGGCATCTTTTACAACACCAATAATTGTATCACCAATATTAGCATATTTTCGATTATTTCCTAAAATACGAATACACATTAATTGTTTTGCACCCGTATTGTCAGCCACAGTTAAATAAGTTTGAGGTTGAATCATAAATACTTTTTTTTTAATTATTTAATTACTTATTTATTTTTCGTAAATTTTTAAAATTTTTTTTAATTTCCATTTTTTATGTCTACTAATTGGTGCACTTTCTTGTAAAAGAACTAAATCTCCTGGCTGGCATTGATTATTATCATCATGAGCCATATAACGTTTTGTTTTTATAACTGTTTTTCCATATTTCGCATGTTGATATCTTGTTTGAATTGCAACTATAATTGTTTCTTTATTTTTATTACTTACAACAATTCCAATTTTTTCTTTTTTTACCATATTTTTTAAAAATTAACTTTTTTCTTGTAATAAAGATGCTTTTTTAAAATTTAATTGTGCAATTCGTCTTTTTGTATGAGTAAATAAATGACATTTTGTTGCTTGATTTGTTGCTTTTTTAATTCTTAAATCAAATAAATTTTTTTGTAATACAAAAAGTTCTTGTTCCACATTTATTAAATTTGTTAACGTATTTAGTTCGCTATATTTTGGTAAACTCATATTCCAATTTCTTTTTTTATTAAAATTTTGGTTTGAATTGGTAATTTATAAGAAGCAATTTTTAAAGCTTCTAACGCAATTTCTTTAGTAACTCCTGCAATTTCAAATAAAACATTACCAGGTTTAATGACAACAACCCAATATTCTACTGCTCCTTTTCCTGAACCCATTCTTGATTCTTCTGCACGAGCAGTTACAGATTTATCAGGGAAAACTTTTATCCAAAGTTTTCCTGTTCTTTTTGTATATCGAGATATAGTTCTTCGAACAGCTTCAATTTGACGAGAAGTTAACCAAACAGGTTCTAAAGCTTGAATTCCATATTCACCATGATCTAATTTATTATTACGACACGCTTTTCCTTTTAAGCGTCCACGTTGCATTTTTCTGTATTTTGTTCTTTTTGGACTTAACATTTTTATAAATTTTTAAACATTTTAATTAATTATTCTTCACTATTAAATAGCCAAACTTTAATTCCAATTACTCCATAAATTGTTTCTGCACGTTGATGAGTATAATCTATTTTTGCTTTTAAGGTATGCAAAGGAACTTTTCCATCTCGTTTCCATTCACTACGAGCCATTTCAACTCCATTTAAACGTCCTGAAACCTGTATTTTTATTCCTTTCATATTTGTTCTTTGAACTTTTTTAATTGTTTGTTTTACAGCACGACGAAAAGGAATACGTTTTTCTAATTGTTCTGCAATATATTTTGCAATTAATGTTGCATCTTCAAATGGATTTTTAATAAATTTAATAGTAATATAATAATTTTTTTCAGTTTTTAACTGTAAAAATCTTACTAAATTTCGAATATTACTGCGTAATAATAAAGTAGTAAACGGTTTTAAATGGCCTTTTGAATTATTTAAAAGAGAAACCATTTTTGGATTAATATTTTCAATATTTTCACTAAAATATTTAGTTACTTTTCGTGACATTTCTTTTGCTCTAGGAAATAAAGAATAAATAACTACGTTTACATATTCTTTTCCAAAATTATCTTGATTAATTCTATTAATTTCAATTTTTGAAATAGATAAAAAATCTCCAAAAAATTTATTTGTTTTTTCTCGAATAAAATAATCTTCTTTTATTAATTTTGAATATGAAAATTTATTTGTATACCACTCTGATAAATGTTTTTGTGTTGTAACTAATCGAAATGCTTTTGGATGTGTCTTTTGACCCACAATAAATCCTCGTTAAAATAATATTTATACTTATAATTTTTTAATTTCTGCTACTTTGATTGTAATATGTGAAAATTTCTTTTCAATTGCAAAAGCTTTTCCTCTTGCTCTTGGTCTCATTCTTTTTAAAATAGATCCAGCATTCACATAAGCTTCACTTATAAACAAATTATTTCTTTCAAAATTAAAATTATTAGTTCCATTTGAAATAGCTGAATATAAAGTTTGCCAAACAAGTGATGCTGATTTTTGTGGTAAATCTTTTAAAATTTCTAATGCTTGTTTATATGTTTTTCCGCGAATTTTTGAAATAATTTTATTTATTTTTGTAGGTCCAACTCTAAGATATTTTGATGTTGCAAATGCAAAAGAATTGTTTGATTTAATTATAACCATAAATTATTGTTTTATCGTTTTACTTTACGTTCAGTTTTTCTATGAGAACGAAATGTACGAGTTGGTACAAATTCTCCTAATTTATGCCCTACCAATGGATCTGAAATATAAATAGGAACATGCTTTTGACCATTATAAACACTAATTGTATGTCCAATCATTAATGGTAAAATTGTTGATGAGCGAGACCAAGTTTTAATTACTTCCTTAACACCTTTTTCATTTAATGCATTAATTTTATTTAAAAGATGATAAGCTATATAAGGTCCTTTTGAAATTGAACGTCCCATAGTTTTTAAGAAAAATATAATAAAATATAAATAAAATTATGAACGAGAGCGAATTATAAAAATATTACTTTTATTTTTACGTTTTCTGGTTTTTACCCCTAATGCTGGTTTACCCCAAGGCGTTAAAGGTCTTGGTTTTCCAATAGGACATTTTCCTTCTCCTCCTCCATGAGGATGATCAACTGGATTCATTACAGAACCACGTACTGTTGGACGAATTCCTAACCAACGTTTACGTCCTGCTTTTCCTAAAACAACATTATAAATATCTGAATTACTTATTCTTCCAATAGTCGCAAAACAATCTTTACGGAATAATCTGATTTCTTTTGATGATAAACGTAAAACAACAAAATTATTTTCTTTTGCTAAAATTTTTGCACATGCTCCTGCGGAACGAATTAATTGACCTCCCTTACCAGGAATTAATTCAACATTATGAATATCTGTTCCTAATGGAATATTTTCAAGTGGTAAACAATTTCCTATATTGCTTGGATAATTTTTTCCAGCATAAATTGTATCTCCAATTTTTAATTTTTCTGGATGTAAAATATAACGCTTTTCACCATTTTCATAAATAATTAAAGCAATATTACAATTTCTATTTGGATCATATTCAATTGAATTTACAATTCCTTTTATGTCAAATAAATTTCGTTTAAAATCAATTAAACGATAACGTCGCTTATGACCACCTCCTTTATGTCTTATTGTAATTTTTCCTTGATTATTTCTACCTTTAGCACGATGATTTCCAACTAATAATGACTTTTCTGGTTTTATTTTTGATAAATTTTCAAAATTAAGAACACTTCGATTACGAGTACTTGGTGTATATGGTTTATAAATTTTAATACCCATTTTTAAAAATATTTTTTTTTAAACAATTAATTAAATAATTCTGTAATTACATCTCCTTCCTTTAGTTTTACAAAGGCTTTTTTATATTGAGAACGTTTTCCAATAAATTTTCCTACTCTTTTTGTTTTTGTAGGAATTACCAATGTACTTATATTAATAATTGTTATATTAAAAATTTTTTCAACAACATATTTAATTTGTGTTTTTGTTAACGAACGATCAACAATAAATGTATATTGTCGTTGATTATATAAATTAATTGATTTTTCAGTTAAAGAAGGATATTTAATTAAATTTACTAACTCTGCTAAATTTATTTTACTTGTTTCCATAAGTGTTATTAATTACTTCTAAAGATAAGTTAGATAAAATAATATATTTTGTCTTTAAAATTTGTTCAATATTTAAACAATTTGATGTTGTTATTTCTATATTTTTTAAATTACGAGAGGCTAACCATAAAAATTTATTAGCTTTTGATAAAATAAAAAGAATTTTATCTGTTTCTTGTATTTTTAGTTCTTTTATTAAATTAAGAATATTTTTTGTTTTACTAATTTCAAAATTTTCAAATGTACTTTCTGGAATAAAAACTATTTCTTTTTTTTTTAGATATAATGAAGCTAAAGTAGCTAATCTTCTTTCTTTTTTATTTATTTTTTTTTCAACTAAACGAGGTTTAGGCCCAAAACTAACACCACCACCAACCCATAATGGAGAACGACTTGATCCTGCACGAGCACGTCCCGTTCCTTTTTGCCTCCATGGTTTACGTCCTCCTCCTCTTATTTCTGCTTTGGTTTTTGTAGATGCAGTATATTTACGTTTATTTTTTAAATAGCATAAATAAACACGATGAATTAAACCAACAGCATTTTTATTTTCGACAAATTTTTCTACATTTTCAAAAAATAATTTCTTTTCCATACTGCTTTAATCTTATTCAATTTTTTTGTGTTATTGTTACCAAATTTCCAGATTTTCCCGGAATGCAACCTTTTATAACAATTAAATTTTCTGTTGTATCAATATCTATAATTTCTAATCCTCTTATTGTACGTTTATCTACACCTAATCTTCCAGGCATTCTTTTTCCAGGAAAAACGCGACCTGGAGTTGTTCCAGAACCTATAGATCCTTGTAAACGATGATGTTTAGAACCATGACCCATTCCTCCACGTGAAAAGTTATGTTTTTTAATATTTCCTGCATTTCCTTTTCCTATTGTAAATCCTGTAATATTAATTTTTTCACCTATTTTAAAAATTTCAACAGTAAATTTTTGTCCTATTGTATATAATTTTGATTCTAAAACAGAAAATTCTTTTAGATATTTAAAAGGAGTTAAATTTACTTTATTAAAATGTCCTAATAAAGGTTTGCTTAATGAACTTGAATGTGGTGAAATTTCTAAATATCCTAACTGAATAGCATTATAACCACAATTTTCAATAGATTTAATTTGAGTTATATAACAAGGGCCACCTTTAATAATAGTAACTGGAATTACATTTCCTTTTTTATCAAAAATTTGAGTCATTCCAATTTTATTTCCTAAAATACCAAGAGACACAATTTACCTTCCTTTATAAAATTTTTATTAACTAAAAATTTATAATAAGCTATTTTACAAAATTTGTCTATATCAGTAATATATTCTAGATAACATATTTATATTCTTTTAGACGTTTAAAAAACTTGATTCTCTCGTTTAAATAAAATATAATAGTAATATTATTTATTAATTTTATAAAATTATAATAAAAAATTACTATGGTTAATAAAGCTAGTAGCAAAAAAATAGTTGGAATTGATCTAGGAACTACAAATTCAGTTATTTCTGTTCTTGAAGGAGCTAATCCAAATGTTATTCCAAATGCTGAAGGTGGAAGAACAACCCCTTCTGTGGTTGCTTATACGCTAAATGGAGAAATAATTGTTGGTCAATTAGCCAAACGTCAATGTGTAGTTAATCCAGATAATACTTTTTATTCTGTAAAACGATTTATGGGATGTAAATATGATGAAATTTCTGGTGAAATTAATCGTATTTCTTATAAAGTTAAAAAAGATGAAAATGGTAAAATCAAAATTTATTCTCCCATTTTACAAAAAGAATTTAGTCCTGAAGAAATATCAGCAGCTATTTTAAAAAAATTAATTGCGGATGCTGGTAGATTTTTAAAGGAAACTGTTACTCAAGCAATTATTACTGTACCTGCATATTTTAATGATTCCCAACGTTTAGCAACAAAAGATGCAGGAACTATTGCCGGTTTAGATGTTTTACGTATTTTAAATGAACCTACAGCAGCTGCTTTAGCATATGGATTAGAAAATAAAAAAAATGAAATTGTTTTAATTTTTGATTTAGGTGGAGGAACATTTGATGTTTCAGTTTTAGAAGTTGGAGACGAAGTCTTTGAAGTTTTATCTACTTCAGGAGATACTCATTTAGGTGGTGATGATTTTGATCAAGTTATTGTTAAATATATTATTGATAATTTTCAAAAAACAGAAGGAATTGATTTATATAAGGAAAAACAAGCATTACAAAGAATTATTGAGGCATCAGAAAAAGCAAAAATTGAATTATCTACTTTACAATCAACTCGTATAAATTTACCTTTTATTTACATTGATGGTCAAACACCAAAGCATATTGATTTAGAATTTGATCGTTCAAAATTTGAACAATTAAGTAGAGAACTTTTAGAAAAGTGTAAATTACCTGTTTTAAAAGCATTAGAAGATGCTAAATTAACAAAATCTAAAATTGATCAAGTTATTTTAGTTGGAGGATCTACAAGAATTCCTGCTGTTCGTAATTTATTAATTGATTTATTAGGTAAACCATTAAATGAAACAGTGAATCCAGATGAAGTTGTTGCAATGGGTGCTGCTATTCAAGCTGGAATTATAGCTGGTGAAATTACTGATTTAATTCTTTTAGATGTTACTCCACTTTCTTTAGGAGTTGAAACAATGGGAGGCTTAATGACTACTATTATTACAAGAAATTCTTCAATTCCAGTAAAACAATCAGAAGTTTTTTCAACTGGAGCTGACTTTCAAGATGCTGTTGAAATTCATGTTTTACAAGGAGAGCGACCTTTTGCTAAAGATAATAAAAGCTTAGGTATTTTTAAATTAAAAGGTATTCCATCTGCTCCTCGTGGTATTCCAAGAATTAATGTAACTTTTCAATTAGATGTAAATGGTTTATTAGCTGTTTCTGCAAGAGAAGAACAAACGGGACAAGAGCAATCAATTAAGATTGAAGGTGCTTCAACATTATCAAGAGATGATGTTTCAAAAATGATTAAAGAAGCAGAAGAAAATGCAGCTTTAGATAAAGGAAAAAAAGTTCTTACAAATATTATTTATGAATTTGATAATTTATTTTTAAAAACAGAACGTTTAAGCACTAATTTTACAAATTTAAATAATGATGCAGAATTTTATTTAGAACAAATTTTATCTGAAATACAAGAAAGTTATATTTCCTCAGACTATCTTTCTATTAATATTTCTTCTTTAGATAATTTAAAGTATATATGTACTCTTTTAGTTGTTCAATATTTAGTAAAAGAATTACCTAACAACCTTTATAAAAATAGTTCGGATAAAAAAGGTGTTGTAATTGATGTGACAGACGAGAATTAAAATAAGGAGAGAGTGAGATTTGAACTCACGGAACCGTTTGGGTTCGTCTGATTTCAAGTCAGATG
>Ga0114972_10000040_pt1 | contig 80592 bp, 68 predicted proteins | sample M_140807_EF_Meta_FD_87354 | JGI IMG/M metagenome (GOLD analysis project Ga0114972, IMG submission 87354) | Freshwater microbial communities from Lake Montjoie, Canada to study carbon cycling - M_140807_EF_MetaG | ecosystem: Environmental > Aquatic > Freshwater > Lake | place: Lake Montjoie... | reverse complement strand
CCGCAGGTCAGAGGAATTCGTGCCAACCCCGTTTCTCCAGTTCGGCCACCACCCCGCGGACGGCCTCCTCGTGGGCCCGATCGGCCACCAGCGTGGCGTCGGGCGTGTGCACCACAAGCATATCCTCGAGGCCCATCGTGACGACCAGATGGTCCTCGCTGCCGTGGACGATCGTGCGGACGGAGTCGATGCCGAGGTGGCGGCCCAGGATCGTGTTTCCCTCGGCGTCGCCACCCCGCTGGCGGGCCACGGCGGACCAGCCGCCGAGATCGTCCCAGGAAAATGGCGCCTCGACGACGACGACGTCGGCGGCATGCTCGAGCACCGCGTAGTCGATCGAGATCCCCTTGATTGCGGCGAATTCCCGGGCGAAGACCGCCTTTCGATCGGGATCGTTCCAGGCCGCGGTGATCGTCCGCAGTCGGGCCAGACACTCGGGCTGGTGGGTTGCCAAGGCCTCGATGATGGTGGCTGCCTTCCAGACGAAGATCCCGGCGTTCCAGAGATAGTTGCCGGCCGCCAGATATTCCTTCGCCACGCTGGCCGGCGGCTTTTCCCGGAACTGGGCGACCCGAGTGACCGTGGCGGTGCCATGCGGCCGCGGCAGCGTTTCAGCCTGCTGGATGTAGCCGAAGCCCTCGGCCGGATAGCTGGGACGGATGCCGAAGGTCACGAGCCGGCCGGGAGATTCCTCGACAAGCGCCGCCGCCTGAAGAATCGCCTCCCGAAACCGCTCCGCCGGATGGATCACGTGATCTGAGGGCATGACGGCCATGATGGCCTCGGGATCCTGCTGCGAGACGAGCAGGGCCGCGAGGCCGACGCAGGGGGCCGTATCCCGCTTGCAGGGCTCGCCGACGAGTCCCGCCTCGGGCAGGTCCGGCAGCTGGGCCCGCACCGCGGGCAGCAGTCGCTCGGAGGTCACGACCATGATCCGTTCGGATGGCACGAGTCCGCCCAGGCGACCGACCGTGTCCTCGAGCAGCGTTTTTTCTCCGGCCAGCGGCAGGAGCTGCTTCGGGAGTCCGGCCCGGCTGGCGGGCCAGAAGCGGGTACCGGATCCTCCGGCCATCACGATCGCGTGGAGCATCAGAGTGGGTTCTCCTCGAGGGGTTTCGAAACGGGGGCCGAGATCAGCTGCGGCCGATCGATCCGCGTGCCGGGAGGGATCGCGACGGCGATGTCGGTCTCGTCGAGGATCGTGCCGCTCTCGAGTTCCACGTCGATGCCGTCAGCCACGCTGACCCCCGCCTTCGCCAGGAGTGAGCGGGCGTGGCCGACGAGCGCCGCATGCACATGCTCGGGAGCATCGGCCGCCGCACCGGCGGGATTCTTCAGCGGTGCGAATCCCTCGGCCGGGTCGATCTCGACGACCCGAACCCGTTCGGCGAGCGGCATCAGATCGAAGATGAAACGCTCGAACTTGATCGCGTTGGGGGATCGGGGTGAGACTCGCCTGCCCTCCTCGTCCACGAACGGCACCGCCTTGAACGCCAGATGCAGCGGCAGGGAATCGCTGCGTGCGGCCACCCGTTCGAGAAAGTGGAATGAAAATGCATGCACCGCGATCGATCCGGCGTCGAATCGCAGCCGTCCATCGGGCAGCCTTTCGGCCGCCAGCGGCCCGGGCAGATCGCTGTATTCGACGACCCTGTGCCGGCCATCGTCGGCCACGACGACGCCCACCCGTTCAGCGGGCTCCCGCTTGCGGACGACCTGTGTCGAAAAGTCGGCCTCCGCGAGCAGGTGATAGCCGAGGAACTCCCGGTCGAGGGGCATGGCCAGCGGATTGTCGACCTGGAAGCTGACGATCTGCTCGACGCCGTGCCGGGCAAACCAGCCGAGCCCGCCCGATTGGGCGAGGCCGACGAGCATGCCGCCGTGGCCGTCCGGCGCCAGGGCGAGCCGACCGGGCGAGTCGAGCAGCAGGGCACCGGTCGAGGCATCGATCGCCGGCAGGTCCTGCTGACGAAACACATGCACGCAGTCGGGCAGGAGGCCGCAGTATCCCTGGTCGTGGAGAAACTGCCGCGTCTCAGCGTCGGTCGCGGAACTGGTCATGATCGCCAGCGGCACCTCGCGGCCGAACCGCCTGCGGACCGCCCGCAGCCTGCCGAAAAGGTATTGAAACAGGTTGGCCTTCGACACGGGGCCGACCGGGTAGAGTCCCTTCGGACCGGTGCAGCCGAGCCGCGTTCCCTGGCCTCCGGCGACGAGGATCGCCCCGATCCGGCCCGCCCTCAGGGCCTGCTCGCCGGCAGCCACCGCCGCCGCTGGAGAAACCGCATTGGCGGAGTCTCGAAGCCTCATCATCGGTGGTGTGGAGGCATGGGCGAGGTCGTTGGCGGATGTGGCGGCATGATCGGCACCCGCCGCGGCGAGCCGCTGCAGTTCGGCGAACTGACGCCAGTCGATGACCGCAAGTTGGCCCAGCAGCTGGCCGCGGTCCGCAGCGTCGAGGCTGTCCCAGAACCTCAGCAGGTGCGTCTGCCCCGCCTCACGCAGGGTCTCGGCAAGCTGGCCGGGAATGCGATCGATGCCGTTGGTCATCGTCATCCTCGCACCCATGCCCAGAGCAGGAAGCAGAGCAGGGGGAAGCCGACGAAGATCACGCCGTAGGTGAAAAGAGTCGTCCAGAGGTGTTCGGGCCAGCGGGCCATGCGATCTGTTCCGGGGATGCGTGTTTGTCTGAGAGGGGCAGTCAGGCAGGCGCCCGGGCGAGCAGATCGACCGGAATCTCGAACGGTTCCTCGGCCGGGTCGTCGAGCCGGCATTCGACGCGGACGCCCCAGGGAACGATTTCCGCGGCCGTCACCACCGCCTCGACGCCGTCGTAGTCGGTGTTCACGTCGACCGTCGGCATCCGGCCGAAGGGAGGGCAAAACGCCACATGCCCATGTCCGCTGCGGGCCCCCTGCGGCACCAGGATCGAGATCCTGCCCCGCAGGCAGTCTTCGCCTTCGAGCAGGAACCGCTCGAATCGCTGCAGGATCTGGCCAGGCGAGGCGGTCGCGACCTGTTCGATCGCGGGCTTTTCAATCGGGCCCTGCCCGACTACCGAGAACGGCCGGGCCGTCAGTTCGGCGACCGGACCGGCAGGCATGGCGGTCTCACGGGGAGGAGGTCTGCGGCTTGCGGATGGTCGCGATCGCGGTTCGAGCCGCGACAGCAGGGCCGCAGCCAGGGCGATCGCCGCGCTGAGGAGGCAGGCGGCGACGTCGGCGAGCGTGGTCAGCGGCGGCGGAATCAGAAGTGCAGCCAGACCGATCGCCAGCCCCGCTCGGGCGGCCAGTCGCCAGCCTCGGAGACCGCCAACAGCCGACCCGCAGGCCCGCGCTGCCAGGTCGCAGAGCAGAACCAGCCCCGCTCCGGCCATCGCCACGCCGAGCAGAGCCAGCGGCCCGGGGGGCGGATCGAAGCCGACGGAAACCCTCCGGGCGGCGAGCACGATGCCTGCCGTGAGGACCGTCGTTCCCGCCATGGCGGCCGCCAACAGCATGGCCAGCCGCTCCGGCGGAAACGACGTTTTCGTGGGGAACGCCCCGTAAGGCATGAGCACGGGCGATCAGCCGACAGCCACGCCGGCACCCGCGGCTTCCGCCAGTGCCTTCGCCCGGTCGGTCTTCTCCCAGGTGAAACCATCGCGGCCGAAGTGCCCGCCGGCGGCCGTCCGACGGTAGATCGGCCGACGCAGGTCGAGGTGATCGATGATGCCGCGGGGCGTCAGCGGAAAGAACTCCCGCACCAGTTCGCAGAGCCGCTGGTCATCGACTTTGCCTGTGCCTTCCGTGTCGACGTGAACGCTGACCGGCTCGCTGACACCGATCGCGTAGGCGAGTTGAACCTCGCAGCGATCGGCGAGTTTGGCGGCGACGATGTTCTTGGCGACGTGGCGGGCCATGTAGGCGGCGCTGCGGTCGACCTTGGTCGGGTCCTTGCCAGAGAAGGCGCCGCCACCGTGGCGGCCCCAGCCCCCGTAGGTGTCGACGATGATCTTCCTGCCCGTGAGGCCGCAGTCGCCATGCGGGCCGCCGACGACGAACCGGCCGGTCGGGTTGATGTGGTAGGTGATGCTGCTGGTGTCGAGGTCCTTCGGCAGCAGCGGCTTGATCACCTTGTTGACGACGAATTCGTGGATCTTCTCGTTGGAAACGTGGGGGGCGTGCTGCGTGGAAACGACGATCGTGTCGACGCGAACCGGGGTGTTGCCGTCGTATTCGATCGTGACCTGGCTCTTGGAGTCGGGCCGCAGCCAGTCGACCTCCCCCTTCTGCCGGGCCTCGGTGAGCCGATTGAGGATCCGATGCGACAGGGCGATCGGCAGCGGCATCATCTCCGGCGTTTCGTTGCAGGCGTAGCCGAACATCAGCCCCTGGTCGCCGGCACCGATGTCCTTCCCCGACTTCTCGTCCTCGTTGACGCCCATCGCGATGTCGCCGCTCTGCTTGCCGACGGCCACGAGCACCGAGCAGGTGTCGGCGGCGATCCCCATCTCGTCGTCGGTGTAGCCCACCTCGCGGATCACGTCGCGAACAACCTGCTGGTAGTCGATCGTGCCGCGGGAGGTGATCTCGCCGGCGATCACGGCAAGGCCGGTGGTCACCATCGTCTCGCAGGCCACGCGGCTGCGCGGGTCCTGGGCGAGATATGCGTCGAGCACCCCGTCCGAAATCTGGTCCGCCAACTTGTCCGGATGGCCCATGCTGACCGACTCACTGGTGAACAGATACTTGCCTTGTGCCACGGTTGACGTTTCCTGCGACGGGGGTGAAGGCCGGCGGCTGTCGTCTGCGACGACCGGCCGCACAAGCCCGAATGAGTCCGGGATTATCGTTTGGACCGCGATGCTTGGCAACCGGAGCCAGCTTCGGGCGGAAGCGATTCGAGAACGAGCCGGGCCGTCTCGGCGGTGGCACCCCGGCGTGAGGCGACGGTTGTTGCGGCCCGGATTCCAAGCGCCGCCGCCTCGTCCGGCGACTCGAGGCACCAGCGGACGAAGGCCTCCAGTTCCGCCCCGTCACCCACGACCCTGGCGGCGTCGGCCCCGAGCAGCGTGCGGACCTCGTCGGCGAAGTTGCGGGTCTGTGGGCCGAAGCAGACGGCGGCGGCATACGCGGCCGGCTCGAGCATGTTTTGACCGCCGCGTCTGCCGTCGAGGCTGCCGCCGACGAATGCGACCCTGGCGGTGCCCCACCACCATCCGAGTTCGCCGCTGACGTCGACCAGCAGCACGCGGGCGGAGGGATCGGCCCCGTCCTGATCGAGATCGCTGCGCCGCTGCCAGCGGCAGCCGGAGGCGTCGAGGATCGCGGCGATCTCGGCTGACCGCTCGACGTGCCTGGGAACGATGACCAGTCGCAGGGCGGGGTGGCCGCCCGCGAGCGAGCGGAAGGTTTCGAGTGCCAGGAGTTCCTCGGGGGCCTGGGTGCTGCCTGCCAGAAACACGATGTCACCGTCGGCCATTCCCGCCAGCATTCGCAGCCTGACAACGTCGGCGGCGGTGCGGTCGCCCCGGACGCCGTCGAACTTCATCGAGCCGGTGATGGCGACCCGCGGCGCGCCGAGCGCTTTGAAGCGACCGGCATCGACGACGGATCGGGCCGCCACCAGCGAAACCATGCCGAGCATCCGCCTCGCGAGCGGACGAATCCGGCCGTAGCCCCGGCTGCTCCGCTCGCTCATCCGGCCGTTGGCGACGATCACCGGAATCCGGCGGGCTTTTGCAGAGGCCAGGAGGTTGGGCCAGAGTTCCAGTTCGCCGAGCACGATCAGGCTTGGCCGCACCCGGTCGAGCACCCGGTTCACGGCCCAGGAAAAGTCGAACGGGCAGGGAAACGAACGCTCCGCACCGAACCGTCGGGCGGCCAGCTCGAGGCCGGTGGTCGTGCTGCTCGAGACGACGCAGTCCACGGAGCGACCGGACGCGTCGGCCTGACGACGGATCTCGGCGGCGAGCGAGGCCAGCAGCCCGACCTCCCCCAGGCTCACTCCGTGCAGCCAGATGCGAGGGGCGTCTGGGACGGGCAACGGCCCGATCGCTCCGGTCGACCGCATCCACGGCGCCGCCACCGGTCGGCCGCCGGAGAACCTCCGCCAGGCGACCCACGGAAGGGCCAGGGTCGCAATCGAGAGATAGAGAATGTTCAGCAGAAGGGGCATCGGCTCGTCCCGGACCAACCCGCCGCCGCTACCCGGTCTGGATGCCGCTCGAGCGGGCGCAGCAGTTCTTGAACTTCTTGCCGCTGCCGCACGGGCATGGGTCGTTGCGGCCGACCTTCGCCCCGAGGTTTCGGATCGGCTCGATGGTCACCGCCTCGGCGCGGGATTCGGTCGCGGCGGCCGCCTGCTGCGGCTCCGCCGCCAGGGAGGCGGCCGACGGGGCGGCCTCGTGGATCGCCGCAGTCTCCTTCCATGGACTCGCCTGGGCCTCGGCCTCGTCCTCGACCTGTTCGATCCGGTAGACGATGTCGACGACCCGCTCGTCGATCCCCTTCCACATCAGGTCGAAGGTTCGCATTCCCTCCCGCTTGTATTCCACCTTCGGATCGACCTGGGCGTAGCCCCGCAGGCCGACGCTCGACCGCAGGTGATCCATCGCGAGGAGGTGATCCTTCCAGGCGTTGTCGAGGATCTGGAGCACGACGGCCCGCTCCATCCGCCGCATCTCGTCGCCGTAGCGGAGTTCGCGGCTGGCGTAGACGTCGCGGGCCTTTCGGCGGACGAGCCGCTTGAAGGCCTCGGGGTCGTGGGACTCCTTCTCGGCTTCGGCGCGTTCGGCCGGATCGAGCGGCAGTCCGAACCTCCATTCAGTCCAGCCGCAGGCGGTCCGCAGGCCGAAGTCCGCCGCCAGCAGCTGGGCCCCCTCGGAGAGATCGACCCGGCGGATCGCCTCCCGGGCCTTGTCCTGGAGGAACTCCGCCACGTCGCCCCGGCCGACCCGCTTCAGATCGCGATCGTTCACCGAGAGCCGCCAGCGGGAGTTGGCGAACGCCGCCAACGCCGACCAGTTCCACTCGCTCTCATCCTCGTCGGGTGGGAGGTTCTCCTCGACCGCCTCGAAGATCTGCGCCTCCGACTGCCGCACGGCCTCGTCGAGGGCGATCCGCTCGGCCTCTTCGACCGAGAGGCCGCGATAGTCGTTGCCGTCGAGTTCGCAGGACAGCTGGCCGGAGGCCCAGCTGGCGAACGACTGCGGGCCGTAGTCCTTGTCGAGGAACGTGCCGATGTTCTGGTCGATCTGTCGGTCGACCATCTCGAGCACGATCTCCCGGCAGTCGGCACCTTCGAGAATCTTCTGGCGGAAGCCGTAGACCCGCTTCCGCTGCTCGTCCATCACCTCGTCGTATTCGAGCAGGTTCTTGCGGACCTCGAAGTTCCGCTCTTCGACCTTCTTCTGGGCCGCCTCGACCCGCCGGGTCACCATCCGGCTCTCGATCGCCTCGCCATCCTGCATTCCCAGCCGGGTGAGCACGTTCTTCACCCATTCGCCGGCGAAGATCCGCATCAGGTCGTCTTCGAGGGAGAGGAAAAACCGGCTCGAACCGGGATCCCCCTGGCGGCCGCAGCGGCCCCGGAGCTGGAGGTCGATGCGGCGGGCCTCGTGCCGCTCTGTGCCGATGATGTGCAGGCCGCCCATCGAGCGGACCTGCTCGCCATCCGCCTTCATGTTCTCCTGCTCGGAGATCTGGCGGACGAGCGATTCCCATTCCGCATGGGGCACGTCGAGCCGGGTCGGGTAGGTGTCCTGGAGCTTGGCCCAGGCGAGCGTGTCGGGATTGCCGCCGAGGATGATGTCGGTGCCGCGGCCGGCCATGTTGGTGGCGATCGTGACGGCCTCGAGCCGGCCGGCCTGGGCGATGATCTCGGCCTCGCGCTTGTGGTGCTTGGCATTGAGAACCTGATGGTCGACTCCGCGCTTCTCGAGCAGGCTCGAAAGCCGCTCGCTCTTCTCGATCGAGACGGTGCCGACGAGCACCGGGCAGCCGCGGCGCTCGATCTGCTTCACCTTGTCGCGGGCGATCGTCTCGACGTCCCGCGAGCCCTTCGGCTCGAACTCGACGCTGCGATCGTCCTCCCTCAGGATTCTTCCCAGCCGCCAGCTACCGTCGCTCATCGCCAGCGAGTCGAAGCGGTGCAGCCGCTCCACCTCGTCGGCGACGGCGATCCACTTCTCCCGCTCCGTGCGGTAGATCACGTCGGGATGGTTGATCCGCTTCATGCCTCGATTGGGCGGGATCGCGATGACATCGAGCTTGTAGATCTTCCAGAACTCGCTCGCCTCGGTCATGGCGGTGCCGGTCATGCCGCCGAGCTTCTTGTAGAGCTTGAAGAAGTTCTGCAGGGTGACGGTGGCGAGCGTCTGCGACTCCTCCTTGACCCGGACACCCTCCTTGGCCTCGACCGCCTGATGCAGGCCGTCGGACCACTGCCGGCCGGGCATCAGACGGCCGGTGAACTCGTCGACGATCACCACCTCGCCGTTCTGGACGACGTAATTCACGTCCCGCTTGTAGAGGTGATGGGCCTTGAGGGAGTTGTCGATCAGGTGCGGCCACTCCATGTTGCCGGCCGTGTAGAAGCTCTCCACGTCGGCCAGCCTTTCGGCCGCCCGCACACCCTCCTCGGTGAGGGCCACGGCGTGTTCCTTCTCCTTGACCTCGAAGTGGACGTCGGCCTTGAGCTGCCGGGCGATCTGGTCCGCCTTGGAATACTTGGTGACGTCATCGTGGGCCGGTCCCGAGATGATCAGCGGGGTGCGGGCCTCGTCGATCAGGATGTTGTCGACCTCGTCGACGATCGCGAAGTTGAGGAAGCCCTGGCTCTGCTGCATGTGCTTGGGAAAGCGGTCGTCGCCGCGGGCCGCCATCCGCATGTTGTCGCGGAGGTAGTCGAAGCCGAACTCGTTGTTGGTGCCGTAGGTGATGTCGCAGGCATAGGCCTTCTGACGCTCGCCCGAGTCCATTCCGGACTGGATGGCCCCCACGGTCAGGCCGAGGCCCATGTAGAGCGGCCCCATCCATTCCATGTCGCGGCGGGCGAGGTAGTCGTTGACCGTGACCACGTGGACGCCCTTGCCCTCGAGGGCGTTCAGGTAGGCGGGGAGCGTGGCGACGAGGGTTTTCCCCTCTCCCGTGATCATTTCGGCGATCGCCCCCGAGTGGAGCACCATGCCTCCGATCAGCTGCACGTCGTAGTGCCGCATGCCGAGGAACCGCTTGCCCCCCTCACGGCAGACGGCGAAGGCCTCCACCAGCAGGTCGTCGAGCGTTTCACCGGCCGAGAGCCGGCGGCGGAATTCGGCCGTTTGGCCCCGCAGTTCGGCGTCGGTCATCGCCTCGTAGCGGGTTTCGAGCGAGCCGATCGCCTCGATCTTCGGCTCCAGCCGGCGGATGTAACGGGCATTCGACGACCCAAACAGTCCGGTCAGGAATCGCTCGACGCGGGAGCCCGCCCCGGCGGTGGCGTTGGAGAGACCTTCCCAGAGTCGTTCGAGGGTTTCCATGGAGAGTGGAGCGATGTGGCTGGCGGCCGGGACTGGCCGCAGGGCGGGGGCTGGCGGCGGAGAGCCGACCGGCCAGCGGAAAAACCTGATCAACCATCGATTCTCGTGCGAAAGCCGTGCAGGGGTCAAGGCGAACGGCCGCGGCCCCCGGGCCGCCAACCGCCCGGAGTGAACCCGTGCAGACGCAAGACGACCGGGACCTGACCCGGGCGGCACCTGACGAATCGCCGGCGATCGATACCAACAGCCTGCTAGGAGCCCATCTTCATCGACCGCAGCCGCAGCGAGTTGGCCACGACCGAGACCGAACTCAGGCTCATGGCGGCGGCGGCGATCATCGGGTTGAGCAGCAGGTGGCTCGAGAGCGGATAGAGCACACCCGCCGCGATCGGCACGCCCAGCGCGTTGTAGATCAGGGCGAAGAACAGGTTCTGGCGGATGTTCCGCATCGTGTGGCGGCTGAGGTCGATCGCCTTCACGATCCCGCGGAGGTCCCCCTTCACGAGCGTGACTCCGGCCGACTCGATGGCGGCATCGGAGCCGGTGCCCATGGCGATGCCGACGTCGGCCGCGGCCAGGGCCGGCGCGTCGTTGATGCCGTCGCCGGCCATCGCCACCGTCCGACCCTCGGCCTGCAGTGCCCGGACCAGGTCATGCTTCCCCTCGGGCTTCACCCCGGCGCGGAACTCGTCGATCCCGAGCCCGGCGGCGACGGTGCGGGCCGTCTCCTCGCTGTCGCCGGTGAGCATGATGAGCCGCAGCCCGAGGTCGTGGAGGCTGCGGACCGCGTCGGGCGTCGAAGCCTTGATCGGATCCGAGACCGCGATCAGCCCGGCGAGTCGCCTGTCGATGGCGACGCGGATCACCGTGCGGCCCTGCCCCTGGAGCGTCGCAGCCCGGTCGTCGAGGGCCGCCAGATCCGCCACCTGCTCCTCGGCGAGCCATTCCCGCTTGCCGACGAGCACCTCACGGCCCTCGACGCTTCCCCGGGCGCCGCCGCCCGTCACGGAATCGAAGTTGGCCACTGTCGGCAGCGGGATGTTCTGGGCCGTGGCGGCCGCCAGGATCGCCCGGGCCAGCGGGTGCTCGCTCTGCTGCTCGACGCTCGCGGCGTAGCGCAGCAGGTCCTGCTCGCCGATCGACCCGACCGGAATGCACTCGGTCAGCGACGGGCGGCCGGCCGTCAGCGTACCCGTCTTGTCGACGACCAGGGTGTCGACCTTCTCGAGCCGTTCGAGCACCTCCGCGTTTTTGACCAGCACGCCCTCCCTCGCCCCGCGGCCGATGCCGACCATGATCGACATCGGCGTCGCCAGCCCGAGCGCGCAGGGGCAGGCGATGATCAGCACGGCGATGGCGTTGACCAAGGCCCAGGCCAGCGGCGGCTGCTCCGGCGCCGCGATCGCCCAGACCAGAAACGTGATCACCGCGATCGCCATGACGGCGGGCACGAAATAGCCCGCCACGGCGTCGGCGACCTTTTGGATCGGTGCCCGGCTGCGCTGCGCATCGGCCACCATGCCGATGATCCGCGAGAGTACGGTGTCCTTGCCGACCTTGTCGGCGACCATCAGGAACGATCCCGTCTGGTTGAGGGTGCCGCCGATGACCGTATCGCCGGCCCGCTTTTCCACCGGCATCGGCTCGCCGGTGATCATCGACTCATCCACCGAGCTGCCACCTTCCGTCAGCCGGCCGTCGACCGGGATCTTTTCACCCGGACGCACCCGCAGGACGTCCCCCTCACGCACCTCTTCGAGCGGCACCTCGCGTTCCTCACCCTGCCGCACCACCCGGGCCACGGGCGGGGCGAGCGAAAGGAGTTCGCGGATGGCGGCCCCGGTGCGGTGCCTGGCCCGCAGCTCGAGAAGCTGCCCGAGCAGGACCAGTGTGATGATCACCGCCGCCGCCTCGAAGTACAAAGGCGCGGCGTCGTCGTGACGGAACTGGTGCGGGATGAACGATGGAAAAAGGACGGCCACGACGCTGGAGAGGTAGGCGGCTCCGGTGCCGATGGCGATCAGCGTGAACATGTTGAGGTGGCCCGTCACGAGCGAGCGGAACCCCCGCTCGAAGAACGGCCAGCCAGCCCAGAGCACGACCGGAGTTGTGAGAACCAGCTGCAGCCAGGGGTGGGCCGTCGACCCCAGCCAGCGATCGACCGGCAGGCCCAGCATCGGCAGCATCGAGACCAGGAACACGGGCAGCGTCAGCCCGGCTGCGATCCAGAACCTCCGGGTCATGCCGCGGAACTCGGGGTCGTCATCGCCCGAATCGGGCTGCAGGGTCTTGGGCTCCAGATCCATGCCGCACTTCGGGCAGGATCCGGGGCCGACCTGCTCGATCTCGGGATGCATCGGGCAGGTGTAGATGGCATCGGCGCGGCCGGTGGCCGGAGCGGCGGTCGGGCGGTGCGACCCGCAGCAGGGCGCGGACGACGATGACGACGACATGGGCAGCAACGCGTCGCCCATGAATTTTTGGCGGCAACCCTCGGAGCAGAAATAGGCGGTGACGCCGTCGCGGACCGCGGTCCTGGCGGTCTTTTCGTCGACGGTCATGCCGCAGATGGGATCGGTAGCCATGGGCGTGGAGGCCTTCTGGAGGGAACGCCAGTCTACATGGCAAAAAAAGGGCGGCGGGAGACGTTTGTCCCCCGCCGCCACACAACCACACGGATCGCTGGTCAGCTGCTACTTGCTGCAGCATCCCGAGCCGCAGCATCCCTCCCGCTCGGCCTTCAGGCCGGCGGTCGGGCACTCGTCGACGCAGCAGACGCAGGTGCAGTTCCTGCACTCGCAACTGCCCGTCTCACAGCAACCGCAGCAATCACACTTGTCGCAGCCAGCGTTCTGGCCGCTGATGGTGGCGGGCACGAAGGCCAGTGCCGCCATGAGAATCAGACTGTTCATGGGAAAAATCCTTTGCATCGGAACACTGAATCGATCACTCCACGTCACGACGTGTGAACATGGGAAAGCCATCGCAGATGTTCACCCCTACCGCGGGACTTACGCCCATGGTCGGGAGAGCACGAAGCGGTGGCCGATTCAGTTCCGCCAGACGCCACAGAGGATCCGCATGGGCCGGATCGGCACGGCCAGTGAGGCCGCGACATACTCCCGGCTGACGCCGAGGGTATGCGGGGCTTCCAAGGATGTCGCATCCGCAATCACGCCCCGCCCGAGCAGATCATGCCCCGGCGACGTGCCCGAATTCACCGACAGCGGCTGGTCCTGTCTGGCATCCAGCCGGCAGCGGCAGGGTGGTTCAGTGGTTTCGGCCGGGCAGGCGGTGCAGCATTCATGAACCTCCGTGGCGCAGCAGTTGCGATCGCAGTCGCCGCTCCAGGCCTGCGGAATCACCTGTGCGGTCAGCGCTGCGGACGCCACCACGATCCAGATGGATTTTTGAAGGGTTCCAGCCACCGGAAGGTCTCCTCGATTCCATCTCTACGGATGCCGGCAGGCGATGGTTCGCCCATTTTCCCCACAGGTCAAAAGGACGCTCCCCCGCCGTATCCCGCTGGAAGCGGGTCGGACTCATGCCGAACACCCGTTTGAAGGCCCGGGAAAACTGGTACTGATCGGCGAAGACCAGGTGCAGAGCTACCTGCTTCACGAGCAGCCGCAGGGGTGGAGGTTTGCTCCGCCTTGCGGCGTGTTGCGAACGGCCGCTCTTGAAGTCAAGAATAGCCATCCTTTGGTCAAGAATCATCATTGTCCTTCCGGGCTGCAGAGGAGAGAGTGTGCCGAGGTCCTGGTCCGATCAGTTCCGCAGGAGCTTTCATGTCCCTACCGCGTTTTTCCTTCGGTGTCGGAGATCGTTTCGCCCACCAGGCCGAGGCCCAACTGGCCGCGTTCGAGCGGCTCGCCGCGGCGGGGGTGATCGTCGCTCCCGTCTGGAACAAGTCGAACCGTGAGCACAGTTTCATCGGCAGCGAGCCTGACAGTGTGCGGGCGGCGGCCGCGGCCGCGGTAGCGGCCCGACGGTGGTCCCATCCCTGGTTCGTCGACGCCGACCACATCAGGCTGGAGACGGTCGACCGCTTCCTCGACTCGAGTGACTTCTTCACGATCGACGTGGCCGACAGCATCGGCAGGCCGGCCAGCGACGCCGACGTGGCGGCCTTCGTGGCGCGGCACGGAGAACTGGTCGGGGCCCTGAGGATTCCCGGCTGCCAGGAGCCGATCCAGCTCGATGCCACGAGCCTCGGGGCGATCGTCCGGCAGTATCTGCTCGCCTGCCGAGAGGCGGGTGAGATCTACAGGCACATCGAGGCGCGGCGGGCGGGCCGGCCGTTCATCACCGAAGTGAGCATGGACGAGACCGATCTCCCGCAGACGCCGCCGCAGCTGCTCGTCATCCTCGCCCTGCTGGCCGACGAGCGGATACCCCTCGAGACGATCGCGCCGAAATTCAGCGGCCGGTTCAACAAGGGGGTCGACTACGTCGGCGACCTTGCCCAGTTCGAGCGGGAGTTTGCCGACGACATCGCGGTCTTGGCGTTCGCGGCGGACCGCTACGGACTGCCCCCGACCGTCAAGCTCTCCGTCCACTCGGGCAGCGACAAGTTCTCGCTCTATCCGGTGATCCGGCGGGTTCTCGCGGCCACCGGCGCCGGCCTGCACCTGAAGACGGCCGGGACGACCTGGCTCGAGGAACTGATCGGCCTGGCGGAGGCCGGCGGCGACGGACTGGCACTCGCCAAGGAGATCTATGCCTACGCGCTCGATCATGTCGATGAACTCTGCGGCCCGTACGCGACCGTCATAGACATCGACCGCTCGCGGCTGCCATCGGCCGCCGAGGTCAACGGCTGGAGCGGCCCCAGACTCGCCGCCGCCATCCGGCATCTGCCGACGAACCCCGAATTCAACGCCAACGTCCGCCAGTTGTTGCACGTCTCTTTCAAGGTGGCCGCGAAGCAGGGGCGGCGATACACCGACCTGCTCGAAGCCAATCGGGAGATCGTCGCCCGGCAGGTGACCGAGAACATGTTCGATCGGCACCTCCGACCCCTGTTTCTGGGTTCCTAGGGCATCTGCAGGAAGCGGGGCGAGCAGCGATGAAATCAGCGATCACGATCTGCCTCGTGCCCGAGGCAGGACAGGGGCCATTCGTGTTGCACACCACCGCGACCGCGGAGGGCCTCGATGCCGCCTGCCGCACCGCGGCCGAACTCGGCTTCGACGCCGTGGAGATCTTTCCCGAGTCGGCCGAGGCCTTTCCCGCGGCCAGGCTGATACCGCTGCTGGCGGAGCACGGCCTCGGTCTGGCGGCGGTTGGCACCGGTGCCGGTTGGGTGAAACACAAACTCCACCTCTGCCATGCCGATGCGGGCGTGCGGGCTCGGGCCCGGGGGTTCATCGGAGAAATCGTCGATCTGGCCGGTCGATTCGGTGCCCCGGCGATCATCGGCTCGATGCAGGGCCGGTGGGAGGGAACCGTCTCGAGGAATGCGGCGGTCGACCAGCTCGCGGCGGCGCTCCATGAGCTGGGGGCCAGGGCTGCGGGCCATGGCCAGGTGCTGCTCTACGAACCGCTCAACCGTTACGAGACGAACCTCCTCAACCGGCAGGGGGAGGCAGCGGCATTTCTCGAGTCGCAGGGGATCGCCCACGTACAGCTGCTCTGCGACCTCTTTCACATGAACATCGAGGAGCCGGACGTCGCCGCAGCCCTCGTCGCCGCCGGCCGGCGGGTGGGCCATGTCCATTGGGCCGATTCCAACCGCCAGGCGATGGGCATGGGACATACCGCCGTCGGGCCGGTCGTTGCCGCGCTCAGCCGAATTGGATACGAAGGCTTCCTTTCGGCGGAGGTGTTTCCGCTGCCAACCCCTCTCGAGGCCGGCCGGCAGACGATCGCGAGCCTCCGTCCACTCACCAGTTCGGTCTAAAACCGCTCCGTTCCGCGAGAGGAGATGAACCATGCTCAACACACCGCTGCTCCATCCCGACATTCTCCGGGTGCTCGCCCAGTCGGGGCACCACTCGAAAGTGCTGATCGCGGATGGCAACTATCCCGCCGCCAACAAGCGTGGGCCCAGGGCGGAGCTGGTCTCGCTCCAGCTGATGCCGGGCGTGCCGACGGTCGCCCAGGTGCTGGAGGCGATCCTCGGCACGGTGCAGATCGACGAGGTGCACACGATGGGAGTCGACCGCACCGACTCCTATGCCGCCGCCACCCCCAGCGACCCGCCGGTCTGGGAGGAGTATCGACGGATCCTGGCCGCCGCGAAAAGTGCCTGCACGCTCACCCCGATCGTGAAGTGGGATTTCTACGAGGCGGTCGCCTCGGCCGACCACGTGCTCACGATCCAGACAGCCGATCGGGAGCCCTGGGCAAACCTGCTGCTCTCGGTCGGCTGTCGCACGTTCCGCGGCTGACCCGGGATGACCAGATGCAACGCAGGAGAAGCAGGTGAACCGATGAAAACACGTCCCCTGGGCAGGACCGGCCTCGAGGTACCCGTCCTCGCCTTCGGCGCCTCGTCGCTGGGGCAGGAATTCCGCACGATCACGCTCGACGAGGCGGTCGAGAGCGTGCGGGTGGCGATCGACTGCGGACTGAATCTGATCGACACGAGCCCCTTTTACGGCCGGGGAATGAGTGAGGTTTTGCTCGGCGTGGCGCTGCGGAACGTGCCGCGGAGCAACTACCTGCTGTGCACCAAGCTGGGCCGCTACGACCTGCCGCACTTCGACTTTTCCGCCCGGCGGGTCGCCGAGAGCGTTGACGTGTCGCTGCACCGGCTGGGCACGGACCACCTCGACATCATCCTCTGTCACGACATCGAGTTCGTGCCGATGCAACAGATCGTCGAGGAAACCCTGCCCGCCCTGCGGAGGATCCAGCAGTCGGGCAAGGTGCGGTGCATCGGCTTCAGCGGCTATCCCCAGAAGATCTTCCGGTTCATCTGCGACCAGACGAGCGTCGACTGCGTGCTCAACTACAACCAGTACACGCTGCAGAACACCCGCTTCGCCGACGAGACGATTCCCTATCTCAAGGCGAAGGGGATCGGCGTGATGAGCGCCGGCCCGTTCAGCGCCCGTCTGCTCACCGACGCGCCGCTCCCCGCCTGGCTCAAGGAGCCGGAGGAGGTCAAGGCGGCGGCCCGCCGGGCGGCCGATCTCTGCCGGGCCCGCGGCACGCCGATCGCGAAACTGGCGCTGCAGTTTGCCCTCGCCAATCCCGACATCGCCACGACGGTCGCCGGCAGCGCCAATCCGAACAACATCCGCGACTGGGCGACCTGGGCCGCCGAGCCGCTCGACATGGACCTGCTTATGGAGGTGCAGGCGATCTTCGCCCCGGTGAAAAACATCGGCCACACCGAGGGCCTTCCAGAAAACAACTAGGTTTCATACCCGCAAGGGCCATCCGTGGCCCGTGCGGGCGTGCCGTCAAAGATGCCAGGATGAACATCGACTCCCATCAGCACTTCTGGAGCTACTCTGCCACGGAATACCCGTGGATCGGGGAAGGCATGGAGCGGCTGGCCCGCGACTACCTTCCGCAGGACCTCGAGGCACCGGCCGCGGCCGCAGGCATCGGTGGCACGGTCGCCGTACAGGCCCGGCAGACGCTCGAGGAGACCCGCTGGCTGCTCGGGCTCGCGGAGCGGCATCCATTGATCCGTGGGGTCGTGGGCTGGGTCGATCTGCGGAACGACGACGTCCAGGATCAACTGCGGACGCTGGCGCCGCTCGAAACATTCGTGGGGGTGCGGCACGTCGTGCAGGATGAGCCCGATCCGCGGTTTCTGCTCGGAGAGGAGTTCGTTCGCGGACTCGCGCACCTGCGGCCGTTCGGGCTCACCTATGACCTGCTGCTCCATCCCCCGCAGCTGTCGGCGGCCGTCGAACTGGTGAAGCTCATGCCGGAGCAGCCCTTCGTGCTCGACCACCTGGCCAAACCCCGGATCGGGACCTGGACGAAGCAGGGAGCGATGGAGACCTGGCGGCAGGATATCGAGTCGCTGGCCCGGCATGAGAATGTCTGCTGCAAACTGTCGGGGCTGGTGACGGAGGCGGTCTGGCGGCGGTGGCAACCGGTAGATTTCAACCCCTATCTCGACCTGGCGCTGACGGCGTTCGGCCCCGAACGACTGATGTTCGGCAGCGACTGGCCGGTCTGCCTGCTGTCCGGCGACTATGCCGAGGTGGCCGGAATCGTCAGGGACTTCTGCAGCAGGCTCTCGGTCTCCGAACAGGCATCGGTCTGGGGTGGCACCGCCACCCGGTTCTACGGTCTCGACACCATGGAGTGAGTCGCATGCAGGCCCTGCTGCTGGAAAAACCCGGGGCGTTTCGATTCATCGAGACACCCGAACCCGAATCGCCGCCGGCCGGCGAGGTGGTCGTCCGCGTGCATGCGGTGGGCATCTGTGGCACCGACTACGGCGGCTATCTCGGCAAGATGCCCTTCTTCAGCTATCCGCGGATTCCGGGGCATGAGTTGGGGGTCGAGGTGGTGGCCGTCGGCCCGGGTGTCACGAACGTGCAGCCGGGCGACCGCTGCTGCGTCGAGCCCTACATCAACTGCCAGCAGTGTTCTTCCTGCCAGCGGGGACTGACCAACTGCTGCGAACACCACCAGACCCTGGGTGTTCACTGCGACGGTGGTCTGCGGCCACTGTTCACGCTGCCCGCGAGAAAGCTCCACCCCTCGCCGCGGCTCTCCCATGGGCAGAACGCATTGGTCGAGACGCTCGCCATCGGCTGCCATGCGATCGATCGGGGCGGCCCCAGGCCGGGCGAGACGGTGCTCGTCGTCGGTGCCGGGCCGATCGGCCTTTCGGCCCTCGAGTTTGCCAAGCTTTCGGGTGCCCGGGTGATCGCGATGGACATGGTGGCGGGACGCCTCGCCTTCGTCCGCGAAAAAATGGGCGTGGCCGACACGCTCGTCGCCAAGGGGGATGCCTCCGACGAGCAGCAGATCGCGGCGCTCACCGGCGGCAGGATGTGCGACGTCGTGGTCGATGCGACCGGCAGCGCCGCGAGCATGGCCAATGCGCTGAAGGTCTGCAGTTTTGGGGGGAGGCTCGTCTACGTTGGGATCACGCAGAGCGACCTCGTTTTTCCGCATGCTCCGGTCATGCACCGCCGCGAACTTTCCATCCTCGCCAGCCGCAACGCCCTCTCCCGGGATTTTGCCAGGATCATCGACCTGATCGAGACGGGCAGGATCGACACGGGGCCGTGGATCACCCACCGGGTGCCGTTCGCCGACACAATTCAACAGTTTCCGCGGCTGCTCGAGCCGGCCAGCGGGGTGATCAAGGCAGTCATCGAGATGTCGGCCTGACGACCGTCAGCGACATGTCGGCGGGGCCGGATCCTCGGCGTTTGGCTTCCTGAAACGCCGCCGACGCAGCGAGCAGCCGTTCGACACGCCGGTGATCGTCTACCTCGACTGCTGCCGAAAGACGAAGACGCCGCGCTTGTTGGCCACGACCACGTCCGGCCTGCCGTCCTTGTTGACGTCGCCGGCCGTCACCTGGGTGCCGACGCCGCTGTCGGCGTCGATCTCCTGCGGCTCGAAGCTGCCGCCCCCCTTGCCGTCCCGCACGAGCCTGAACCAGTAGAGCACGGGGGGCGCGTTCGGCTCCGGATCTCCCTTGATGCCGTGGGCCCAGCGACGCTTGCCCGTGAGGATGTCGAGCAGGCCGTCGCCGTCGATATCGACGAGCCGCAGCGCATGCACCTGGCTGAAGGCCACGCCGTGGGGATGGTCGGCCGCTGTCGCTCCCATGATGCGGTGTTCGGTGAAGCCGCCGTCGGCCCGCTGCTCGAACCAGCCGAGACCGTAGCCATGGCCGTTGTAGCTGGCGATCAGGTCGTTGCGGCCGTCACCGTTGACGTCGTAGACATACATCTGTCCGCCGCCCGCAGACCCTGCGGGGCAGAAGGGGCCCGGATGAAAGGGCCAGAGCGGGCTGGCCGCGTCGGCGGCGGGATGCTCGAACCAGCCTTCCTTCACGACCAGGTCGATCCGGCCATCGCCGTTGACGTCGCCGGCGCCCGAGCCGTGGGTGTAGCGGAAGTATTTCTTGTCGTTCTCGGGCGACTTCGGCGTGATCGGATGGAACCGGGCCTTCGCCAGCGGTTGCGACCAGTCGATCTCGGCGTAGCCCAGCTGGCCGCCGGCATGCACCAGCAGTTCGGGCCTGCCGTCGCCGGTCACGTCGACAAGATCGGGCGACTCTCCATCCGCCGTGTCGAAGATCGCGTGCTTCTCCCAGTGGGCCTCCTTGCCCCGGGGATTCACGAACAGATGAGCCGCCTCGCCCGGCAGGCCGTAGACGAGGATGTCGGCCCACGAGTCACCCGTGAAGTCATGGGCAAACGCCAGAAAATAGTCGGAATAGCCGCTGGCCGGGTCGTACGGAGTCTTCGTCTTGCCCGCGGGGTTGTCGGCAGGCGGAGTGAAGTCGATCCGCCGCGTGAACTCGGGGCCGTACCAGATCGACCATCCCGCCGTGAGATCGAGATTGCCGTCGTGGTCGAAATCGGCCAGGGCACAGCCCTCTGCCACGAACCGCTCAGAGAGCGTCTGCTTGTCGAACCTGCGGAGCCTCGCGGCCGCCTTGGGCAGTTTCTGCTCGATCTTCGCGGCCGCATCCCTCGCCTCCGCCTCCAGACCGGGCAGCTTCTCGGCTTCCCGGGCCACCTGGAGCATCGCCGGGCTCGGATACCGCGGCATGAATTCGAGCACCGCCTTGCGGTCGGCCGGGTCCTCGGCCGCCTTCAGCGACTGTCGGCAGAGCTCGGCCCGTTCGTTGTCGGGCATCGCGAACTGCCGTGCGATCCGGATGGCCCCGCGGACGGCACGGGTCCGATACTTGCCCGGCGGGAGCGTGCCGGCGAGGTTCAGAAGCACCGGCCCCGCATCGGGCGTCATCCATTTGCCGAGCAGCCGGGTCGCCAGGTCCTGCAGTTCCGGGTCGGACGATTTTCCGGCCGCGGTCACGGCGGCAAGCGCCTTCCTGCCGCCGACGTCGCCGAGGGTGTCGTAGATCGGAATCCTGTTCGCGATCGGCAACTCATCGGCGAGCGCCGCCGCGAGTTTCTCCGCGCAGGCCTCGCGATCGGCCATCCTCGTGCAGGCCTGCCTGAGGGCCTTGGCCGAGACCTCACCCTCGGCTGCATCCCGCGGCTTCAGGACGGCGTCGATCAACACGCCCAGATCAGCCAGATCGCCCACGGCACCGAGCGACTCCACCGCCGCCTTGCGCACCGCGGCGTCCCGATCCGAGACGAGCGGCACGAGTTCCTTCACGGCCGGGATGCGCCGGGCTCCCACGAGCCCCGCGACGACAGGCAGCAGCCGGGGATCGGTGGTGGAGAGTTTCGCCAGGATCGCCTGGTCAACCGCGGTGCCTGGCAGCGCGGCAGCCGCCACCCGGGCGGCTTCCGCCAGCTGCGGGTCGGCGTCGGTCGCCGCAGCGAGCAGCCGATCGATCACCGACGCATTCCCGATCCGGCCGAGGGCCTCGATCGCCGCGATCCGCACCGGCTTGTCAGTCCCTGCGGCGACGGCGAGCAGCGTGTTCACGAGACCGTCGTTCCCGCCGCCGTCGGCATTGCGGTCGGCGGCCGACCTGATCAGGAGCGCACCCCGATCGCCCTTCAGCTTCGACCCTTCCTCGACGAGCGCGAGATCGACAGCATCGGCGAGGTCCATTTCGCGGCTCACAGAGAGGCCCATGTTGAAGAGACGCTTCGAGGGATCGCGGAGCGTTTCAAGCAGGATCGGCAGCCCCTCGGACCCCTTCGCCAGAATCGTCGTCCGCAGCGCCTGTGCCCGGCGGTGCTCTGAGAGCTTGTCGCCGAGGCCGAGAACCGAGTCACAGGCTGCGATCGCCGCGGCGGTGTCGCCCGCCAGCCGCAGACGTTCCGCCGAATCGAGGCAGGCCTCGACCGCGGTTTCGCGGCCACCCGCCGCCGCCTTCACCAGTGCGTCGGCCGCGTCGGGCGTGCCGATCCTGGCGAGCGCCGCAGCGGCGGCGGCGGCGACCTCCAGATCCTGGTCTGCGAGCCTGGATTCGAGCAGTCCGATCGCCCCCGCATCGCGGCGGACGCCGATCGTGTTGATCACCCCCACGAGCAGCCGACCCGAGAGCGATCCTGCAGCCTTTCGGAGCACCCCATCGACCTCCGGCCCCGGGATCGCCTCCAGCGCGATCCGGGCCCACGATGCCAGATGCTCGTCGGAGAGAAGCGCCGCGAGGTCGGCGGCCGATGCGGCCGTGCCATGGACGGCGAGCCGCTTGCAGGCGGCTGCCTTCTCCGCCCCGGTCGCGCCGGAGCGGAGTACGGCGAGCGATTCCCGCTCCTTCGGCGCTGGGGCCGGCGGGTCCAGGGCGAAGGAGGACGTGGCGAGAGCCAGGACGGCCAGGACCGTCGATCCGATCAAGGGAATGTCGAGCCGACGAAAAAAATGCATGGGATCTGTTCCTTTCCTTCTCCTTCTTCCGTCCGCCTCTCACATCCGCCAGGGTTCGCGCTGCGCTTCGGAGCGGAGGCGGTTGGCTTCGTCGTCGCCGACGAAGGCGTGCGATTGGTTGTCGAGCCGGACCGGGCGGCCGAGGAAGATCGCCACGTTGGCGGCATGGCAGGCGATGTGGGCGTTGCAGGCGGCGTCGGCATTACCCTTCGGCCTGCCGCGGGTCTTCACGCAGTCGAGGAAGTCGCGCACATGAAATGTCGCCGGGTAGTTTTCAATCTCGGGGACGGTCCGTCCTGACAGCAGAGCGGGGGTGCTCAGGGCGAGCTTGCCGCTGTCGCCCGTCTCCACCCAGCCCGTTTCCCCCTCGAACCGCACGGGGCAGGAGCCGAGCGGGATCCAGTCCTTCTCACGGAAGATGAGTTCGACGCCGCTCGCATAGCGGGCGCTGAGTTCGCCGTCGTGGGGCGGGTTGTATTCCACCGGAGGATCGGAGTCGTCCACGGCCCACTGGCAGAGGTCGACGCAGTGGGAGCCCCATTCGAGCACGCCACCGCCGACGAGCCCGCCTCCCTTCTCGAAATTGAAGCCGTCGAGTTGCTGGGCATTGAACGGCCGCCAGGCCGCGGGGCCGAGGTACATGTCCCAGTCGGTCACGGCCGGATCGGGCGGCGTCTCCTCCGGCAGCCAGCCGCTGCTGAAGGCCGTCATCCCTCTCGGATGGGCGTAGACCCGCTTCAGTTTCCCGAGCCGGCCGGTGCGGGCCAGTTCGCAGGCAAAGGCGAAGTGCGGGAGGTTTCGACGCTGCGTGCCCGCCTGGAAGACGGTGCCGGTCCGCCGCATCGTGTCGCGGAGCACGAGGCTCTCGGCGATGTTCTTGGTGCAGGGCTTCTCGCAGTAGATGTCCTTGCCGGCTCGGGCCGCATGCATGGCGGCCGTGCCGTGCCAGTTGGGGCCGGTGGCGATGAGGACGGCGTCGACGTCCTTGCGGTCGAGCAGTTCGCGGAAGTCGCGGTGCGTCTCGCAGCGGTCGTCGCCATGGTGGGTGTCGACGATCTTCTTGACGGCCGCACGGCGGTTCTCCTTCACGTCGCAGACGGCGGCGAACCGCACGTCGGGCTGCGAGAGGAAGCAGCCGAGGTCGTATTCACCGCGGCGGCCGATGCCGATCCCGCCGACCACGATCCGCTCGCTCGGCGGCGCCGTGCCATCGAGGCCGAGGGCTGAGGAGGGGATGATCATCGGCGCGCCGGTGATGGCCGCACCCGCGGCGAGCCCGCGGCGAAGGACGCCACGGCGGGAAAGGCGTTTGGAGTCGATCATGAAATACTCCCTACGGGGTGGAGCGAACATCGTAACCCTGCCGGCCGAGCGACGTCGCGAAGAAAGTTCTGTCGCGACCGATCCGTTCGATGGCCAGGTTCCTGCGATCGGCCTCGGGCAGCGACCGCTCCGCATCGGAAAACAGCCGCCATTCGCAATGCACCGTGAGCGGTACGTCGACGCCGAGTTCGCGCAGGACCGTGAAGACCCGATTCCAGGGCACGACTCCCTGGCCTGCCGGCAGGTCCTCAGGCATGAGCGAATCGGCGGCGGCCCAACGAAAATCCTTGAGGCAGACGCTCCGGATCCGCGGCGCGATCAGCCGCAGTGCCCGCGACCAGGAGCCCGTGGCTTCGGCGACGGCATGCCGCGGATCGTACTGGCAGCCGATCCAGGCCGGGTCGACGCCGTCGAGGATCGCGTCGATGTCCCAGACCGACGAACCGAGTCGGTTCGACTCCGATCCGAGGCCGTGGTGGTTCTGGTAGCAGCCCACGATCCCGCAGGCCCGATTCAGGTCGGCGAGCCGCAGCATGCGGTCCCGGGTGCGTTCCAGGGAGGTCCGCATGGAGACGCCGTCGTCGTAGGTGAGGTAGCCCATCCGATAGAGCTTCACTCCGGCCCGGGCCGCCACCTCCAGCAGCTTTCGCGCCCCGGGATCGTCGGCCGAGGTGATCGTCGTGACCATCATGTCGATCGTCAGACCGTGCCGACGGGCCGCGGCGACGGCCGCCGGAAGGGCGTCGGCGACCCGTTCCGGCTCCACGTGTCCGCCCGGCCTCACGGTGAGGTCGATGCCGGCGTACCCGGCCGCGGCGGCGACCTCCGCGAGCGGCTCGTAATCGAGCCACTGGAGCGGCTTCGAGAAAAGTCGCAGGCCCGGGACGGAAGCCAGGGTGGCGGCGGATGCCTGGCGGGGGCCGATCAGCAGCGGTGCGACCGTGGCAGCGCCGAACCGGAGCAGGTCGCGGCGCGAACCCCTCGGCAGCCGATCGTGACGTCGAGTCATCTGTTCCTCCATCAGCAGCGAGAAGTCTATCCGCCCGTGGCATGCCGCCGCCAGCATCTGCTACCTTCCATTCAACGTCAGTCTCTCGGTGATCCTCCAAGCCCTTGCTCACGCCCCTTGCAGGAAACCTCTCGATGGCGAGCCGCAGGCGGTTTCTGGCATCCAGTCTGGCACTTTCGGCCCCCCTCCTGTTGCCAAGGATCAGCCGAGGTGCCGGATCGGCCGACCGGGTCCGCGTCGGCTTCATCGGGACCGGCAACCAGGGCATGAGCCTGCTCGCGAAGTTTCTCGATGCCGGCCTCGGCGACGTCGTCGCCGTCTGCGACGTCAACGAGGGCAGCCTGGGCTACAAGGAACCCGACCACTTCTACGGCCGCGAGCCGGCGGCCGAGTATGTGAGGAACCGGGCCGGAACGAAGGGCCGTCCGGCGGGCTGCGACGCCTATGCCGATTTCAGGAAGCTGCTCGACCGCAGTGATGTCGATGCCGTCCTGATCGTGACGCCCGATCATTGGCATGCTGAGATGACCGTGCTGGCCGCCGACGCCGGCAAGGACGTCTACTGCGAGAAGCCGCTCACGTTCGCGGCCGACGAGGGACGCCGGATGATCGAAGCGGTGCGTCGTGGAAAACGCATCCTGCAGACGGGCAGCCACGAGCGGTCGAACCCGGTCAGCCGGTTCGTCTGCGAGGCCGTCAAGGCGGGCAGGATCGGCCGCCTGAACCGGATCGTGACGAAGATTGGCTACAACAACAAAATCGGTCCCGGTCCCGGCTGGATGCCCGAGGCCGTTCCGGCGACGTTCGACTACCGAAGCTGGCTGGGGCCGGCCCCCGACGCGCCCTACCACCACGACCGCTGTCTCTACCGCTTTCGTTTCAACTACGACTACTCGGGCGGGCAGATCACGAACTTCGGCGCCCATTGCAATGACATGGCCCACTGGGGCATGGACCTCGATCGAGGCGGGCCGACGGAGATCGAATGCCTCGAAGCCAAGTTTCCGCCTGCCGGCAGTCTGTTCAACACGGCCACGGAAACCCGGTTTCGCTGCCGCTATCCGAACGGGGTCGAATTGGTCTGCGAGAGCGGAACGGAAGGTGTGCAGACGCGATTCGAGGGAGCCGACGGCTGGATTCAGACCGGCTACAAGGGAACCACCGCCTCCGATCCGGCCCTGCTTGCGGGCATGCCCGGGAAGGGAACCGGCAGGCAGGATTCACACTCCCTCCACCTGGAGAACTTCATCGACTGCGTGCGCACCCGTGAGGAGCCGCGTGCCCCTGTCGAGGTGGGGCACGCGTCGGCGCTGCTCTGCCACGCCGCCAATTCACTCATCAGGCTGTTTCCCGAAGCGGGGCCGACCAAGGCGGCCTGGAGTGCGACCCTCGGACGGTTTGTTGATCACGAGGCTGCAAACCGGATGCTGGTCCCGCGCCGTCGCGATCCCTGACGATCCGCGAGGGGGCACCGGATCGGGCGGTTGACGCCCTCTTCCATGGAGTCCCGCATTCTCGTTCCGGAGCCCGTTCGATGCTCGGATGCATGCTGCTCGCCCTGATCTATCTGGCGTTCCTGATCTGGCACGAACCCTGGTTTTCCAGGCGGCTCGAGCCCGGAGAGGCGATCGCGGCCATCGGCGGCGACTACGGGGAGATGGATCCCGAGGAGCGGCGGGCGTTTCTGGCGTTTATGGATGGCGATGATGGCCGGCCGTTCTACATGCTGAACCTGATGCAGTATCGCGAGCGGGCAGAGTATCGCGCCGGAAAACTTCCCGATGGCGGTTCCGCCGCCGGACTGACCGGCAGGGAGGCGGGGCGGCGTTACGAGCGGATGGTCGTGCCCGAGTTGCTCAAACGAGGCTGCTATCCGGTGTTCGCGTCGCGGAAGATCACAAACCTGCTCTCCGCGGGCAGCGGCAGCGACTTTTTCGAGGAGATCGCCGTCGTCCGCTACCGCAGCCGGCGGGATATGCTGTCGATGATCGCGAGCAGGCCGTTCGTCGAGGGCATTCCACACAAGTGGGCGTCGCTGGAGAAGACGGTCGCCGTGCCGACCCGGCTGATGTTGCTGGTCGACCTGCGGACGCTCGTGCCGTTGACGCTGCTCGCCGTGTACGCGATCGCAGGCTGGTTGTGACCGGATCCCCCTGGAGCCCATCCATGATCGACACCAGAACCAAAAGCAGGCTGACGAGGGCGGGGCTTGCCTGCCTGTTGCTGGCGGCGGTCGCCGTGGCGGGCTTCGCACTCATCGGCGGTCGGCAGGGAGTGCTGCTCCTCCTCGCCAGGATGCGGCGGGTCGAGCCGGCGGCAAACCACCCGGTCGTCTGGGAGCAGGGACCATCGGCTGAACCCGCCGGCGGTCGCAGGCCGAACATCATCGTCATCCTCGCGGATGACATGGGCTTCAACGACATCACGTTCAACGGCGGCGGGGTCGCCGACGGCGCGGTGCCGACGCCGCGGATCGACTCGATCGGCCGCGATGGCGTCAACTTCCCGCTGGCCTATGCCGGTAATGCCACCTGCTCGCCTTCGCGGGCGGCGCTGATGACCGGTCGATATCCGACCCGGTTCGGCTTCGAGTTCACCAGCGCTCCGGTCAACTTTGCCCGGGTCGTGGCCATGAGCCTGGGCAATCCGTTCCACAGCGCGATCTACCACAAGGAGCGGGAACAGGACGTGCCGCCCTTGGCGACGCAGGGACTGCCCACCTCCGAGGTCACGATCGCGGAACTGCTCTCGAAGGCGGGCTACCACACGCTGCATCTGGGGAAGTGGCACCTTGGCGAGACCGAGGAGTTCCAGCCCGAGCGGCGCGGGTTCCACGAGAGCCTCGGGTTTCTGGCGGGGGGCTCGATGTACGAAGACCCGGGCAGCCCGGAGATCGTCAACGCCAAGCAATCCTTCGATCCGGTCGACAGTTTTCTCTGGGCGGCACAGCCCAGCGGCGTGCGGTTCAACGGCGGCCCGGTGTTCAAGACCGACGGCTACATGACCGACTACCTCACCGACCAGGCGATCGCGGCCATGGCCGCCAACCGCCACCGTCCGTTCTTCATGTACCTCGCCTACAACGCACCACACTCCCCGCTGCAGGCCACGAAGGCCGATTACGATGCCCTGCCGCAGATCGGCAGCCATCCGCTCCGGGTCTACGCGGCGATGATCCGCAATCTCGACCGCAACGTCGGCCGGGTGCTCGATGCGGTACGGGAGCAGGGGCTCGAGAAAGACACGCTCGTGATCTTCACCAGCGACAATGGCGGAGCCAACTATCTCGGGTTCGAAGCCCTCAACAGGCCGTACCGCGGCTGGAAGGCCACCTTCTTCGAGGGCGGGCTGCGGGTTCCGTTCTTCATGCGCTGGCCGGGGCGGTTGCCGAAGGGGACGAGCGTGCCCGATCCCGTGACCCACTTCGACGTCTTCGCCACCGCGGCGGCCGTGGCCGGGGCGGAACTGCCGACCGATCGAGCGATCGACGGCACGAACCTGATTCCGTTCATCGAACCCACCGCCCCCGGACGGCCGCACGACGCGCTCTTTTGGCGAAGCGGAAACTACCGGACGGTCCGGCTGGCCGATTGGAAGCTGCAGGTCGACGGCACCCGCGGGAAACAGTGGCTCTACAATCTGGCCGACGACCCCACCGAGCAGCGGGATCTCGCCGATTCGAGCCCGGAGAAGGTCGCCGAACTGGCTGCGGTGCTCGCCCGCATCGATGCCGAGCAGGCCAAACCGCTCTGGCCGGCGCTGATCGAGGCGCCGGTGCTGATCGACAAGCCTCTGGGGCGACCGATGACCGCGGCGGACGAATTCATCTACTGGTCGAACTGAACCCCGCTCCGCGGGGCGGGGTGGCGACGCGGAATCAACGGGCCGCAACCGCCGGATCGCGAAACTGCTCCCCCCGTGCCGTCGCCAACAGCTCCCGCCACTGCGACACGTAGCAGTTCATGATTGCATCGGCCGCCGCGGGCGTGATCGCGGTGGCATCGTAGCGGAAGGCGATCGTCATCCTTCCGGCATATTCGAAGATGCCGAACCCCCAGCGGGTGCCGGGCCGCAGGGGCGGCGTCCGGATCTCGATGTCGAGGCACCGCGCCTTGTCGAGCCACATCATTCCCTCCTCGTCGACCGGCAGCCGCTTTCGCAGCCGCCACGAGGGATCGCTCAGGTTCGTGAGCACGGCCGTCGAGAAGCAGTTGCGGCGGCGCAGGAACCATTGCATCACCCGTCGGTAGCGGACGGCGACCTTCAGGCCGTCGAGGAACTCCGCACCCCTGCCGGCCTGCCGCCGCTCATGGAGGTCGCGCTGCAGGCCGGGGAGCATCGCCTGCCAGTCGCCGCATTCCGAGACCCGCCGATCGAGAAAGACGTAGGTGTAGCGGTTCGCCGCCGGCATTCGCTCGTCGGCCCGGGACCGAATGTCGGTGGGGACCGCGACCCGCAGCCGGGCCCGCGGTGAGACGCGGCAGGTGCGCTGCCATTCGCCGAGCGTGGCGAAGAGCATCGCCACGGCGATGTCGTTGCGGGTCGCGCTGAACTTTTGCTGGATGGCGTCCATCACGGCGATCTCGTTGGCGGAGAAGGTCTGCGAGCGGTATCCCAGGGCCGTGTCCGGCCGCCCGCCGGAGAGCCTCGATGCCGCCACGGAAACGTTGCTCGCCGCCGGCGTCGCCCGGAGCACGGTGAACCGCAGGAAGCGTTTCAGCCTCTGCCAGAGGGAGACGCCTGCGGCCGAGGGGTAGTTCCCGCGGTCGTCGAGCAGGGCCGCATCGGAACGGAAAAACGGATCGTCGTCGCTGGAGGCTCCGCGGAGCACCATGTAGGCGAGTGCCAGGTCCTGGAGGAACATCCGGGCACCGTGGCCATCGCAGCAGGCGTGATGGAAGAGGAGTTCGAGGTTGCAGCCCTCGGCCGTCTCGGAGAGCGAGCCGCGGAGTCCCGGCTCCCGCTCCAGGTCGATGCCGCGCAGCTCCTTCCCACCGTCGCCTTCCGACGCCGTGACGACGAGTTTCGGCCAGCCGGCCGCCGGCGCGTGCCAGAAAAGTCGATTCGCCTCGCTGCGGATGGTGGCTCGGAGGAGCGGGTGGCGGGCGATCGCGAATCGCCAGGCGTCGGCCATGGTCGCGGGGTCGATCGGCCCGGCAAACCGCAGCACGACCAGAAAAACGAGCGGGTAGTCGGGCCGGTCGTCGAGCCACATGAACTGCTCGAGCGGTGTCAGCCGCCAACAGCGGTCGCTCTCGGCCCAGGGGGCATGGTGGGCGAGCAGGTCTTCGACTCGTACCATCCGCGATCTTCCGTGAGCGGGCCGAAGCGATGTTTCCGCAAGCCAGCAGCATAGTCGATCCGCGCACCGGTTCGCACGGGGTGCGGCGTTTTCGGCCGGTTCAGGGCAGGCCCTTCCTCCATTCGGTGAGATCTTGCGGAAGTTCTGGCGGCCGTGCTCGGCCCGTGCGGCACTCCCCTCGTGGTGGTTATACTTCCCGGAGGAGTGCTGGACGACGGCGCGAGTGATCTCAGGAGCCGGCTGATCAGCGCTCTGGATTCGAATCACCGCGGCTTCGATTGGTGTCGATGCCGCACACTCGTGTGCCACTCATGATCTGGGGCTTGGTGTTCCTGTTCGGGCTGTTGACGGCGGGCCTGTCGCTGGCCGCCGAGCCAACGCCGCCCAGGGCTGGGATGGTCCAGCCGCGATCGGGTACGACCAACCGCTTCGGCTCGGGCACGATCACGCATCGTTCGGATGGCACGAGCAGCCAGACGCGTCCCTTCGGCTCGGGCTCGATCACGACGGAGCGGGGCCGCGATGGCAGGACGGTCACGGGACATACGCAGAAGTTCGGTTCGGGCACCATCACGCATTGGTCCGACGGCACGACCACCGAGTCGAGGCCGTTCGGCTCCGGCACGCTGACGACGGAACGCGGTCCCAACGGTCGGACGGTGACCGGTCAGACGCAGAAGTTCGGCAGCGGCACGATCACCCACCGATCCGATGGTTCGAGCAGCAGGACCGAGCCATTCGGCGGCGGCACGCTGCAGCGGGACCAGCCTGGCCGCAGCCCGGTCAACGGCGGCAGAAAATAGAAGGCTGGCCGGCCGGATGAGTCGGGCGACCGTGGAGGCAGGACGGCTGCCGATCCGGTAGCATGGAAGCAATGACGGACGAATCTTGACGGCATCGGGCCGCCACCGGAGGCAGCCGGCGTCCACAGGCCGGGGCCGACGGGATGCCAGTTGCACACGAAGTCATGAAGCCGGCCGGCGTGCCCCCGGGAAGCCTCGTCTTCCTCGGAACCGGAACCAGCGTCGGCGTGCCTGTCGTCGGCTGTGACTGCAGCACCTGCACGAGCGCCGACCCGCGAAACCGGCGGTCGAGGACGAGCGTGGTGATCGGGCTCCCCGGCGGCACGCTCCTCATCGACACCACGCCCGATCTCCGCAGCCAATTGCTGCGGCAGCGGATCGGCCGGGTCGACGCCATCCTCTACACGCACGACCATGTCGATCACGTCTACGGCCTCGACGACATCCGTCCGATCTGCTTCGCAGCGGCACGGCCGATTCCCGTGCTCTGCGAGGAGCGGGTCGAGCGTCGGATCCTCAGGGCCTTCGACTACGCCTTCGAGACCGCCGCCGTGCCCGGCGGCGGCGTGCCGAAGGTGACGTTCGAGCGGATCGGCACGGATCCGTTCGAGGTTCTCGGCAGCCGCATCATCCCGCTGCGGCTGCGGCACGGCGTCTTCGACGTGCTCGGTTTCCGATTCGGCGATCTGGCCTACTGCACCGACACCAATTTCATCCCCGACGAGACCTGGCCGCTCCTGGGGGGCCTCGACACGCTGATTCTCGACTGCCTGCGGCCGTCGCTGCACCCGACCCATTTCTCGCTCGACGAGGCGATCGCCGCTGCCCGACGGGTCGGCGCCCGGCGGACGCTGTTCGTGCACATGTCGCACGACATTGAGCACGATTCGGTCTCGGCGACGCTCCCAGCCGGCATCGAACTGGCCTACGACGGCCTCGTCGTCCCCGTCCCGTCGGCTCCCGGCTGAAGCAGGGGAGGGGGCTACCCGCCAGGAGGACTGGAGTCCGGGGCGAAGGAAAGCTGGGCGAGTCTTGCGAGCCGCGCCGCGGCCGCCCCGGAATCGATCGCCTCTTCGGCGAGGCGGCTGGCGGCAGTGGGCTCAGGCCCGAGCCCCGCCGCCCAGAGCACAGCGGCGGCGTTGAGCACCACGATCTCACGCCGCGGGCCAGCCGCTCCAGAGAGCACCTCGCGGATCGCGGCGGCGCTCTCCTCCGGGCCGGCGACGAGAAGATCCTCCATCACGACGGGGGGCCGGGTCGAGAGTCCGAAGTCCTCGGGATTCCAGCGATGCCGAGAGGTTCCGGCCGAGGAGACGTCGATCACATCGGTGGGCCCGAACAGGCTCAGTTCATCGAAGCAGCGGCCTTCGTCGTCGGCAATCCTGCCCGAGACCACCAGCACCCGGCTCGCTCCGAGCGCGAAGGCCGCCTCCGCCATCGCCTCGCGAACCGTCGGCCTGCCGACACCGATCACCTGCACGGTGGCCCCCGCCGGATTGCAGAGCGGACCGACGAGATTGAACACGGTCGGCCGGCCGAGCGACCTTCGCAGCGGACCGACGACCGCCATGGCGGGGTGATGGCTGGGCGCTAGGCAGAAGCAGAGCCCGATCTCGCGGAGGGCCCGGGATGCGGTTTCCGCCGGCCCGTCGATCCGCACTCCGAGCGCCTCGAGCACGTCCCCCGAACCGGTGCGGCTCGAGACGGCCCGGTTGCCATGCTTGGCGACGGGCAGGCCTGCGGCCGCCGCCACGATCGCCGCGGCGGTTGAAATGTTGAACGTGCCGGAACCGTCGCCGCCGGTGCCGCAGGTGTCGGCCACGACCGCCTGCCCGGCGGAAACCGGCAGCATCCGACCACGCAGTGCGGCGGCCACTCCGGCGATTTCGAGGGCAGATTCGCCGAGATCGGCGAGCGCGACGAGCCACTCCCCGAACCGTTCGAGGTCGACCTCGCCCCGGAGCACGGCGTCGACCAGCCGGGTCGTCTCCAGCCGGGATCCGCGACTCCCCGTCCGAAGCCTGGCCGTCGCCCCGGCGACGTCCGGCGGCGTGTCCTCCGGTCGATTCAAAGAAACATCGTTCATGGCCAAATCCCATGCCGGGGAAAAAAGTTTCGGATACCATTCCAGCCTACACGCTGGGCGTCGCGGAGGACGCCTGAAGGAGCAACGGTCCGGAGCGTCCCAGTGCCGCGCAAGATCATTCTCGACATCGATCCCGGCATCGACGACGCCGTGGCCCTGGCGATCGCCCTGTTCGACCCGCGGCTGGAGGTGGTGGCCGTCACCGCCAGCGGCGGCAACGTCCCGCCCGATCAGGCGACCGCCAACCTGCAGGCCCTGGTGGGCATCCTCGATCCCCCTCGGCTGCCGCGGCTCGGCGTGGCGCCGCCCGACACGTCGCTGCCGGAAAAGCCGTTCAACATGCACGGCGCGGACGGCCTCGGGGGCATCGACCTGCCGCGGGCCCAACTCCACGGCGGCCACCTCTCCGAGAAGGTGATCTGGGAGGCCTTCCACGCCCATCCCCGCGAGATCACCTTCGTGGCACTCGGACCGCTGACCAACCTCTCCCGGGTGTTGAGCCGGGATCCGGCCATCGTGGAACTGATCGGCGAGGTCGTGATCTCGGGCGGCACGTTTCAGGGCCACGGCAACGTCACGCCGGTCGTCGACTTCAACTTCTACTGCGACCCGCGGGCAGCGAGGCACGTGATCCGCGAACCGGTCGCCAAGACGCTTGTGCCGATCGAGACGACCGGGCAGGCGGCGTTCGGGTTCGAGCTTCTGGAGCAGCTGCCCGACGAGACATCCAGGGCCGGGGCGATCCTGCGGCGGATGCTCCCCCACACCTTTCGGGCCCACCGCCAGCTGCTCGGCAGCGAGGGGATCAGCCTCCACGACGTGGTGGCGCTCGTGGCGGTCACGAATCCGGAACTCTTCGAGCGGACGACCGTCGCGGCCGACGTCGAGACCGGGGGCGAGCTGACCGCCGGCATGCTCGTGATCGATCGACGGACCGTCCGCCAGTGGCGTCCAAACCTCGACCTGCTGGTCGGCTGCGACGCGGCTGCCGTGAAGGACTGCGTTCTCCGCGGCCTGGCGGCGGCCGGCGCGGCGACCTGACCTACTTCTCAAATTGCTCGCGGCTGGCCACGGGCATCTGGAGCGCGATCCGCTCGCGATTGCGAAACACGATCAGGCTCACGGTGCGATCGGTGGTGGTGACGCTGACGAGGCTGACCAGATGGTCGTCGTCATCGATCGGGATCCCGTCGAACTCCAGGATCACGTCATCGGGCAGGATGCCGGCCGTGTCGGCCGGCGAACCCTTCGTCACGCCGGAGACGCGGGCCCCCACCGCCCGCACCATGCCGAGTCGTTCGGCGGTCCGCTGGGTGAAGGTGCGGTCGAGGGTGACGCCAAGGTAGGCCCGCGAAACCGTGCCACTCTCGACGAGTTGTCGGGTGACGAACATCACCATCGAGATCGGAATCGCGAACCCGATCCCCTCGCTCCCCCCGGAGTTGCTGGCGATCGCCGTGTTGAGGCCGACGACCTCGCCCCGGAGATTGACCAGCGGGCCGCCGCTGTTGCCCGGGTTGATGGCGGCATCGGTCTGGATGAAGTCCTGGAACCGGACCCCCTCCTCCCCGAGTTCGAGGTCCCGCCGTCCCTTCGCCGAGACGATGCCCAGCGTCACCGAGTGGGAGAGACCGAACGGGCTGCCGATCGCGAGCACCGTGTCCCCGATCTCGACCGGACCATGCTCCGCCAGCCTCGCGGTTTCCAGGTCGTCTCCCCCGATCTCCATGACGGCGATGTCGGTGCTGGCGTCGGACCAGAGCCGGAGCGGCTTGATTTCCCGGCCGTCGTCGAGCCGGATGGTGATGTTGTCGAGATCGGCCCGGTTGACGACGTGCCTGTTGGTGATCACGACCGTGCGGCCGCCGATGAGCGTGATCACACCCGAACCCGACTCGTCCTCGTTCGCCTTGCCGTTCTTGGGCCGGAGGGCCGGCTTCTTGCAGTCGATGTGGACGACCGTCGGCCGAATCAGCTGGGTCAGCCGTCGCAGCTGGGTGCTTTGCCGTTCGAGCAGTTCGGCGTCGCGTTCGACCTGGGTGTAGAGCAGATCCCTCTCGGCGGCCGTCAGCCGGGCGGGCCGCAGAGGATCGACCCGGCGGGATCCAGCCAAGGTCTGCCGCTCGATCGGGGTCAGCGGAACCGTTGGCTCCTCGGCCAGCGACACGACCCCCGCGAACAGCAGGATCGCAGGGGTCAAAATCGCGATGGCAGAGCGAACCACGAAACCGCCGGTCAGGCGGCCGACTGCGGACGGCATGAGGGAGCATCCGGTGGGAGGGGCACTACTGCGAGTCAGCATACCCGACCCGAAAGGATTCGATTCCGGTCAGGAAACGTCGATCTCGAGATCGAGCGAGTCCTCCCGCGACTCCGATGACTCTCGACCGCCGCCCACCATGCCGCTCCGCTCCACATCCCTCTGGCATGCGATGCAGACAGTGGCGTACGGCAGGGCGTTGAGCCGGGCCATCGGAATCTTGCAGCCGCAATACTCGCAGGATCCGTACTGGCCGTTCCTCATCCGCTCGAGGGCGTTCTCGATCGAGGCCAATTCGCGGCTTTCCACCTCGGCGAGCTGGGAGCTGATCTCGTCCTGGGTCGAATCGAGGGCGGCGTCGATGACATCCCCCGGCGACTCACTGCGGAGTTCCCTGAGGAGGGAAAGGTCGCCCGCAAGCGCGCTGCGGAGGGCGTCGCGTCGACGCACGAGGATCGCCCGGAGATTCAGAAGAGCTTCTTTTCTGGCCATGGTTGGTGCTCCAGGCCCGTTGGGGAGGCCCCGGAATCGGGGCAGCCGCCGGCGGGCCGCAACCAATACTACGGGTGCGGCCCGAGGATGGTTCGCGCGGTTGGAATGTTCGTTTTCTTTTATCGAAAACGCGGTCCGCACAGATCATGACAGTTGGCGGGGCCGACACAATTCACCCAAAGTTCCCGGTTTCGGCCGGGAGATGCCGGGGGAGCATCGGGAAGCCGTCAGGGGGCGGATGGTTCAGTCTGGGGCGGCTCTCGGAAGCACCAGATCGTGCCGTGCTCGGAGGCCATCACGAGCCGTCCGGCGGCCACGGCCGGGGAGGAGGCGAAGCCGTCCCCGGCCTCGAATTCCCAGGCCACAGACCCGTCGGCGGTGTCGAGGGCGACGATCCGGCCGGCGGTGTCGCCGACGATCGCCAGCAGCCGGCCGGCCCGGGGCCCCACCACGACCGGCGAACCGTCGACCCGGCCCCGCATGGGCCGCCGCCAGAGGCGTTTCCCGTCGGCCGTAGAGAAGGCCTCCACGGCTTTGCGGCGGGAACCGACGACCGCGGCCGGGCCGGCGATCGCGGCACTCGACCGATAGGCCATCGCGTTGGCGGCCGGTTCGGCCCGCCATGCGACGGCGCCCCGGGTCACGTCGATGGCAAAAAACGCACCCCCCTCGGTGCCGAAGAACACTCGCCCGTCGTCTGCGGCCGGCGTCGTGCCGGTCGGTCCGTCGATCGGCACGGCGGCCTTTTCCTCTCCGCTCGCGATCTCGATCAGGTGCAGCTTTCCGTCGCAGCCGGCGACGCATGCTCGGCCGGCGGCGATCGTCGGCGAGCAGCGAATCTGATCGGCCGTGACGAGCCGCCAGCGCAGGCTGCCGTCGGCGAGGTCGAGGCAGGCGAGCGAGGCGTCCTGGGAACCGACAAGCACCCGTCCGTCGGCGTCGCTACCGACGATCGTCGGTCCGCCCGAGATCTCGCCATCGGTCCGATACTCCCAGAGGAGAGTCCCTGTCGTCGCGTCGAGTGCCCTGACCAGGCCATCGGCATCGCCGACGACGACCCGCCGCGGGTCTCCCGCGGAGATCGCGGCGGCCCCGGGGAATCCGGCTGAGGAGCGGAACGTCCAGCGGGTCGCGCCCGTGTCGAGCGCGAGGGCGTGAAACGTGCCGTCGAGATCTCCGATGTAAATCGTGCCATCGGCGATCACGGGGGCCGCCTCGAAAGCCGCGTCGGCGATGGTCCGCCGCCAGTGCTCGATCAGGGGGGGCAGCAGCGAGGCTGCAGACCTGCCGCTGCCGGAGGAGGATCCCCGGAACATCGGCCAGGCATCGGCGGGAGCGGCGTCGGTCGGACCGTTGGCCTGCTCGCCGGCGAGCAGCATCGACAAACCCGTGAGCGACCAGACGAGCGGCAGGATCAGCGTCACTGCGGGCAGGCAGCAGGTCTTTCGCATGCATCGCTCCCGAACGGAATCGCTCATCCGGCGGCCCCGTAGAGCATCGCCAGATCCTCGACCGCGACCGGCCGGGGGTTGAATCCGGCGGTCCATTGCGAGGCCGCCGCAGCGGCCAGTTTGCCGACATCGACGGGGCCGAGGCCAAGCTGCCCGAGCGACGTCGCCAGTCCGGCCTGCCGCAGGAGATCGGTGAGCCAAAGGGCGAGATCGCGGCCGGCCGTCGGGTCTGCAGCCAGATCGGCCTCGAGTTCTGCATAGCGGTCGGGCATCCCGCCGTCGATTGAGGCGTTGAACCGCACGACGTGCGGCAGCATCAGGCCGACCGCCTGTCCGTGGACGACCCCGTGCATGGCCGTGAGCGGGTTCGCCAGCGCGTGGGCGGCGCCGAGCATGGCGTTTTCGATCGCCAGTCCGGCCCAGGCCGCCCCGAGCTGCACGGCCGAGCGGGCCGCAAGGTCGTATGGTTCGGCGAACACCCGGGGCAGGTGGGTGGAGAGCAGCCGCCAGGCCTCGAGCGAGAAGATCCGCGAGGCCGGCGTCGCGGCCCGGCTGACATGGCTCTCGATCGCATGAGAGACCGCGTCGATGCCGGTCAGGGCCGCCACCCGGGCAGGCTGGGTGAGCGTGAGCGAGACGTCGAGGATCGCCGTCCTGAATGCCACCCGGCTGTCACCGCAGGCCATTTTTCGCCCGGTCTCGGGGTCGCTGATGAGGGCGAACGACTGCGTTTCGCTGCCGGTGCCGGCGGTCGTGGGCACCGCGATCGAGGGCAGCATCGGCCCGGTCGCCCGGCCGCGGCCCTGGTAGTCGTGGATCGTTCCGCCGCAGGAGAGGAGAAAGTTGATCCCCTTCGCACAGTCCATCGAACTGCCGCCGCCGAGGCCGACGATCAGGTTCGGGGCAAAGTCGCGGGCGAACGCCGCTCCGGCCTCGACATGGGCCGTGGTCGGATTTTCGCCGAACTCGGAGAAGCAGCCGACCTCGAGGCCGGCCCGGGCAAGCGACTCGATGCCGATGGCGGCGTGGCCGGCCGCGGCCAGACCAGGATCGCTCACGAGCAAGGCCCGGCTACCCCCCAGTTCTCTGGCCAGTTCTCCGAGCCGCCTGATCGAACCCGCTCCGACCACGAGCCGGGTGTGGGAGCGAAACTCGAAGTTTTCGAGGTCCCGGGACGTCATCCGGCGACGCCAGCCGGTGTTTCCGCGGCCAGCTGCAGGGCTCGCGATCGGTAGAGGAAGTCGATGATGTTGCCCTCGTGCGGCTGGAGCCAGTCGAGCTTCGTCGTCGGAATCGGGCCGAGGTTGAGCCTGTCGATCGCCGCGCAGTCGACGAGCTCTGACCGGAAGCCGGCATCGTCGGTGACCGCGGTGGCGACGAGCGTCGGCCCGATCCGTTCGAGCATTCTCGCCTGCGGGCATTCGACCACGCTCACGAAGGGAAACATGTACTCGGCCCGGGCGATCTCGGGATCGGGAGTCTTGCAATGGACGACCGTCGGCCGCAGCCAGCCGCAGCGTTCCCCCTCGACGAACCGGGGACCGTAGGCCGCCGTGGCGTGGGTGACGCCGGGTGCGGAGAGGCCGGCCTCGATCTGCTCCCAGGTGGCCTTCGCCGCCCCCGGCACCGTGAAGGCGGCGAGTCGGGCTTCGGGATCCTCCGGTGGCCTGACGTCGATGGGGCCGAGCCGCTCGGCGAGGGCCTCGGCGATCGCCTTCGTGTGACGGCTGGCGTAGACCGCCGAGGCGTTGATGCAGCCGCGGCCGCTGTTGGCGGCAACGCTCTCGACGATCATGTCGAGCTGTCGCTCCCAGTCGTCCACGCAGTCGTCGCCGAGGATGATCTTTGAGAAACCGGGGCCGTGGACCTGGACGTTCGGATTGCCGCGATACTGCTCGACCGTCCTGGCACTGCCGAAGATCATGCTTCGGCGGCAGCCCGCCAGCATCGTGGCCCCAACGTCGGTTGGGCCGGGATAGAGGCCGATCGACTCGGCCGGAATCCCCGCCTCCATGAACGCCGCCGCCATCCGGTAGGGCGTCCAGGGCTCCTGGCCGCCGGGCTTGAGCACGAGCCCGACGCCGAGGGCGATCACCGGCAGCCAGAGCGTGTGCACGCCGGGGGAATTCGAGGGGAGCACGAGTCCGAGCACCGGCGACTGTGCCTGATAGCTGACGACGACACCGCGGTGCTCGCGGCCGTAGCCCCGCCAGAGAATCTCCGGCGGCAGGCCCCGCGAGAGCGCGTCGAGCATCCGGTCCATGTTCGAGAGCACGAACAGATTTTTCTGCATGTTCGCCCGGCAGAGCGACTCGGGCAGTCCGGTCGTGGCCGACTGCTGCTTGACGAAGTCGTCGGGCGACTGTTTCGCGTCGCCCAGCTGGAGCGTGCCGTGGGCGTAGAGGTTGCCCGCCGTCTGCAGCCGCTCGACGATCTCCTCGGGATCGATCGCCAGGAGTGCGGCCCGGGCCTGCCCCGCCTTCTGGAGATCGCGGCCAAGCATCGCACCTCCAACCTGGCTCACCTCGGCGACCGGCTCGCCGGTCAGGAAGTGGACGAGGTGGGTGCGTTCGAGTGACTCATACGGCTTGCCGAATCGCCAGGCGGGAAGGTGCATAGACGAGGATCCTGGATTGAAACCCTTGGGATTGCGGAAAAGATTCTAACAACCCGCCCAAACCGCTGGCGACGGTCGAGGCCTCGACTTCATAGGCGGGGAGGCGTCGCCCACTTCCGGGCGGAGCCCGGCAAGGCTGCACGGGCCATGGATGGCCTTCACTCCGGGTCGACACGGCCAAACGACTGCGACGCTGGAGGCGTCGCCCACTTCCGGGCGGAGCCCGGCAAGGCTGCACGGGCCATGGATGGCCGTGCAGCCGTGAAACTAGTACACGCCCACCGTGGTCGTGCCGGCCAGGGCCCGGAACGGACGGACGCCGCTGATGCCGTCCCAGGGGTACTTTGCATAGGGAAGTTCCCGTTCCCCCTCGTCGCGTTCGAGGAACCCCGGCACGAAGGTCTCTTTCGTGAGCGTGGTCAGCTTGACCCGTCCGGTGGCGCCGTAGGGCACGACCGAGTTCGTGTCGTCGAAGTTCACCACCTCGATCACGGCCCTGGGCTGCGGGGCGTAGTAGGCGATCGTGTAGCCATCCGCAGGCACGACCGGCCGCGATGCGGCCAGGCCCATCAGCGTGTTGCCGTAGGTGGGCGTCATGTAGGCACCGTCGAGAAGTTCCTCGACGGCGAACCGGGTCCACTGGGGCGTGAACTCGGTGCCGCCGGAGAAGATGCCCGTGATCCCCGCCTTGCGGATCGTCGTGCCCTTCTTTTCCAGGGCGAGGGCCAGGGCCTCGAGCAGTTTCGGCGTGGTGAACATGCAGCGGACGTCGTGCCCCGCCTCGAGAATCGTGATCGCCTGGTCGATGCAGTGCTGCTTGTAGGCCTCGAGGTGCTCCATCCAGCCCTTCTGGATCAGCTTGATGACCCAGCGGGGATCGAGATCGACGCAGAAGCAGATGCCGCCGCGGAACTGGGCGAGATGTTCGATCGAGAGCCGCAGCCGGCGGGGGCCGCTGGGACCGAGCATCAGCCAGTTGGCACCGCGGGGAAAGAACTCCTCCGGCAGCGTGTCGCTGAACTGCTCGTAGTCGGTGCGGAAGTCGCGGATGTTCACCCGCGACTTGGGCACGCCGGTCGTGCCGCCCGTCTCGAAGACGTAGGCGGGCTGGTCTGCGAAGCCCTGCGGTATCCAGCGGCGAACCGGGCCTCCGCGGAGCCACTCATCCTCGAACGGAGGAAATTTCTTCAGGTCGTCGTAGCACCTGACCTCCTTGAGCGGGTCGAACGGCAGCGAGCGGGCATGGTCGAGCCAGAAAGGGCAGCCGGTCGAGGGGTGGAAGTGCCAGGCGATCATCTCGACGGTGTGGGCATCGAGCGCGGCCCGAGCCCGAGCCACGGCGTCGTCGGTGGCGACCTCGAACACGGGGGGCTTGGCGGCGGAGGCGGCCTGGGCCATGGGGGATCCTTTCGGCGGGAAATCGGGAACGTGAGCCTGCGGGCGGGATGGGGGGATGGTCAGGCGTCGGCCGCGTTGCCGGCGTTTGGCACTGGTGCGCCGAGCTGGGCGAACAACTGCAGCACGCCGTTGAAGTGGGCCAGCCGCGGACCGTAGCGATCGATGAATTCGCCCAGTGCGTACTCGCTGTCGGCGAAGTCCTCGGCGTTCTCGGCGGCATCGCGGGCGATCCCGGCGAGGAATTCGACATGCACCTTGGCGAGCGACTCGGCCGCCTGGCGGCAGGAGCGGGCGAGTTCGGGGTTCGACTCCTTCCAGGCCTTGAGTTCGGCGACCCGCTGTCGCTGCTGGAGCGACACCTGATTGACGAGTTCCACGAGCAGGTCGCAGGAACGCATCTGCACTGCGAGCATTTCCCGAAGCAGCCTGTTCGTCTCCGCGGCATCGGCCGAGGCGGCGGGCCCTCGGGCGACCGAACTGGCCGAGATGTCGACCTGGGTGAATCCGGGGGGGCCGTCCTGCATCGAAGGCATCCATTCTGAAAGAAGGAGGAAAACCGCCATCTCTTCGGTCATGGTAGGCAGAGTCCGGACTCGTTTCCACGAACCGGCGGGAATTCCGCGGCAGCCGTCAGGGTTTTCCCAGCTTCCACGCCTCGCCGGAAGGTCGCGTTCCCGGCCTCCGCGACCCGCAGCCTCCGGCGACGGTCCGGCAGGCGGCTCAAGTGTGGTGTCCGGAAGCCCGATGGTTGGAGCGATGGCCATCAGCACGCAGCAGCACGTCGAGAACGCCTACGGCTTCCTGACGACGGTCGATTCGCCTTCGCACGGCCTGTTCGGGGGCTATCTGATCGTCGATCTCGAGGGCCGGCCGCTGGAATTCCACTGCACGGCCCCAGTGCGGGTCTCGCGTGCCCAGCAGATCCTCTACGGGGCGACCCTGCACGGACATCTGCATGGCAGGCAGATCGGCGGCACGCTGCTGGCGGAGGGATCCGTCGTGCCGAGGCTCGTGCTGACCGACCAGGAGCCGCTCCTGCAGGCCCGGTCGCATACCCATCTGCCGCTGGCCCTCGTGACGGCCTCCCGCGACCAGGAACAGGCCGGGCCGACCGCCGGCGCCGGCTTCAGTCTCGGCGGCCTGACGGTCGTGCCGCACACCACCGACCGGGCCGACGAAACAGTGTTGCGGGAGCATCTCGAGGGACTCATCCAGGCGGTCGATCTCAACGAGCCGTTCGAACGGATCCGGGCCGCGATCGACGAGGCGCAGCGGCATTAGTCTGCCGACGGAGAGCGACGACGACCCCCGAGACCGCCGCTGCGACAGCGGTTCACCGAGTGCAGTCATGGCGGGCCGCCGAGGTCGTCCTGCCCGCGACGGCGATCCTGGCGGGAATCGAATGCCGGCTCCCGACGCCGCAGGCGCTGCGGCTTCCGATCGGCGTTTCCCGGCCGGCCGTGACCGCCGTTCCGCTGTTCGTGGCGAGGCCCGCCGTGGAGCGGTTTCTGTTCTCCGGGCAGGCTGCGGCGCCACCGCCATCACGGCCGCCGGTCCGGCCACTGACCGCAGCCCCGTCGCCTGCCGCCGAGGCCTCTCCTGCCGCCGTCGGTCCGGCGGTCCGCCGCCGCACCCGGATCGCGCCGCCCCGGGACGTCGTCAAGCGATCGGAGCGGTTCTTCTTTCTGCTCCAGCCAGACCTGGAAACGATTCTCGAGACCAGCCGGCTCGAGTTTCCCCGGCAGCCGTTCCCGTTTCAGTTCGACGGCATGGCCTTTCTGGTGCCGCGGCACGCCGCAGTGCTGGCCGACGAGATGGGGCTCGGCAAGTCGATGCAGGCGATCTCGTCGCTGCGGCTCCTGATCCGTTCCGGCGAGGCGCGACGGGTGCTCGTCGTCTGTCCGAAGGGGCTGGTTTCGAACTGGGCACGGGAACTCGCCGACTGGGCGCCGGAACTCGTGGTGGCGGTGATCGAGGGGGATCAGCGACGACGCCAGTGGCAGTGGTCGCTCCCCGATGTGCCGGTGAAACTGGCCAACTACGAGGTCGTCGTCCGCGACCGGGATCTGGTCGCTGAGATGGGCCTTGAGTTCGACCTCGTCGTTCTCGACGAGGCCCAGCGGATCAAGAATCGCGACAGCCAGACGAGCCAGTCGGTGCGTGCCCTGCGACGCGGGCGCAGCTGGGCGCTCACCGGCACGCCGGTCGAGAACAGCGCCGACGACATCGTCGGCCTGTTCGAGTTCGTGGCCCCTGGGCACCTCAACGGCCGCATGTCGCCCCGGGAGCTCGGGGCCGCGGCCGCCGACCATGTTTTGAGGCGGACGAAGGACAAGGTGCTCAAGGACATGCCGCCGCGACTCAATCGCGACGAGCGGATCGAGCTCACCGCCGAGCAGCGGGAGACCTATCGGCAGGCGGAGGAGGAGGGGGTGCTGCGGCTCTCGGGGCTCGGCCAGCAGGCGACGATCCAGCACGTCTTCGAACTCGTCCTCCGCCTCAAGCAGATCTGCAATTTCGACACCGCGACCGGCGAGAGTGCGAAGCTCGACCGGCTCGAGGCCGAACTGGAAGAGATTCACGCCAGCGGGAAAAAGTCGCTGGTCTTCAGCCAGTGGGTGGCGACCCTCGGCCGGCTGCGGGAGCGGCTGGCGAGGTTTGGCGCCATCGAATACCACGGCGGCATGTCGACGGTCGCCCGCGACGAGTGTCTCCACCGCTTCAAGAACGACAGCCGGCACGGCGTGCTGCTGCTCTCCTACGGGGCGGGGGCCGTCGGCCTCAACCTGCAGTTCTCCCAATATGTCTTCCTCTTCGACCGCTGGTGGAATCCCGCCGTCGAGGATCAGGCGATCAACCGGGCCCACAGGATCGGGGCCGCAGGGGCCGTCACCGTGACCCGGTATCTCTCCGTCGACACGATCGAGGAGCGGATCGACGAGGTGCTGCGGTCGAAGCGTGATCTCTCCGACACGATCCTCTCACAGGCCGAACCGCCGGCGTCGGGCGGCCTGACGGCCGAGGAGATCTTCGCGCTCTTCAGGCTCTCCCCGCCGAGACGGGCCGCGGCCTAGCGGGCCAGGGGAGGCCGAGCTCTCCGTTGCTCTCGGTGAAGAGGGTAGACTCTCCGGCGGGCTCGAAAATCGGTCATTTCCAGGCCGTCGGCCGCGTCGGCTTGCGTCCGCATCGTTTCCCTCTTTCCTCGCTGTCCTCCATCATGCAATCCCTTTCAGGCCAGTCCTTCATCGGGTTTGCCCGCAGCCAGTCGACCGGACCGGTCCAGCGGTGCGTGAACCCTGCCACGGCGACCGAGCTGCCGACAGATTTCTTTCAGGCAACCCCTGCCGATCTCGAACAGGCCTGCCTTCTGGCCCAGGCCGCAGCCCCCGTGCTGGCCGGGCTCAGCGGCGGGCAGAAGGCCGAATTCCTCCGGACGATCGCGATTCGGATCGAAGCCTCGATCCCGGATCTCGTCGCCCGCGCGACCCAGGAGACCGCGCTTCCGGAGGCCCGCTGCCAGGGAGAGATCGGCCGCACGATCAGCCAGCTCCGCCTCTTCGCCGACCTCGTCGCGGCGGGCGATTGGGTCGACGCCCGGATCGAGACGGCCGATCCCGACCGCAAGCCCCTGCCCAAGCCCGACCATCGTTCGATGCTCCGCCCGCTGGGTCCGATCGGCGTGTTCTGCGCCAGCAATTTTCCCTTCGCCTACTCCGTCGCCGGAGGCGACACGGCCTCGGCCTTCGCCGCCGGCTGTCCGGTCATCGTGATGGCCCACCATGCCCACAGCGGCACGGCCGAGATCATGGGCGGGCTGGTGGTGGATGCCGTCCGAGCCGGCGGACTGCCCGAAGGGACGTTTTCGATGCTCATGGGGAGCGGCCGCATCGTCGGTCAGCAGCTCGCCAAACACCCGGTCATGTGCGGCATCGGCTTCACCGGATCGCGTCTGGGAGGGCGTGCCCTGATGGACACCGCCGCGGCCCGGCCGGCGCCGATTCCCGTGTACGCTGAAATGAGCAGCGTGAATCCCGTCGTCCTTCTGGACGGTGCGATCGTCTCTCGCGGCGACTCAATAGCCACGGGCCTGGCCGCCTCCTGCACCCTCGGCGTCGGCCAGTTCTGCACCCAGCCGGGCCTCGTCATTCTCGAGCGGACAGCCGCCGCCGAGGCCTTTGTGACGAAACTCGGCCAGCTCTTCGCCGCGGCGGCGGAGGGCACGATGCTGACCGCCGGAATCCATCAGGCCTATGTCGACGGTCTTGCAGTCCGAGCAGCCCGGGCCGGCGTCAGTCTGGTCGCCAGTGGCGGATCGAGCGGCCAGCCCAATCGCGCGACGCCGACGCTCTTCGCCACATCGGCAAAGGCCTTCATCGCAGACGCCAGTCTCCAGGAGGAGATCTTCGGCCCCTGCTCGCTCCTGATCTGGTGCGAGAACGCAGCCGAACGCAGACAGGTCGTCGCCTCGCTCCACGGGAGCCTGACCGCCACCATCCATGCGACCGACGCCGAACTCACCGCGAACGCTCCCCTGGTTGCCCAGCTCGAGGCCATGGCGGGGCGGCTGGTCGTGAACGGCTTTCCCACCGGCGTCGAGGTGTCGCATGCGATCGTGCACGGCGGCCCCTACCCGTCGCTCTCGGACGGTCGCACGACCTCCGTCGGCTCCAACGCCATCTACCGCTTCACGCGGCTCGTCTGCTATCAGAACTTCCCCGATGCCGCCCTCCCCGCCGAACTGCAGGGGGCGAACCCGCTGGGGATTTCCCGACTCGTGAACGGCGTTCGCCAGTCGGGCGGCGTCTAGCACCACTCCCATCACCCTGTCCCGAGGGCCCGATGCCTCATCCCATGTCCCCTCTCGAACTCCGGCAGATCCTCTCCGCCGGGCTGCTCTCATTCCCGATCACCGACTTCACCCCTGCGGGCGATTTCAACGCCGCCGGCTATGCCGATCGCCTGCGCTGGCTGGCGCCGTATGGCGCCTCGGCGCTCTTCGCCGCCGGCGGCACGGGGGAATTCTTCTCGCTCGAGCAGCGTGAATACGCCTCGGTCATCAGGACCGCTGTCGAGACCTGCGACGGTCTCGTGCCGATCCTCGCCGGTGCAGGTGGTCCGACCCGGGTGGCGATCCAGTATGCCCAGGAGGCCGAGCGGCTCGGTGCCAAGGGGATCCTTCTCCTTCCGCATTACCTGACCGAGACGAATCAGGACGGCGTCGCTGCCCACGTCGATCAGGTCTGCAGGTCTGTCAGGCTCGGGGTCGTGGTCTACAACCGGAACGTCTGCCGCCTGCAGCCGCACCATCTGGAGAAGCTGGCCGAGAACAACCCCAACCTGATCGGCTACAAGGACGGTCTCGGCGACATCGAGCTGATGGTCTCGATCCGTCGCCGGCTGGGGGACCGGCTCTGTTACCTCGGCGGACTGCCGACCGCGGAGGTCTACGCGGCCGCCTACAAGGCGATGGGCGTGCCGGTCTACTCGTCTGCCGTCTTCAATTTCATCCCCCGGACCGCGATCGAATTCTTCCGCGCCGTCCGGGAGGACGACCTCGCCGCGCAGAACCGCCTGCTCGACAGCTTCTTCCTGCCGTACCTCGAAATCCGCAACAGGAGCGCCGGCTACGCCGTGAGCATCGTCAAGGCCGGAGCCAGGATCGTCGGCCACGACGGAGGGCCGGTTCGCCCACCCTTGACCGACCTCAAGCCCGCTGAAATGGAGCAGCTCGCCCGGCTCATCGCAGAGGCGGGTGTGAGCTGATTTTCGCCAGGCGAGACTGATTGGAGAGCCGCCGGGCATTCCCGGGACGGCGGCTCTGGTGACCTTCGAGACCCGATCACAGAGCCTTCCACGAGCAGAAGCCTTGCACGACGTGACCGCCCCCCAGAATCATCCGCTCCCTGCCGCGGTCTCGAAGGTCAAGTGGCGGATCCTGCCGCTGTTCATCGTGATGTTCATCGTGAACTACGTCGATCGGGTGAACGTCAGTTTCATCAAGGAACACCTGACCAGCGCTCTTGGCCTGAACGACGAGGCATTCGGTTTCGGAGCCGGCCTGTTCTTCATCGGCTACGCCATGTTCGAGGTTCCCTCGAACATGATGCTCCAGTGGCTCGGGGCGCGACGCTGGCTGGCGATCATCGCCCTGCTCTGGGGCGGCTTTGCGACCTGCATGGCCTTCGTGCAGACCCCGGAGGCTTTTTATTGGCTCCGCTTCTTCCTCGGTGCCGCCGAAGCCGGTTTCTTCCCGGGAGTGATCTACTTCTTCACCCGCTGGCTTCCCTCGGCCGAACGCGGCAAGGCGATCGCACTCTTCCTGAGTGGTTCTGCGATCGCCTCGATCATCTCCGGGCCGCTTTCAGGCTACCTCCTGCAGTTCCAGCCCTACGGACTCGAGGGATGGCAGTTCATGATCGTGGCCGAAGGCGCCGTCTCCGTGATCCTGGCCATCTTCACCTGGTTCTGGCTGGATTCGACGCCCGGCGAAGCCCGCTGGCTTTCCGAGAGCGAACGACTCGCCCTGACGAACACGCTCCGGGCGGAGGCGCAGGCAGTCAGGCAGCGGCCCGAAATCGGCGAAATCCTCAGCAGCGGCCTGCAGTTGACGCTCTTCTGCCTGATCTACTTCGCCATCCAGTTGACGATCTACGCGGCGACCTTTTGGCTGCCCACGATCATTCGCTCCATGGGAACGCTCACTGACATGCAGGTTGGCCTGCTGAACTCGCTGCCCTGGATCATTTCCATCTTCGGGATGTATCTGGCCGCGGCCGGAGCGGCACGTTGGAAAAATCAGCAGGCCTGGGTTGCCGGCGCCCTGCTCGTCGCCGGAGTTGGCATGCTGTTCGCCACCGTCGGCGGTCCGTTCTTCGCCTTCACGGCGATCTGTTTCGCCGCGCTCGGATTCAAGTCGGCCGCGTCGCTCTTCTGGCCCATCCCGCAGGGCTACTTCGACGCCCGGATCTCCGCGGTGGCGATCGCGCTGATCAATTCACTGGGAAATCTCGGCGGCTTCGTGGCCCCCTACGCGTTTGGCGTGCTCAAGCAGCAGACCGGATCGATTCAGGGCGGCCTCTACGGCCTTGCCGTGACGTCCGTCCTCGCCGCCGGCCTGATCTTCCTCACCCGCAGCCGACCCCGATCCTAGCGGACCCCCTGTTTCACAATGACCCCCATCGTCGAATCGATCCGCGTCGTGCCGGTTGCCGGGCAAGACAGCATGCTGCTCAATCTGAGCGGGGCCCACGGGCCATTCTTCACCCGCAACATCGTCCTGATCAGGGACAGTTCCGGTCACACCGGCCTCGGCGAGGTTCCAGGTGGCGAGAAGATCCGGCAGACGATCGAGGACGCCACGCCCTTTCTCATCGGAGAGGAGATCGGCCGTTACGAAAGTCTGCTTGCGGCCGTCGGCGAGGCCTTCTCGGATCGGGATTCGGGCGGACGCGGCCTGCAGACGTTCGACCTGCGGGTCACGATCCATGCCGTCACGGCACTCGAGTCGGCCCTCCTCGATCTCCTCGGCCAACATCTCGGCAAGCCAGTCGCCGCCCTGCTGGGTACGGGCCAGCAGCGATCCGAGGTCGAGATGCTCGGCTATCTGTTCTTCATCGGCGACCGACGCCGGACGACGCTCGGATACCGCGACGAGTCCGACTCCCCCCAGGCCTGGCATCGGCTGCGAAATGAAGAGGCCCTGACGCCGGAGTGCATCGTCCGTCAGGCCGAGGCCACCCAGGAGCGATTCGGCTTCCAGGATTTCAAGCTCAAGGGAGGCGTGCTCAGCCCGGCCCGTGAAGTCGAGGCCGTGCGGGCCCTCGCCGAACGCTTTGCAGATGCCCGCATCACCCTCGATCCCAACGGCGCCTGGCGGCTCGGGGAGGCCATCGAGGCCTGCCGGAATCTGAGCGGCGTGCTCGCTTATGCCGAAGATCCCTGCGGCGCCGAAGACGGCTTTTCCGGACGGGAAATCATGGCCGAATTCAAACAGGCCACCGGACTCCGCACCGCCACGAACATGGTCGCCACCGACTGGCGTCAGTTCGGGCACGCCCTCAAACTCGAGGCCGTCGACATCCCGCTGGCCGATCCGCACTTCTGGACCATGCGGGGCTCGGTCAAGGTCGCGCAGGTCTGCAAGGATCACGGCCTGACCTGGGGGTCGCATTCCAACAACCATTTCGACGTCTCCCTCGCCATGTTCACCCACGTGGGTGCCGCCGCGCCGGGCGATGTCACCGCCATGGACACCCACTGGATCTGGCAGGAAGGCCAGCGGCTCACCCGGGAGCCGTTGCAGATCAAGGGGGGCAGGATCGCGGTCCCCGAGAAACCTGGCCTCGGCATCGAGATCGATCCCGTCGGGCTCGAGGCCGCCCACCAGCTCTACAACAGGCTTCCCTCGGGCTCGCGTGACGACGCCGTCGCCATGCAGTTCCTGATCCCTGGTTGGAAGTTCGATCACAAGAAGCCCTGCATGCTGCGTTAGGATCGGGTCCCCTCGAGGGCCCGCGGGCCGCTCCCTCCGGGAAGGGTTTCGCAGCCAGCATTTCCGGCGGAACGAATCCGGGCGGCCACGAGGCTACAATCGCCGTGATGACGGTTTCCTACGACTACGACGTGCTCGTGATCGGCGCCGGGCATGCCGGCGTCGAGGCGGCATCGGCGGCGGCCAGGCTCGGGGCCCGGGTCGGTCTGCTCACGGCGAACTGCGACACCGTCGGCCAGATGAGCTGCAACCCGGCGATCGGCGGCGTCGGCAAGGCGCAGCTCGTCCGTGAGGTCGACGCGCTCGGCGGCCTGATGGGGCGGGCGATCGACGCCACCGGCATCCAGTTTCGGGTCCTCAACCGCTCGAAGGGGCCGGCGATGCACGGGCCGCGGGCCCAGGCCGACAAGAGGCTCTACCAGATGGAGGCCAAGCGGATCGTCGAGGAGACGGAGAGGCTCGAACTGCGGCAGGAGACGGTCGAGGACCTGCTCGTCGAGCAGGTCGCCGACAAAGGCCCCGGCCGGCCGGCCTGGCGGCTGACGGGCGTGCGGGTCCGCGGCGACGCCGTCTACCGGGCCGCGGCCGTCGTGCTGACGACCGGTACTTTCCTCCAGGCCGTGATGCACACGGGCGAGGCCCGGACGCCCGGCGGCCGGGCGGGTGAGGGGACGACGGCCGGCCTCAGCCAGGCCCTGGAACGGGTCGGCATTCGGATCGACCGTTTCAAGACCGGCACGCCCTGCCGGCTGCTCGGCCGATCGATCGATTTTTCGAGGCTCGACGTGCAGCCTGGCGATGACGAGCCGCAGCCCTTCTCCTTCCTGACCGACCGCATCGAGCAGGAACAGATGGTCTGCTGGATCACCCGTACGACCCCCGAGATCCACGACCTCATCCGGGCGAATCTTCACCGCGCCCCGATGTACAGCGGTCAGATCGAGTCTCGCGGGCCGCGTTACTGCCCGAGCATCGAGGACAAGGTCGTCAGGTTCGCCGACAAGGAGAACCACCAGCTGTTTCTCGAGCCCGAGGGACGGCGGACCCAGGAGGTCTACGTCAACGGCATCTCCACGAGCCTGCCCCGCGACGTGCAGGACGCCATGATCCGGATGGTGCCGGGGCTCGAGCGGGCGCAGGTGATGCGGTATGGCTACGCCGTGGAATACGACTACTGCCCGCCCGACCAGCTCACCTCGACGCTCGAGAGCAAGCGGCTGGCGGGCCTGTTCTGCGCCGGTCAGATCAACGGCACGACAGGCTACGAGGAGGCGGCGGCCCAGGGCCTCGTTGCCGGCGCGAACGCGGCCCTCGCCGCGGCGGGCCGCGAGCGGCTCCTGCTCGAACGGGAGGAGTCGTACATCGGCGTCCTGATCGACGACCTCGTGACCCGCGGCGTCGACGAGCCGTATCGGATGTTCACCAGCCGCGCCGAGCACCGGCTCGCCCTGCGGCACGACAACGCCGATCGTCGCCTGACGCCGAAGGCGATCGGACTCGGGCTCGCCTGTCGGGAGCGTGCCGCGCGGCTGGCGGCCAAGATGTCGGAGATCGAGGCGACGCTGGCGGTGCTCTCCGCCCATCGGCTGCGGGGGGTGACGATCGCGGAGATGCTCAAGCGGCCGGAGTTCGGCTGGCCGGAGGCGGTGGCGGCGCTGCCCCAGCTGGCGGCGGTGTCCGGCGAGGCGGCGGGGCAGATCGCGAGCGACATCCGCTACGCGGGCTATCTCGCCAACGAGCGGGAACAGATCGAACGCCGCCGGCGGCAGGGAGCGAGATCGATTCCCGAGGGGCTCGACTACGCCCAGGTACGGCACCTGCGGGCCGAGGCGCGGGAGAAGCTCGACCGGGTTCGGCCGCGGACGCTTGAACAGGCCGGTCGGGTGAGCGGCATCACCCCGGCCGACATCGCACTCGTGCTCGTCCATCTCGCCCAGGCGACGCCCTCCTCGGGATGAGCCGGGCCTCCGTTCCAGGGGCGACTCCAAAGTTCAATTCGGGGTTCACTTCAGGGTCCACACCAGGGTTTACGCGAAAAGCCACGATGCGAATCGTCCAGATCACGGCCGGGGCAGGGGGGCGGATCTGTGGATCCTGCCTGCACGACAACGCCCTCGTGCGTGCCCTGCGCCGGCGAGGCCGCGATGCGATCCTCGTGCCGGCCTACGTGCCGACCACCACCGACGAGGAGAACGTCGCCGAGCCGACGATCCTCTGCGGCGGCGTCAACGTCTGGCTGCAGGAACATCTGCCGCTGTTTCGCCACACGCCCGGCTGGGTCGATACGATCTTCGATTCCCGCAGCCTGCTCGACTGGCTCTCGAACCGGACCGGCGGTACCAGGCCGGCCGATCTCGGCGGCCTGACGGCTTCGAGCCTGCGGGGCGAGGCGGGGCATCAGCGGAAGGAGGTCGACAAACTGGCCCGCTGGCTCGCCGAGCATGCCCGTCCGGAGATCGTGCACCTCTCCAATGCGCTGCTCGTCGGATTCGCCCGCCGGATCAGGGAACTGACCGGTGCCAGGATTGTCTGCAGCCTCTCGGGAGAGGACATCTTCATCGAGCAGATTCCGGAGCCGCACTATTCCCTGATTCGCGGACTGCTGCGGGAGCGGTCGGCCGACGTCGACCGGTTCGTCGCCCTGAACGATTTCTTTGCCGGGTTCATGCGGGGCTACCTCGACCTGCCGGCCAGCGCGGTCGAGGTCGTTCCGCACGGCGTCGATCTGGAGGGCTATCCGTCGGCGCCGCGGGAGGCGGGGGCGGGTAACCGTTCCGGCACGGGCCGGCGGCGGGTTGGCTACCTGGCCCGGGCCTGTCCCGAAAAGGGGCTCGATCTGCTCGTGCGGGCGCTGCCGATCCTGGCGGCGACGCACGACGTCGAGGTCGTGGCCGCCGGCGCGACCGTGGCCGCCGAGCAGGACTACGTGCGGCATTGCCTCGCTCTCGCCGCAGACCTCGGCGTCGGCGGGCGGTTGTCATGGCGAGGGCAGGTCGATCGCGCCGGCAAGATCGACCTCTTCGAGTCGAGCGACCTGTTCGCGATGCCCACCAGGCATCCGGAGGCCAAGGGGCTGCCGGTGATCGAGGCCATGGCCGCGGGAGTGCCGATCGTCGCGCCTCGGCACGGCGCCTTTCCCGAATTGATCGCCCAGGAGTCGGCGGCCGGCCCGGCCGGACTGCTGCACGAACCGGGAGATCCGGCAGACCTGGCCCGGGCAGTGGCGGCAGTGCTCGACGATCCGCCTGCGGCAGCCAAATTCAGCAGCCGCGGTCACTCGCTCGTCCGCCAACGAAACACCTTCGAATGCATGGCGGCCGGCCACGAGGCGATCTACGAGCAGCTTGGCTGAGGGGGCCCGCGGTTCTACAGGTCGAGCGGGAATGGGCTCAGGAGTTCGAGGCCGCCTTCGGTGACGAGGTAGTCGTTCTCGATCCGCATGCCGGTGCCGAGTTCGGGGGCGTAGAGCGCGGGCTCGACGGCGATCACGTCGCCCGCCTCGAGGACGTCGTCCCAGTGGGGATTGAGGTGCGGGGTCTCGTGGACCCAGAGACCGATGCCGTGGCCGAGGTGGCTCGACCAGGTGCCGACCGGTGCTGCCGAAAGCCACTCCTGAACCCGGGCGTAGATCTCCTGGCAGCGGACACCCGGCTTCGCCATCCGCTCGACCAGATCGAGGGCGCCGCAGACATGCTGCCAGGCAGCGATCTGGGTGTCCGTCGGAGAGCCGTCGACGGCGATCGCCCGCGACGTGTCGGCGAAGTAGCCGCGGTAGCCGGGGCCGAGGTCGAGGATATAGAGATCGCCGGCGGCACAGGGCTGCGGGCGAGGCGGGCCGCCGCGAGCGCCGCAGGCATAGTCGTTGCCGGTGCCGGTGAGCATCTCGCCGCAGGAGGCGACCGCCGACGACTGCAGGGCCGAGAAGACCTCGAGCTCCGAGATGCCGGGGCGGATGATGCCACGAGCGGTCTCGTACATCGCCCCGGCCGCGTCGATCGCCCGCCGCAGGAGCACCAGTTCGTCGGCGTCCTTGCGACGCCTGAGTTTCCAAAGGGCCGGTTCGATGTCGACGAATTCTGCGTCTGGAAACAGTCGGGTGACGTGCGGCGGGCAGGAGGAAAACTCGACCCCCACCCGCTTCCATCGGCCGCGGCCCCGGAGCCAGTCGCCGAGCACAGCCGACGAGGTCTCGCGCTGGTCGTTTCGTAGCGTCGAACGCCATTTCCCCTCGTAGGTCCGAATCTCGGGCACGGCCGCGGCCTCGACCGGTTTGTCGGGGCAGACGAGCAGGCCGCCGCCGGCATCGAGGGCTGCAACCGGAAAGAACCGGTGATCCCATCTATGGCCGGTCAGGTATTGGACATGCTCCGGTGCGACGACGACCAGTCCGTCGAGCGAGTCGTCGGCGAGACGGGCGAGGAGTCTGGCCTGGCGAATCCGGCAGGAGGCGAGGTCGAGCAGCGGTGTTCCGTTCATGCGGAGAGTCTTTCGGCAGTGCCGCCTTGTTGTGCGTCGTTCAGTCGAGCTTTCCGAGCAGGCTCGAATCGAACGCCGGGAAACGGGGGTCGAGCCGCTCGAGCGTCTTTCGAACCAGCCGGGCCACCACGAGGTTGCGGTACCACTTCTTGTCGGCCGGCACCACGTGCCAGGGGGCCTGTTCCGTGTTGCACTCGCTGAGGGCCTCATCGTAGGCCTCGGTGAAGGCGTCCCAACGCTTCCGGTCCTCGAGGTCGTCGGGGCCGAGCTTCCACTGCTTCTTCGGGTCTCGGAGTCGCTCCTCGAGCCGCCGCCGCTGCTCCGAGTTGCTGATGTGCAGGAAGCACTTCACGAACGTCAGCCCGCCGTCCTGGAGCAGTTTCTCGAAGGCGTTGATCTGGGCGTAGCGTGGTCGCCAGACCGATTCCGGGAGGATCTTTCTGACCCGGACCACGATCACGTCCTCGTAATGCGAGCGATTGAAGATGCCGATCCGGCCGTGTGCCGGAATCGCGGTGTGCACCCGCCAGAGGAAATCGTGGGCGAGTTCCTCGGCGCTCGGGGCCTTGAAGCTGACGACGTCGAGGCACTGGGGGCTGATGCCGCTGGCCAGCATCCGGATCGTGCCATCCTTGCCGGAGGTGTCGATCCCCTGCAGCACCACGACCACGGCCCGCCGGGCCTCGGCGAACAGCCGATAGGCGAGTTCGTCGAGCTTGTCGCAGTGGCGACGGGTCTCCTGCTCGGCGTCCTCCCGCGAAAGCCCCTCGTGGAAGTCGGGGTCGAAGTCGGAAAGCCGGATGTCGCGGCCTGGAGGTACGGTGAGCGGTTGATCCATAGGTTCCAGAGTCTAATCGTCTGTGAAAAAAGTCATCCATGACCTGCGATTCCGTCCGGTCTCGTAGCCGTTCAGGACGACATCAGCTCGGGGCCGCCCCTGCCCGCGAGCGGGCCATGGGAGCGAGTGAAGCCAGGATGGCGAAGCGAAGCGGACATGCAGAGAGCGGTTGGCTGGAGCCCCGCCGCGAACGTCCGGCGAGTGGGCAGGGGCGGCCCCGAGCGGGTTGGGCGAGTCGGGGCAAGACAGGCTGAAGCCTGTCCCACATCGGGCAGCACCAGGCCCGGGTGATCGCGAGCCGGATTTCGAGGCTCAGCCGCCGGCGGCGTAGAACATCGCCCGCGAGCTGACCACCCTGTCCCGGCGGCGGCGGGGCCGCGGCGGCGTGATCATCCTGGATTCCAGCAGGTCGGTGATCGTGTCGGCATCGGCCAGTTCCGAGGCCTCCAATTCCTGCTCGAATCCGAGGACGTCGGCGATCGGCTGAAAGGCGGAGATTCTCACGATGCAGTCATCGCCATGAACGCGAATCACGTGGGGAACGGTCGAGGTTGAGGCTGAGGAAAACCGGTTCTTGGTTGCGGTCGGATCGGCGTGCATCGGTTGGTCTCCGGTCTGGTCTGCTGACGGGCGTCGGGCCCGAGTCTGGCGGTCGACGCTGAGTGGTTCTGGAATGCTCTTCAGTGCATTCTGCGCGCCAAATCGACGCAGTGTCGCGGAATCTGTCCGGGCGATTCTGCCAGCGGCGCATTCGGCCCATCTTCACACGCAACGCTTTCCCACCCGTCACCATCCGGGCAAGCCGTGCAGGTGGGAGGCTGGAGGCGGACTGCGGGGTTGAAAAAACTTCAGCCCGCGGTCGGCCGCGACGCCGGAGCCGGGGCAGTCTGCATCCGGTCGCGGAGTTTGGCGGCGAGTTCGTAGTTCTCCGCAAGCACGGCGTCGGCAAGCTGCTCGTCGAGCGTGCGGCCGACGTCATACCGTTGCCGAACGCTCTCCCGCATCTCTTCGAGCCGCTTGACGAGGCCGTCCTCGGAGAACTGCTCGTCCGCCTCGTAGCGGGCAAACAGCTCCCGAAAACGTTCCAGTCCCTTGTTGATCTCGACGATCGCCGCCTCGGGGCCCTGCTCCTCGAGCAGGGCGAGCGCCCCCGCCTGCACCCGGTGGAAGAGAACGAACGGCCGGTACTGCTCGTGGGAGAGCGTCCATTCGTCGTCCGGGGAATGCTCGCGGACGAAGTCCATGAAGGCCAGGCTGTGGTCGGCATCCTTGGCGGCGCGGCGGTATTCCCGCAGCGAGAGCCAGCAGATCCGACGGTGATAAAACTGGATGAATTCCCGGTCGGCCTCGCTGCACTGCTCAGCCGAGAGGCGGAACGAGCCCCCCTCACGGATCGCCTCGCCGACCAGGTAGTCGTAGTAGGTTTCAGCGCCGTGGGGCCGGGTTCCGTCGGGACGGTGATCGGTCTCCATCTGGAGCACGCCCATGTCGACCCGCATCTGGAGGACTTCCCTGCCGGAACGGGCCTTGAACAGGCGGGCACTGACGTCGCCAGGTTCGAAGTTCCAGCCTTTCAGCACCGAATCGATGTCGCGGGGGCTTGGCATGGGCGGTCCTGCGGGACGGGGGCGACGTCGTGCCGCCCGACGCCGCGATTATACCAGCCTCACCCGCCGCCGGTCCGAAGCCGGGCCATTCAGTCTCCGGGACCGCCGCGGAGCCGCTTTGTTTCAGACCGGCGCCGCTTTCCTTCCAGCCGCTTGGCGACGGCCGAGCGGGGCTTTTTCGTGCGCCGCCTGGTTTTCGGCGGCCGCAGGGAGGCCTCGATCATGGCGGAGAGTTTGGCGAGGCAGTCGGCGATGTTCTGCGGCTGGTCCCGAAACCGCTGGCTCGTGATCACGATCTCGCCATCGCGGGTGAGCCGCGACCGCTCCCGCGCGAGCAGTCGGCGGCGGACGTCGTCGGGCAGGTGGGGCGTGTCGCGGGCCGCGAACCAGAGCACGGCCTTGGTGCTCGTCTTGTTGACGTTTTGGCCGCCCGGGCCGCCCGATCGGGCGAACTGCCAGTGCAGGCTGTCCGCGGGAATGACGACCGTGCCGCCGGCCAGGCGAAGATCCCTCGAGTGCGCCATCGATGCAGATTTCCTGAGGGCCCGATATCCGTTGGAAATTGTCCCTGCCGCTGACGGCGGCGTCCACGCGGGCCCTGATTGGTTTGTCAGCGGTCGGCATTCATTTTTGGCAAGCGGCACAGCCGTACAGCGGTCGGGAAGCGCCGGCAGTTCGTCTGGACATTCTGCTCACGGCCTTTTCATACTTTCGCTCCGTTCAGTCGCCCTCATTCGACAGCGTGTCGATCGCGGCCGTCGATCGCCGGAGTTCTTCGAGCATGTTGCAGGCCTCCATCAGTGAACTGACCACGTTTCGCTGGGAACTCGTCGAGGAACTCGATCGCCTGGCCCACCATGGCTTCGACAGTCTGGCCGTCTGGCGGACGAAACTCTCCGATCTCGGGACCGAGCGGGCGGCGGGCCTGATCCGTCAGGCCGGCTTCCGGGTTTCCAGCCTCCAGTGGGCGGGCGGATTCACCGGCAGCGACGGGCGGTCGTTCCAGGACAGTCTCGACGACGCCCGGGAAGCCATCGACACCGCCTCCGAACTGGCCACCGATGTGCTCGTCGTCCATACCGGCGGCCGGGGCGGTCACACCCGGGCCCATGCCCACCGCCTGCTCGCCGATGCCCTCGACCTGCTCGCCCCCGAGGCCCTTGCCCGGGGAGTGACGCTGGCCGTCAAGCCGATGCATCCGGGGGCCTGCGAAGGCTGTGGATTCCTGACAAACCTGGCCGATGCGGCGGACTGGGTGCGGCGGTTCGACCACCCCGCCGTCCGGCTGGCGATCGATCTCTGGCAGTTCGGCCACGAGCCGGGCACGCTCGGTCTTCTGCCCGGTCTGGCGGCCCTGACGGCGGTCGTGCAGGTGGCCGACTCGCAGGGGCCTCCCACCGCCGACCGCGAGCGGCTGCCCCCGGGGATGGGCACGCTGCGGCTGGGAGCGATGATCGCCAGCCTCTTTGAAAACGGCTATGCGGGCGACGTCGAGTTTGAACTGGTGGGCGAGGCCGTGGCGTCGCTCGGATATGAGGCCGCGGTTCGGAAGGCCCGGCTGATGGCCGATGTCTGGGGACGGATGGACTGCTTCTCGCACCTCGTGAAATCCTGACGACCTCGGACCTGGCTCAGGGCTTCGGGAGCCGCAGGCTCCAGGCCTCGAGCCAGTCGGTTTCGACGGGTTCCATCTCGAAGTCCTCGCGGAGCCGGCGGTCGAAGTCGTCCATGTGGGCGGCGCCGTAGAAAATCGCGATCCGCCCGCGGCCGCGGGCGATCTGCTCTTTGAGCACGTCGATGGCCGCTGCGTTCCGGTCGGTGATCAGCGAGGAGCCCTTCTCGCCGCCGAACGCCGACGTCAACAGATCCATGTCGGTGAACTGCTCGGCCATCACCCGCCGCAGCCGGATTTCCCGGTCGGAGCCGAAGAGGATCGAAAACAGGTCGCCAAACCCCACATCCTGACCTGGTCGGCCAGTCTCCTTCTCCGCCCGAGAGGCCCCCTCGCGCATCAGTTTCAGGAACATCGACCACCAGGATTCGCCCCGTTTCGCCATCGCCGCATCGAACTCCCGGGGGGAGAGGTCGGCATGGATGAAGTTGCGGGCCGAGTAGTCGATCTGCTCGAGCTGGAACTCGAGCCCGAGCATTTTCGTCAGCCCCTGCTGGGCCGAGCCGATCGCTCCTGCGGGCTTCCGGCCCGGCTTCGGCACGCGGGCGTTGTCCGGGGCGACGAGTTCATAGAGGACGGCGTCGTAGCCGCGAAACAGCCGGTCGAGCGTGTCGTAGTAGGCCCGGCTGCCGAGGTGTACGGCGCCGACGAGGTCCACCTCCACCGGCCTGCGGCCGGCTTTGGCTGCCGACTCGGCCGATTCCCGGTAGCGGACGATCGAGGTGTCGAGCGATACGGGCTCGCCATCGGCATCGCGTGAGAGCCTGAGAAACTCGACCCGTTCGGCGACCTCGGCCGCGATGGCCGCGGGTCCGCACGCCAGGCCGGCAAGGCAGGCAAGGACGGTCGTCCAGGCGGTTCCGCGGCGGGCTGGATCGGGGCGGGGCATGGAATGTCTCCCTCTGGGCATACCTGGTGGGCATCGTTCCGGCCCGGACTCGCCGGGCAGGCGTCTCTGCGCAGGATACCCGAGTCATCCCAGCCCGCCAGTTTTTTCCGAAATCGATCGGAAAGGCCCCCGATTCGGAACAGTCTGCCAAGTTTCGTCAACTGGATCGATCCGCACGACCGATACGAGACGAGCAATCCGCACGTGCGGAAAACAGGCTCCTGCTCCCCAGGACTCAAGTGATGGCTACGACCAAGCGATTCGGGCGGCTCGGAAGAACGATCCTCATGCTGGCCGCCTCCACGGCGGCTTCCATGACGGCGGTGCTGACCGCGCGGGCCGGCGACTGGATGCCGCTCCTGCCGGACCAGGACTTCTACGACTTCCAGCTCTTCGCCCCTCCCGATCTCCAGGAATACGAGATCTACCCCGAGGCGAGCGAGGGGATCTTCTTCAACTACGACCGGCTCTACTGGGGCCTGACACCGCCGCGGGTGACCGGGGTTGCCGAGACGCCGGCCGGCGGCTATCTGATCCCGACCGATCCGATCTCACCGCAGGCGATCGTGCAGTTGAACAACGGCGGCATCCAGGCCGGCGCCGCTGCCACACCGCCAACCGGAAGCGTGATCGGCGGCATCTTCATCTACGGAGCCGATCCTCTGCGTCTCGACCTCAATACGAGCTGGATGCGGACGGGCATGTCCTGGGGCAACCGCTACGAGGGCGGCTGGATCTACGACGGCCGGGGCGTGCAGGTCGGCTACTTCAACACCGGCGTCCAGAGCCAGAACTTCCAGACGAACAGCGAATTCGCCGCCTCGTCGCCGACCCAGATCTTCACCCAGACGACGACGGCCGGAGGTGGAGGTACGGGCACTGCCGTGACCAACAGCTTTCCGCTCACGACCACGACGATCACGTCGAACAGCCCGCCGCCGGATCACATGATCGCCCAGAAGCTGACGCAGACCAACAACATGGAGATCACGAGCGGTGCCGTGGCAGCGATGGTGCGGCGTGAAATCGGCCGCCGCGGCAGCGGCAGCACGGCCCGGTTCTCGATCGGCCCCCGCTATCTCCAGTTCGCGGAGAGCTACAAGATCGGCTACGAGAGCAATCAATACTCCTTCAACCAGGGACCGACGGGTGGGAATTCCGGTTCGGGCGTGAACATCTCCACCGCTGGCGGTGGCACTACAGGTGGCACTACGGGTGGCACTACGGGTGGCACCACAGGTGGCACCACGGGCGGTGGCACGGGCGGTGGCACGGGCGGCACCGGCAATACCGCGATTGGCGGTGCCGCAAACACCTCGCTCAGCCAGACGTCGGCAGGTGACGTGATCGGGATCGGCGGCTACGACACGCTGACCGGTATCGGGGCGAGCACGCCGCTCCAGGTCGGGGCCTGGGAGACGAACACCTACAACAACATGGTCGGTCCGGAGTTCGGCCTGCTGCTCGAGAGCAACACCGGACGCTGGACGTTCTCCAGCGAGTTCAAGTTCACGGCGGCGATGAACTGGCAGAACAACCTCTACCGCGGGGCGAACTTCCCCGATTCGATCGGGGCCGACTACCTGCGGGCGACGTTCAATCCGTCGGTCACCCAGAGTGCAAACGGCGCGCTCAACGACACCGTTCCGATCACGCCCCCGCCGCTGTTCCTCCAGATCTACGGCGTCGGCCAGCAGAACGCGACCAACTCCGCCAAGCACGAGTTCGTCTTCTCCCCAATCGGCGAATGGCGGTTCGGTGCCCAGTTCAAGGTCAGCCAGGCGATCCTGCTGCGGGCCGGCTACACCGGCATGTGGCTCGGCGGCATCGCCCGGGCGTCGTCGAGCACGGCCTACAAGAGCGTCGCGAAGCCGACGAAGTATGCCGAACCGCTCGATCCCTCACAGCCGGCGAGCACCACCAATCCCTGGGTCGTGAAGACGACGGGGGTGGGCGATCCGGCATCGGCCTACTTCCGGCCGAATCCGGTCTACAACCGGATCGGTGCCACGTCGAGCGTGGGCAGCGAATATGTCTTCACCAACGGCGTCGACTTCGGCGTCGAGGTCAAGTATTGAGCTTGGCTACCCCGGATCGAGCCAGTCGGCGGTGGCTCCGCGGATGGCGGCCAGTTTCTCGAGCCGGCTGGCGAGCGGTCGCCAGAGAGGCGAGTCGGTTACGGGGGAAATCTCGCGGGGAAGCGTGATCGGCTGGCAGGCCTCGTCGACATGCACGAAGCCCAGCAGGCCGTCCATCCACGGAATCGACTGGCCGCCCAGCGGCATGCCGACGACTCCGACGACCAGATGGCACTGCCTCACCTGAAGGACGGCGGCCCTGAGTTCGACGAGCGTGCCCACGGGGACGGCCCGCCGGCACTCGATCGTGAGCACCCGCCGGAGCATCATGTTGGCCTCAGGGCCGACGGCCCGGCAGGCGGTCGCGTAGGACGCCTCGAGGGCGAACCGCAGCAGGCTGCCCGCGTAGAGCGTGCCGTGGTGATTGGCGTCGACGGGCAGGACGAGCCGGTGGCTCGTGGTCTGGTTCTCGGTCTCGGGCGCGGCGGACATTCCGCCGTTTATAGTCGCCGCCGGCGGTTTAGGCGACGCCCGCCGGCCGCCGGGCGGCCTGTGGATCGATCTTCGCCAATTCCTCGCGCATCGCCCCGATCGTCCGCCGGATCTGGTCGGGCGTGTGCCGCGAGGTGATGAAGAACCGCAGCCGGGCCGCCCGTTCCTCGACGGCCGGATAGAGGATCGGCTGAACGTTGATACCGCGGGCGAACAGGGCCCGGGACAGTCTCAGGCTGTTCATCGAGTTGCCGAGGATCACGGGCACGATCGCCGAACCGCCCGAAGGACCGGTGTCGAGCCCGGCCTCGCGGGCCAGCTGGAGGAACAGCCGGGCGTTGGAATGCAGCTTCGCGACCCGCTCGGGCTCGCGGTCGAGCAGTCGCAGGGCGCCCAGGGCAGCACCGGCCGCGGCGGGGGGCAGGCCGACCGAATAGACGAACCCCGGCACGGTGTATTTCAGCCAGCGGACCAGCGTCTTCGAGCCGGCGATGTAGCCGCCGCAGCTGCCGAGCGCCTTGGAGAGGGTGCCCATCCAGAGATCGACGTCGTCCGCCCGAACCCCGAAGTGCTCGCCGATGCCCCGGCCCCGTGGGCCCATCACGCCGATCGAATGGGCCTCGTCCACCATCAGGAGCGCCTTGTGCCGCTTGGCGAGGGCGACGAACTTCGGCAGGTCGGAGAAGTCGCCGTCCATGCTGTAGATCCCCTCGATCAGCAGGAGCACCCGGCGATACTGGCTGCGGACCTGGGCGAGCAGCTTTTCCGCCGCCTCGAAATCGTTGTGCGGGAACGGCCGGCGGCGGGCGCCCGAGAGCACGGCCCCCTGCAGCAGGCTGTTGTGGGCGAGCGCGTCGTGCAGCACGAGGTCGCCGGGGCCGACGACATGGCCGATCACGGTCTCGTTGGTCGCGTGGCCGCCGACGAATGTGATCGCATCCTCGGTGCCGACGAAGCGGGCGATCTCGCGTTCCAGTTCCTGGTGGATCACCTTCTCGCCCGAAACCAGTCGGCTGGCCGAAACGCTCGTGCCGTAGCGGTCGAGAGCCGCCTTGGCGGCGAGCGTCACCTCCGGCTCGCCCGACATCCCGAGGTAGTTGTAGGTGGCCCAGCTGACCATCTCGCGGCCGCCGATCTGGGTGCGGTCGTTGGTCAGCCCCTCGTGGAGTGTGAAGTAGGGATTGTGCAGGCCCGCGTCGCGGACCATGGCGAAGTTCTGCTCCAGCGCCCGAACCTCGGGAAACTGGTCGATCCGGTAGGTGTCGTCGGGAATGTCCGCCGCCTGGATCGTCGCCTCGGCCGGCCGCCGCCCCTCCATCGGCATGTGGTCGAGGATCGCCTCCGCGACCTCGCGGCAGGTCTCGATCTGCGGCAGCACCTGCTCGGGGAACCGGCCCCCGAAGGTCTCCTCCAGGCTGGCGACGATCTCCATCCGTTCGAGCGAGTCGAGCCCGAGTTCGACGATGTTGCTGTCGAGGGTGAGGCTGCCGGCACGTTCCTTGGCGATCCGGCGGACGTGGTCGAATACGGCCTCGACGACGTCGCTCGGCAGATCCCTATCCGGCCTCTGCCCCCGCGACGCCTCCCCGACCGGCCGCAGCCGGGCCAGCCGCGGCGGCTCCCCCCCGGCCCGGATCGGCGTTGCAACTGCCTCCGTCTTCGGGCCGCCCTGCTGCATCCAGCCGACATGCTGCTCGACGACCTCGAGCGTGCCCTCGAGGAATTGCCGCCTGCATGCATGCCGCTGGATCTTGCCGCTCGACGTCTTGGCGATGCTGTTGGGCCGAACCATCACGATCGCCTCGAGGGCCACCTCGTGCTCGATCGCCAACGCCTTGCGGATCGCGTCGAACGAGGCAGCGATCTCGCCGGAGTCGCGCTGGCCGCGTTCCAGTTCGGCCACGACGACGACCCGCTCCCGGCCGTCGACGTCGACGGAAAACGCGGCCACAGATCCGGCCCGCACCAACGGGCTGGCGGCCTCGACGGTGTGCTCGATGTCCTGGGGATAGTGGTTTCGGCCGCGGACGATGATCAGGTCCTTGAGCCGCCCGGTGACGAACAACTCGCCGTTGTCGAAGAAGCCGAGGTCGCCCGTCCTCAGGTAGGGGCCCGGGTTGGGCTGCCACTTCTTGACCGACTGGGTCCGGGACTGCGAGTCGGGGGCCGCGAGCATCGCCCGGAACGATTCCTCGGTCGCGTCGGGCCGGTTCCAGTAGCCCTGGGCCACGCTCGGTCCGCTGACCCAGATCTCTCCGACGCGACCGGGCGGGAGGGCCTGGCAGGTCTGGGGATCGACGATCCGCACGTCCTGTCCGTCGAGTTCGCGGCCGCTGCCGACCAGTCGCCTGGTTCCAGGATTGAAGCCGGTGCGCGAGGCGGCCAGGCCCCCCTCGAGCGACGTCGAATCGAAGGCCCGGATCACCGGCGGCTCGAACTTCATCCCGCCGGTCACCATCAGCGTGCTCTCGGCCAGCCCGTAGCAGGGGAAGAACGCCTCGCGGCGGAAGCCGCAGGGGGCGAAGGCCTCGCAGAAGGCGTCGATCGTCTCGGGACGCACCGGCTCGGCCCCGTTGAAGGCCAGCGACCAGCTCGAAAGATCGAGCGTGGCCCGCTGCTCGGGCGTGATCTTGCGGACGCAGAGCTCGTAGGAAAAATTCGGGCCGCCGCTGATCGTGGCCCGGTACTTCGAGATCGCCTGCAGCCAGCGGAGCGGCTTCTGCAGAAAGGCGACCGGCGACATGATGACGTTGAACTTGCCGCCGTAGAGCGGCACGAGGATTCCGCCGATCAGCCCCATGTCGTGGAAGCTCGGCAGCCAGAAGACGCCCGACTGGCTGCGGGTGATCTCGAAGGCCTGCATGATCCGCAGCGAGTTGTGGAGCAGGTTTTCGTGCGACAGCATCACCCCTTTCGGCGTGCCGGTCGAGCCGCTGGTGTATTGCAGGAAGGCAAGCGTCCGGCCGTCGATCCGCGGGCGTTCCCAGCGGTCTGCCCAATCGGGTTCGAGTTCGCTGTCCACCTTCCAGAGGAGCCTCTCCAGGCTCGGGGCCGCCGCCCTCAGGGCGTCGAACCGATCGAGCACGTCCCGGGTTGTGAGTGCCACCGAGGCATTGGCGTCGGCCGCGATCGCCTCGATCCGTTCCACGGAGCGGTTCTTGCGGGGCGGGTAGGCGGGCACGGCCACCGCGCCACCGTAGAGGCAGCCGAGGAAGGCCGCGATGAAGTCGAGCCCCGAAGGATAGAGCAGCAGCACCCGCTTGCCGGCCATCCCCGAGGCCATCAGCCAGGCACCGACCGTCCGGGCCCGGCGGTCGAGTTCGGCATAGGTGATGTTCAGTTCCTCGTGCTCGCCGTCGACGAGGAACGTGAAGGCCCGGTCGTGGGGCCGGTAGGCCGCCCGCTGGCGGAGCAGGTCGACGATCGTCTCGGCAAACGAGGTTTCGGCGTAGGGATTCGGGATCACTGCTTCGAGAGCCTCCACCTCCGCCCACTTCGGCATCCCAGTGGGAGGCCGGCAACCGCAACCTCAAGGAATTCGGCCGATGCCCGGGGCGGCGACCACATTCTAGGTGCCTGCACCCGACAACCGGAAGTTTCGGCTCCGCCGACGGTTCAGGCCGGCCCCCCGGGCGACCCTGGCGATTATGACGGCTCCGGAAAGGGACCCTTCAGGCCCAGGTCCGACCGCTGGCATGTTCGGCCCGGGGCGGGAAGTTGCCGAGCAGGCCGCCGATCACGTCCCAGCGGTCGTGGCGGCGGACCTCGATGTCACCCTGCTCGTTGACCCGCACCAGGCAGGTGTCGGTCAGCCCGGCCTGCTGGAGTTCGTCCGGGGAGACCTCGTCGGCCTCGAGCATGCTCATCAGGGCCCGGCCACTCATTTCGATGAATCTCACGGCGTTGCTCCTGGGGAATGGCCTTCTGCGTGGCCGCCGGAAGGACCGGCGAAACCCTCTGCAAAGATGCGCTCCAACTCCACGAACCTGTCCGGGGCGATCTCCTCGGCACGGATCTCGGCCTCGAAACCCATCCGGGCGAAGAGCCCGTCGACGAACTGCTTGGCGAACTCCCTGTCGGAGGCCGAACGGACCTTCTGCGGGACTGCCTCCGATTCTCGTCGCCCGGAGGCCATCCGCACAAGCACTCCGCGGAGCAGTTTTCGGCGATGGCAGAAGACATCCCGGACGAAGTCGTGAAACCGGCCAAGGTCGGCGATCGCCGCCCGACGGTCGGGCTCGAGGTCGAGCCGGACGATCGCCGAATCGACCTTGGGACGGGGCCAGAACACGCTCGGCGGCAGCACCCGGACGATCTCCGAACGGCACTGGGCTCCGATCCAGACCGAGAGCGCGTTGTAGGAATGGGAGCCCGCGGCCGAGGTCATCCGCTCCCCCATCTCCCGCTGCACTGTCACCGTCGCCGAGTCGAAGGGGCGGGGGCGGACCAGCAGGTTCGAGATCACGGGCGTCGCCACGCAGTAGGGCAGGTTGGCCACCAGGAGCAGCCGTCCGCCCCGGGCGAGGGCCGCATCGAGGGCCTCCAGCACGGCCGGCGCGAAGCGGTGCTTCGAGGCCAGCACGTCCCCTTCGACGAGCGTCAGGTTGTCGCAGTCGACGAGCCGGTCGCGGGCGAGCTGTGCCAGCCGGGAGTCGACCTCGCAGCTGACGACCTCGCGGGCCGAGCGGGCCAGTCGCTCCGTGAGGCCGCCCGTGCCGGTGCCCACCTCGAGGACGACGTCGTCGCTGCGGACGTCCGCCGACCTCTCCAGAAGATCGAGCAGGTTGAGATCGACGAGGAAGTTCTGGCCCCGCTTGGCATCGATCGTGAAGCCGACCTGCTGGAAGAGCGACTTGAGATAGGCCGTGGTCTGGCGGGCCGGCGGCGGCGTACCCTGCGGCGGGTCGGGCGTTCGGCTCATGATGCCGCCCCGCGGGCCTCGAGCCAGCGGGCCACATACTTGAAGACGAGGTCCGTTTCGAGGTTCACCGCGTCGCCCGCGGCCAGGCCGCCAAGGGTGGTGCAGGCCAGGGTGTGCGGGATCAGGGCCACGCCGAACGAGGTCGGGCCGACGTCGACCACAGTCAGGCTGACACCGTCGATCGCCACGGAGCCCTTCGAGGCCATCTGGGCCAGAAGTTCCGCCGGTGCGGTGAAACGGCAACTGACCCAGTCCCCCTCCTCGACCCGCGACTCGAGCCGGCCGATGCCATCGACATGCCCCGTCACCAGATGGCCGCCGAGCCTGTCGGTCGGCCGCATCGACCGCTCGAGGTTGACCGGCTCTCCCGCCAGCCGCCGGCCGAGCGTCGTACGGGCGAGGGTTTCGGGGCCGAGTTCGAATTCGAGCCTCGTCCCGTCGAGCCGTACGATCGACAGACAGCAGCCGCTCGTGCAGATGCTGTCGCCGATCCGGGCGTCGGCGGCGATTCCTTCGGCCTCGATGGCGAGCCGCATGCCGGGGGGCTCCGGCGTCGCGGCGACGACCCGGCCGAGCGTTTCAACGAGTCCGGTGAACATGGCCGAAGAATAGTCGAACAGACCCCCGAATCCCATCGGTCCCCCATTCCCGACTTGCGTGGTTTGCCGCCGCTGCCACAATTGCGGCCGGTTTCGTCCCACCGCCCCGCCATCCCACCCCCCACAGAGGCACAGCCACCCATGTCAACGATCGTCGACATCCACGCCCGCCAGATTCTCGACAGCCGCGGCAATCCCACGATCGAGGTCGACGTCAGCCTCGCCGACGGTGCCTTCGGCCGGGCCGCGGTGCCGAGCGGCGCGAGCACGGGCGCCCACGAGGCCTGGGAGAAGCGGGACGGCGACAAGGCCTTCTATCTGGGCAAGGGGGTGCTCGAGGCGGTCGAGAACGTCAACACCCGGATCGCGGAGGAACTGGAGGGCTGCGACGCCCTCGACCAGACGCTCGTCGACGAGCGGATGCTGGAGCTCGACGGAACCCCGAACAAGAAGAACCTCGGGGCCAACGCGATCCTCGGCGTGTCGATGGCCGTGGCCCATGCCGCCGCGGAGCACTCCGGCATGCCCCTCTACCGCTATCTCGGCGGCGCGACCGCCCGACTCCTTCCGGCGCCGATGATGAACATCATCAACGGCGGTGCCCACGCCGACAACCCGCTCGACGTGCAGGAGTTCATGGTGATGCCGCTCGGCTTCGACAGCTTCGAGGACGCCCTGCAGGCCGGGGTCGAGACGTTCCACGCCCTGAAGAAGGTTCTCAAGGACAAGAAGCTGGCCACGGGCGTCGGTGACGAAGGCGGCTTCGCCCCGCACATCGGCACCTGCGCCGAAGCCCTCGAGGTGATCCTCGCGGCGATCTCCAACGCCGGCTACAAGGCGGGGGAGCAGATGGGCATCGCCCTCGACGTGGCGGCGACCGAGTTCTACGACTCGAAGAGCGGCACCTACGCGATCGAGGGCAAGTCGCTCGACTCGGCCGGCATGGTCGACTTCCTTGCCGGCCTGGCCGGCCGCTATCCGATCATGTCGATCGAGGACGGCTGCGCGGAGGACGACTGGAAGGGCTGGAAGCTGATCAGCGACAGGCTCGGCAGCAAGGTGCAACTCGTCGGCGACGACCTCTTCGTGACCAACGTCGAAAGGCTCGGCCGCGGCATCGCCGAGGGGATCGCCAACAGCATCCTCGTGAAGGTCAACCAGATCGGCACGCTCACCGAGACGATCGCCGCCGTGTCGCTCGCCCACCGCTCGGGCTACACCTCGATCTCCAGCCACCGCAGCGGCGAGACGGAGGACGCCACGATCGCCGACCTCGCCGTCGGCCTCTCGACCGGCCAGATCAAGACCGGCTCCGCCTCGCGGAGCGATCGGATCGCGAAGTACAACCAGCTGCTGCGGATCTCGGAGTCGCTCGGCGACGGTGCGATCTACGCCGGCCGCGACGTCCAGGCCCGCTGGCCGGGCGTGTCCTGATGTCGGCCCGTCGCCCCGGCGGCTGTCGTCTGCCGGTGCCGGGGCGGTAGGATTCGAGTGTGGAAGAAACCCGCGATCCCTACCGCATCACCGACAGCCCGTGGTTCTGGGCGTTTTCCTTCGCGCTCGTGTCGCTCGTCGGGATCGGCCTGATCGCGCCCAAGTTCGACGTTCGCCAGCGGCAGATCGAGGGACGCTTTCTCGGCAGGCAGAAGGCGGCCGAGGAGCGGGCCCGACGGGCGGCCGGCCTGCCGCCGGTCGATCTGGCGAAGGAGGCGGTCGATCGCGAGGCAGCCGCGCCGAAGCGGATCGTGCCGCTCTGGACGCTGGCCACGCTGGCGGCCGCGGCGGCGGCCGGATCGGCGATCATGCTCCGCCGCGAGATGCTCGCGGCCACTACCCGATGATGCTCCGCCGCCTGGAAACGTAGTCCCAGACGACGAAACGATCGAGGTCCTTGCCGGCGGTGAAAAACACCCGTCCCTTGGCCGTCTCGGCGAGCCGGTAGGCAAACTGGATGTCCTCCCGCGACTGCGACCAGCCGGAGAGCAGGAACAGGTTGACGGTGATCCCCTCGCGGCGACAGGCCTCGGCCTCGCGGATCGTCGCCTCCTCCGTCCGCGGGTGGGGCGGGTAGAGCAGAAACAGCTGGCTGCCCTCGAAGTGGGCCGTCGGCAGGCCGTCGGTGATCAGGATCACCTGCCTGTTGGGCGTGTCCTGCCTGGCGAGGTGCTGTCGCGAGAGCTGCAGGGCGTGCTGGATGTTGGTGAAGTGTGGCGGCACGTCGCTCTCGGAGATGTTCGGGTCGCTCATGTCGGCCCGCAGGCGGACGACCGAGTCGAAGACCGTCACCGGCTTGGGCAGGAACGTCGTCAGCTCGCCGGCGGGCCTCAGCCTGGCGAACGAATACATCTCGATGAACTGGAGGAAATCGCCGGGATACTCCCGCTGGACGAGGCCCTGGAGGGCCAGCGCCATCCGCTTCACGTTGATGTACAGACCGCCGTAGCGCATCGAGCCGCTCATGTCGAGGACGACCGTGGTGGCGCATCGGGGCGTGTTTCGCGTCGTGTGGACGAGGATGTCGCGTGGATCGAGCCGCAGCGGTCTGCCGCCGGCCGCGGCGCCGTCGCCCGCCCGCCGCAGGAGCGCATTCACGAGCGTTCCAGGAATGTCCATCTGGGCCACCGAATCGCCGAACTCGTAGGGACGCGTGGGCACCATCTCGACCGCTCCGTCGCCCGTCACCTGCACCTGATGCCGTCCGGTGCGGGAGGGATCGAGCGACGAAAAAATCTGCTCCAGCAGTTTTCCCTGGAACAGCCGCAGCGCCTGTGGCGTGAGTTGATACCCCTTCTTCGTCTTCTCGAGGCCCTGCTGGGCGGCCATCTGCTCGACCATTTCCCGCAGCTGCTCTCGGAGCCTCGAGAGCTCGTCGAGCTCGGCCGACTCGACGAACTGGCCGAGGGCCTCCATGTCGATCAGGCCGATCCGGGCATTTTTTTTCGCCTCCTCGACCTGCCGGAGCAGTTCCTCGATCAGTTCGAGCTCCTCCTTGATCTCGATCGCCTCGGCCACGGAGAGTCGCTCGCGGCCGCTGAAGGTCCAGCGGGCCGCCAGTTCGTCCACCTCGTAGACGTCGCCGAGCCTGTCGATCACGGTCATCAGCTGGCCGCCGAACCGGCCCGCGTCCTGCTCCTGGCCGTACCAGATCCGCTCCAGTTGCCGGAGCTGTTCCTCGCGAACCGCCTTGTGGAAGGCGTCGCGATGCTTCGCCGGCGGCTGGGCCCGCTGGGCCGCCTCGTTCAAAGCCGTGCGGGCCCGCTTCCGCACCGAATCGGTCTCGTACCGTTCGAGGATCATGCGGCGGCGTTCCTCGAGCCGTTTTCGGATCGAATCGAGAGACGGCCCCAGCCCGGCGATCTGACCGGGGTCGAGGATCATCGCATTGGCGAGCTGTTCCTCGGTGAGATCGTCGATGCTGCCAAACTCGAGCAGCTGCTCCATCGCCGGAGAGACGAGATCGGCGGTAGGAGGGCGGGGGGGCGGAATCCGGCCCGGATCGTACTTTTGATAGGTGTGGACGATTCCGCCGAGGGTGTCGCGGGAGGGCATGGGGTCACCGGATCATCGGCGAGCGAGTCGGCGCTCACCGAAAGCCTTTCGTGTCGTAGATCGTATGGCCGTGCTGCTGGAGCCGGGAGATCCGTTCCGTGGCATAGAGTCCGGCGAGGATGAACTCGATGCAGCTCGCCCGGATCGCGGGGTCGCGGGAGGCGTTCACCTCGAAGGCCTTTTCCCAGATCGCCGGCACCTCCGCCACGATCCCCTCGTAGGCCGCGGACGGCACCCCGTCGCCGACCTCGATCTTCACGCCCTCGCCAAACACCTTGGCGATCTCTTCGAGCCCGTGCCGCTCCACGTATTCCTCGAACACCGTCCCGATCGCCTCGGCCACGACCGCGTCGAGCACCTGCCTCTCGCCCATCTGGTGGCTGCCCATGAGGTCGAGTTCGAGCTTGCCGAGGCTCGATGCGTAGAGGTGACCGAGGTCGCTGATCCGCGGCACGGCCGGCCTCTCGCCGAGGCGGACGGCCCGCTGCCGTGCGCTGGCCACGGCCGTCTTCAGATTGGCGATCGAGAACCGGGCGCTCACTCCCGACTGCTGGTCGATGAACTTGCTCTTCCGGGCCGAGATCGTGATCTGCTCGAGGATCTCCCGCATGAAGTACGGCAGCACCACCGGCCATTCGCCCCCCATCTCGATGCCCGCCTCCTGTTCGGCGACCCGGACGCCGAGGTCCCGCTCCCGCGGGTAGTGCGTGTGGATCACCGCCCCGATCCTGTCCTTGAGCTGCGGGATCACCTTGCCGGAGCGGTTGTAGGTCGCCGGGTTGGCCGAGAAGAGGAGCATCACGTCGATGTCGAACTTGACGGGATAGCCGCGGATCTGGACGTCCCGCTCCTCGAGAATGTTGAACATCCCCACCTGCACCAGTTCGTCGAGTTCCGGCAGTTCGTTCATCGCGAAGATCCCGCGGTGCATCCGGGGGATGAGGCCGAAGTGGAGTGACTCCTCGCTCGCCATGCTCGTGCCGCCGGCGAGTTTCCCGGGGTCGATCTCGCCGATGATGTCGGCGAACTTGGTTCCCGGGGCGAGTCGCTCGGCGTAGCGTTCCTCCCGCGGCCACCAGGCGATCGGCACCGCGGCGGGATCGCGGTCGGCGACGAGCCGCCTGCCGGCCCGGCTGATCGGCCGGTAGGGATCGTCGTGAAACGGGATCGCCGGGTCGTCGAGGTAGGGGAGGTGCTCGTCGAGAAACCGGGCGAGCAGCCGCATCAGCCGGCTCTTGGCCTGCCCCTTCTCCCCGAGAAACAGCATGTCGTGGCCGGCGAGCAGGGCGATGTTGATCTCCGGGATCACCGTGTCGTCGTAACCCACGATGCCGGGAAAGAGTTCGCCACCCTCGGCCAGAAGGCGGAGGAAATTGCCGCGAACCTCTTCCTTGACGGTCCGGCTTTGCCAGCCGCTGGCGCGGAGTTCGGCGAGGGTTTTGGGCAGATCGACCTGCGGACGGGACGGCATCGGAGGCTCCTTGGTGTCGCCCCGATTGTAGGCGCTCCGCGGTTCCTACCCCACCGGCAGCCGGATCGTGATCGCCGTACCCTTGCCTGGGGCGCTCTCGACGCGGATCCGTCCCTTGTGGGCCTCGACGATCTCGCGGCAGGCGGAGAGGCCGAGCCCGCTGCCACCCTTGCCGGTTTCATCAGGACCCGACTTGGTGGAGAAGTGGGGCTCGAACATCCGCCGCATCACCTCGGGCGTCATCCCGCAGCCGGTGTCGCGAACGGTCAGGTCGACCGTGCCGAGCAGCGGATCCTGTGAGAGTCGCAGGATCAGGCGGCCGCCGCCGGGCATCGCCTGCCGGGCGTTGACGAGCAGATTCATCAGCACCTGCTGGATCTGGCTTGGATTCGCCGAAACCCTCGGCACCGGGGCGAATTCCCGCTCCACCTGAACCCGATACTTCGACATCTCCCGCTCCAGCAGGACGAGCGCGTCCTCGATGAGCAGTTCGAGCTTGGTCGGCTCGACCCGGGTCGTCGACGAACGCGACATTCCGAGCACGCTGGCGGTGATCTTCGCCGCTCTGGTGCCCGCAGAGAGGATCCGCTCCAGGGCCTTGTCGCGGGTGGGGGCGTCGCGATGCCGCAGCCCAAGTTTGGCGTAGTTGAGGATCGTGGTCAGGGCGTTGTTGAACTCGTGGGTCGTCGTGCCGAGCAGTTCCCCGAGCGAGGCCGCCTTTTGGGCCTCGAGCAGCTGCCGCCGCAAGGCCGCGATCTCGGCCGCATGCCGCAGCCGGCCGACCTCCAGCTGGTGGCGGAGGTTGTCGGCCTCGGCGGAGCCCGGCGGAACTGTCGGCCGGGAAGGGGAAAAGGTCGGTGAAGGGGCAAGGGCCGGCGAGGGGGGCAGCGTCGCCGCGACCGGTAGGCTTGCCCTACACGGCCCGTCGCCGCCGCTGGAACGGTCTGCCCCATCCATACGTTGAAACTCCGCCAAATCCTTGCCTGGCAAATACTTGCGATCCATTCAGGGCTATCGACCTCGGCCCGGCGACGACTATAAAGTTGGGCGTCGCGAGCCTTTTCGGCCACTCGACCGTTTTATTTCAGCAGGAACCTGTGCCGGCTGGCGTATCCTGAATGGATCGCGTTGGCGGTGCCGGCGGTTCGAACCATCCATCCGAGGTGACGCGTGACATCCATGCAATCGACGAATCGAGGGCATGCGGCAGCGCGACCTCGACCCCTTCATGGTTTCACGCTGGTCGAACTGCTGGTCGTGATCTCGATCATCGGCGTGCTCGTTGGACTGCTGCTCCCGGCGGTGCAGAACGCCCGCGAGTCGGCCCGGCGGATGTCCTGCAAGGGAAACCTCAAGCAGATCGGGATCGCCTTTCAGATGTTTCTCGACAAGAAGACCCGGGGCCGGTTTCCGGTCGCCGCGGTCCTGCCGAGTCAGGAACTCTGGAACTACACCCCCGGAACCCGGCCGATCAGGCCCAGCATCGCCAGCGTTCTCGGCGACTACACCGAGAACAACCGGCAGGTCTTCCGCTGCCCATCCGACACCGCCTATTTCGTCCGCAGCGGTTCCAAGGCCGAGGAGATCAAGGCGAAATACGAGTCTCTGTCGACGGCCGACAGGCCCACGGAATACGCGGGTCTCGCCTACGAGGGAACGAGCTATGAATATCCCGCCCTGCGTCTGATCAACGAGACCGCCACGCCCCCCGTCGGCAAGACCCGCGAAGAGGCCCTCACATCGCGGCGGCTCGGCAGCAACATGGCGACCTCGAAGCTCTGGGTGCTGTTCGAATTCGCCCCCTTTCATGCGACCGGCATGTCGGCGCTCTTCGGCACCGATGTGACCGATACCAATCAGGTCGAGGATGATCCGAATTGGACGGTCCCCGAGGGGGCCCGCAATTTTCTCTACTTCGACGGCCACGTCGAAAACCTGTGATGAGGTGAAGGATGAGCACTGCGACGGTTCGATCGACCGGATATTCGGCACAGGCCGACGATGATGCGACACCAGCCTGGCAGAAATGGCTGGCGGCGCTGGCGTTGCTCGCGCTGATCTCGTTCCTCGTTGCCTGGATGCTGGGCTATATCCGATTCTCGACCGATCCCCGGATCCTCGAGGTCCGCAAGATGCAGGAGGACGTGCAGCGGAAATACATGTCCAACGGCGGGCCCTCGACGCCCACGGAGGCGACCGAGATGGTGGCCGCCATGGGGCAGATCCGGGAGAAGATCCAGGGCCTGCCCTCCGACCTCCGGCCGCAGGTGGAGCGGCGTGGCGGGAACATGTTTCGCAACTCGATGCGGGCCCGGATCGACTCCTACTTTGCGGCGCCGCCCGAGAAGCGGCAGGCCGAACTCGATCGCCAGATCCGCCAGGAGGATATGATGCGGAAGGCCATGGAGAGCGGCGGCATGAACGGCATGTTCGGCGGCGGGCCTCCCGGTGGAGGGCCTCCCGGTGGAGGTGGGCAGGGCCGCGGACAGGCTGGTGGACAAGCCGGTGGGCAGGGTGGGCAGGCCAGCAACGGTCAGGGTGGCCGGCCCCGCACCGAAGAGGATCGAAACCGCTGGCGGAAGAACATGATCGACAGCACCACGCCCGACCAGCGGGCCCGCTACGCCGAATACCGCCGGGCGATGGAAGTCCGGCGGTCCCAACTCGGCATGGAACCCCGCGGTCCCAGGTAGTCACTCCGATGCAGGACACGCTCGGACTGTTCGAGGAGTCGCTGCAACTGGCCCGCGACCTCGGCTACCGCGTTCGCGAAGAACCGCTCGGCGAACTTCCCGGAGGAACCTGCTCCGTGGGCGGCGTTCCACAGATTCTCTTGAATCTCGAACACCCACCTGCCCGTCGGCTCGACGAACTCCTCCGCTCGCTGGCGGCCGATCCGAGAACTGCTGAGCAGCCGATGAGCCGGCTGCTGAAGGGAAGACTCAACCAGGCAGCGGGCTCGTAATCCCCGCGGCCATCCTGGCAATCCTGTTCGGCCCGACGTCCTCTGCCGGAGTGTGACAGGCTTCAACCTGTCATGGCCGAACTCACCCAATCAGGCTCGGGCCTGCCCCGTACCCTTGAGCGGGCTATGGGAGCGAGCGCAGCCAGGGATGGCGAAGCGAAGCGGACATGCAGTGAACGAAGGCCCGGAGGGCCGACGTGAACGTCCGGCGAGAGGGCGTGGGTAGCCACGAGCGGGTCGGGCCAGTTGAGGCCATGACAGGCTGAAGCCTGTCCCACATCGGGCGGCACCTGCCGTGCCGATCAGGATTGCCCCGACCCAAACCCCGCAAGTTTTTTCGCGCTACCGAACGCAGCTTTCCAGGGACGACTTTTTCGCTTCACAGCCCGCCACTCTGGCGATACAGGCCGTGGGTGGCGATGTACAGTTCGACGGCCCGGGGCGTGCGGTAGCGGATACTTTTGCCCGATGCGATCGACGCCCGCAGGTCGCTCGAGCGGATGCCGATCGGGGGGCAGGTCACCCGCGTCTCGGCAAGGTGCGACCCGGCATCGGGGCCGAGTAGCCCGGCGAGTTTCGGCTCCCGCGTGATCGCCGCCAGATCGTCGATGCCGATCCGCTCCACGGCAAGCAGCCGCGCGGCCGTCAGGATCCGCTCCGGATCCCGCCATTCCGGCAGACTGCGGAGCGAGTCTGGGCCCAGAATCAGAAGGAGTTCGTCAGCGGCGTGAACGGCACCGAGTCGCTCGAGGGTGTCGGCCGTGTAGCTTGCGCCGCCGCGGTCGATCTCCTCGGGCGAGACAGCGAACGCCGGATGGCCGCCAGTTGCCAGGGCGAGCATTTCGAGTCGGTGCCGTCCGTCGGCCGGCGGGCTCTCCTGCTTGAAAGGAGAGACGGCCGCCGGCACGAAGAGCACCTGATCGAGCCCGGCCTGCTCGCGGCAGCACTCCGCCACGATCAGGTGGCCGATGTGCACGGGATCGAAACTGCCGCCGAAAACACCGATTCGCATCGCTGCCCTTCCCTCGGGCCAACGTCGTGGCCCCACCTGCTCTAATCTGGCTTCCGATGGACAAGCATACGGGCCAGCGCGAGTTGTTCGAATCCCGTCCCGCCTGGGTCGAGGACGATCTGCGCCGGGGCACGATCGCGACGGTCGTGATGCCCGACGGGGTCGACAGGCCGCTCGACTATCTGGTGCCGGAAGGGCTCGCCGCCGAGGTGGAACCCGGCCGCCGGGTTCTCGTGCCGCTCGGCCGCGGCAACCGGGAACGGCTCGCCTATTGTGTCGCCGTGAGGTCGGGCGAACTGCCCCAGCATCCGCTCAAGTCGGTGCTCGGGGTCGAGGATCAGGCGCCGCTTCTGTCGCAGAGGATGCTCGACCTGACCCAGTGGATGGCGGATCGCTGGCTGGCCCGCCGGGGAGAGGTTCTGGAGGCGGTGCTTCCCGCCGGGGTGCGATCGAGCCGCAGGCCCCGGGCCGTATCCCTCTACATGGCGAGCGGCCAGACGCCACCCCGCAGGCCGACACCCGCGCAGACCGCCGTGCTCGAGGCGGCGACATCCCCGATCACGGCCGAGGATCTCGCCCGGCGTTCGGGCGCGAGCCGGGCCGTGATCACCCGGCTCGTCCGCTCGGGGTTGCTCGTCGAGGCCGGCACGGCCGCAGCGACCGGACCGCGAGCGGGCCGGCGGGCGGAACGGGAGAAGATCCGGCACGATCGCCCCGAAGCCCTCTCGGCGGCACAGTCTTCGGCACTCGAGGCGATCCTCGACCCGATGCGGTCCGGCAGGCACGAGACGATCGTCCTCTTCGGTGTCACCGGCAGCGGCAAGACGGAGGTCTACCTGCAGGCCGTCGAGGAGACGCTTCGCCAGGGCCGTCAGGCGATCGTGCTCGTGCCCGAGATCAGCCTCACGCCGCAGACCTGCGATCGCTTCCGGGCCCGGTTTGGCAGCGTGGCCGTGCTGCACAGCCACCTCACGCCTGCGGAGCGGCACGCCCAGTGGCGGGAGATCGCCGCCGGACGCGTGGGCGTGGTCGTCGGCGCACGCAGCGCGATCTTCGCCCCCGCGCCGCGGCTGGGGCTGGTCGTGATCGACGAGGAGCACGAAAACTCGTTCAAGCAGGCGACGGCCCCGCGGTATCACGCCCGGGACGTCGCCGAGTGGATCGCCCGGGCCGAGGGCGTGCCGCTCGTGCTCGGGTCGGCGACGCCCTCCCTGGAAACGTTCAGCGAGTGCCTCGCCGGCCGCTGGAAGATGTGCCGGCTGGCGGACCGTGTCGGCGGCTCGCAGTTGCCACCGGTGATCACCGTCGATCTGCGTGACCGCGCCGCCCGCAGCCGCGGATCCGTCAGCCCGAGACTGGCCGCCGGCATCAGGTGGGCGCTCGACGCGGGCGGGCAGGTGATGCTGCTCCTCAACCGCCGCGGCTTCGCCACGCATGTCCAGTGCCGAAGCTGCGGGCAGACGGCCCGCTGCCCGCAATGCGATCTCGCGCTCACCCTCCATCAGCCCGGCAGTCGCGGCATCTGCCACGGCTGCGGTCTGGTGACACGGGTTCCCTCCGCCTGCCCGGCCTGCGCCGCACCGCAGCTGGTTTCGCGGGGCACGGGCACCCAGCGGCTCGAGGATGAGATTCGCGGACTGTTTCCCGGGGCCAGGGTGGCCCGGATGGACACCGACACGATGCGGACCCGTGGCAGCCACGAGCGGACGCTCGACGCCTTCCGGGCCCGTGAGATCGAGATCCTCGTGGGCACGCAGATGATCGCCAAGGGTCTCGACTTTCCATCCGTGATGCTGGTGGGCGTGGTCCATGCCGACGCCGCCCTGCACCTGGCCGACTTTCGGGCCGCCGAAAGGACCTGCCAGCTCGTCACCCAGGTGGCGGGCCGCAGTGGCAGGGGCAGTCTCGGCGGCCGCGTGGTCGTGCAGACGAGCACCCCAGATCACCCGGCGATCGTCGCGGCGGCGAAGCATGACTACGAGGCCTTCGTCCGCAGCGAGCTCCCGCTCCGCGAGGCCCTCCTCTATCCGCCCTTCGGCAGCATCGTGCGGGTGGTCGTTCGGAGTGTCGATGAACGGGCCGCCACCGAATGGGCCGGGCATATCGCCGACCGGATGCGGAAGGAGGTGGGTCAGTCAGACGGCACGGGCACGGCAGTCCGGGTGCTCGGACCGGCGCCGGCGCCGATCGCGCGGCTGCGGGACCGGTTTCGCTGGCACCTCCAGGTGCAGGGCCCCGACGGCGGCTCCCTCCGCGAGCTCGTCCGCCGGGCCACGACCGGCCTGCAGACGCCCGACAACGTCGCCTGGATCGTCGACGTCGATCCCGTCGAGATGCTCTGATCGAAAACGGGGCGGAAGCGTTGTTTCGCCTCCGAACCAGACCCGGGTACGATTGATCGGGAACCATCCATGCCCTATCGATCGCTGACCGACATCCTGGGCGAAACGAGCCTGGAGCGGAAGTGCCGCTTCCTCTTCGGGCTCTGCCTGTTCGCGCTCATCACCGGCAGCTTCTGGTGGTATGGGAGCCGCACCGAGGAACTGGTCTACACCACGACCCGCAGCACAGGCCGTCACTTCGTCGACGCCAAGATGCTCCAGTATCACTGGGAGAAGCTCGAGCCCGACACGAAGTACGCCACCTACATCGAGCAGCTGGGCTCGATCCTGCGGCCCCAGCCGTACCGGGCCTGGCTTCTCGAACCCGACGCCGCGCCCGACCTGCGGGCCGGCTACACCCGCCTCGACAACGCCGTCCTCGCCTATTTCAAGGGTCGGCCGCCGAAGTCGGTGTCGGCGGCCGATTCCGAGTCGGGCGAATATCGCGAGTTTCGCACGGCCGACAACAGGGAATACCACTACTACCAGCCGGTCCGCTGGAAGAGCAGCTGCAAGGTATGCCACGAGTACCACGGCGTCATTGGCGATGCGCCGGCGACCGCCGATGGCGAGGCCCTGGTTCGATACGCGGAAAACGACCTGATGGCGGTCGCCAAGGTGGTGATGCCAGATTCCGCGACCCGCAAGGCGATCAACTGGAACCGGGCGATCCTTCTGGCCACGGCGATCATGACCGTGTTCCTCGCGATGCTCGTGGCCTATGCGATCGTCCGCTACGTGATCGTCAAGCCGCTCGAGCATCTGCGGGACGTCAGCGACGAGGTGCGGAAGGGGAACGTCCAGGCCAGGGCCGAGATCCACACGGCAGACGAATTTGAGGAGCTCGGGGTGGCCTTCAACCGCATGCTCCGCGGTCTCGTCGATTCGCAGGAGGAGCTTCGCAAGGTCAACGAGAGCCTCGACGACAAGGTCGACGAACTCGCCCAGGCCAACATGCACCTCTACGAGATGAACCGGCTCAAGAGCGACTTCCTCGCCACGATGAGCCACGAACTGCGAACGCCCCTCAACAGCATCATCGGGTTTTCCGACGTGCTCGGCTCGATCCAGTCGCTCGACGACAAGCAGCGGCGCTACGTGCAAAACATCCGCTCTTCGGGCCGGATGCTGCTTGAGATGATCAACGACATCCTCGATCTGGCGAAGATCGAGGCGGGCAAGATGGAGGTCCGGCCGCATGCGTTCCGGATGGAGTCGGTGGTCTCGGCCCAGTGCGACATGGTCCGGCCGCTGGCGGAGCGGAAGAACATCGACCTCGAGTTCGCGGTCGACGAGGGACTCGATCAGGTCGAACAGGATCCGGCGAAGGTGCAGCAGATCCTCGCCAATCTGCTCTCGAATGCCGTCAAGTTCACGCCCGAGGGGGGGCGGATCGACGTCCGGGCCGGCCTCGAATCGCCGGCCGACGCCGGGCTGACCCTGGTGATGGAGGTCAGCGACACCGGCGTCGGGATCGCCACCGACGAGCAGCAGACGATCTTCGAGAAGTTTCGCCAGAGCCGGGTCTTCCAGACGGGAGACGACGCGATGACCCGGGAGTTTTCCGGGACCGGTCTCGGGCTTTCGATCGTCCGGGAACTCTGCCGGCTGCTCGGCGGGGACGTGTCGGTGGAGAGCCAGCTGGGTCGTGGCAGTCGATTCACGGTCCGATTGCCGCTGGTCTATCAGGGGCTGTCGTCCGCGGCGGTACCCTCGGAACTCGCCCTGGCGTCCGGAACTTCACACCGCTGACGAACCAGATCTGGCAACGAAAGGAATCGGCTCGATGACGAAGGACGTGACGACGAACGAGGTGGTCCTGTTCACCGACGGTGCCTGCAGCGGCAATCCCGGGCCAGGTGGCTGGGCCTACATCCTCCGGCATCCGGAAAGCGGTCGGGAGGCCGTCGCCTCCGGATCGGAGCCCGACACGACCAACAACCGGATGGAACTGACCGCCGCTGTGCAGGGGCTGACGCAGCTCAAGCGGCCGACCCGTGTCGAGCTCGTCACCGACAGCGTCTACGTGGGTACGGGACTTTCCGAGTGGCTGCCCAAGTGGAAGCAGCAGGGCTGGAAGCGGAAGGAGAAGGGCCGGCTCGTGCCGGTAAAAAATGAGGACCTCTGGCGGGAACTCGACCGTCTTGCCTGCCTGCACGAGATCGTGTTCACGCACGTCGCCGGCCACGCGGGCCATCCCGAAAATGAGCGGTGCGACGAACTCGCGGTCGCCGCCTACCAGCCATATCTGAAGAAGAACACGTCACGGCCCACGTAGCGCATGACAGGCTGAAGCCTGTCCCACATCGGGCAGGGCCAGGCCCGGAGGGCCGGGTCAGCACCAGCCGGCGGAGCCGGCCAAGGAAAATTCGGCACGATGCCGAGATTTTCCGTGAAGCAGCCATGACAGGCTGAAGCCTGTCCCACATCGGGCAGGGCTAGGCCCGGAGGG
>Ga0114972_10000039_pt1 | contig 81485 bp, 67 predicted proteins | sample M_140807_EF_Meta_FD_87354 | JGI IMG/M metagenome (GOLD analysis project Ga0114972, IMG submission 87354) | Freshwater microbial communities from Lake Montjoie, Canada to study carbon cycling - M_140807_EF_MetaG | ecosystem: Environmental > Aquatic > Freshwater > Lake | place: Lake Montjoie... | reverse complement strand
CTGTGATGAGCTAGGGATAGCGCCGAGTTTGTTTTACACCTGGCAGCACCGACTGTTTGAGAGTGCCGCCTCTGCGTTTATGCGGAGTGGAAAGTCGGCGAAGGAAGCGCCTGAGAAGCGTCGGATCGATGTGCTTGAAGAGCGCCTACGGGTACGAGAGGAAGCTCTTGCAGAGCTTGCTGAGTTGATGATTGACCACGGTATCGGCGTCACCCCGCATCAGACCTATGAAATTAAGAGGTTGGACTCCGACTACTTTAGTGACGACTAGAAGACAAAGGTACCCACAAGTGTCCCGAGGTAGAAACAACAAAATAGCTGGTCAAACTGGCGAATATCTCGTCGCTGCTGAGCTATCTCGTCGTGGGCTGATCTGCACTACTTTTACAGGCAACGTCCCCCATTACGACATCATCGCTTCAAATGAAGCTGGAAATCATATCTCTGTTCAGGTCAAGCCGAGCATGACTGATTCGTGGCAGTTTGGGGATATTAGTAATTTCTGTGAAATCAAGTTCAAAGGTACGCAGCAGGTAGTCGGTATAGGTAAGAATTGTCCCGTCAAGAACTTGGTGGTGGTATTCGTCAAGGTCGATGGGGCTAGACAGGACGAGTTCTACATCCTCACTTGGGAAGAGCTTAGAGAGGTGCTTGTCACAAATCACAAGAACTACCTAGCTAAGCATGCTGGCGTCCGACCAAAGAATCACAGGTCACTGCATGTTGGAGTGCGCTCAGAGCATCTGATTCGTTATCGAGATAACTGGGAGGTGATTCAGAAGAGGCTTGGTTGATCTCAAGCTGAGGGTCTTCTAATCTTTCGGGACATCTCAGACGACTTCCATTCAGTCGAAAACTGAATGCAAAAAAGCTGCACAGAAAGCTAAAATTAATAACTTGGAATTTTAAACCCGTCTAGATACTCCACCCCACACCTCTTTCGACATTTCAAGAAAGCTTGAGAAATTTGCTAAAATGTCATCGGACGAACCGCTTAATTTTTTCCATTCAGAAGTCTTAGGATTCCAAGCAAGTGCCTCTTCTGCCACGAGTGCAGGCATAATCAGTTTTTTAAATAATTGGCACAATCCGATCCAGGGCCGGATACCGCAGTTTTTGATCAGCCTCAACAGTTGACCCCTCAACGAAATGATTCTAGCCTCCACCGCAATTAGATGTACCGTTCTTAGGGGAGTCTCTACCAATGTTTCGCTCATTCCCGACCCATACTGTTGCGTTTGATCTTGAGTGGTGTCCTGATCCGGTCGCGGGGCGGGTTCTTTATGGGTTGGGGGATGAGGTTGGGGATCGGGAGGTCGTTGAGGAGATGTGGCGGCAGAATGGTGCAACAGCGGAGGACCCCCAACCGTTTCTTAAGACTTTGTATTGTCGAGTTGTCTCTATCGCGGGAGTGGCGAGGACTGAGAGTGAAAAAGGGATTACAGTGACCCTTTTTTCGGTGCCGACAGATTTCGACGATACTGCCAAATGTGATGAGGCTCACTTAATAAAAACTTTTCTTGATAAAATTGGAAAACAGAAACGACAGATCATTGGATTTAATTCCCTTGCTTCTGACCTAAAAATTTTAACGCAGCGAGCGTTTGTTCATGGGCTATCGGTGCCGGAATTTTTCATGCGACCTGAGAAGCCATGGATTGGGGTTGATTATTTTGCTCGTGAGGGAGCTGGTCATGTTGATCTCTCGGAGTTTTTTTCAACTCACGGAAAAGGAGGGCGCGTTTCGCTCAATGATTTAGCGATGCTTGCAGGCATTCCCGGAAAGATGGCGGTCTCAGGAGAACAGGTTCCTGAGATGTGGCTTGCAGGACGGTGGGATGAAATAGTTGCTTACAATGAATTTGACGCTCTTACGACCTACTTGGTTTGGTTGCGGAGCTGCCATCTGATCGGTTTTATAGATTCGCAACAGTACGAGGAGGAGCAACAACTACTTCGGAGAGAGATTAAAAGACAAATAAGTGCAGGAAAAGAGCACCTCAACGAGTACCTTGATGAATGGCGCAGATTGATGAAGGTACCGAGTGAGCTATAAAAAGGAAGTGGTGAGAAATTGACCCTTCATGCCGGGCCAAAAAGGCGCGAAAAGATAGTATTTCCTTCAACGACCGCGAGCTCTTCAGGTGATGAAGCAAGAATTGTAACGTGGCCGACTTTGCGGGATGGTCGGACCGATTTTCTGTAGTGATGAGGGTGAACTCCTTGGAGTGTGAGAAGCTCACGGATCGGCGGCTCAGTCCCGACTATATTGTACATCGCTATCGCTGGAGCGCGGAGCGCTGTGGTTCCTAATGGAAGGTCTGCGATCGCTCGAATGTGATTCTCGAATTGGCTGGTTTCAGCACCCTCGATTGTCCAGTGTCCCGAGTTGTGGACGCGAGGAGCGCACTCGTTGACGATAAGGGTGCAATCCTTCTCAAAAAATTCGATCGCGAGTATGCCGATATAATCGAGCTTTTCCATCGCGGTTTTGAGGACTGTGCGAGCCGCTTCGGTTAGGCTTGTGTAATGTGGATCGATAACATTGAGCGGCGAAGAGCGAGAGAGAATTCCGTTATAGTGGCGATTCTCAGTAAGTGGATACCAGGCAAATGAACCATCAGCCCCGCGGGCAGCGATACCAGATAGCTCTCGCGTAAATGAGATAAGCTCCTCAAGAATACAGGGGGAGGTGAGAAGCGTTGCAGCGGCAGCAGCGTTAGCGGGGACCGAAAGCCAGTCAGAAGAGGGGATCCTAAGCTGTCCCTTGCCATCGTAACCGAGGCGACGGGTTTTTAGTATTGCGGACCCTCCGAGTAGTTCTAGCTGCTGATGAAGATCCTCAAGCGAATCGATCGCGGCATAGCGGGGAACGGTCGCGCCTAATTCCTCAAAAAATCTCTTTTCGAGCAACCGATCCTGAGAGATTAAGAGTGCGGCGACAGATGGGCGGATTTTTGTGTTGCTGGCGAGAGATTGAATCGCTTCGGGAGGAACATTTTCAAACTCCCATGTGAGTCTATCGGTCGATGAGAGGAGGGAAGTGATCGTATCTGATTGGAAAGGGGCTTTGTGATGAGTAGCAACTGGATAGGCTGGTGGTTGGTCGGATGGGTCGAGTACGTTACAGGATATACCAAGCGGATACGCCGCGAGGGCAAGCATGGATCCAAGTTGTCCACCTCCGACGATCCCTATCCTCATCTATGAGCCCCTTTATCGATTAACCGGAGGAAGAGAATCTGCGAGAACCCGATCTCGTTGCTCTCGACGAAATGCATCAAGCTCTTGCTCAAGCCGAGCATCGCTACTTGCGAGTAACGCAACGGCAAAGAGAGCGGCGTTTGTCGCACCAGCAGCACCGATAGCAAAGGTCGCAACCGGAACCCCTGCAGGCATCTGAACAATCGATAAAAGAGAATCGATGCCGTTGAGAGCTCGCGATTGAACCGGCACTCCAAGGACCGGCACTGCCGTTTGCGCCGCAAGCATTCCGGGGAGATGTGCCGCTCCACCAGCACCCGCAATAATCGCCTTTAGTCCACGACTATGAGCATCAGATGCATAGTCGATGAGGAGCCCTGGAGTTCGGTGTGCGGATACAATTTTTGCTTCGTAAGGAACTTTGAATTGCTCAAGAATTAGAGCCGCGCGCTCCATCGTCTCCCAATCTGATTGAGAGCCCATTACAACACCGATAAGGGGAGATGCCATATGTATCTCAGTGGGACAATAAAGGGACAGTGGGACGGGAGAGGCAAAGAGAGGAAATGTTGGTGGATCCGGCCGGAATCGAACCGGCGACCTCCTCATTGCGAACGAGGCGCTCTCCCAACTGAGCTACGGACCCAAGACCTTTTTTCGGCAATCATCATAAATGATTAGCCGTACTGGTTGATGAGAGAAAGTTTTTTTCAAAAAGCTTTCTCTCATCGAGAATAACTCACCCCGATTACATTGCCAAGAGAGGCGCAATCAGCAACGCCACCATCGAAACTAACTTAATTAGGATGTTGAGTGATGGTCCCGAGGTATCCTTGAAGGGGTCTCCAACGGTATCTCCGACTACCGCAGCGCGGTGTGCATCGGAACCTTTCTTCTCACCAGGAATTAGTCCCTGCTCGATGAACTTTTTGGCGTTATCCCACGCACCACCAGCGTTTGCCATAAAGAGTGCAAGGACTACTGAGGTAAGTGTTGTGCCAAGAAGAAGGCCGCCGAGCGCATCTGGTCCTATCAAAAATCCAGTGACAACTGGACCAGTGATTGCAAGCATTCCAGGGAGCATCATCTCGGAGAGCGCGGCATCGGTTGAAATTGAAACGCATCGCTGAACGTCGGGCTTTGCATCTTCACGACCTTCCAATAGGCCAGGTATTTCGCGAAATTGCCGACGGATCTCTTCAACCATTTTTCCTGCAGCACGCCCTACAGCAGTCATTGTAAGACACGCCACGATCCCAGAGAGCGAGCCGCCGATAAGAGCTCCGATCATGATGTTCGGATTGGTGATCGTAAAGAGTTCATTGCTGAAAGAAGTCGATTGCCCGAGAGTAATCGTTTCAGCAAATGCTCCAAAGAGTGATATTGCAGTGAGAGCCGCGGAGCACACTGCAAATCCCTTTCCGATCGCGGCTGTGGTGTTACCCGCCGAGTCGAGCCTGTCAGTTATTGCTCGTGTCTCTGCACCAAGATTTGCCATCTCGGCGATTCCTCCTGCATTGTCAGCAATTGGACCATACGCATCGATCGTCATCACGATACATGTTGTCGCGAGCATTCCAACCGCAGCAAGCCCAACGCCGTAAACTCCACCGATTGAACTTGAAATCAAAACTGCAATCGCGATCACCCATAGAGGTGAAACTACTGAGCGGAAACCTACAGAAAGTCCTGCGATGAGATTTGTAGCAGGTCCGGTCTTTGAGGCGTTAACGATCTCGTACACAGGTTTTGATGAGGTGTAGTATTTTGCTATTAGACCAATTGCAAGGCCACAAAGAGCGCCAAAAAGGGTACACGCCCAATAGGTGAGCTTTACCCCCGGAATAACGAAGAATGCAACGAGGGCACCCGCGAGAAAAACTCCGGTCGAAAGAAGGGTCGCCTTTTGCAAGACTGAAGTTGGATCGCTATCGCTATCCTTTTTCACTACAACCATGCCGTACCAGCTCGCAGCCATACCGATGATCGCGAGGATAAAGGGCATGATGGCAAAACCCCATCGGGTTGATGCGATCGCTCCTTCAGCTGTTAGGTCGGAATTAGTGAGTTGCCCAAGAACTGTTACAGGAAGGGTTATCGCGATTGTAGCACATGCTACAATCGAGTTGACGTATGATTCAAAGATATCAGCTCCCATCCCAGCGACATCGCCGACATTGTCCCCTACATTGTCCGCTATAACACCTGGATTTCGGGCGTCATCCTCAGGAATTCCAGCCTCGTATTTTCCAACGAGGTCAGCACCAACATCGGCCGCCTTCGTATAAATTCCTCCACCGATTCGAGCAAAAAGAGCGACTGAGGTTGCACCAACGCCATATCCGACCATCGGGCCCACGAGAGCATCAGAGAATCCGTATATCAGAATAATAGCTCCGAGTCCGATAAGTCCAAGGCTCGCAACGGCGAGTCCCATCACTGAGCCACCATCGAATGCAATCATCAGGGCATCTCTGGGGTTCGCGCGCGCTGCAGCTGCCGCAGTTCGAGAATTTGATTGGGTAGCTGCTCGCATTCCGATAAAGCTCGCAGATAGTGAGCAGGCAGCACCGAGAAGAAACGCCAAAGCGGTCCCAAATCCGAGCGATACAAGAAGGAGGAAAAAGAGAGCGGCCGAATATATGCCGAGATAATAAGATTCTTGGCGAAGGAAGGTCCCAGCACCCTCTCGGATTTGGGCGGCTATAGCCTGCACCTTTTCATCTCCGTCTGGCTTAGCGAGGATCTCCTTAAACACCTTGAATGCAAGGGCAAGTCCGATTCCTCCAGCGGCCGGAATAATTACGTTCGTTATAGCCATGCGATAGTTCCTTCATCACTAAAAACAACGACTCGGTACGCCTCAACAGCGGCAAAAGAGGTGGCTCCGATACTCAAAAAGGCCGACGAAATCAACGATACGGACCTCCTAGAGGAGTCCATAAAAACAGATTAAGTAGCATCATCTTGACCGGTTGGCGAATCCCGACGAGGTGAATTAATAAGGGCATTCGCGGCCCCATCACCTCGGTTCGGTTGGCACAAGCATAAGACCTTTGTGGCCTCTTCTGTAGAGGCTGAGTAGCGTGTTATCTGAAAAAATGCAATGAGCGACCAATAAAGTAGATAAAAATTGCGTAACCGGTGAGTTTATCGTTTACCCAAGATGCATTCGCCACCCCGTTATGATACTATCCTCGGTTCGGTATCGAGGCTAGCTCTTATCCTAGGTTGTGGAAGCGTTGTAAAGCTCATCGGTTCCTCAGTATCAATTCCTCATTAGAACCAATTTTTCTTCTTATTCTTTCGGAGTTTACCCACACAATGAACGCCCACAACGAGCGGCTTCGCAACATCGCCATTATCGCCCACGTCGACCACGGAAAAACAACTCTTGTTGACCATCTATTTCGGCAAAGTAATACCTTTCGCTCTCACCAAGAGGTGGCTGACCGAGTTATGGATTCAATGGATCTCGAGCGCGAGCGGGGAATCACGATCGCGGCAAAGAATTGCTCGGTTCAGTATGGAGGGGTGAAAATCAATATTCTTGATACGCCGGGACACGCCGATTTTGGTGCTGAAGTCGAGCGGGCGTTGATGATGGTCGATGGAGCAATTCTTCTTGTGGACTCCTCTGAGGGGCCTCTTCCGCAGACCCGATTTGTTCTCGCAAAAGCACTAGCGGCGGGGAAAAAATTAATCGTCGTAATAAATAAAATTGACCGAAAAGATGCTCGTCCTGATGAGGTTTTGAACGAGATTTATGATCTTTTCATCGATCTTGGAGCTACCGACGAGCAGATCGAATTTCCTGTTTTATATGCTATCGGTCGCGAAGGTATAGCCCAGCGTTCGCTCGAAGAGCGTGGAACCGATCTCACACCACTCTTTGAAGAGATCGTCAAAACGATACCTGCTCCCTCCTTTGATCCAATCGAGCCGTTTCAGATGCTCGTTCTTAATATTGCGTATTCAGATTACCTTGGTCGCTTGGCGATTGGTCGGGTGTTTCAGGGTTCTGCGGAGCGAAATGCGCGACTGGTTCGAATCGATGAAGAGGGAATCATACGGCCTCTTAAGGTGACAAAGGTTCAAACCTATTCGGGGATTGCTCTTGGGGAAGTTGAGCGGGCAGAGCCGGGAGATATTATAATAATTTCGGGCTCAGATGAGGTTGAGATCGGCGATACAATCTGCACAGGAGAAGCTCCAAAAGCGATGCCCCGTGTTGTAGTTGATGAGCCGACTATCGCGATGCGATTCGGAGTAAATACAGGTCCGTTTGCGGGTCGCGAAGGTAAACATATTCAATCTCCTCGAATCAAAGCACGGCTGCAGAAGGAAGCTCTACATAACGTTGCTCTGAGGGTCGAGGATACCGCTGATCCTGATTCATTCGTTGTAAAGGGCCGCGGCGAATTTCAGATGGCAATTCTTATTGAGACTATGCGTCGAGAAGGGTTTGAGCTCTCGGTGGGCCGTCCGACCGTCTTGATGAAGGAAGAGGGGGGAAAGACCCTCGAGCCGATCGAGCATCTGATAGTCGATTGTGAAGAGGGGCATGTTGGAATTGTGACTGAGAAATTAGCTCGTCGAAAAGGGCGAATGGTCACGATGGTAAACAAGGGCTCTGGTCGAGTGCGGGTTGAATTCTCCATACCTTCGCGGGGACTGATTGGTTATCGGGGTGAGTTCCTCACGGATACCCGTGGGCTTGGTATTATGAGTAGCTATGTGAGTGGTTACGAAGAGTATCGAGGTGACGTGACATCACGAGTCAATGGCTCTCTCGTTTCGGATCGTGAGGGTGAAGCAGTCGCCTACGCCCTTTTTAATCTTGAACCGCGAGGACGAATGTTGATTCGCCCCGGGGAAAAGGTATACGAAGGTATGATAATCGGGGAGCACAATCGGGAAAACGATCTCAATGTGAATCCGACCAAGGCGAAAAAGCTGACGAACATTCGTGCAGCTGGAAAGGACGATAACGTCATACTAACTCCAGTTCCGCCATTTACTCTCGAGAATGCACTTGAGTTTATCCGGGATGACGAGTTGGTAGAGGTTACACCGGAATCAATTCGGATGCGTAAACGGGTGCTCGAGGCTAATCGCCGATAGGGCAGCGGGTTTGCGGTGTTATGGGGGCCGTGGGAACGGCTCCCTATTGGGTTGATTTAGTGGTGTATATTGGTTTGGAAATTAGCCTAGTGTGAGTACTCCACGCAGTTTTCACTTGGCCTTCTATCAATCAGAGTTACTTCATTATCAGTTTTATTAGCTCAAAGCCGATAGCTGCTCCGATAGTGGTTGTTCCTAGGAATCGGACGACATCCATAAGAGCTGATGAAGTGTTTATTTGATAATGATACTCAGCAGAGCGTGATTGGGCTCCGGTTGTAGTGTCGTTCGTTCGACCTTTGGTGTTCAGCGTTGCGTTAAGCCTGAGATCGGGCGAGGCGCCTGCTGAGGTTGAGGAAAGAGGTTGCAAACGAGTGGAGCGGGCATTCGTAGAGCTCTTTAGCGACTTTCTGGATGGTGACTGTTCAGATAACGATTCTTTAGGTAGCGATCTTTTAGGCAGTGGTCCCTTAGCTAGCGGCGTTTGATCTGATGCTCGCGAAATTACCTCCGATGACGATGAGCTTGAACGTTTTGAATGGTTGGCGCGAATAGCTGCGAGGGGAGCTACATGAGACAGAGAATTGCTCAACGCGGGGCGTATCGTAGAATGGGTCGTGGATCGAAGCTCTGAAGGGGCACCTAACTGCGGCGAGCGACTGTTTTTTGGTTTGCTCTCTGCCCGTTCGTTTACTGTCGACCGTCCTGGTGTTAATCGCCTTTCGAGAGGTTTTTGTTTGATAACCTTTTTTTTCGGTTCTAAATGTTCCGCTTCTCTGTGTTGCTTTGATGATTTCACTTCATTAGATGACTCTGATCGATCTGATGCAGTGGATTCTTCGTCAACAGTTTGTGGAGCCGCTCTATCTGATATTGTTTTTGGAGTTGAGATCGGTAATTTTTTCTTAATAGTTTCTTGAGTTGTTACACCAGTCGCTGTGGCTTCAATAACCAATGTCGACTGTTCCGCTGATGTATTCTCCTTTTGGCGCTGTCTTGTGTCTCCGAACGCGATCGGAATGTTCGCTTCGGAGATACCCCGCTTCAGATCGCTCAGTACTTCATCAATCGTGCAATAGCGATTCTGTGGATCGCGAGCTAGTGCCTTGAGAATCAAGGTGTCGAGCCACGGCGGTATATTTGGATTTTGCTCACTCGGTGGAGGGGAATCCATCTTCATTCGTCGGGCAACAGATTCGTAAAACTGAGAACCCTCTAAGGGAGGTCGGCCTGTTACCATTTCATATGCAATAAGCCCTAAAGCATAGATGTCGCCTGGAGGGTGGAGCGTTGAGCTCATCAGGTATTCAGGGCTCGCGTATTGCAACGTGCCGACCATCCCACCGTGCTCAGTAATCCGAGTTGTCCCTGGTAATAGAGCGATACCAAAATCGGTAATCTTCAGCCTCCCGCATGGGTCTATAAGAATGTTTTCTGGTTTTAGATCACGATGAATGATGCCGTGATCATGAATGGCTTGAAGGCCATTGCACAGCTGAATCAAGAGACCGAGAGCCTCGAAAATGGAGAGCGGCTTTCCATTTTCGAGACGGGTTCGTAGATCCGATCCAGATATGAGCTCCATTACTAGCGCTAAAATCCCTCTATCGCGCTCATCTACGAGCCGCTTTCCTCTAATCACATTCGGATGATTAATCTCGAGATAGGCGCCAAATTCACGCCGAAAACGCTCGACGGTTCTGTCATCGGCAGCGGACTCTGGAAATAGGACTTTAACTGCGACATCGCCTTCGATCGGATTGGAGCAGTGAAAAACCGATCCGACACTGCCTGATCCAAGCTCTTTTATTAGCGAATAACCTTTTGGTAGGAGATCTTGAAGCCGTTTTTGTTGGGATTCGAGAGACGAGCCTTCTTGCTCAGCAATGGATGGACCATCGTCTAAGTCGCTATCGCTTAATGTGGATATGGCTGCGTTCGATTTCATCTCGGAGTCACGACTTTGGACTCTGTTTTATTTTTGACTCGCCAGCGACAGGATTATGATCGTTTCGGCCATCCGATAGAACCACCCCCGACAGCCGACCTTCTCCTTAATCCCCAGTAGCTTGCCACGTTTTGCGAAAAAAGCGAACCTAGCCATATAAGTCATTAATAAAGCTGAATTATTCGTCAGCTGAAGCTTCATTAAGCCAGGCCTGATACTGCTCAGCGGACAATATTGAGCGTAATTCAGTCGCTAAAAATTGCTGGCGCGAGGCTCGGAGCGATTGCTGGGATTGCTCGATTATCGCCATCGCCTCTCTGAGTTGGCTTTTTTGGATGGCTGGATCGAGATGTTTTTGCATGCCTTCGTCAAGGAGTTTTTCCGTGGCGGCCTGAGCGGGTGCAAGAGCGGCTTGAAGCCGATCAAAAACCACTCCTACCTGTTCGCTCTGCTCGCGGGAGAGTTTAAGCTGATGAGAGAGTGCAGCGACTTCGCGCGCTCGTTCCTTTTCTTGTCGACGACTATTTTGCGCAGTTATCTGCTGCTCGAGGTCGGATGCCTGTGATCCTAGAGCAGCCCGCAGATTGTCATCAAAGCGTAACGAGCCTGAATAACGTTCCCTTTGTTGGGTTACTATTGCTGCCTTAACTGCCTCTTTGGTTGGTTCCTCGAGATGAACAAATTCCTCTATCTGCTCGAGGAGGCGCTCGGCATGCCAGTCGATCGATGAATGAGGTGATTTAAGTTTAGTGGGGTGATGCAAAGAAGATGGTTCTAGAGGAGGAACGATTGCAGCGGTCTTCTCTGACGAGGAAGTTCTGGCATTCAGCGAATTATCTTTTTGTGGCTGGGCAAGCGGGGATGAAGCTGGGAGTGCGATATTCGTTTCGGATGAAAGCTTCGGATCGCACGGAGGGCGATCATCGGCCACTTCAGAGTAAGGAGGTCGAGTTATAAGGAGAGCGAAGGCAAGGAGCCATCCTCCGAGGGCGAAAGGGTTTAGAAAAGCTCTTCGATCCATGGTTAGCACACTATTGACAGCGTTTCGTCCGTAGTTTCGTCGGTGGAATAACTAGATTTTAATTCAATCTTATAGCTGAACACTAAGTAGTTCCAAAGAGTCAAGATTTAAATGTCAGGGGTAAGAAAAAATTTTCTGCGGCGATATATCCAGTATTTTACCGAATAGCCGTTACTGTTAGAGATCGGCTAACGTTGAAAATCTTGGCGGGGTGTATATGCGCTTAAGGTTGATGTTCTTAGGTTGTTTGGTTTTGATATTGAATGGGTTACCTCTGCAGGCCCAAGGTCTCCGACCTCATAAAGCGGGTGAGGTTCTGGTTGGGTTTAAACGGTCGGCGAATCCAAGTAGCATTACAGCTGCGCGTGAGAGGGTTGGTGGTCGTTACATGCCATTTGGACGTCAGCTCTCGGCATCTTCGGGCGCTGATTCTGGTGTTCAGCTCCTCTCTGTTTCCGTCTCGGTTCCTCAGGCTCTGGAGGCGCTGCAGAACGATCCGGCGGTGGCATTTGTTGAGCCGAATTATCGCTTAACCCACACAGCAGTTGCAAACGATGCCTATTACACTAGCGGCTACCTATGGGGAACTTACGGAGATGATTCGCCGGTATGTGGGCCTGCAAACACCACAAACCAATTCGGCACGGATGCAGAAGAGGCTTGGAACGCGGGAGTAACAGGTTCGTCGAATGTGTATATCGGCGTTATCGATGAAGGAATTCAGACTACCCATCCCGATTTGTCCGCAAATGTGTGGAGCAACCCTTTTGATCCGGTTGATGGTATCGATAACGATATGAACGGTTTTATCGACGATGTTAATGGCTGGGATTTTTATAATAAAAATAACTCGGTATTTGATGCAGCTGATGGAGATGACCACGGCACTCATGTATCAGGAACTATCGGTGCTCGGGGAGGGGACGGAATCGGAATAGCGGGGATGGCATGGAATGTTAAGTTAATCTCGGGAAAGTTCCTCGGTCCATCAGGTGGATATCTATCAGATGCGATTGCAGCGATAGATTATTTTCGAGATCTCAAGGTGCGACACGGCCTGAGGATCGTTGCGCTAAGTAATTCGTGGGGAGGGGGTGGATATAGCTCATCTCTACATACCGCAATAATACGTGCAGCAAAGGAGGGTATTTTATTCGTTGCTGCTGCGGGAAATAGTGGATTGAACAACGATGCTTCGGCGAGCTATCCATCAAATTACTCAACGCTTCAGGGTACCTCTTTAGAGTCGCCAGCTTCATATGAAGCCGTGATTGCAGTTGCAGCGATGGATCCATCGGGAGCGCTCGCTAGCTTTTCTAACTATGGTGCAACTACCGTTGATATCGGAGCACCGGGTGTAAATATATTGTCAACGGTTCCCACAAATTCGTACGCATTTTATTCGGGTACATCGATGGCAACTCCGCACGTGTCAGGCGCGATAGCTCTTTATGCCTCGGCGTTCCCATTTGCCACAGCAGCTCAAATCCGAGCGGCTATACTTTCGAACGCGAAAGCGACCTCATCGATGGTGGGACGAACGGTGACTGGTGGTCGCTTGAATCTCTCGGGTATCTTTGGGTCACTGTCTGGCACACCTACTCCGCTGCCAACCAGTACGTTAACGGCAACGCCGACAGCGACCCGGACGCCGACCGCGACAGCGACGAGCACAGTGACGGCGACGCCAGCCCTCACCCCAACTGCAACACCAACCATCAGCATATCTCCAACAAGTGTACCAACACTCGTGCCGACGGTAGCGCCAACTCCTACGGCGACTCCAACAAGAACTCCAACTCCAACTGCAACGCGAACAAGTACTCCAACAGCTACCGCATCACCAACGCCGACAAGAACTCCGACTTTTACCGCAACGAGGACTCGAACACCTACTGCGACCCCGACGAGAACGCCAACTGCTACGGCAACTCGAACACCGACTGCGACTCCGACTAGAACCCCAACCTTTACAGCAACTAGGACACCGACAGCGACTCCGACGAGAACGCCAACTGCTACGGCAACTCGAACCCCGACGAGAACGCCAACTGCTACGGCAACTCGAACTTCGACAGCGACTCCGACGAGAACGCCAACCTTTACAGCGACGCGGACAAGTACCCCAACCGCGACTGAGACGCAGACCCCAACCCGTACCCCAACGGCGACGTCAACGCAGAACGTAACTGCGACTCCAACTCAGACGCCTTTATCAGCAGCTGCGGCAGAAGCGAGGAGAGAGAGGATTGAAAAAATTCGCCGCGTCGAAAGTTCAAAGGGTGTAAAGAGATCGGTAGCAGCGAGAAGAGCGATCAGAGATTGAAGATTAGCAATAGGGGGCGACGGTTATGGGCGCTGCTTATCGAGTTAGACCGATGAGCAGCAACAACGAGATGGGCCAACGTCCGCTAGTCAGACAAAACAGCGAACTAAACGCCAAGTTTATTGAGAGCAGCTTCAGCGGTCTGTTTTAATCGTTCGGGGTTGGCCCGATCCGCTGACTGGACCTCTCTGTAAAGGCTTTCTTCGTAGTCTTTCAGATTAATTTCAGAGCCTGCATCTCGCATTTCGGTGATTAGTACCGAGATGCCCATTATTGCCTGTTCACAATACTGAAATGAAAAGTTCTCCGCTTTGGTGAGCGATTTAAGTAAAGCTACCAACATATTTCGGGGCCGTTCCGTTATGTTGGGGTCCGAACTCAGCTCTCTTTTTAAATTGGCGAGATTCTTCCGAATGTATTCCGGATCTCTACTAAGTGCTGTAGCAAGAATATAAATAGGCGAATCGTTGAGGGGTGGTTCTCCTGGTTTGCCGTGATAGTTTCTCCATAGAAACTGCTTCTTACTAAAGTCGTGATGACATGAGTAACACTGATATAGGGAAAAATCTCGATTAAGGTGCGCCTGATTCTGACGGTGGGTGAAATTTTCAGCGAGTATGACCTGTCCGATGAGCCACGCTTGAACTCTATTCGCCGAGTATTTCCTCTCGCGATAATCATCGTCTTGTCGCCAATGCCGAGGCATTACCGACTCATAACTGTCTATTTCAAATTCAACCCTCGGATGGCCTGCGCCGTATAACCGATGGGTTAAGCCGTTCTCTGCAGTCGGGGCGTGGCAACTAATACATAACGAAGCCCGAGCTACAGGGGGAACGATATCTCGGAGACCGTGACTTACGTTTCGAGCGTGATCGGTTCCCTTTTCAACGTGAGATTTAATCCAGTTTCCTGCAGCTCCGTGGCAAGATTCACAACCGACGCCATCCGATACGGTAAAACGCTCTCCTTGAATCTCCTTTGGTGCATTTGTTGTGTGACACTGCAAACAATCTTGGGCCTTTTCTGGTGCTCCAATACCAAGATGCGACGCCATCGCGATAGCTTCAGGTGTCAGAAGTGAGCGATACGCTTTAGCGTGGTTATCTCGCTTATACCAGGTGAAGAATTCATTCTGCAAAACGTGGGTCGATGAGCGGGGCTTCGCAGAGCCGTGGCAGTGTGAGGATGCACAGGAGCTAACACCGAGGAATCGCGGAGTCGTCGAGGGTGGAGGAGATTCGTTGGTCTCAGCGAAAGAGATTGGTATACCAATAGCGAGGAAAAGCGGGGTCAAACAGCAGGCGGTGTAAAGTGTTCTAATCGAAAGTTTGATGACCATAAGGATGCTGCTAAGGACGCAACTTGGTACGAAGTATAGGGTGTGACTTGCGGTTACGATGTGATAAGTGAAATGGAGCATTCGTTTGATTAGCAAGACTACAAGTTCCTAAAGATAAAGACTTCGCGATTGAATTTTGACCGTATCACGCATTCCGGGAATCGCGCTAGCCGTGTGAAATTGGATTTTCTTTCTAGCAAAGGAGCGCAAGCGCAAATTTCAATATCTTTACCGGTTTATTAGCCGTGGTCTATCATCCAGGAATCTATTCCTTCGGCAGGGGTTAGAGAAAAAGAAAGACCTGAAGAGTTAGTTGGCTCTTAAAAAACTCTCCATGAGTTTTTTAAGGGAGCACTAGTTACCAAAACTTTAGCAATAATGGAGGTATCGCGGTGACGAAGGAAGATTCCTCTCAGCACGTTTCGGTCGTAATTATTGGCGGCGGGCCCGGCGGGCTGAGTGCGGCAGCTCGTGCCTCCAAGTTGGGTATGTCACATGTTTTGGTTGAAAAGGGGGAGTTAGGAAATACAATCTTTGATTATCAGCTACGAAAACATGTGATGGCTGAGCCCGCAAAGTTGCCACTTCGCGCGGAGATCGATTTCGCGGCAGGGTCGCGTGAGAAGATTCTCGAGGTGTGGAATCGGCAAACTGGTGAGCTCGGTATTCAGCTTCAAAAAGGTGAGGTAAAACGAATTCAGAAGTTTGGTGAGCGATTTGAGATATCGCATACGAGCGGCTCGGTAAGTGCCGATCGGGTAGTTCTAGCGATTGGGATGCAGGGGGCGCCGCGACTATTGACAGCTCCGGGAGCAGATCTCCCTCACGTTAGCTATACCCTATCTGATCCAGATCAATTCGAGGGAAAACATATCACGGTAGTGGGTGCAGGTGATGCGGCAATCGAGAATGCACTTGCGTTAAGTGAGAATAATACAGTCTCACTCATTAATCGATCGGGTGAATTTGCCCGTGCAAAAGATGCGAACGTCGCAGCAATTCTTGATGCAATAGCGAGTCGCAAAATTCGTTGTTTTTACGACTCAGAAGTTAAGCAAGTTTCTCAAAAAACCGTTGTTATTTCTACCCCGCAGGAGGAAGTCACTATTGCGTGTGACCAGCTGATTGTGAGAATCGGTTGCATCATGCCACGTACTTTTCTTGAAGCGTGCGGAGTAAGTTTTCCTAGCAACGATCCCGTGGCAACTCCGGTTGTTAGTGATAGCTATGAATCATCGGTTCCAGGTCTTTATATTATTGGAGCGTTAATCGGTTATCCCCTGATAAAGCAGGCGATGAATCAGGGATATGAGGTGATCGAGCACATACGTGGGGCAGCTGTTGTGCCTGCTGATCAGCCGATGGTTGAGGAGAGGCTAGCCCTACTTACTGGGAGTGTGAGTGAGCGGCTTGCAACGATTCGGGAGAGCCTGCCACTGTTTCAGCAATTGAGCGAACCCCAGCTTCGCGAACTAGTGCTTGAATCAACAATTCATAAAAAAGAGGCAGGTGAGGTTGTATTCAAGAAGAACGACTACACTGATACTTTTTTCAGTATAATTTCCGGTTCAGTTGATATAGAGATCTCGGCCGACAAGAAAAAGCATCTCGGAAAAGGGGAGTTTTTCGGTGAAATGGGATTGATCTCAGGTCGTCGGAGAAGTGCTACAGTTCGAAGCTCAGATGAGGTGATTCTTCTTGAGACGCCACGAAAGCAGATCGTAAAGTTAATGAGCTCTAATCAAGGGGTGAAAGATGCAATCGATCGTGTTTTTCTCTATCGAGTGCTTCAAATTTCTATCTTCGTTGAATCGGATGCGTTGATTCTCGAACGGTTTCTCGACCGGATTAAATCTCGCCGATTTAAACGGGGAGAGATCATTTTTCGCCAAGGGGATATCGGAGATTTCTTGTACGTTGTTCGCAAGGGATCGGTAAAGATATCTCGAGTAAATAGCGATGGCGGTGACGTTGTTCAAAATTATATTGCTGCAGGGAATTATCTGGGGGAGATGGCGCTTCTCTCGGATGAACCGATGGCGCGATCGGCAACCGCCGCTGCAGTTGTACCGTGTGAAACCGTTACCCTCGCGAAGGAAGATTTCTTGGCGATACTTCGTGCGAGTCCGCGTGAGTTCGAGCGATTTTCAAGAGTGGCCCAGGCGCGTCGAATAGAGAATACCGTTGTCAACCAGAGTGCGGCAAGGGGAGCGCTTCTTGATTTTCTCTTTGGTCAGGGTATTACCGATGCCGAAAACTTTCTTGCAATAGACTCAGATCGATGTGTCTCATGTGATAATTGTGAAGCTGCGTGTGCTGCAACACATGGAGGGTTTAGCCGTCTCGACAGGAAAGGGGGAAAGAGCTTCGCCTCGGTCCAGATTCCAATATCGTGTCGCCATTGTGAGAACCCTCTCTGTATGACCGATTGTCCCCCTGATGCGTTGACTCGTCAGCCGAACGGCGAGATCGTAATTCGCGATTCCTGCATCGGGTGCGGGAATTGTATCCGCAACTGTCCCTACGGTGTTATTCAGCTTGTTTATGACAAGCCGTCAACGAGCTGGTTTTCTCTCAGCAGAATATTTGGCGGCTCTAAGCGGAAGGAAAAAGGTCCGGCAAAGGCAGCAAAGTGTGATATGTGTAGCACTCTTCCAGGAGGTCCTGCGTGCGTTCGTTCATGCCCAACAGGTGCTGCACTGCGAATTAATCCGAGCGATTTTATGACCGTAATGAAGGCGAAGGAGGTGAAGTCGGGTGAGTTCTGAAACCTTTCTTTCATATCGGAGCTGCCGATGGATGATTATCACTTTTCTTAGTCTTATCGGCCTCTCGGTCTGGTATCTTCTTGATGCCCCTTTTGGTGGCAGAAATGGAGGTACAGTGTATGGCTATACAGTTGGTATTCTTTGCGCTCTTCTTATTGTTTACCTAATGTGGTTTGGTGTGCGCAAACGTTCTTATTACGCAGCTCGAACTACCCTTCAAGGGTGGCTTTCTGCGCATGTATGGATCGGATTTGGTCTAACACTTGGTGTTTTGCTTCACAGCGGTTTTCAGCTTGGATGGAATGTTCACACAGCTGCGTATCTTTTAATGGTCGCAACGATTGTGTCCGGAATATGGGGAGTCTTTAATTATCGGGTTATGCCATTTCAGACTCCTTCAAATCGGGGGGGAGCATCACTATCGGGACTCATCGACCGAGTTGAACAGATAAGTTCTGAGCTGGATGAAGCGAAAAGAGGTGGAAGCACAGCGATTGAAAAGCTTGTAAAAAAACTAAACACGGAGCGTATTCCCACTCCTTTCGGTGCGCTCATCTTTACACACGCAGAGGTTGTTCTGGATCCGCGGTTAGCAGCAGAGGCGTTACGAGATGTGCCTGAGGTTGATCTTGAATTGGGGCACCGATTGATTCAGCTTATCGACAGCCGTTATGAATTACTTCATCAGATAAGGCGCGAAGTGCGAGCTCAAGCATTGCTGCGGCTTTGGTTGTATCTCCATATCCCTCTTGCATTTGGGACTGTTACTGCCGTAATTATTCACATCTTCGTTGTTTTCTACTATCACGAGCCGCACCTCGAGGATCTCTCTGTCGGGAGATATGGCTTGTTTTCAGAGTAGTTATTTGAGAACGAAAAAATTTGACATTCTGCTGAGCAGGCTTTTTCAGATTTCGGTAAGAAAAAATATTAATTCGCAAACGGTTTAAGAGAGGGAGGGGGAGTGGGAGAGAGGAAAGAGGATTTAAAGGGTAAACGAGCAAGTAAGCTGATGGTGGCTGCCTGTTTGCCTAGTATTGGATTCCTCTCGGTACTTATTTGCGTTGCTATTATTGCTATTTTCTTTGGTCGTCCCCTCCTAAATATTAGTACGACCCGCGATCTCTGGAGTACCGGCCCTCTAACGAGTCACCACGCTTTTATCGGTTCTGATTGTAAAGCGTGCCATCAGGGCGCATTTGAAAGAGTTGCTGACAAGAGTTGTGAAGGGTGTCACCAGGTTGCTTCTCATTCTAAAAATAACCACGTAGCAAAGAGCTCTTCGACCACCTGTATCGCGTGTCATAGTGAGCACGAAGGAGAGACAAAACTAATTCCAGCCAATAATTCTCTTTGCACGAACTGTCACGCATCTCTGACCGGAAAGAAGACCAATACAACACTTAGAAATGTTGCTTCGTTTGCAGAGCACCCGGAAGTTCATGACAAAATCGACCATGGATCGATCAGCCTAAATCACAAGATTCATATCGCGGCGAACCTGCGTGGTCCCGATGGAGATGTTCAGCTCCAGTGTAGCGATTGTCATCATAGCGATGAGGATAAAAAACTCTTTAAGCCAGTAACCTATGCAAGAGACTGCGCTCGGTGTCACCCGCTATCATTTGATGAAAACCTTCCGACAAAAGTCGCTCCTCATGGTGAGCCACAGGATGTACTTGATTTTCTCCTCGGTGAATATGCAAAGCAAAGAGAGTTTGCTCGATTAGGAAAAGTAACCCCCGTTGATTCAACTTCGGATCGTGTACTCCCTGCTCGTGTAAAAGATGATTTTAATGACCCATCCCTGATTGCTTCTCTGCGCCAGGCGGAATCACTACTTTTTACTAAAACAGGATGTAATCTTTGTCACGTAGTCTCCGAAAAATCGCCTAACAAAGAGAATGTTGTTTTAGTGGATAATCTTGAGACTCATTTTAATATTGAGATAAATGAGGCACCCCGTGTTTGGCTCGATAAAGCCCGATTCACTCACGATCCGCACTCTCATTTTTCGTGTAAGTCGTGTCATGACGGTGTAACGAAATCTGAAAAGAGTTCCGATCTTCTTATACCAGGGATAGAAGGGTGCAAGGAGTGTCATGGAGATAGGCGGGAAAAAAATGGGAGGGTAGGTTTACAGTCTACCTGCATTACCTGTCATGACTATCATGGAGAAGAGAGTAAAGATTGAGAAGTAGTTTATGCTGGGCGTGATAATGCTGTCGGAGTTTGGGGGAAGCTATTGGGGAGAATATGGATGTTTAGTCGGATGAAGCTGCTGGTAGCAAAATTGGAAATGCCGCAAGATAATTACTCGCTTTTGCGGCGCTCAGCGATAATGACCGGTAGTATGGCACTATCGTTGGCAGGATGCGGCGGTGGTGGCTCCTCGCAAAATGGTGAAGTTGGAGGGTGCGATGGTTCTTGTGCCAATCAGGTCCTTACTTCTGAAGAGGTCTCACTCGTTATCCGTCGGGGAGTCGCTGCAGCATCAGCGATTGGGGTAAGCGCTACATTTTCGGTTGTTGATCGGGTTGGCAATGTACTAGCGGTATATCAGATGTCAAAAAGCCCATCAATCACCCGGATTGATGGGAAGATCGGTGCTGTCGGAGGTTTAGAGGGAGCAACTGTTCCCGCAGCTCTTGCGGCGATCTCAAAAGCTGGGACGGGCGCATATCTCTCAAGCCAAGGCCAGGCGTTCTCCACCCGTACCGCGGGTCAAATTATTCAGGAGCATTTTTATCCACTGGAAAAACGTCAACCATCGGGCCCACTTTTTGGTGTTCAGTTTTCCCAGCTTCCATGCAGCGATATCCTAAAACGGAGCTCCGGTCCTCGGCCTTTGCCCCTTGGACTCTCGGCAGATCCTGGAGGGATTCCTCTCTACAAACAGGGCGATGTTGTCGGTGGTGTGGGTGTTGAATTTGATGGCCTATATACTCTCGATCGAAACGTTTTTGATCGCGACAATAGTGGAGAAGAGAAAATAGCGCTTGCAGCGGCGTTTGGATTTAGTGTTCCGCCAAAGAGGCGCGCTGATTCGATTATAATAGGAGGTAAAGCGCTTCTTTTTGCCGATGAAAATTACCCCGAGGAGGACCCACTCGTAGCAGAAGTCCCAATAAATCAGTCGGGTTTTGTCAAAGTTGCGCCATTTTTTAACGGAAATGTCCGCGGTGGTGTTCTTTTTGGAACACCTGAGTCAGGGATTGTCAATTCGGTAAGAGTTGGAATTCCCTCTGCGATATTTCTCGGAATGGGTGAGGAGAGTAATGGAGGTGCCCGCCTCCCGAGTGGATTAGAGCTTCGCCCAGATGAGGTCGATGCAATCCTTGATTCAGCTATTTTGACTGCCCAGCGGTCACGAGCCGCGATTCGTAATCCCCTCGATACTCCGGCGAGAGTTTCAATTTGGGTCGTCGATCATCAGGGTACTGCGTTGGGTTTTACTCGCTCTCAAGATGCGCCCGTTTTTGGACTTGATGTTGCGCTCCAGAAAGCGCGAACCGCCGCTTTTTTTAGCTCTCCCGATGCATCATCGCAGCTCTCTCGCGCAGGTTTTGTAGGCTATCGGGAAGCAAGCAGTGTCTTCTTTTCAAGAGATCCCTTTTCAGGTAACGCATTTTCAAGCCGAGCAATCGGCAATATCGCACGCCCATTTTTTATTGATGGAATCGATGGAAACCAAAACGGGCCGCTTTCACTTCCATTTCCGGGGATATCTGGCTCGTCGAGCGGCAAATCTTGGAGTCCCTTTAACACCGGTCTTCAGCTCGATCTTTCATTGAATTCCATTCTTGCGCCGCTCTCAGGCTCGATTCCTCGAAGTTGCGCCCCTTCAGTGATTGGAGGTCGTCTTGGTAACGGGATTCAGATTTTTCCGGGAGGAGTGCCGCTCTATCGCGGAAGACAGCTCATTGGTGCGATCGGAGTAAGTGGAGATGGTGTTGACCAAGATGATCTCATCGCGTTCCACGCTGCGAGCAGAGGTGGTCTCGACTATGCGGGACATCCATCAATTGGAGATGCAGTGCTAGGTTTTAACGCGCCTACTTCGATCCGAAGCGATACCTTAGAGGGGCCATTCAATGATTCTCGTTTGAGATATGTAAATTGTCCGGAGGCTCCGTTTATCGGTGATAATGATCAAAGAGTGTGTCGGGAATAGCTGTATGAGTACATATTTTCACTCAATTAATAGGCCATCCCGGTTAAAGGTGTTGCTCCATGCGCTGCCGATTGGATATGCGTGTCTTTTTTTCTCTCCGATGATAGCAGCGGCACAAGATAAAGGCCGGAAAATTCCTGGAAAAACACCTGAGAGGTCTAACGAATCGGAAGCAGCTTTTGATCCATCCGTATATGAATCGGTTCCAGAGAGTGATTCATCAGCTTCCCACTTTGTTCCAGTACCTGACCGATGGAGTCAATTTTATAAGGGACGTTGGTACGATCCGTACAACCAAAATCGATTAAAGGGAGACCTTCCTATTTTTGGAAAGCCGGGTGAGGAGTGGTTCGTTGAGATCTCGGCGACCTCAGATACGATGCTCGAATGTAGACAGCTACCAACACCAGTTGGTGGTCCGTCGACTAATCAACCGGGGAGTATTGATACTTTCGGAGGAGGAAAACAGAGTGTCGTGGCACAAACGGTGCTTACATCTGTTTCGCTTATAAAAGGTGACACGACTTTTCGACCCCCCGATCTTGAATTTCGTTTTACCCCAGTTTTTCAGATTAATCGGGTCGATCTTCAGGAAAACGGAGCAACTCGGGTAAATCCGGCTCAAGGTTCAGGGCGGGAAGATTCTCACCTCGGTGTTCAGGAACTGTTTGCTGATATCCATCTTACAAATCTAAGTGATCGATACGATTTCCTCTCGACTCGGGTTGGGATACAGAAATTCTCGAGTGATTTTCGTGGATTTATTTATTCTGATGAGGAGCCAGGAATTAGGCTTTTCGGAAACTACGATAATAATAAGATCCAGTACAACCTCGCTTGGTTTTCTCGCCTAGATAAAGATACAAATACGGGCCTTAATACTTTCTCAGATAGACATGAGCAGGTCGTCATCGCAAATGCCTATTTTCAGGATCTATTAACGCTCGGTCATTCTCTCCAATTCAGTATTGTGCATCGGGAGGATTCAGCGGGAGACCACGGTTATCACTATAATAATAACGGGTTTCTTATTAGACCTGCATCGATCGGAAATCTTATACCGAAAAATATATCATCAACCTATTTTGGTATCTCGGGTGATGGTCATATTGGAAGAATTAATACAACCACTGCTGCGTATGTTGTAACTGGCTCAGAGAGTTACAATCCGATAGCACAAAGAGGCACTGATATTTCAGCGGGAATGTTCGCGCAGGAGATCTCTTACGATATCGATTGGATCCGTCTTCGAGGCTCATATTTTTGGGCTTCGGGGGACCGCGATCCAACCGATGGAAGAGCGACCGGATTTGATGCCGTTTTTGATAATCCTAATTTTGGTGGTGGTGATCTCTCTTTTTGGCAACGTCAGGGTATTCCATTTATTGGAGGTGGAGGGGTAAATCTCGTAAATCGTAACAGTCTCTTGCCGAATCTTCGCCCGGGAAAAGAGGAGGGGCAGTCCAACTTTGTTAATCCAGGGGTGCGGCTCTATAACGGAGGAATCGATTTTGATCTGACGCCGAAGCTTAAATTGGTCAACAATTTATCCTTTATCCAATTTGATTCGACCGAAACGATAAGCTTTTTACGGCACGATGGATCTTTGAATAATTCTCTTGGTTACGATCTCTCTAGCGGATTTCTGTATCGTCCCTTTCTAAATAACAATGTCCAAATTCGAGCGGGTGCCGCGGCGTTTCTTGTAGATAAGGGATTTGAAAATCTCTTCGGCAGCGATCCCCTATATCAGGTATTTTCTAATGTCATCTTCCAGTTCTAAAGCAAAAAAGGCGATCCTTTTTCTCTCCGCATTAGTAGTTGGATGTTCGGTCGCATTCGCTGATGACACAATCAGAATGGGGCTTACGAAGGCTCATCAGGAATCAATGAGTGCCGGGTGCAAAAGTTGTCACACAGCTTCTGATTCAGAGACGATGCATAAGAATCCAGCGGTCACAATCGGATGCGCGGACTGTCATGGAGGTAATTCGAAAATTTTTCGCGGAAGTTTTGCGCCCGAATCGAAAGAGTATGATGAACTAAAAAAGCAGGCGCATGTTTTGCCTAGTGACCGAGAGACGTTTTCTACATCCGCTAATCCAAAACATAGCTATTCAAAGCTTTTAAAGGAGTCACCAGAGTTTGTTCGATTTTTTAATCCGGGCGATCTAAGGGTAGCACCGGAGGCGTGTGGGGGGTGTCATCAGGAGATTGTATCAGCGGTCCAAAAAAGTTTGATGACAACTAGCGCGATGCTATGGGGAGGAGCCTCTTACAATAATAACATACTTCCCTACAAAAGGTATATTTTGGGCGAGAGCTACGCCAAGGATGGGACTCCTCAGAGCATTCACGCCGATACGAAACCAACCGATGCGCAAAGAGCTTTAGGGGTTCTTGATAGCCTTTTTCCTCTTCCCCAATGGGAAGTTACTCTACCGGGGGATGTTTTTCGGGTGTTCGAGCGGGGTGGGCTTTTTATTCGGTCGCAATTTCCCGAAATTGGAAATCCGAATCCCCTCGAGGAGCCGGGTAAACCGGATATTAGAGCATCAAATAGAGGTCCAGGCACTGGATCTCGGGTGTCAATTCCGGTCCTGAATATTCACAAAACAAGACTCAACGATCCCCATCTTTCGTTTCTTGGAACGAATGATCATCCGGGCGATTACCGCAGTAGCGGGTGTACTGCCTGTCACGCCATTTACTCTAACGACAGGCAGCCGCTTCACTCCGGAGATTATGCTCAGCACGGTAATACTGGGCTTAGTATTTCAAAAGATCCGACGATTCCAAGAGATGAATCGGGCCATCCACTTCGTCATGAGTTTACCCGCGCGATTCCGACAAGTCAGTGTATGGTGTGTCATATGCACCAGCCGAATATGTTCGTTAACTCCTATCTCGGATACACGATGTGGGATTATGAGTCAGATGCCCCATCAATGTGGCCGAAAAAACAGAAATATCCGACTGACCGTGAGATATTTGAGTCCAATTACAAAAATCCCGAGGCTGCGGCGGTTCGTGGTCTTTGGAGTGATGACCAATTTTTAAATGAGGTCATAAAGCTAAATGCGGATCTGAAAGATACGCAATTTGCTGATTATCACGGCCATGGGTGGAACTTTCGGGCGATATTTAAAAGAGATCGGAAGGGTAATCTCCTCGATAAGAGCGGAAATAGGGTTGCGCACGATGATCCGAAAAAGTTCAAGAAGGCGGTCCATCTGGCAGATATTCACCTTGAAAAAGGGATGCACTGCTCTGACTGCCATTTTGGAGGAGATGCTCACGGTAATGGGAATATGTATGGTGAAGTAGCTCACGCAGTTGAAATCGGATGTATTGATTGCCACGGATCTGTCTCTAAACGAGCAACTCTAAAAACCTCTGGACCGGCAGCTCCTCAGGGTGGAACTGATCTTTCGCTCAAGAGGACTCCCTTTGGTGAGGAGCTTTTTTCCTGGAAGAGTGATGGATTATATCAACGCTCGATGGTTACTAAAGGGCTCGAGTGGCGCGTTAAACAGGTTCGTGACTCACTCGATCCAGCGAGTCCGCACTATAATAAAAAATCGGCGCAGGCAAAGAGTGCGCTGCGGTTTTCACCAAATGTAAAAGAGGTCTCATTTGGCGATCTGAAGTCGATTGATGCTGCGGGGAAAAAGCTGCCGGAGCTTCTAGCTCACTCCGAAGAGACAATGTCGTGCTTTACCTGTCACAGCTCATGGGTTACTAGCTGTGCCGGATGTCATCTTCCGATTGAGGCGAATTGGAAGAAAGAATCGAACCACTACGACGGAAAAACGAGCCGAAACTTGGCAACCTATAATCCTCAGGTTGCCCGTGACGATATGTTTCAGATCGGAAAACATGGGCCAGCAAAGGGAAATAGAATTGTACCAGTTCGCTCTTCGAGTGGACTTATTCTGAGCTCAACAGATATCAATCGTCAGAAGATTTATGTGCAGCAACCTCCGGTATCTGCAGCGGGCTTTAGCTCTCAGGCCTTCGCGCCTCACTTTCCTCACACAGTCCGTACTACAGAGACGAAAGGATGCGCTGATTGTCATATCTCAAAACAAAATGATAACAACGCAATTATGGCCCAGCTCCTGCTGCAGGGCACAAACTTCGTCAATTTCATGGGCTATCATACCTATGTTGCGACGGGAAATGAGGGATTTGAGGCGATTCAGGTGACGGAGTGGGAGGAACCTCAGGCAGTAATCGGCAGCTATCTCCATCGATATGCTTATCCAGATTTCTATAGAGCTCATCAGGAACGAGCGGGCAAACTTCAAACATCTCACCATCACGGGAGTGAAGGGGGTGCAATAAATGCGATACAGCTTCGAGGCGAATATCTGTATACCACCGCTGATGAGGATGGGTTTCGAGTCTTTGATGTTGCGGAGGTCGCAAACAAGGGATTCTCAGAGCGAATTGTGACAGCCCCTGTTTCCCCGCTAGGTCAGGATACACATGTTCCCACTGCTCATGCGACGGGGATGGTACTTCCGACTACTATGCCAATTGCACCGTTTCGCAAGCCACTACCTGAAAACGAAGAGCAATCGATGCATCCATTGTATCACTACGCTCTAATCACTGATTCGGAGGAGGGTTTAATTCTTGTTTCGGTTGATACTCTCGCAGATGGTGATCCGAGCAACAATTTTCTTGAAAGAGCGTTGACGTGGAACGAGGGGGGAGTACTTACCGGAGCCCGAACGATCGCGCTCTCGGGGACAGATGCTCTTATTGGCACAGAAACTGCGATTGTAGTTGTCAATCTTGCTGATCCACTAAAGCCTTCGGTGCGCTCAGTGATTCCTGCCGATCGGCCCACAGGTATTGCGGTCCAATTTCGTTATGCATTTGTAACCGATAAAGAGGGATTCCAGGTAATAGATCTAACCGATATTGGAAAGCCGCGCTCAGTTGCTTCGTCAAAAATTACGCTTGCGGATGCGCGGGGTGTGTATGTGGCTCGCACATATGCCTATGTTTCAGGTGGGCGTGAGGGGCTTGTGATTATTGATATCGAGAGACCTGAAAAGCCGTTCATCTATCAGCGATTTAACGACGAGGGGAGAATATCGGATCTAAATGATCTAAAAATAGCATCAACAAACGCCTCTCTTTTTGCATATCTTGCTGATGGAAAGAATGGGCTGAAAGTTGTCCAGCTTACTGATCCAGAGCGCACCCCGAATTTTTACGGATTTTCTCCCGAGGTAAAACCAAAGGTCATCGCTAGCCGTGATACCTCGGGTTCCGCAATTGCGATATCGAAACCGCTCGATCGAGACAGAGCCGTTGATGAAAATGGTAATCAGGTGAGTGTATTTGGTCGTCTTGGTTCACGCCCTTTGACCTTAGAGGAGATGAGAAAATTATGGGTTCGTCCTGATGGCGCTATATACACCGTTGATGGAGATTAACGAGATAGGATCGCTATTCCCGAAAGAGTTGGTTTAAAGCGAGATCGATTTTTTCCTCACTTAGAGGACGTGAGAGAAGATGGGTGCCGAGCTCTACAAACGGAGTGAGTGACTCGGCGGTTCCAACAACTAGACACTGTCGTCGCTGAGTTTCTGAGAGTGCGCTTACATATTGAGGCTCAGTGATTACTTTCTCAATTAAGGGAGATTCCTCCAGGTGTCGCAAAATTTTTGTCGGCACGCCGCGAGCCTCAAGAAGATCAGCAAAAAGGTAGCTTATTAGGTGTTCATGGAAACAGACACACACAGCCGCAAAATCATCAAGGTTAGCTATGGTGTTTTCTCGATGCATCAGAATAATTCGCAATAAGAGAGGTAAAGAGATCTTAGTATATCGTTGTTCGATTTTGGCGAAGAGGTTTTATTGATAGTTTTTTAGCCGAATAAAGCGACAAATTTGATCGATTTTTGCGGTTTAGATCCTCTTAAACTTCCTCGGTACGCATTATTCCTCTATCTTTTTTGTGACCACACTTTCTTAGATGTCTTTGAGGAAGGGAGGGATGCACTTGGGATGAAGTAGCAGGGAGGTGAAAATTTAAAGAAGAAATTTATAAAATCTAGATGAACAGCCGATAGTGTTCGGTGATGGCGTAGTTTGTCGCAAGCTGGACAGGTCGCATCGTTCATGAAAGACTCATGACTTGTTAAGTATGAGGGGAAAAGTTACTAAATTTAATGTAATTTCCCCTCTGTGAAGCTTATTGATTAATTTAGGTGATAATAGGGTTCTGGGTAGAACGCAATTTCTGCAGCGCCGTGCACCAATATATCCTGCGCGGGCGGATCGTGATTAAAAGAAATCGGTAGTGATATGGATTCTGATAGCGTAAATCGAGCGCTGGAAAAAGTTAGAGAAAGATTGAGCGACTGGGTATTGTCGGGAACCACCGAGGGTGCTGAAAAGCGGAGAAAGGCTCTTGGTAGATTGATTAAGGCGATTTTTATCCCATGTGTTATTGGCCTTGTCGGTGGTTCCATATTTCTCTCGAAGTGGGGAACGGATCTGGGCATTGAGAGCGATGCACCCCACAAACCTTTAGGAGCGTTGGACGAAGCTAACGTAACTTCTGACTCAGATGAAACTGATGCGTCTCCGGCAGTGGTTGAGAAAACAGGTAAAGAGTTAGGTGATGAACTAGTTAAAAAGCCAGAGCCAAAAAAAGGGGTGGTACGTGAACCGACTGCGACCCCTGAAAGTAAGGAAGTCATTTCGGGTACACCAGTCCCAGCCGTTCCAAAAGTTCCTGAACCGACGGTATCGGTTCAAATTGTTCAAAAAGAGGAAGTCTCGGTTACAAAACAGGAAACAGTGCCATCTCAATCGCCAACGACTGCCCAAGATTCAGTTATGGCTCCACGAGCAATTTTGAAGCGCTCGGTATTCCCGGCCACATTTGGTTTCGGAAAATCAAAACCGATTCTGCTAACCGAAGATTTAGAGCTATTTAAGCTGATTATAAAGGGATGTTCTGGAACAGTAGTTATAGAGGGCCATTCCGATGGTTTAGGAACACAAGATAGAAATGACGATATTTCCCGGTCACGAGCATCCGCCGTTTCGCAGCTACTATTGTCTAGAGGTTTACTCGATAACGGAAAGCGTTACGAGGTGACTTCGATGGGAGGAACCCGACCTGTAGCAGAAGATTCGACAGAGGAGGGAAGAGCCGCAAACCGACGGGTTGAAATTTGGTGCCGATCATAGAGATCGGAAGCTGGGCGATAAGATTTGTGAGGTCTTCTGCCACTTTGCTGAGTTAAAAGTTAGAAGAGAGAAGGGGAAACGGTGATGGTACGTTACGGATTTTTGGTGGTTTTAGTACTCCTTTGCATGACCGGTTCGGCCAGTGCAGAGGGAATAAATGAGGTTACTGCCGATTATCTAGCCCGAACGTGGGTTTTGCTGTGCGCCTGTCTGGTGTTTTTCATGCAGATAGGTTTTTTGGCGTTTGAGGTTGGATGCGTTCGGAAAAAAAACACCGATGTAATCGCGATGAAGAATGTCGGCGACTGGTTGGTTACCACAGTCGTCTTTTTTTTGATCGGTTTTGGATTCATGTTCGGTACCTCTTACAAAGGGATTATTGGAACATCACTATTTCTTGGAGATAAAGTAACCGAGCAGGGTGGAATGGGTTGGGAATTCTTCCTATTTCAGCTCGCTTTTGCGGGAACATCTGCCACTATCGTTTCAGGAGCAACCGCCGAGCGACTAAGCTTTAAGGCGTATTTGGCGATCACGGTTATGATGGCCGCCTTCATCTATCCTATATTTGGTCACTGGGTGTGGGGGAATGCTTTTCTTTCCGAGAATGACCCCTGGTTGGTAAAGCTTGGATTTATCGATTTTGCTGGATGTAGTGTGGTTCACAATGTAGGAGCGTGGTCGAGTCTTGTTGGGACATGGTTCATCGGTCCACGAATAGGAAGATATCGAAGTGACGGAACACTCGCTCCACTTGAAACGAACGGTCTGCTGTGGAGCTGTGTTGGAACACTCGCTCTTTGGTTTGGTTGGTGGGGATTTAACGGGGGAAGCAATCTCGAGTTCAACGAGAGCGTAGGGTTAATCATTTTTAATACAAACATGGCTGGCTCTGCTGCGGGGCTTGCAGCTTTTATTCACTGTGGGCTATTTCAGCGAAACAGAGATATAGGATTTAAGACTCTTGGCGGAATTCTTGGTGGCCTTGTATCGATAACCGCGTGTTGCCATATTGTGACACCCGGGTCTGCCTTTGTTATAGGTGTCGTTGCTGGTGTACTGCACAATATCTCCTACGATCTAGTAATCAGAAAATGGAAAATTGATGACGTGGTGGGAGCCATACCGGTGCATGGATTTTGCGGAATGTGGGGCCTCTTGTCGGTGGCTCTTTTTGGCCAATCTGAACTTCTTCCAAAGCCAATGCTAGAACAGCTGTGGGTTCAGTGCATTGGGATTGTAACCTGTTTTGTTTGGACGGTCGTATCCTCATTTATCTTGTTCGCTTTCATTAAATTGTTCATGGGAACTCGGGTCTCTGCTATGCATGAGGTAAGAGGTCTTAGACTTGATGAGAATGAAGAAGGCTTAGAGGAAGATTAGAGTTGAGCGGGATAGTTAAATTAATTTCCAGATAATTTATGGAAGAGATATTCGGAAAATTGGTTAGCATCCCCGGCGTGATGAGTATCACCGTTGTCGCGCTGAATGGAGAGCTGATTTGTCACAAAGCTGTTGACGGCCAGCTTGCGATTGATGCTGGTAGACTTGTCCCGAGTATCGAGGAGATCGGCTATCTCCTCGATTTTCTCGGTGATAGCGGTGGTCCAGAGGTAGTATTGCAAGGCACTTCGCTACAGGCCTATCTCAGACGAGAGTCTGGAGTACTAATAGTTCTTATTCTCGAACGAAGTGCAAATCTTCCAACGGTGTACATAACTCTCAATAGCACTTTGCCGAAAATGAGAGCGATGTTATCAGCGGGTGGGGCTGCAGGTAAGCAGTTATCTGTAGAAGCAACGTTTGCAGGTGCAAATAACCCGAGTCGTCCTGCAATGCAGGCGCCATTGGTGGACAATAAATCCTCGAAGTCGCCACTGCCGGCTTCTGCTGCGCCGCGATTAAAACAATTATCTTTGATCGGAGATTGGGATGCCGGTAAGGTGCCAGCAGATGCAGTGGGATTGCAATTTGTGAATCATCTGTACGCGTCGTGTGAGATTTTCATGGGCGACGCGACTCGGGAAATACTGGTGCGGGAGATGAAGAGTTTGAGCGTTTCTCCCTCTACTCTCAGTGTTAGATTGGTGCAGGACTTAATAGATCGGGTAGTGGGGAACTTGGGGGACGCGCGGGAACGTAGAGAATTGCGGGCTCAGATTCTTGGTGATAGGTAGGGTGATATCTATATGAATAACGATTCTACCCCGACTCCTCTTTCGGTGTTCATACCAGAGGTGTCTGCTCACTTGATAGCTTCACTCGAAGAAATCGTGACACGGGGAAACTATAGAGTCGAGTTCATAACATTTAAAACGTTGGCCGAGCTCGAAAAAGAGGTGAGTTCAAAAGAACGCTCGTGCATTTTAGGTGAGCTGTCTGCCACCTGGAGAGACGACGGCTTCTTCTTTGAGGGTGTCGACGCTTCAAGCATAAACTGGCCCCCTGTGTATTGCATTTCGCCCCAACCACTTACAGGGCGAGAATTGGCTGCATTGAGCGCGAGCGGAGTAATTTGGGCCGCTACTTCAAGTCAATTTGTTGAGTCCAATGTTTTCGATAAACTTTTAAGTGGTACTTTGTGGTCCACTCGACATGGGCTGGTGTACCAAAAACTTGCCCGAAAATCGATCGAATTTGGAGAGGTTCTTGTTGTTTTATCGGGCGAGGAATCTCGGTTTGGTCGAATTGAGTTCAAAAATGGAAATATTTTGGCGGCTCAATGCGAGTCGTTTTCTGGCTATGAAGCTCTATACGCAATGTCGTTGGTTAACGATTGGAGAATTGATCTCCATACACTATTCATTGGGCTCGAGCCGAAGACGATGAATAGCACCATGATGAATGTTGTAGAGCAGTTGGTAGAGCTTGCTGATGACCGTCAGGGGATTTTCTTGATGGCTCGGCCTCCGGGGGCAACCCGCGAACTTCCGCCTAATTTGATGGTTGGTATTCGTTCGTTACTCAACGATAAAGATGAGATTAGCACCGAAGACGTTTCGGACCAACAGGGGCTTGCCGATGAGGAAAAGCTAATCTACCTGGAAAGTGTTGTTAATGATCCTAAGAGCGATCCAGAAAAAGTAGAGGATTTAGTACTTGAGGGATTTGTTGCCCAGGATTCAGCAGAAGCCAAGGATGCGGGGAAAATGGGTATCGCCGATGATTCAGTAGGTATTCGGGAAAATAATCGGGAGAAGGTAATGACTGGTAACGGTTTAAAAGAGTTTTTAACAATTATTCCTGGGGCGATTGGTGGTGCCGCGATGGAGAGTGATGGCGCATGTTTAGAGGTTGCAGGGGAATTAGATTTTGAAACAGCGCCTGTAGTGACAGCTATGGCGCTCGAGCATCTTGCGGATTTAGCAAGAGTGCTTGGTATTCAGGGGCTCAAAGTCGCTTGTTTCTCGGGTGATAAACAATCTCTATTTATCGCCCGAAAAAGTGGTACCTACCTTTTTACCCTTGGTTCCCTTGTTAAAAATCCAGGAGTTGTAGCCGGGAAGCTCGAGTAAAGTTTTTGTGATTTAACCTTCTCCGACTACCACTTGAAGGTTAAATTCTCATTTTCCTGCGTACAACCTCCAGTTATTCCTTGATCTGTCGATAAGCAGAGAAAAGAGCCATTTTTGCCAGGAAGATGGAAAGTTCCACCGTTGTGAAGAGGTGGATCATTTGAAAATATTGCCTCCTTTACCTGAGAGCTAAATTGTTTATGTAGCTCCGCAAGCTTGGATTCTAGATCTTTTAGCTCCGTGGCCAACTGCGCCTGTCGAGTTTTCTTTACTCGCGGTGCTCCCCGAGTTCGAGCGACTCTTATCATCTCCTCTTTATTCGATTTAATCTTAAGATCTGTCGTGAGAACAGTACCCGCGAGAGAACCTAGCTCTTCGATTGAGAAACCTGCCTGAGCTTTGATGGGATTAAAAGCACCGTATGCATAAAGGTGGATGCTGAAAACCGAGGTCGCCAAAATAGGCCATTTAATAAAATCAAGTTTCATCGATATAAACCCTGGAAAACTTCCGCTGGGAACTAGGACGGAACTTTCTCCGTCATTCTTGAGTGTTTTCGCAAATCACCGATAAGCAATAAGCTGATAATGCTCCTTCGTTTCTTTCACAACCTCGCAAGCTTAATGAGGAATTGGGAAAAATTCAAAGAGTTCGAGCATAAGACCAAGACTAATTACTAAAACAGTCGTGATCAGCAATAAAAATAGGTCCGATCTTCTCAATACGATATTTGATCGTAGTCTGGTTGTGTCGGGTTTTGATTGCGATAAATCACCGAAATAAGGAGTTTCTCTGCCATGGGAATGCTATTTCATATATCGCTTTTGGAGAATTTCGCAGCTCTTTGTAGTTATCTGGAGCCGTCTGAAAAAGCTCTCGAAGCTTAATGAACAGCTCCTTCCTGCCGCCTGATCTTAAATCTCCATAATCTAAGTCCGAGAGGAGAATCTGAATGTGAGATTATCTCCGAAGAATCTCCTGACGGGCTAAAAATCGCGAGATTGGAACATGTGGCCAAAGATTGCGGTTTTGCATGATCCGACGGATAGAGTGAAGATCATTCAGCACGACGGCCCGTTGTATTAGTTTTCTTGAGAGAGGGGTATAATCACCTCGATACCTGAGATCCACGAGAAGCTCTTTAATCCGAGGATCAAGTGCCTGCCAATTTGTAGCGCCGTAGGTATTCACAACATCCTCTTTCGAGCAGATTCGTTGTACGTCAGTGGCAGCCTCCCCGTAGGCAATGGTGAATAAGCGATCTGCCTGAGCCTCGGTCAGCGGGGGGAGTTGTTTTTGTGAGAGAAAATTTCGAGCTGATACTCCTCTTAATCCGACTGCAGGGAGATATTTTTGAGTTACCTCCCAAGGAATATCGGCTTGGCGAAACATCGACGAGACTTGAGGGGCTTTTCTGAATCCTAAATCATATCCAAGCCCAATGGTAACGCCTGATGAAAGTGTTGGTTGATGAGGTATGAGGGCGTAAAATCTTGATTTTGGGTCGTATGATCCTTCGCTGCGATAGGTGATAGTTTCTGAGATCGAATTCATAAAAGTCCCACATTTTTTTTACTTTTAGGTAATCGTTCACATCCAGCAGACTTTGTTGAGCCCCTATATTTAGGTGAAATAGTTTATTTGAAATTTCCGGAGCTGTTGTGTTGATTCCTTTTTTGAGGATTATCGTCTTCTAATGAACAGAGTTGCTGATTCGCAAATAATTTAATCAGGTAATTCAGAGAAATTGGGATAGGTTGCGCTTCTGAGTAAGATTTAGAGAGAGCTTTGGTCTCATGTTACTGAACATGCTACCCTCTTTGCTGGTCTTTGCTCTGGCACGCGGTGATTCGATATTCGAGGTTCATAATGCTGAAGGAAAATTGGCGTTCTATATCTCGCCTCGAGCGTTTTGGCGATGCAATGCTGATAGTTGTCGCCTTTTTTATTGCCTACTGGCTAAGAGGAATCTTACCTGATGTGGCAGATGCGTTTGGGATTTCGGGTGCATTCTCCGGGCGAATGATAGCCCCACTCAAAGACTACGTTATTCTATTGGGTGTTTCGCTCTCTTCTTATCTTGTTTCTCTTGAATCGCAGCGGGCATACGGAAGCATGCGTCTTCGGTCTCCCGGGTGGTTGTTTCGAATCGCTCTAATTAGTTCTTTCATTGCATTTGTCGCGATGGGAACTGCCGCTTTTATCCTCAAAATCGATGCTAGTAGAACGTTTATCGTATTGCATTGTAGCGTAGCAGGTATCGGGCTACAGCTTGAGCGGTTCTGTATAGTCCAATTTCTTCGATACTGGCGTAGAAGGGGAAGAAACTTCAGAAATCTTGTCGTTTGTGGTCGTGGTATTCAGGCGTCTCGTCTTATTCGTGATATCGCACGACGTCCAGAGTTGGGTATTCGGTTGGTCGGAATAGCTTGCTTTGATGAGCCATTTTCTCGTGCAGAGGTTGAGGGAGAAGCTTTTCGGCTTCGGATGGTAGATAGAGGTTTCGTTACCTCGTCTTGTAAACTTTTAATTGGAATTGACAGGCTTACTATATTTTTGTCAGAAGCTGCCGTTGATGAGGTTCTCTTTACTGATGTTGTTTCGGTGATGCGAGATGTTGAGGAGATGGTAACGCGGTGTAGCGAGCAGGGAGTTAGAACATCTCTTGTAGCGGACCTTTTTAACATGGGTATGTTTCGTTCGGAGTTGAGTTATTTCGGGTCGGTACCGCTTGTCCATTACCAAACACCACCGGGAGATGGGTTCGATCTTGCAGTGAAGCGTTTGTTTGACATCGTCACATCTGCTGTCTTGCTCATGATTTTGGCACCGTTGTTTGCGATTATTGCAATCGCGGTTAGGACCGATTCGCCGGGTCCAATCCTCTTCAAACAACGTAGAGTTGGTCTCAATGGCCGTATATTTAGCCTCTACAAGTTTCGCTCAATGCAGCTAGATGCCGAAGCGCAGCTCTCAGCATTGCGTAAGGAAAATGAAATGCAGGGGCCAGCATTCAAATTGCGGAACGATCCCCGGGTAACACCTGTGGGACGATTTATTCGGCGACACAGTCTCGATGAGCTGCCTCAGCTCTGGAATGTACTGCGAGGAGATATGAGCCTAGTAGGTCCGCGCCCACCGATGCCTGACGAAGTTCAGCTCTATGATCGTAAAGAGCGGAGGCGGCTCTCGATGCGTCCTGGCCTTACCTGTACCTGGCAGGTGAGTGGGCGAAACGATATCGCGGATTTTGAGAGTTGGGTTCAGCTCGATCTGGAATATATAGATAATTGGTCATTAGGGCTCGATTTTTCTCTTCTTGTGCGAACTGTACCGGCAGTGGTATTTGGCTCAGGAGCGCGGTAAGAGTTCCGCAGCCGAGTATGTCTTCGAAGGAAATTACTATGAGCGAGAGCATAGGGGACAAAGATAAGAGTGGCAGTTCGTCATCGGTGATCGATGTTCGGCTGAAGCGCCTCGGATTATCTGAAGATATTATTAGCGACCCCCTAAAGGTTGCTCATGCATTGTCAGCTTATGGCGTTGTTGAGTGGGCAGCAGAAGCGATTGCGGTCTCGCTTGTCGGCCTTGCCGCCCTACGAACTCACTGGGAGGCCCTGGCGGCAGTCCCTGACACGCGCGATGGCGTTTTTACTCTCGGGGACTGCTGGGGGGAGCTGATAGGAGCTGAAGCGCTACTAGTTGAATGTCTCGATGCGGTGAGCCGAAGTAAGCTGTCTGGCTCGAAATTGCGAAGTGTTGCAGCCCTCTGTACCTCGGTCCTTGTTCTGCGCGAGGGGATGGCTCGGCTAGCAGAAAGACGGCAAAAGCCTCCACCGCCTATTGTTTCTCTCAATCAAGAGGTCTTAGCTGCGGCGGAGAGGGCTATTTTGGAATAAAGGAGAGTGGCACATCAATAGTTCTCGTTGCGAGAGACTCTCAAGGGTCAAAAGATATTGATGAGATACCTTGACGTTTACCCCATTTTGGCTGAGAATGCGCCGTCACGACAATGGCTGGAGGTGGGCCTTAGCGGTTCGGAAGTTTTGAACTGCGAAGTCGTTTTGATGAGGTAGGGGGAAAGCTTACCTAAAATTTCAATACATTATAGTGCGTTCAGACGTAACATTGAACGGAAATAGGTACCCAGATGAAGACGTTTTTTCAAACTAAAGAGGCAGCCCTCGCAGCAAGAAAGTGGGTTGTGGTGGATGCTGCAGCAAGACCAATTGGCCGGGTGGCTTCAGAGGTCGCTCTTCTATTGCGCGGAAAGCATAAGCCGCAATTCACCATGAATCAGGATGGTGGCGACTTTGTAGTGGTTGTCAACGCGAGCAAGGCGGTCTTTACGGGTCGTAAGCTGAGCCAGAAAAAGTACTATTGGCACTCCGGATATGTTGGAGGAATCAAGGAGGTTCGGGCCTCTGACTTGATGCAGCGCAGGCCGGAAGAGGTCATCCGTCGCGCCGTTGTTGGAATGCTTCCAAATGGTGCTTTAGGAAATAAGTTGGAAAAAAAGCTCCGTATTTTTGCGGGTGAGGAGCACCATCATACAGCGCAAAATCCTGAGATTCGCTCAACCTACAAGTAGGTGTTTTTTAGGAAGAGTGGTGGAGAAGAGCTCGATTGCCGGTAAAGGCGGGCTCTTAGGCGCTAGTTCGATTTGAGACGTAGGCTAGTAATCTCGGCGGCAGACAAATAAGTCGGCTTAGGGAAGAGGGGTTACAAGGGAATTAATAGTATAAGCAGTGTATACGAGGAAAAAGAATGTTTAAGGGTACAGGCATTCATGCAGTTGGAAGGAGAAAGAGTGCAGTTGCACGTGCCTATCTCCGTCCAGGAACAGGTCAGATAGTGGTGAACGGCAAGCCGTTTGACCAGTATTTTGGTCGTGAAACATCGACGATGGTGGTTCGACAGCCCCTTCAGCTCATAGCTGGGACCGAGCAGCTCGATGTTATTCTGAACATCGCGGGTGGAGGTCTTGCTGGTCAGGCAGGTGCGGCTCGTCACGCTATTTCACGCGCGTTGCTGAAAACCTCCCCTGAAAATCGTCTCCCATTGAAAGAAGCCGGGTTCCTAACCCGCGATTCTCGAGTTGTAGAGCGTAAGAAATACGGTCGACATAAAGCCCGTAAGCGAGCGCAGTTCTCGAAACGGTAGTGGAGATATTGGGGTGGTTCTTTCGATAAAACGAAAACCACCCCTTTCTGTTTCTGGTTTTTAAAGAGGTTGCAGCGAGGTTAAAGCTGTAGGAAATACAAAATACAATGAGAGCAAAGCCGTTCGTCACGGATAGCCAGTAAAGCGACTCACCGAAAATCCGATCCCAGTTCGAAAGTTAAGTTCGTCAAGTTAGTGAGGCTGTTCAGAACCAATTAGAAGAATGGTGCCGATTGTACCCATCAGCACATTCGCAACCCACGCTGCTATAATTGGTGGCATTATCTCTGCGCGACCAAGCGCAATCGCAAAGGAATGAACAACATAATAGGAAAATCCAATACAGAGTGCGGCGACGATACTTGTTGCCATCGAGCCTGAACGCGCCGGTTTTAGTGAGAAGGGGAGTACAATAATTGGCATTACAAGGCAGATAAAAGGAAAAGAAAATTTTGCATAAAGATCGGCGTAGTAAGAATTTACCGATAATCCATTGGCTCTCTGCTCGCCAATAAAATGTTGGAGAGCCTTAAAGCTCATTGTGGCTGGATCGGTCTCTGAGTAATAAAAATCGGATGGTTTTTTCGAGCTTGGAAAGGGAAAGCTCGAATACCGAGAGGTTATAGGTGAGGACAGATCCTCTGAAAAACGATAATCAGTGACTGATTGCATACTCCAACCAAGCAATTTATCGAGGTAAGTGACTGTCTCTGCGTTAACTCTCCGGCGCGGCTGCATCGTCTCAGTAACGTCAAATGCAGAGAACCCAGAAAGAGTGCTCGAACGGGAGTCAAACATTCCCACCGAATAGAAGCTATTTCCCGAACGCCACCAAAAATCATTTTGACTGTATGCCCCACTTTCATCTTTCCGCTTGATATCAATATTGTATATCTCCTTGACGCGACGGCTGGTGTGGGGGACTACCAATTCACTTAATCCAAGACAAAAAAAGCTGAGAATAAAGCCACTACCAAGAATTGGCGCGGCAATCCTGGTAATCGGAGTACCTGCAGCCCGAATAGCTGTTAGCTCACCATTGCGGGAGAGAAGGCCGATCGTCATCAGAGTCGAAACAAGAACTGCAATCGGCGTCATTAGTGCAACGGCTTGGGGAATTTTTAGTAAAAAATAGTGCACTACGACTCCGGCTCTTGGCCGTTCTGCGATTATATTGTCGATACGATCGAAGAATTCAAAAATAAGAAAAAGAGCGGTGAAGATGCCCAGCGTCATGAGAAGGAGAGACGCTCCCTGTCTCAGTATATAGCGGTCGATGATAGTGAGTTTAAATGGTTTCATGAGGCTTCATGAGATGGGGAAATGAGCGATTTTAAGGAGCGCCGCAGAGAGCGCAGCTGTCTTTTGATCATTGCTGGTAATTCGGCTATCGAGCTTACATGCTCAGAGCCAACCTCGTGCACTAACCAAAAGGCGATTAGCGCGGTAACGATATTTGGTATCCACACCCCAACCGATGAGGAGACCAGCTCGCTCTCAACAAGAGTAAGTCCGAGCGATAAGAGTCCGTAGTAGGAAACAAACACACCAATCCCTACGACCACGGATAGTCCTACTCCCCACGAGCGTTGTGCGCGGGGTGGGTGAATACCGAGTGGGAGGGCAAGAAGAGTGAGTATCGCAGTGGCAAATGGCATCGAATAGCGTTGATCAATCTCGACCTGAAGGCGTCGTCTTTTTTTGGTGAGCTGAGCAGAGGATATAACAGATTCGGTGAAGTGCTTCTGGACTGCTGGATCAAATGAATCGATCGGTCGGATTGTTTGACCTTCCCGCTCCATTAGAGCTTCAGCGGCACTGAGCTGCGTGGTTGCAACACGCAGCTGGCTGACGGTTAATTCACGAGGTGCACTGCCCCTCAGCTTAGCATCAGGGTTGTAGAGTTCGTCAGCGCCAAGAAAAATTGAGTTTGTAACAAACTGAGTTGCCAGATAGTTTCCGCCGATCATCTCGTGAATTGAACCGTTCTGAAGCGAAAAAATAATAGTTCGAGTTGCAGGACGTGAAAGAATCTGACCTTTTTCGGCAAATATCACCTTACGCTGATCATTCCCTCGCCGATCATCAATCATTACACCTGTTAAGGCACCTTTTTTATTATCGATTTTCTCAGCATAAAGGGTCAGAGCACCGATACGATTAAAGGTGCCTGCCTCCAAACCGGCAGTAGATTTGGTCCGTGCAATATCAAAGAGTGCATCTGAGAGAGTCTGATGTCCCCACGGCTTAAGGGTAAAGGAGACTGCTAGTGAGAGGATAAAAACGAAGGTAGAGAAGATCCCAAGAGGATAGAGGAGTTGGTAGATACTGATACCACTAGCCCGAAGAACTACTAGCTCTGAATCTCCGGAGAGTCGGGCGCCTGCCAACATGACACCGAGAAGAGCAGAGAGAGGAATAGCAAATTCCAGAAAGGTGGGAACAATTGAGAGAAATACGAGGGCGATCTGCGAGGTATCGACACCTTTATTGATGATTAGTTCGGAAAAATTAAGTACTCGAAGGGTGAAGAGTACCCCTGTGAACGCACCCAGACACAGCATGAAAAAGGAGAGCCACTCGCGGAAGAGGTATCCGGTGAGGCGGCGGGGAAGGTATCGTCTTAAAGTCAAGGGCGCTGCAAAGATCTTGATTTGGTAATGTTGCACACTGTAGAGCGGGGTGAGAGCCGCAAAAAGTGGAACTTGGCTGTTACGATAACTGATCAGCTAGGATACAGCCGGTAGAGACCACTATTTTAGAGATAGCAGACTCTAAAGAATGCAACAAGGACTGTTGCAACAGCAAAGAGGTTCAAAGAAGCAAGCGCTGCTTGCCTTTAATGACGCGATGGGGGGAGTGGTAAATCCAAACCCCCTCATCGCACCATCATACTCGCTTTACCCAACACTCTTTATAGTAGAGCGCTGTTCTTGCGTGAACGAGCTTCTTCTTTGCGAATCTTCTTAATTGATTCTTTAACTTTTCGCTTCCGTCGCTCGGAAGGTTTTTCGAAGTAGCGACGTGATTTTAACTCTTTGAAAAGGCCTTCTTTAATCAGCTTTCGCTTGAGAACCTTCATCGCTTTCTCGATATTGTGATCGACTGCGACCTCCATTGCCTCGAGCTTTATGCGCTCTTGGCTGTCACGCCCATCCCGCATATCTCGGCCTTCTCGGCCGCGGAATCCTTCTCGGTCTCGTCGATCCCGTCTGTCGCGGTCGCCACCGCGGTCACTGCGGCTCTCAAAATCTTGGTTGTTTGTGGAATCTGTCATACGTGGGGTTTATCCTACTGACGGAGTGAAGTCTGCACCTGATACTCTCGATACCTATCCTCAATTTTTAAGAGCAAGACGCTCCCTCAACTCGGGAAGAACACACTCTCCCGTATAGGTCCTACAAGGGCGTAGGGAGGCAAAACGCTCACCACGCATCAGGAAGTTACGAGTATAAGGATCTTTGGTGCGAAGTAAAGCGTCAAATGACGGTATTCCGGAGGTGGACGATGATATTTATCATGATATGGTAATAATCAAAGCGATAACCGTTTAAATAGGCAACTAAATTAGCCAGCTCTTAACAAGCCGAAGTTCCAAATATATAACTACCGCAAAGTAGGGGTGATTTCGTTGGCTCGATATGCGAGGCATCTGGTGCCCATTTTCCCCGAATAAGTTTACAAAGATTTGATCCATGTCCGACGAAGGCATTTCCCGATGGAGACTCATTCAGAGCCTGTTCGCCGCCCAGATACCCCGATTCACTGGGGTTGCAGTCGTTGCGTCCTCGGGTGTGCCTAAGGCTCCGAGCGGTAGACGCGTTGCGAGCCCAACTTCGAACGGTATTACACTTGATCCAGCCCCCCTTGAGCGGATCTGGTATCAGCTCCGAATAGAATATTTTCCTGATCACCCAGAGCTTCCGCTTTACAAAGTGCTCTGGAGTCCTCGCCAGCAGAAGCGGGTTCTTGCTTCATGCGATATGCTGGGCAAACGGGTTCGGGTCGCTCGGGAGCTGGCTCGTCCTGAATATGAGTCGTTTCTTCCGGCTCTGTTGTATCATGAGATGTGTCATGCGGTAATCGGGCGAGATGTTGAACGGAGAAATGGTGCTCGTTTGTGGCATGGTCCGCAGTTTAAGGCGTTGGAGGCGAGACATCCTGGGTCAGCTCTCTTACAGAAATGGATAACCGAGGGTGGGTGGGCAACGGCGGTTCGCCGCGATCGTGCATTTGCGGCTGCACGGAGGCGAAAGCAGTGATGAGTAATTGTCCATAGAAAGGCATAGCAGGTCTATGGGTCTATCACGTCGTCAATTTTTAACAAGAGGGCTTGCTCTGGGTGGGGCTGGAGCTCTTCTTTCTGGAATGCCGCGAAGTTCTTTTGATTCAACTGAGGACCTAGAGATAGTTCAGGTGGAGATTCCGATCGAGGGCCTGGCCCGCGAGCTGCACGGATATCGGATAGGATTGCTTACTGATATTCATTTGGGGGTCGCTATTCGAACAGATTTTGTTGCGAGCGCCTTTAGTGCCGTCCTTGCCGCTTCGGTCGATATGCTCCTCTTGGGGGGAGATTATCTATGGATAGCTGAATCGTCTCTCGGAAAGTTACTCCAGCCAGCTCGGTCTCCTGAATTCCTTGCCCCGCGCTCCGATCTAAAGCGAGCAGAGGCTATTTTTCGCACTCTTGCTTCTCTACTTCCCCATACCCCACCGCGCGATGGAATGTTTTGGGTTTTTGGCAATCATGATCGCTGGGTCCATCCAAAAATGGCAGAGACGATCCTTGGGGATACATCGGCTCGATTGCTTGTTAACGAGCAGGTAGAAATTGAGCGAGGCGAGAGCTCAATTCTTCTTGTGGGAGCTGACGATTATCTCACGGGGGTTCCTCGAGTTCCTCACTTGGTCCGGTGGCGTAAAGGGCCAACGATTCTTCTGAGTCATAATCCGGATCATGTCGGGGCGCTATCGGAGCGGGGGCAGTTGGGGCTATTTGATTTGGCGCTCTGTGGACATACTCATGGAGGACAGATCCATCTGCCGATGATTGGGGCGCCGCTTTACAATGTTCGTCATCATCGATTTGGCGCAGGGCTCGTACAGGAAAATGGTTGTTCGGTGTATACCTCTCGTGGTATCGGGGTTGTCGAGTTGCCGTATCGTATTGGCTGCCGACCGGAGGCAACGATTATTAGATTGGTGGGGTAATTCGGGTTGGTGGCGCAAATTGGAACCTTTTAGGTGAAATAGGGGGGTGCTGCATCGGGAATCGATCAGATAGCATCAAAGGGGAGTAGAAGTTTTTTTGGGGGGTGCTGAAGCAGAGCGGTTACAAAAGCACGAAATGGATAGTATCAGGGATTTTTCCGATGATGAGAGATGACGTGTTGGTGCAGCTGATGGAGTCTGTTTACCTTCTCGAGATGGTGGAGGATCTGTTATCGACCCATGGTACCGGTCCAGCGAGCGATTCAGTGCTCCGAGGTATGCGTATCACGATGCGTAATGTTCGTGAGGGGCTTACCGAGAGCTTCGCTTGGGTTGCTTCGGTTGAGGAAGAGGGGGCTGAGGAGTTCTCAAAGGAGCAGCTTGATGAGAATGTTCCTGACGAGGTTGAGGAAAGCACAACGGGGGCGGTTGAAGCTCTCGAGGAACCAGCTCAACGAAATAATACGTTAGCGATCTCTTCTGAAGATAGAAGTGTGCTTCCCGGCCGCTCGATTCTTGAATCAATATTAAGGCCAGAACCAAATCCTGCTGAAGTGATGGAACAACGCCGTCAGGCTGCTCCGCAATCGAGCCGTTGGCTTCGGGAGGGAACCGTTACAACGTCGGATGGTAATCGAGCACGAACTGATATATCGCCAGGTGGGGGGCTTGCAGCGACTATCTCTGGAGCTCGGGGCGATGCTGGCTTTAAGCTCGATGCTATTGAGCGAATTGTTGAATAGGGTATAAAAAATTATTATCAGCCGAGCTGCGGGGCAGGGCTACGCTAGGCGACCCTGCGATGTGCTGCTGCGAGACTGTGCAAGAAGAGATGTTTGGGCAAAAACCGGCTTTTTAGTTCTCCCGCCGAGCGAGGTTTTTGCCGCAAGATGATGCCTATTATTTCAGTAATAGCTCTAGAAATCATCGTCTGAAATGTCTATTCCTACTAATCCTGTAAGCAGGTCTATCGCCTCTAGTGGATCTACCCCGACATCTAATCCGATTATCGCGAGGTGAAGTCCGGCACCTATCTCAGAGGGCGAGTAGCCCGGTTCGAAGCCAGTTTTAAACGACGCCTCCGCCACGCTCAAAGATGCACCTGAATAGGCTTCAAATCCTATAGGCGAGCGCGGCATGGCGCGTTGTCGTGGGCCGGGAAGGCCAGCGTAAATAGAAAGATAGGAACCGAGGCCAGCTCGTACGAACTTTGTTGCTCGGGCATCCACAGCCATTCCGGGGCCGACCCGAACGCGCGCGCGAACGAGATCTGTTACATCGAGGATTCGATTTGGAAGGTAGCACAAAATTTTGTGAACTAGTGAGTGTTTCTCTTTCTCTTTTGAATCCTCGTCAGCTGGATTCTCTTCATTTTTTGGCTTCTCTTCGTCTTCTCTTGAATCTCCCTGTTCCTCCGAAGCTACCTCGGTCTTCGAAGAGCTTGGTTGAGCCTGATCGTCGTCTTGTGCCGAAGCAGGAATGGAATTACTGCTGAGCAGCATCGCAAGAAATGTTGCAGCAATCATGGAGTTAATTCGGCGAAAAACTGGGGCGGCGGTGTTCATTAGTTTCCTTGACTTAGGGGTGTGCATTCAGTTTGATAGAGGAAGGCTACCAAGACCTCGCGAGTTGAATCAAGATAGCAGAAAAGCTATGAGACAACGCGACCCCTTGCTCTTCGGGAGTCTCCCTGAGAGTATGGCGAGGAGTGCGGAGTTTTGTTTGACAAGAATACGATGGCTTAATTAGCAACCTCTTATACACAAGTACTCTGCTTTCACGAGAGCGGTTTTACTCATCACGGCGAATGGAGGGCTCGATGCTCGATATTATTGATTCAAAAGCGGGAATGTTAGCGGTTATCTGGTCATTTTGTCTTGCGATTTCATATCTTGGTTTGCTCGACTTATCAAGGAATTCTGTTCATCTCTCTCAACTCGATTCATCGGATGCGCAATATCAAGCTGATCGGATGATTGAAATTCTTCATGGGGATGTAAATCTTGGTGCACAGGCGGATACTCGTCGTCGGCAACGTGATAGAGCTGCTCAGGAACGAGCAGAATCGTACGATGGGTTCCGTCGATATATGGGCAGTCTCATGCCTTAGGTCGATCTCTGATGGTGAATACCGAGAAGTTAAGGGTCAGAGAGAAAGATGGGGGTAGAGGGGAGTAATGGTTCAGGTTGATTGTAGTCGGTTACGAGAGTCTCTCGAGCCCCTTGGAATTTTTTTATCAGAGGAGCAGGAGAGCCAATTTTCTGCTTTTGGTGCTCACCTATACGAGCGAAATGAGACGTGTAATCTGACCCGAATTGGACGAGATGAGTTTGTAGAAAAGCATCTGGTCGATTCGCTCGCCCTCGTGCAAGCGGTTGACCTCTCTCGGACCTCCAAGCTTATCGATGTCGGTACCGGCGCAGGTTTTCCGGCTATTCCGCTGGCTATCTCATTTCCGTCGTTATCAGTAACTGCACTTGATGCAACCCGTAAAAAGCTCGATTTCATCGAAGAAGTAGCGCAGCGGCTCGGATTGACCAATCTAAGAGTTATTCATGGTCGGGCTGAAGAGATGCAACGAAAGCCGGAACATCACGCTCGCTACGATATCGCGGTAGCGCGTGCAGTGGCTCCGCTGTATAGACTCGCACCGTGGCTACTCCCCTTTGTCGCGCGAGGTGGTGTAGCAGCAGCTCTCAAGGGATCATCCGTTGTCGCAGAGCTAGATGAATATAGGCAAAAAAATACGCCAAAAAAGGAGGGCCGAAGCACGAGGTGGCCGGAGCCGACTGTTACAACGATATCGGCTGCGAGAACTATTGTTGTTTGGCGGATAGGGTGATTGGTCGAGAAGGGTGTGGGCCGAGAGGATAAAGATAGCAGGTGGACGGCAACGGAGGTTTTGAGACTGATGGTCAGCTTAGGTGATCCAATTTGGATTAATCTTGTTTGCGGCTGTTATCGTGGAAGTACTCGAAGTGGTGATGTTCTTAGCGATTTTAGGAACGCAATCGATTTGGTGGGCGGTACAAGATTTGAACTTGTGACCCCTGCCGTGTGAAGGCAGTGCTCTGCCGCTGAGCTAACCGCCCACGTAATATTTTTACGATATGGTCGCGCTTTAATGTAAAGGGATAGCAATTTAAAGCGTGCCAAATCATTTACTTTTGACGCTCGAAGCTACTCGTATTCAAACTACCCGTCAAGAGTCTTGTTTATCCGAGTTTAGGGTGGGGCTGATTGAGGGTCGCTGAATGTTGCTTTTACTCTTGAATCTACGAGTCATCAATCCATATCGAGGGGCTGTAATAATTGCAATGCCGAGCATTAGTCCTGCGACGACGGTGATCATTCCAGCGATATTTACAGAATGGTTAAAACCGAGCCACAGGGGAAGAAATGCTCCGCAGATGTAGCCGGCGATGCATGCAATGATGGAGAAAAGTGAGCTTAGGAGGAGCTGATTGAGCAGCCGATCGGTGTAGAGACGGGCCGTTGCTGCAGGGCAAACTAGGAGTGCGATAACTAGAATCGAGCCCACCGCTTTAAATGAGGCCACAACAGCGCATGCTAATAGCACCATGAGCGCATGATGGATGAGATCGCTGCGAAATCCAAGGGCTGAGGAGAGAGCGGGATCGAAGGATGAGAGGGCTAGCTCTTTCCAGAATAGTGCGACAAAACCGATGACAAGAAGCGCGGTTGCGGCGCTCGCGTAAACTTCAGAGGGTATGGCTGCGAGCGTTGTCCAAGAGAGGAGCGATGCGAAGTCACGGGGAGGATACCAGAAGATAGTTTCAAGCTGTCCGTGTAAAAGACAGTCTGCATCAAGATCGACATTTCGCGCAGCGGCTTGCTCCATCGTTAAGATACCGAGCGCAAAAAAAGTTGAAAATACAACACCCATAGATGCACTCTCATCAACTTTTCCGAGTCTGCGCACAACCTCTATAAGGAATGCGCTACACACCCCCGCAACTGCCGCACCGATAAAGATTGGAAGCATGCTCCGAGAGCTGGTGATAAGAAAAGCAACAACGATTCCGGGAAGAACGGAGTGTGCGATAGCGTCTCCTAATAAACTTTGTCGACGAAGAACTAGATAGCTACCGAGAATTGAGCACGCGATCGCTGCAAATATCGCACAAAGAAGAGGGGGGAGATCGAGTGATATAAGCTGATAGATTGTTGGGTTCATAGCTGCTCCCTAACCAAGCTCTTCTAGAATGGGATGCAAGCTCCGCTGCTTACGGAGTAACCACTCTGGACCCTTTCGCGCTGCAAGGCTTTCCTCAAGGAGAGCAATGATTGCTGGTGACAGCGAGTGCTCAACAAGGTCGGCTGAATAGTCCACATGCGATAACGATACATCTGCATATGTGGCGATATATTCCTCCCATAGCCTATGATTTCGGACTAGACGAGAAGCGTGTTCAGTGCCACGAGAGGTAAGCTCAATGCAGAACTTGCCGCTTTTTTTGGCGATATCAATCCAGCCTCGATAGTGACACCAATAAAGTAGTAACAACCGCGTGCTATTGTGCCACTGCTTTGTAAAGGTAAGGTTATCTATAGACACTGGAGGTGGAACAGTACCTTTATCCGAAAATGGCTCTGCTTGCTCATACAGACTCCTTAATAAATGATCTTCAGCTATCCGGACCCGCATCCAGAGCTGGGTTGTCGCGGTTCCGAGTAATCCACGGGCTGGAGCGATGATCATGCTCACGAGGAAAAAAGAGGATGCAACCAAAACAATAACGGAGCCGACAGGTATTCCGGGGAGTAGCGCGGAAGCAACCGATCCAAAATAGCCACTCAGACCACCAATTACTCCCGCTAGTGGTACCATTATCGTGGTTCTATTAGTCCAAAATCGCGCTGCTGCTGGCGGTATAACCAACAGCGCAACGATCAACAAAATACCGACTGCTTGTAGACCGATAACCGTTACGAGAGTCACAAGCGCCATCATACCCAGATCTATCGAAGAAACGGGCCAGCCGGTTGCTGCGGCAAAATCACGATCAAAGCAGACTAGGCGAAACTCCTTCATTGCGAGGATGGAGACTGCTATAGTTGCTGCCGCGCAAACCAACATTGTGAGTGCATCACCCCGTGTCATCGCGGCTGTTTGACCGTAGATAAAGTGATGAAGACCGCCCTCTTCGCCGGTCCCAAGGCTTTGAATGATACTAAGTAGCACCACTCCTGCGCCAAAAAACACACTCAGAACCGCACCGATTGCACAGTCCTCTTTTAGTCGGCTAAGGCGTGATATCGCTTGAACGGTGCAAACGCCAACGACCCCAGAAATTGTTGCTCCCGCTAACAACAACCACAGATGTTTTCCACCAATGCCAAGAGCGGTGCCGAGCAAAAATGCAAGCCCAAGTCCAGGAAGAGCGCTGTGGGCAAGCGCATCCGCCATTAATGATCTTTTCCTCAGTAGCGCGAATGTCCCGATCACCCCTGCTGCGATCCCAAGAAAGGTCGTTCCCACAATGACGAGTGCGGTATTTAATCCTGCCTGAAGCAGCATCACCTCGACGGCGTGATGGAAGTTATTCAAATGTTCCACTCCGACGAGACCTCCTTTTCTCCTCCCAATAGACGAGCCATCGATTCGCCGACCTCTTCAAGCACTGTTAGTCTTCCCCCGTAAGTTCGGCGAAGATTTTCGTGAGTAAAGGTCGTTCGTACGGAACCAGAGGCGATGATGCGTGTATTCAACATTACGACATCGTCAAAATATTCACTCACGGTTGATAAGTCGTGATGGACAACCATCACCGTTTTTCCTTCGCCTTTTAGCTGTTTTAAAATGTCGACAATTGATCGCTCGGTTGCGGCATCAACCCCCGCGAACGGTTCATCCATGAAGTAGAGAAGGGCTTCCTGAGCAAGTGCTCGGGCAAGAAATATCCGTTGTTGCTGACCACCCGAAAGCTGATTTATCTGCCGATCGGCAAAATCGGCGAGTCCTACCATGTCGAGGCATTCAAATGCTCTTTGTCGGTGTGCGCGAGATATGCGGCGAAACCATCCAATTTTTCCGTAGCGTCCCATACACACAACATCAAGGGCAGAAACTGGAAAATCCCAATCGACCGATTCTCGTTGCGGAACGTAGCCAACCTTCTGAAGCTGTTCGGAGTAGCTTTTACCCCAGAATTCGACGACCCCGGTCGCTCGAGGAATAATGCCAAGACACGCCTTCATGAAGGTCGATTTTCCTGCGCCGTTCGGTCCAACGATCGCAATCAACGAACCGCATGGTGCCTCGTACTCGATATCCCAGATGACGGGCCGCTGGTGATACGCAACGGTCATAGCGTGGACAGAGAGGGGACTCGATGGGCTGTGTTCCGGACGATTCGCTAATGTTGTGAGTTCGGGGGAGCGAGAGAAGAGATTCATGAAAAGTTCCTAATGGCTAGCGAAAAGACTATTTGCTCTTTCTACCCTCCAGAAACAGAAGCGAGTTTCCCATTCATTCCACCTCGGGGAGCTTCGCCTCCAAGGGAGCGGACTATTGTTGTGACGTTGTGATCAATCATCCCAATATAACTTCCTTCATACGTTCCCGCTGCACCCATAGCGTCGGAGAAAAGCTGGCCGCCTACTGAAACGGAATGGCCCTGCGCCTCGGCACCCTCGATAAGAGCCGAGATACTTCGAGTTGGAACGGTACTTTCCACGAATACTGCTTTGATACGACGTGCAACGATCTCAGATACGAGCCGCTCGATATCCTGAACTCCCGCTTCTGACTCGGTTGATAAGCCCTGTATTCCACGTACGGCGTAACCGTAGCGACGGCCGAAATAGCTAAATGCATCATGCGCGGTTATTAAAACCCTCGAATCAGCGGGGACGGTCGCAAGAACCCGCTCCGCATATTCATCGAGCTGCTTTAGCTTCTCACTAAATTGGGCTGCTGCATCGGTGTATCGAGGACGAAACTCAGGGTTGGCGGTTGAGAGTTTTTCAGCGATCAATGGGACAGTTTTCATCCAGATGCGAGGGTCCATCCAGACATGTGGATCGTAATGACCCGGGAAATCCTCGAGCTCACGAAGTGCCGATTTCTCGATGAGTTCGGTAACGGGAAACACCATTTGCCCTCCCTGCTTCATCCGAGAGAGTGCATCAGTTAGTTTTCCCTCGAGGAGAAGGCCGTTGAAGAATACAAGATCGGCGCTGCTGAGAGTTGCGATATCGGAGCGGGTTGCTTTATATAGATGAGGATCGGTACCAGGACCCATCAGTCCAGTTAGCTCTATTGTATCTCCGCCGATAGCCTTAACGATATCATTAATCATCCCGATCGTTGTAACAACCCGTGGCTTGGGATGATCACCAGCAGAGAATGGACTCGCATGTGCTGAGGAGATGAAAGCGGCGCTTAAAAAAAAGCAAATAAAATTGAATATCAGTAATATGGCTCGCGATAATTGCCTATCTACGTGAGGAAAAGCACATTCTCTGAATTTAATAATACCAGATCCAAAAAACATATCGAAACGATCTCAGTATAACAAGAAGCCCTGTATAACTTTTGGTTTGCAGAAGTAAATTGCTCTACTCATAATGTAGCTCATGCTACATAGTAGGTCAATTGGTTAAGTTTTCGGATAACAAGAGAGGACAGAACATGTCTCGAAGAAAAGACAAGGTCACTCAAAATCGTCAAAAAACGGGCGATTCGTCCGTCGGTGTGGGTCGGTCTTCCCATTTGGTTCGTCCTCTCAGAGGCTCTGCTCCTGCTGATCGTTTTGATACCTTGCGGCTTCAGCACGCTCGAGAGATGGCAGAAGACTACACCGAGCTTGTACTTTCTCTTATCGATGATGAGGGTGAGGCTCGGGTGGGAAGAATCGCTGCTGAGCATGGCGTCTCTCATGTAACAGCCGTTCGCACCCTTCAACGGCTTGAGAAAGATGGTTATGTAATCCTTGCACGCCATCAGCCAGTGTGCTTAACCGCGGCGGGACGCCGACTCGCGAATCGAGCCCGAAAGCGCCACGAGATTGTGCGCGATTTTTTGATATTCCTCGGTGTTCCTGCACGCATTGCAGAGCTCGATGCTGAAGGTGCAGAGCATCATATGAGCGCGATTACTGTTCGAAAGATGAAGGAGTTTATGAAGCCAGGCGGAAGTAATGATTAACCTTACTAATTCCTACCTAGACCTTCCGCCACTTTTTTACGTTCCAACTTCACCCACGGCGGTTACTTCACCATCGTGGGTAGCAATGAATCAGCCACTCGCTCGGGATCTCGGTCTAGTTGGTGAGGATCTGTTTGGATTAAATGGGCTCTCTATTTTTGCTGGTAACGCTATCCCTGAAGGCGCAACGCCGGTTGCTCTTGCCTATGCGGGTCATCAGTTCGGAAACTTTGTGCCGAGCCTGGGGGATGGTCGAGCGGTGCTGTTAGGTGAATTATGTTCACCTGATGGGATTTCGTACGATCTCCAGCTTAAGGGTTCGGGGCAAACCCCTTTTTCTCGCCGTGGAGATGGGCGCGCTGCTCTTGGCCCTATGATGCGTGAATATATTATTGGAGAGGCGTTGCATTTTCTCGGTATTCCCGCCACCCGAACCCTTGCGATTGTTGCAACTGGTGAAACAGTTATGCGTGATCGACTCCTGCAGGGTGCTGTCCAGAGTCGTATTGCACTCGGTCATACAAGAGTTGGCACTTTTCAGTATGCTGCTTATCACGGTGGTGTTGATGCGACCCGATCACTCGGTGAATACGTTATTAATCGGCACTATCAAGATATCGGAGACGATGAAGCAAGGTACAGCCGACTTGCCGAATCAATAATTGATCGTCAGGCATCATTGGTAGCTCAGTGGATGGCTGTGGGTTTTATTCACGGAGTGATGAACACAGATAATATTTCAGTTGCAGGCGAGAGTATCGATTTTGGTCCATGCGCTTTTATGAATCGGTATAAAGCTGCGACTGTTTTTAGCTCAATTGATCGACATGGGCGATACGCATTCGGTGCACAGCCATCGATACTCGGCTGGAATCTTGCACGGCTTGTTGAGTGTTTTATTCCACTTCTTGCAGATAATGAAGATAAGGGTATTGAGCGGGCTCAGGAGATTATTGACAGGTATCCCGCAAACTTTAGGAGCTACTGGTATCGGGGGATGCGCAAAAAACTAGGTTTTTTTACCGAGGAAGTAGAAGATGAGGATCTTATTACTGATCTTCTTTCCGTGATGGAAAAGGAGAAGAGCGATTATACGGCGACCTTTTGGGCTCTATCTGCACAGGATATAACTGTTGATGAATCGCCTTTTAAAGAGTGGATCCACCGGTGGCGAGAACGAATTGATCCAGCGCGAAATAATCGGGCTATTGATGAGAGTCTTAATGAAATGAAATCGATTAATCCAGCTGTGATTGCGAGAAATCATCTTGTTGAGGGGGTGATTGCAAGTGGAGTTGAAGAGGGCGATTTTGAGCCGATGGAGCGTCTGGTTTCAGCTTTGCGCTCACCATTTACGGAGCACTCTGAGTTCAGCATTCCTCCCGAAGGTGATGATTCGTCGTATCGGACCTTTTGTGGTACTTAAAGTAAATCGGTTTGAATTCGGTTCAGATCGACACAATGCATAGCTCTATGAAAGAGGTGTAGATGAGCGAAGAAGCAAGAGAAAAATCAATTTTTACCCGAGACGATCTGATCAAAATTCGCGAACAGCACCGTCTCGCAGGAGAGGTGGTGGGATACACCTCAGGAACCTTCGATCTGCTTCATCGAGGACACGTTGAATATTTAGGTGAGGCAAAAAAGCTTTGTGATCGGCTTATTGTGGGGGTTAATTCAGATTCCTCAGTGAGGTTATATAAAGGTCCAACGCGGCCCGTCATCAGCCATGAGGATCGAGCAATGGTCGTTGCGGCGCTTAAAAGTGTCGATTATGTCTTCGTTTTTGAGGAAAAAAACAACAACCGGACGATCGAGCTTCTTAAGCCCGATGTCTATATCAAAGCGGGTGATTATTCCAAAGACAAGCTCTCTTCAGCTCCTCTGGTTGAATCTTACGGCGGTCGAATCGAGCTTGTCCCTTTTGTACCGGAGCGTTCAACGACCTCAATAATCGAACGCGTCGGATTAATTGCGCAGACCGGTTCAATTTCTCCCAGCTCTCTTGCGCCCCGACCCGCGCTGTTTCTAGATCGGGATGGAACGATCATTGAACATATCGAATATCTCCATGAGCCCTCAAAAGTAGTGATTAAAAAGGGTGCATTTGAGGCTATAAAAAAGTTTCAAGATGCTGGATATCGTATCGTCATGGTGACCAACCAGCCCGGCATCAGTCTTGGATATTTCACGGTTGAGGATTTTTTTCGGGTAAACTCCCGGATTTTGCGCGAGGCAGCACCTTTTGGAGTGCTGTTTGACAAGATGTACTTTTGCCCTCATTCAAACGCCGATCGATGTGACTGCCGTAAGCCTCTCGCTGGTATGCTCGAGCGTGCAGTCGGCGATCTTCAGGTGCTTCGGGCCGAGAGCATATTCATTGGAGATAGCGGTTTTGATATAGATGCAGCTCAGCGATTTGGCTGTCGCTCGGTACTTTTATCAGAGAAGACTAATGGCGGCGGCGCTCCTTTAGCTTCGCCAGCTCCCGATCGTGTTGTCGGATCGTGGGATGAGATCGGGAGATTGGCTGATAATTGGTAATGGGCTCTCTCAAGTTGATTTTTTCAAGCTGTTTGCAGAAACGATTCTAAATTAGGATATCTTGGGTTTGGGAGAAGAGTTGATCGAAGAAGCGTTGTCTCTACCCGTTGATTGGAGAGCATCGTGTGGTGCGCTACCTCCGGGGAGATGCTTCTCGGTGGTGGAAATGTAGCGTACTTAGCGCACAGAGCGATCATTTCAGATACCCGCATCCAGTCACTGTCGCTTGCATTAAGGATAGCCGGAGGTGGCTCGCCGTTAGTAGCTTCGCCGACTGTAGCTTCATAGCTAATTAATCGTGTGATCGCTATCGCAAGATCTTCAACATGAATCCGATTTGTCCAGCGGTCTGCGCCCGCTACGAACCGATATTCCCCACGCACCAGCCGATCGAGGATTGAGCGTCCCGGCCCGTAGATTCCCGCTACTCTCAAAATAGAGGTCAGCGAACCTCGCTCAGCGTACAACTGCTCACACGCAAGACGCGCAGCAGCGTGCGGCTCTGCTGGTCGGGGAACGGTAGCCTCGGTAACGATGGCGCCATTTCGCTCACCGTAAACTCCGGTCGTGCTCAGGTAGATAATCCGGATTGGTTGTGCTCCAACGGCAGCGAGCACTGATCGTGGTCCCAGAGTACCGGTATCGCCTCGCTCCTCGAATATCGGGGGAACTCCATCAACGATCGTGGTTATCGATGGGTAGTGGTCTAAAATCTCTCGTAGCCGCTCCGTGTCGGTGATGACTATCGGCTCGCACACGAAATTCTCAGCTTGAAGCGATGCCGCTGATGCAGCGCTCTGTGTCGTGCATAGAACGGCATCAGCGCCGAGTAGCCGCGCAACACGAGAAAGGGTGTAGCCACAACCAAGAAGAAGGGTGGAGGGAGAGTAGGTCATACCGATCTTAATTTTGTGTTGATTGGATGGTTGAAAGAGAGTCTAGAGGGCACGAATAACCATTTATTTAAGAAAAAAAAGGCGAAGGGTTGAACAATCGGAAAAGTTCCGATTGAATCCCTTCGCCTTGGCGCAACCTCGGTAAAACGGTGGGGAACGAACAGAAGAGGCGCTAACTCTCCATCCGCTGCTCCGAGACGAGCCATCTTCCAAGGAAGAATAGGCCTCCCAAGAGGAGCGGCACTCCCAGGATGACACTGTCATCCCAGAAAGCGAGGCCGGACAGCAGCGAAAACGCTCCAAAGAGCACCGCTGCGTTCAGCGACCTCACGCCCGGACTCAATTTCCGGGTCGCCTTCACTGTCGCGCTATCGCGAACGGGCAGGGCGAGTTGGCCAGTCTCGAACTGGCGGAGAGCTCGGCGAAATTCCCGCGCAGCTATCCGACCGAGGCGCACAGTCCGGATAAGGTCCTGCGGAATTCGCTCGAGGACCCCAAAGGGGCTTCCGAACGATCTCGCTAGGACAAACCCGGAGGCTTGCGCGAGGACTATCTGGCGATAGTCAACGGAGGGAGCCTTGCTCGCGAGGGTCGCGAGCGTTCCCTCCAGCTCGATGAGGCACCGACCAAGGAGCACAAACTCCTCAGGAACTGAGAACCGTCCCTTGTTTTCGGTTTGCTCAAGGAGTCGTTTGGCGAGAACGCCAACCGAGTCCCCCGATATGCCCCCGACCTCGATCAGGGCGAGGAACGAATCGATCGCCTCGATGACGCGGTCGTCTCCGATCGTCTCAGTGCTGAGGATCCCAGCTCGGGCGAGGTCCTCGACGATAGCGGTCGCATCGGCAGTGATGGCGTGGACCGCCATATCTGCGAGCGCTTTGCGGGTCGACTCAGAGAGCCGTCCCAACATGCCGCAATCGTAAAAGACGATTGAGCCGTCCGGTCGGACCGCCACATTCCCCGAGTGGGGATCTGCGTGGTAGAGACCGGTCGCCACAATCTGGTGGAGGAATGAATCCACCAGATTTCGGGAGGCTCGCTCGACCTGCCGTGATGGAGGTGCTCGCAGGTCCTTCGGCGATGTGCCGGGAACGTAGTCGAGCGCCATAACGACTCCGGTGCACAGCTCGTCAACCGTACCCGGTACAATCACCTTCACCGAGGTTCTCTCGAAGACTTGGCGAAAATCGCGGTAGTTTTGAGCTTCCCGTAGGAAGTCCAACTCCTCTGCAACGGTAATCGCGATCTGGTCGATATTGGCGACCGGATCAACTCCCGCAAAGAGCCACGGCACGAATCGGCAGTGCTGCGCGATTGAGCGCAGAATTGCCAGATCCGTCCGCATCAGCTCACGGATGCCGCTCCGTTGGACCTTGAGAACGATCTCTCGTCCTTTCCAGCGAGCCCGATGAACGGTGCCGATGCTGGCGGCTTTGAGAGGTTTTTCGTCGACGGTGACCTCGCCGAACTTCGAGCTCAGCTCCTGCTGCAGAACCTGCTGAACCCTTTCAAAAGGCTCGGCTGGAACATCTGCCTGCAGATTACTGAGAACTTCCATCCAGATTGAGGAGAGAATATCCCCCCGTGTGGAGAGAATCTGACCGAACTTGATGAAAGTTGGTCCGAGTCCAACGAGCCGACGGCAAAACTCCTCGGCTGCGCGCCGGGAGATCATTTCCGGATCATCCTCAGCTCCCAAAAGCATCGCTGCCTGCTGTCCCGCGAGGAACAGGAGAAAGCCGATAACGTTTCCGAGGATCACCCAAAAGCGGGCGATCTTGAACGCCACACTCGGCGCACGGCTAAACTCAGCCGCAGCCGACATTTTTTTGTTTCCCATTTGAACCTTCTGCAAAACGCCTCGGCACTATCGGACGAACTGAGAACGGGTGTCAATGGTGCGGGGGCAGGGGTAGGGTAGAGCCGGTGCTCAGCTGACGGCTGCGTTTACTGATTGTCGGGATTTGTGCCGAGTGGTTGACTTTTTGGTGTGTTCTGAGATGCTCAGCGGGTTCGAAGGTTTTAAAATGTACAAGCTGGAAAGGGCTCAATTTGATCCGAGGGATCAGGGTGGTGTCATTCTCTATGAGGCCGGCCAGTATCTGGTTTATAGCGACGGAAAAAAAATTTCCGAGAGGACCGGCCTTTCTTGGCTTGAGGAACTGATCGCTAACCTGACGTCAGGCTCTTACTCGGGCGGCACTGCGCTCTTTTGTCGGGCGTGGCTGTCTCGTGTTGATGGCAATGAAGGTGAGGGTATAGGCATCAGTGGGTTATGCTTCAGCCATGTCGGTAAGCCGCGTTCGGATACGACGAATGCCGAGGTTATCGAAGCACTTCGCTTTGCTGCTGACGAGCTCCGTGCTCGAATTGAGGAGCAGGCGGAACTTGAGCGGTTGTATCGGCTTGCCTACCCATGAATTGGACGTAATGTGTTTTTCGGCTGCTTCTCTCGGGAAGCAGCCTTCTTTCTCTCCGCAGCCCGACCCTCTCGGACTCCATCCCTCACCGCACGGACCTACACCCTCAACGAGTCTTCCCGATGGCCGCCGCGTTCGCGCTCTAACTTCGCACCGTGCAGCCCTCGTCGCTCTCACGGGACTGCTGCAAAAAATCTGGCCCCATCAGACAGCCACCCTGTCCCGCATTGCCCCCGGTCGATAGGCATGCGCCAGCTCCTCTATTTTCACCATGTCAACCCGAATCGGCAGCGAGCTATCGTCGAGCTGCTCCTGTAGTGCGGATAGTCTGGAGCGGGATACGTCGCCCTCAATAAGGAGATCGAGATCTGAGAATGGTAGGTAGTCTCCCCGCGCTCTTGAGCCAAAAACTGACACGGTACATCCGGCAGCACGCAGCGGTTGCACGAGAAGAGTGTCAAGTATCGCAAGATGTTTCTCTTCAAGTCCGAATCTTTCAGCCTTCATTGCGGACTCTTGCTCGTTCCAAAAACTTTTCTAGCCAGACCATCTCTCCGGCACAATCGCGGCTACTTCGCTCTCTCAATCGCCTCAACCAGCTTAGCTGCCTCAATGGGGAGCGCCTGGGCAATCTCATAGACCTCTTCGGCAAGTGCCTCTCTATAGGTGTGGCTGGAGAGATTCCGCACATCAATGAAGCTGAGCCATAGCTCGGGGTCCCGAATAAGTCCCAGTCGGGCTGCTTTTCTGATGCTCTGCTTTGGGGTGAGTGGGTCGCTATAACCAGATTGCCTTAATTACCGCTGAATGATCTTCCAACTTAACTCGACCGTGAATCCAAACCGCTGAATTGCAGAATCTCTCACTACATCATCTTTTGGCATCGCCAAAACCTCACCCAATCGGACAATGGCTCGCTTAAGTTCATCCAGCGAAAGAGTGGGAGTCGTTACCATTCGAGAACCCTCGCGAACCACGCGGTAATACTTGCAGTTATCAAAAACATCAGAGATGCGGCAAAGAGCGCGGCGCTGACCGCAAATGAAATAGCAACCCAAAAACGGCTATCAGGAGCTTGGTGATCTTTTTCTGATAAAGAAGAGGAGCTCATAAGGATTCCTTTGAGGATGCCGCTAGTACCCGTTTTTTTTTCAGTATGTCATACTGAAGGGCCATTTCCTACCGTTCTCTTTCGGCGATCATTGAACAGAACGCCGCTTCAGTAGTTCACTTTTTTTCGCAGGTACCTGTGGCTCAGACGACAAAAGTAGGTGGCGAAACGCGAGGATTATCCCCTTCGGTGTTGCGCCGTGTTCATCGATTAGCCACCCGACGGATTGATCCCGATGAGATGGCTCCCGCCGAATTTGCCCGCGAGCTGTATGAGACAGCGCGGGATATCGGGCGGCGCATCGGAGTTCTTATCTCTCGCGATGGCCGTGTCGAGGAGGTTTTTGTTGGGTCAAAACAGATTTTGTATCTACCCGACCTTGGGCGGTATCGACTCTCTGGTGGAAGGCTGCGGAGATTGCGATTGCTCTTTAGCGATCTCTCGACGAAGGAGGATACACCTGAGATTCCTGCTGATATCATCACTGACCTTGAAAAGCTGCGCCTCGACGCGGTGATCTCGGTGAAGCAAAGTCGCGGCGGGATTGCGTGTCGCTACGGGTATCTAATGCCCGATGGCACTACTCATGAAGAGCTGGTGCGTGATATTGGACGCTGGGATCTTTCGTTCCGCGAGTTTATAACCAATCTCGAGCGTGAATTGACGATAGCGCTCGTGCTTGCTGATACCCACGCTCGCGATGATACCCGAGCGGTGCTCGTGAGTGTGAGCGATCGTGCTGAACACGTGGTGAGGACATCTCTTGATGAGTTACAGGAGCTGTGCCGTACTGCGGGGGTTGCGGTGATACATCGGGTCGTTCAACGTAAAAAGCCCGACCCACGTTCAGTTCTCGGTAAGGGAAAGCTTGAGGAAGTTGTTCTTACCTGTCTCAAATTGGGAGCAGGACTCGTTATATTTGATACCGAATTAAAACCCTCGCAGTGGCGAGTAATTACCAACTCAACCGATCTCAAAGTTCTAGATCGCTCAATGGTGATTCTCGATATATTCGCTCAACGAGCAACAAGCAGCGAGGGTCGGCTACAGGTTGAGCTTGCCCAGTTAACCTACAATCTTCCGCGGCTCGTCGAGCAGGATGCGGGACTTTCTCGGCTAACGGGTGGAATAGGGGGTCGAGGACCGGGTGAAACAAAGCTAGAGATTGGCCGACGTCGAGCGCGAGACCGCATCACTTTGCTCAAAAATCGACTTGAGGAAATTGCTTCTCAGCGGGCGCTTCGCCGCCAAAGACGCACCGATGCAGATATTCCGTTAGTTGCGATCATTGGGTACACGAATGCCGGTAAATCAACTCTCTTTAATCGGTTAACGGGGGATGCTGTTCTTGCTGAGGATAAGCTTTTTGCAACTCTCACCCCGTTCCAACGCAAAGTTCTCTTTACTCCCGAGGATGAAAGTGGTGAGCCGGTGATGGCGATCGTATCTGACACGGTTGGTTTCATTCGAGAGCTACCGCGCGAGCTATTGCCCGCTTTTCGCGCAACGCTTGAGGAGATCGAAGGGGCTGAGGTGGTGCTTCATGTCGTAGATGGCTCCGACCCAGAACAAACGCTTCGGTATCGCGCTGTACGCGACATTTTGCGTTCTTTCGAGCTCGGGGGCACGAGGGAATTGGTACTTATAAATAAGAGCGATCGGGTGAGTGGGGAACAGGGAACGGGATTAGGCGATGACGTCGAATCGCTGCGGATCTCGGCGCTCACCGGTGAGGGAATGTCTGCGGTGCGCAGTTGGCTCGCTAACGCCCTCGGACTCAGGAAAGCGAAGGAGGGGGCGGACCAGCACTCGGCTGGGTTCGATGCGGGAGGTGTCGAAGAGAGTCCGAAATAACGGCTCGGGAGCGAATATCGTCAGGTCGAGATTGTGCGTTCTAATAAAGGCATCGAGAAAGTCATCGAGAGCGGCTACGACCTTTACGAAAGAAGTTTTTCGACCAAAGTGGTGTACTCTAACTCGAGTGCCTCCTGTTGATTTGTGATCGTTCCGAGACGCTCTTGAACTTCGCGATACTCTTCGAGCAATTGGCGTAGCGTCTCTCCGGCGGTTCGCATCGCTTGCTGCAACTCTTCGAGGAATTGACGTTGTGGTTTGGTAAGCTCAACCTGCGCGAGTAGATCCTCTAATTGCTGCTGAGAGTTCGCCAATTGAAGTTCAAGCTCGGCTGCCTCCTCACTAATTACCGAAAATTGAGAGCGAATATCCTCTAGAACCGCCTCATCCTCGGCACGGGCCGTTTTAAGTGCTTGTTGGGTAAGCTCTAACTCCTGAACAGAAATTTGCGCTACTTTGAGTTTGTCAGCGATCTGTTCGCATTCGGCCTGTAGCCGCTGGACCTCTTTGGTTATTGATTCGCGATTTGATTGCAAAGAGGTGAAGCTGGCTGTCGATATAACGGTATCGGGCTCAATCATTGTGTCGCGAATGGCCTGCTCCAGATCAGCTATCTGCTGCATGAGCTCTGTATTCGGCCCTTTGTGTTGACTAGAGCGAAGGCGGGAGGTTTTCCAGAAAAAAGCAAACTGGATACCGGCTCCAGTTAATATGCCGATAGTTATTGGAAGAATATAGCTCATTGAGACTCCGTTAGTTTATCTCTTCGCAGTGAGTTCTCTTTCAATAGTCGAATTTTAAACTCCTCCGATAACCACACTGATGATGCTCATACTGCGATATTCGGATTTTGTTAGCGATTTGCCAACTCAATTAATCGCTTTATCGAAATATTGAAGGGACAAAGCTTCCTGCTATCCTTCAATCACAAGCTTGGGCCGAATCAGCCCTCCGGTAACCGAAAAAGAGGTCGGTTTGTCGGGAGTAATTTTACCCTGAACCCACGGCCCGTTTAGAAGCAGCGGAGCAATAGCAGCGAGCGATCGTTCAAGGGTAACCGAGCCTGAGAGCGCTATCCCATCTCCCCATCCTGTAGTAGCAACTCCCTCACTTCCTACCGGAACTCTCCCCGAGGCCGAGAGCTCAACTCCCTTTGAACGTATCGATGCTGAGTGAATGTTCACACCTCTGCTAAAAAGTACAATTTCAGCGGCAACATTTGTGCGTGGTAGTGGAGGAAGTGGAACTGCTGACCCCAAAGAGATGCCCGGAAGTCGCAGAGTGCCGGTAATTTTAGCAGGAAGGGTTATCTCCGAAGAGGCGCTCTTTTCGAGCCCGTCAGCTGAAACAACGATCGCCCGACAAGACTCATTTGAGCCCTCACACTCCGCGGCTCCTACATCGTGAGTTATCATCGAGCCCGTTATGATCCCTCCCGTGAGTACAAGAGGGGCAAGGGTTGTTGACGATTTTAGCGAGATTCCGTTTGCAGATAAATTTCCGAGCTCAATAGCACCATTTGATGCGCGGACAATTGTTGCAGAGAATGTCCCACCGAGACCCGAACCATTAACGAAAATCGCTGGACGGAGCAGAAGAATATCAAGAAGATTTAATTTTACCGTTACAGAATCAAGCTGCTCACTGACCTGAAATTGAGGAACATTAACCGTAACCCGATCAAGTTTTGCTCCGAAGCCCTCCCTCTGAATCAGATCGTAGGAAAGAAAAATTCTCTGCTCAGCAAGCCCTCGTCGTGCTACCTCACCACCATAAGCAACGATATAATCGAGACTCACCGAGAAAGCCCCTATCACGAGACAAAGTATCGCCGCGAGAGAAAATAGAATATATCGACGAGACGGAAACGCTAATTTCTCCGAGCGGGAATTTAAAGAAGAAAAGCTGACTAATCGTGACATGAAGCGTACAAAATATTATGAAGGAAAAAGATATTATGACGGGCAAATATTGGGCATAAGAATAAAAAACTCTTTTAATCTCGCTCTTGAGCGACCTGTCCCTTTGATACAGTGCTCACATCCAACCGCACATCGAGCCTTCCGCTTCCTTCATTTTTATCGATAATTAGATTGGTAATAAGAAAAGGAGCCTTCCCCGTCGTGAGCGAATTGACAATTGTTAACAATTTTTCAAGAGAAGAGATTCGAATATCTGAAACACGAAAGGTTGTTTGACGAAACTGCTGGCCAAAATTTTTTGAGCCTGTTTCGGTAATGCGTGGGCGAGCCTCATCTCCTAGGTTCTCTTTAAAAAGGTTCTCAAGGAGAGAGAGTGGATTTTGATGATCGTCAACGCGACGAAAGAAGTTTTCTACCTCGCGTCGGCTCGCAATCAGAGCTTTGTGACTTTTTAACTGTTCTCTTGCATCGCTAATAGACGCTAACGCCGCCTCATAACGCGCAGTCTGCTCATCAATCCTTTCGCGTATTCCAAGCCCAATGAATCCAATAGTCGTGACGATAACAGCAATCGTTCCCCCGATTACTAGCCACTGTTCACGTTCGGATCTTTTCCCAAACCATTCGCGAGCCGGTTCGATCGCCGAGCTGCGCAATGTTTTCGAGAGTTGACCGAGCTGTTCTTGTATTAATCCACGTTGCATATGCGAAGCTCGAAGCGGAAAGCGACTTTATCCGAGAGACCCGATGTGGGAAGCTCCTTTTTTATACGACAATAGATCTGCTTTCGTGATTTCGTTTGTCTTTTTCGGAGATGATTCTCTAATTTCTCTATCTCTGCATAGTCTTGCGATAGACCCTTAATCCGAACCGCTTTGCCGATTAGTTCAAGAGAGGTGAGCGATATCTGTTTTGAGTCCGGGAGATCACGAAAAACGGTCGATAGCGCATCAATGGGGGATATAGTAATCGCAGAGCTAAGGTCTGATAGCTGTCGATTGAGCGCCGTATTTTCAACTCTGAGTGCCTGAACTTCACCTCCGGGAACTACCGACTTTCCTGGAAGCACCGCAGCTACCTGGCGTGATATCTCACTCTCTAATTGGCTAATTTGTCTTTCTCGCATAGTCGAAAGCGAGATCCAAAGAACTGCTATCGCGAGTAAGCCAGAGCCGAGAGCTTTCGCAAAAGCTGGCGAAAATTGAATGATTCTATGAATCAAAGGATTTATCGCGAGCTCTCCAGTCCGAAAGTTCGTCAATAGCGGTTGCAGGTCGTGGTTAAGGAATGCGTGTGCCGCAAGATCAGCGAGTGAGCTCTCCTCAGACTGAAGGGGTAATGTCTTCACTGGAATCGAGGGGAGGTGAAAAGAGGGGAGTACTCCGATAGTAAACACCGCGCTGACATCGCATCCAAGCTGACGCCTCGTCGAAAGACAGAGTGCCAACGTTTCACGGGCAATCGCGGCGGTATCGTGAGGATCTTTGAGTGGAACAAATCGCTCAACATACGAGATCCCCCGAAACCCCACCAGTTGATGAAGTCCCTCCGGTGTAACGGTAATAACAAGAATCGGTGCATCGCTCGCCGGCAGCCGCGCCAAAACTCCTGAGAGAGCCGCAGCGGGAGGACATATACGATGGGGCTCTATACCGAGCGCTCGACAAGAATCGATAACGTGTTGCACAAACAGTTGAGGCGCGCCCGCTACATGAAATTGGTGTGAGCCTCGGGATGACTCCTCTAAACTATCTCGCTCCTGAGCTCCACTGACCCGCTCAAGTGAATGCCAATGAAACAAAAACTCCTCTGTTTCAAACGGGAGAGTATCTTCGAGTAGAAGAGCAATCGCCCTTGCCCGCTCCTCATCCTTTGCAGGAGGCACCGAAACGTTGAGTCCTATTAGCTGCGATGGGGCAGCAACAACGATTGTAGTCGCCAACACCTTTTCCGCCGCCGAGGTAATTTCATGGAGCCGCTGCATCTGAAGAGAGCTTCGATCAGGTTCGGTGTTATTTTCTATCGAAAGATCGAGGGAGTCCCGTTCGAGCACAACAAAATCTTCCCCCTCTTTGCAACCGAGAAGAATCGGAGAGGGAGTTTGGGATAGATCGATACTAAGGACGTATTCATTCATAGGACTGAGGATGGGGGTAGGGCCAAGTTGCCGCTTGCTGTATGAATGCCAGACTTCGGTGACAAATGGTGCAGTCCGGAAGACTGCTAAATCTCCATAATGTTGCACTCAAACCGCGCGACCACTCTACTCGGTATCGCGCTCACCGGAAACCCCTTCCGAAGAGGTAGTCGGCGGCTTTTCTTCAGCCTCTTTCTCCTTAACGATAATCCCCGCATCAATCGCCATCATAACCGCGCGCTTTACGACCTCTCGCTGCGCTGATGGGAGCGCCCCTATCGGAAAAAGCTTGTCTGCCTCCTCCTGAATCATCCCAAGGAGCCGTTCTCGCTCCGCACCACTCAAAGCGCGCTCAGTGCGCTCAGCCGAGCGCACTCCTCCAACCCGAGAAATCCCTTGAACCCCGGAGGTCGGACGAACCGCACCAACCGACTGCACCCCCTTCGTTGGCTCCACCCGCCGGGTGCCTTTCGTGGGAGATATGCTATCTATTTTGTCCGTTTTTCGTTTGTCGCTCATGGCGAGCTCCCCGAGATATCTAATGAGGAAAAAGGGCTACTAAAGCCTTTCACCTTTACCCCTTCAGAGAGGGTGCGAAGGCCGGGCCGAATTTTTGGTCGAGCGAGCGGCTGCTTGCCAGCCTGCACCGTTCGGCAGAGATGTTCGAGAATCATCTTATGTTCCCGAATAATGCTCAGTCCATCGACATCCCACTCCTCTGCAAGTCCACGCAACGAAAGCCCCTCCCAATACACCTTCCAAAGTATTATTTGGTGTACCGGTTCAAGCCCAGAAATTGCGCGAATCAGCCTTTTTAAATCTACAGAATCTTCGAGAGTAAGCGTTTCAGGGGAATCTTTTGTTGCAAGAAGAGCGGCTCCCATCAATAGTTCACGGATGGATGCACGGGTCGCTCCCTCAGGCGAATCGAAATCCTCGGAGACGATCTCGCCTGTGCGAATTTCTGGGAATATCGCTAAAAGTTCGTGAGACAGTTCACGTGCCTGATCGTCGATGGTTGTTGTTGATGCCCCCCCTTTTCGCCATCCTTTGGAGCGTCTCGCCTGCTCGGTCGCTGCCTCATGAATACGCCGCCGCGCATACCCCCGAAAGGGAACGCCCCTCGTTTCGTCGAATCGACGTGAGCAGTAAAGGAGCGCCTCCATCGCGGCCCCATCGAGACCATCATTTTCCCAGTCTAGGTCCCAACCTCGGGCAACCGACCGAGCAATGCTTTGGGCCCACCCCGAGTGCTCGATCGCAAGGGCGTTTGCAGCCTCTATCGAGGGTCGCGTCGAGGCTGAAAGGTGCTCCTCATCCTCTCCATCACTTTCCAAACATTCCTCCGTATTCCGGCGGGGGTTAACGACGGGATTTTCAAGACCTCTTGAATTAATTGAAGAAAAACAGGTGTCCGAAAAACACGGAAGCCCGCCCACGGTTACGACCCGTTGAAACTGCTTCCATGGAGCAAAGAGCAAACTCTTTCTCTGAAAAAATTATACCTGATTTAAAAAAAAGTTGAAGCAAATTCGCAACAGGAGCGGATAAGGGGGAAGAGGAGCTGGTTTGTCCAAAGGACGTAAAAGCCAATTTCCTTAATGGGTGTGTTTATTTAGAACACAAGTTGTACAGCTATCAACCTTTGTCCCGCGTTTGCCGATGTTCTGTTTGACGACAGAAAGGTGTAGCAGGATGGTTTACGAAGATTCCTTAAGCAAGGAGTGTTTATGGGTTTAGCGATTTCCAAGGCAGAGCGGAAAGCCAACAAAAGCAATTCGAAGCGTTCCTCCGCTTCGCTTAAGCTTAGTCGCTCTGGGGAGCCAAGGCGGCCAAACCGTCGTGAGCGAAATGAGCTTGTAGTGGGATGCAGATTGAAGGCCCGCAAGCTCGCTCGAAGTATTCTCCGTCGATGGAACGCGAGACTCGATATAGGTGAAGTTGATAGTATCGTTGATCTTTCCCTCTGTGAGGCTGTTCAGCGATTTAGCCCCGATAAAGGGGCGAGCTTCATGACATTCATGTTTTTTCATCTGCGGGGAAATCTTATCCGTGCAGTTGCAGGCTCGGTAACTGCGTATTCACTACTCGGCGCGGCCTCTGAGGATGCCGTTGACGATGGCGCGACCCCTGGACGAACAGTGAACGCAGCAGAAATAGCGCGGGCGCTCTTTAATAACAACCATTCGTCACCTGATGAAGAGCTTTTTCGTAAGCAGCTTGCTTCGATAAGTTCCGATGCATTTGACAGGCTGGACCCGCTCGAGCGCGAGGTTATAAATCGAATTTATCTCGCGGAGGAGCAGCTTTTGGATATCGCTGACAACCTCGGATATAGCCGTTGTCACATAAGTCGAGTGAAAAAGAGAGCTCTTGAAACATTATTCCACGAGCTCCGCAATTCCCTCGGTGACGAGCTGGCGAGGATTGTTCCTTCAGCAATCGAAGGTGTACCAGAGGAGCATTTCGAGCACCGAGAAATCCGCCGCCGCCGCCCGAGAAGTTCAAAGGCATCCAGAAGCGGCGAACGAGAGGCAGTCGCAGCTTAAGTGACATTGTGAAGGGAATTTAGATAGAGAGCTTGTCAGCAGCATGCTTGCTGGCAGGCTCTCTATAACTGACTAATGCAAATTGGACCTCAATATTTAATTTAGACCGCCATATCTCGCTATATATATAGTAGTCTGAATGAATCGACCAACTGTCACTACCCCTCAGTAGAGTCGTTCCTAATCTCCCCGCCAGCTTAAACTATTCCCCTCCCAGACCCAGCTTCAAAGACATCCGTTCACGGCAGAACCCCTCCCACCTTTTTACCCGCGCCCCCCTTTGTAGTACTGTTAAGCCGAATCTTAATTGCGATTGGCGCCTTGCTTCTTATTTTGCCGTTTTGGTAACCCGTTTTTCAATTTTTTCATTAGGACTCGGTATCATGTCTTTTCTTATCCCAAATCATTTTTCTCCCCTTTTTTCTCCGCTCGCTATTAGGGAGGCGGTTGCTCGTCTTGGTGGGGAGATCTCAGAGTGGTCCCGTGAGGTTTGGGAGGAGTCGGGGAGGGATGTGGTTGCGGTGCCGGTTCTGCGCGGTGGGATTATTTTTTTTGGGGACCTGGTTCGAGCGGTGAACTCCTCACTTGAGGTTGCTCCGGGGAGATCTTGGGGGTATGAGGTGGGTGAAAATGGAGTGCAGAGCGAGGGAATCCGGCTCGATGTTTCAGCCATACCAACAGAGGGTCGGTCGGTGTTATTGATCGATGATATTTGTGATTCGGGGCGCACTCTTGAGGCGATGGCTAAACTCTTGAGGGAGCGGGGGGCTCGCGAGGTTCGCACAGCGGTGCTTATCCGGCGCCTCCTTCCAGAGCCGCTGCATACTCCGAATTGGAGCGCCTTTGAGTATGGTGGAGCTGAATGGTTTGTGGGATACGGGATGGAGGATGGTGAGCGGTGGCGCAATCTGCCCGGAGTGTACATTATTTGTCCGGAAGCACCACGTGAAGATGGTTAGAAAGATAGACTCTTTCGGACGATCCTCGAGATTTTTTCAATAAACAAGCAGTTCCCACTATCCGCAGAACCTCTGATAATTGAGGTTGTTGATGAGATCTAATGATGAAAAAGAGCAAATCTTCGACGATGGTGAATGACACCTCATCTATCACCAACCACGTTGAGGCTGACTCCGCTGTTTCAGAAGAGATCGCCTACGCGCTCGATCTCGTCGCAGTATCGAAGCAGTTCGCACGCACCTCGAGGGTGTCGGGCTACTCGACGTTAAAGAGTGCGATCCTCTCTCTTTTCGGCCGATCTCGTAAGGAACTGCGCCGAACGCAGCATGTACTCTCTGACATCACCCTTCGGATTCCTCAGGGGGCTTCGGTAGGAATTATTGGAAGAAACGGGTCGGGTAAATCGACACTTCTCAAAATCATTACTGGCATCTATCAACCCGATATAGGCTCAGTTGCCTTAAACGGTCGAATAGCCGCCCTAATAGAGCTCGGTGCTGGATTTCATCCTGATTTTACTGGGCGTGAAAATGTGATGCTCGGGGGGATCATGCATGGCCTTACAAGAGCTGAGGTTGAGGAACGGTTTGATGAAATAGTTGATTTCGCGGAATTAGCCGATGTAATTGATGAACCGGTGAGAACATATTCATCTGGAATGTTCATGCGGCTCGGATTTAGTCTAGCTGTTCACACCGATCCGAGAATTCTTCTAGTCGATGAGGTATTGGCAGTTGGTGATGCGGCGTTCGTTGCAAAATGCAAAGAAAAGCTCGCATCGCTGAAGCGTATGGGAACTACCCTTTTGCTGGTTAGCCACGATCTTGATGCTGTTGAACGGTGGTGCGATGAGGTGTTGTGGCTTGAAGGTGGAGTCGTGCGTGATCGAGGCGAGCCGCGCAGAGTGATCGATCACTATAGGCAATTTCTCGATCGTCGTGAAGAGCAGGAGAGATTTGATCGGCAGGATGAGAATTCTGCTGAAGACGAGGTGCATGTCGAAACGCCTAGCTCCAGCGATAGTAGGGAGGATGAAGAGCAGAAGTCTGAGGTGCAGGGGGCAACTCAGGTTTCAGGCGAGGCCGTTGCGGGAAGTGCTCGTTGGGGAAGCCGTGAGATCGAGATTGTGTCGGTTAGACTTGTCGTCGGGGAAGAATCCGAGGAGCGGCGGGTTGTTGCATCGGATGATCGGGTGACTCTTATTCTCCATATTCAGGTCAACCAATCAGTTTTGGAGCCGATCTTTGGAATCGGGATTAATCGTAATGATGGTCTTCCCGTTTTTGGCACTAATACGGGTATCGATAGAGTTGAGATTGCCCCGATTGGTGAGGGAGGAACTGTATCATTTACCCTTCCGCGGCTCGGTTTAAGCGAAGGTGTATACTCTATCGATGCAGCGGTTCATGCTGCTGATGGCTATCCGTACGATTATCGAAAGGGGGTGCTCTGTTTTAGCGTTCGCTCGGGTTGTGGTGAGATCGGCGTTATATCGCCGTTGCGGGAGTGGCGCTTTCTTCCTAATGATACCGAAGCCGCTACGTTGGCATCGCCCGATGTGTACTCTTAGCATCGTGGGAATTTAGTTTAAGGACACCGTGACGGCAAAGATGACCGCAAGAAAAAATATATCAGAAACCGATCCTCAACACCGATCTTCGACTCCGCATCGTCAGGCACGTTCGAATGCGTTTGTGCGAACTATCTCCGAGAGTGTGCGGTATCGCTCATTGGTGCGGGCACTCGTGGTGCGTCACCTAGCGGGGCGATATCGGGGCTCGGTCTTGGGATTTATCTGGTCTCTGCTAAATCCGCTCTGCTTGATGGCGGTTTATACCCTTGTGTTTCATGTGTATTCCCGCTTCGATGATGCAAACCACTATACCCTTTTTGTTTTTTGCGGATTGCTCCCGTGGGTGTGGACTCAAAGCACTCTAGTAGAGGGGACCTCCTCGATCGCAGGAAGTGGTCACCTTGTCACCAAGTCGATGTTCCCCCCACATATTTTGCCACTCGTATCTGTGTTCACGGGTCTTTCTCATTTTCTACTTTCGCTTCCCATTTTTTTTCTCTTCTCCTATCTTCTCGGAGGAGAGGTTTCATGGTCGCTTCTTCTCCTTCCCGTTGTCGTTGCGATACATTTTTTCATGTTGTACGGATTTGTTCTCGCGAGCTCAGCGCTGAATGTATTTTATCGAGATGTTCAGCATCTAATAGGAAATATTCTTTCCCTAATCTTTTTTTTGTGTCCGATCGTGTACCCTGCAACGCAGGTTCCGGAGCGATATTCATGGACACTTTCTGCTAATCCCTTTGCGGCGATCGTGCAGCTTTATCATGCAATATTATTGCGTGGTGAGATCCCCTCAGCGGTTTTGCTCGAGGCATCTCTGGGATGGGCGCTATTATCGCTTATTGTAGGTGCTACGATATTCCAACGTTACCGTGACCACCTTGCGGAGGCGCTCTAATGACTAGTGTTGCTCGCTCGATTCATCAGCTCGTTCACACGCTGAGTTACGGGGATGCGATATCGAATGAGGTGCTAGCCCTCGATAGAGCGTGTCGCGAACGAGGCGCGATTAGTGAAATCGTCGCACTAGGCACCCATCCACACTACAAAGGTCGCACTCGAGATCTTGGTTGGGCAAGGGATCAGTCTCCCGATACCCTTATTCTTCACTACTCTCTCGGTTCTCCCCTTAATGATCTGTACCGCACTTCGTCGGCAAAAGAGCGAGTTCTTATCTATCACAACATTACTCCTCCTCATTGGTTTAAGGCTGTAAATCTCCGTGTTCGGCGTAGTATTGAAGCTGGCATCCGGGATCTCGAGGAGCTTTGTCGATTGAGTGACAGAATTATCGCGGATTCTGCCTTTAATGCATCGGAGATCGCTGCGCTTGGATTGACCGCCGAGGTGTTACCATTGCCGATCGATCCAGCCCGATGGACCGTTGCTCCGAATGAGGAGATCGCAGCCAAGCTTCGGTGTGACCCGCGACCACAACTTCTCCATGTAGGGCGAATAGCCCCAAACAAAAGGCTCGAAGATCTCATCAAAATTCTCTTTGTTCTAAAGGGTGGGTTCAAAAAAGATGCCGTGCTGTGGTTTGTGGGAATTGATACTGACACTGAGCTTTATGGATTCGCGCTTAAGCGAATGGTGCGGGAGTTTGGATTAGAGGATTCGATTCGGTTTACTGGAGGGCTTTCCGATGAGGAGGTTCGGGCTTTCTATGAGGGGAGTTCGGTTTATCTCTGTATGAGTGAGCATGAGGGATATTGTTATCCGGTGGTCGAGGCGATGCATTTTGGATTACCGGTCGTCGCGTTTGATGCGGGAGCCTTATCGTCGACCGTTGGAGATGGTGGAATCGTTGTCGGCACAAAAGACCCTGGATTAGTGGCAGGGATAGTTGCTGAACTACTCGACGACCACGCACTTCGTTCTAAGGTTATAGCGGCAGGTCGTGCGAGAGTTGCCGAGGCTTCGTTCGATCGGTTCAGTAATCAGGTCGCCGCACTCTTTTTGGGAGAATCGGGTAATCTGGGCGGTGAAATGCAGGATGAGCTCCAGGATAACAGTGCGGTCTCCGGGGAGAACCGTTGATGAAGAGCCTTAACAATAAGCCGTTGATTGGGCTCGATGTAAGCGCCCTTGATAGTAGTTTCAAAGCACATGCAGGGCGGGGTATCGGCCGATATGTTCGGGAATTGCACCGATATCTTAACACCCATAAGAGCGATATCGCCGAGGTCGATCTGTTCGACCATCGGACATGTCAACTCCCCGCAGGTATTGAGCGAGCAATTTCACTTCTTCCCGCTGGTAGACAAACGATTCGTCAACAGCTCCTCTATCCGATGCAGCTAAAAAGCGGTCCAATGGCGCGCTTCTCTACTCTTCACTTTCCGGCGCATATGGATGCACCGGCTTGGCTAGCGCAGCCGTACATCTTGACCGTTCTCGATCTTATTCCAATTATCTTTGCTGATCTTTATGCGGCTGACGTTCCAGGATGGCGATTTCGATTTGCTCGATTCTTAGAGCTGCGGGCGATTCGATCGGCATCCATGCTACTCGCGATAAGCGATTGTACGGCGCGTGATCTTGAGCGAGTGCTTGGAATTCCACCAGAGCGAATTCGGGTAACACCGTTGGGAGTAGAGGAGGGATTTTTCGAGGCGGCCTCAGAGAATTCTGTTGAGCGGGCCTGGGAAACGCTACCGATATCTCGAGGAGCCGAGATACTTCTCTATGTTGGAGGAATCGATCCGAGAAAAAATATACAATTTTTTCTCCACGTTTTCGACGAGCTTTGCAAGGCGCGACAAACAGCAGCTAAGCCACTACCTCATTTCGTTATTGCGGGGAAAATCGAGGGGGATCGAAATTACGGAGCACTCTGCGCGGAGATCCAGCGACGAGGTTTACAGGAGCAGGTACATCTTATCGGATACGTTCCTGATGATGTTTTAAAGGCGCTCTATCAGATCGCAACTATATTCGTTTTCCCAAGTTTGTATGAAGGATTTGGTTTGCCACCGCTTGAGGCGATGGCGGCGGGGCTTCCCGTTGTGAGCTCGCGCGCTGCATCGCTTCCAGAGGTGCTTGGCGATGTTGGAGTTGGCGTAGACCCAGATGATTCCGAGCGTTGGGTTTCAGAGCTTCACGCTCTATTAGAGAACAAAGAGCGTCGCGAGCAGCTCTCTCGTCAGGGAGTCACTCAGGCGAGAAGATTCTCATGGACCAGAACGGGTGAAACTACCCTAAACGCGTATGAAGAGTTCTGTGTTGGATCGAACGCGAAATCGTGAAGTTGTTTTTCTTCAGAGAGGCAAAAAGGGGCGTGGAAAAAAGGTTTATTGCTGAACCTCGATCTTCAGAGGGAGTGCTAGAGCAGCTTTGGAGCGAGCGTTGGTTTCTCGCGCTTATGCTCGTGCTCGGGTTTGTGATTCGGTGGCAGCTCATCTATCGGATGCAGTTTTCTATTGATTCTGATGAGGCGATCGTTGGCCTCATGGCAAAACATATTGGTGAAGGCCGAGGAGTTCCCGTTTTTTATTACGGCCAACACTACATGGGGAGCCTTGAACCGCTCCTCGTAGCGGCGGCTTTCTCGATTTTTGGTAGCTCATCTCTAGTGCTTCGTGCCGTGCCTCTTGCGGTGTCTCTCTCTCTGATTTTTCTGCTCTATCTTTTAGGAAGAGAAGCGGGAGGGAGGCGCGCCGGCCTTATAGCGGCACTTCTTTGCGCCCTTCCGCCGGCTGCCCTTGTGGAGTGGAGCTCTAAGCCGCGTGGAGGATTTATTGAGATTGTTTGGATCTCCGCGTTGTGTCTCTGGTTAGCAATTAGGTGGACAAAGCAGGGCGTGCCCCGTCTCTTGCAATCGTTTTTTATCGGTGCGGTGCTCGGATTGGGATGGTGGGTCAATAATCAGATCATATTTACGATCGCAACGGTCGGCGTCATATGGGGAGCTGTTATCGTACGTCACCGGGAGAGTGTTGTTGTGCGATTTAGGCTTGCTCTGGCACACGCGATAAGAGGCTTGCTCGGTTTTGTTATTGGTGGCGCACCTTTCTGGATTTACAATGTAACAAATAGTTTTGTCTCCTTCTCTCTTTTTGGGCGAGCAGAAAACCCGCTTGAAAATGCTCTTGGGTTTATCCGAAACGGCGTGCCGATAATTATTGGAGCAAAGCGATTTTGGACAACAACAGAGATCTGGTCAGGAGATTGTATCGTCGCATCTCTGTTATACGGATGGGTGATAGGCCGAATATTTAGCGGCTTTCGTCGGCAGCAAATAGACCTATTCGCTGCGACGATGCCAATTATTTTTATACTCCTCACCGGAATCATCTTTTCCCTTTCATCTTTTGGCTGGCTTTCGATGGCGCCGCGTTATCTTTTGCCCCTTTATCCAGCTCTTTTTCTCCTCATTGCGCTTGGCCTTTCGACTGCAGGAGTAGGAAAATCGATCCTTGGTAGCGCCCTATTTGTCGCATTTCATCTATCCTCGGTAGTTGTCGGAGGATGGCCGTTGCCGGGTGAGCCAATTGTGTACGGTGAAGATCGTGTTGCACGGAACCATGCGCCCCTTATCGAGTGGCTTGAAAAAGAGAATATCGAGTGGGTTCGCACCAATTACTGGATAGGGTATCGGCTTGCTTTTGAGACTGATGAACGGGTCCGTTTTTTAGTTCTGGGTAAACCTCATGAGACCCGAATTTTGGAGTATGAAAAGCTTGGTCATCAAGTCGATCCGTCGCGGGTTGTGTATGTGCTCACGGCTCATCAGGGGCCCGTTATAGAGCAAAGTTTGCGAGCGCTCTCAATTTCGTATGAACGAGCCGAGGTTGGATCGTATGTTGTATTGTACAGGATACAGAACCCGTTTAAGCAGCTCATTCCACTTGAGCGTTCAATGTTGCGGGCATCAGCTTCAGTGAATCAAGAAATGGCAGGTAACGCCATAGATGGAGTATTGGATACCCGATGGGGATCGGGCCGACCGCAGTCTCCCGAGATGATTTTTCGAATTTCATCAGAGGATAAGAGGCCGATTCGGGGCGTTCGTTTAGAGCTCGGGAGCTGGTGGAGTGATTATCCACGAAGGTTACAGATTGAGTGTCAAACACCATCAGGTGAGAACCACATCGTACTCTCTGTCGAAAATTACGATGCTGCGGTTTCTTACTACGTAGGAAGAGGTGCTATCGAGATTCCGATTATGGATGAGTCTTGTTACAATGTAACATTACATCAAAAAGGTAGTGATTCTTTTTTTGATTGGTCGATTGCTGAAATTGAACTCCTTAGAGCACCTACTGAAGAAGAGAAGCCCTTAAGGATGGTTGATGAAAAAGCAGCTGTTGATCAAGTAAGGTAGTATGCACCGTAAGATGGTTCAGTCGCTCATGAAACTATTCGATCGAAAAAGAGCATGGGTGCGTTTCCTCTCCTATTGTGTGGCCGGCGGACTGCTCGTAGTTCTCATCGCCACAGTGGGGCTAGAAAACGTTTGGTCATCGCTTCGGCACCTAACCCCGCTTTCGATAATTTCTCTCCTTGCGGTATCTATCCCCCTTATCCTTATCAGCGTCATGAAATGGCGCATTTTTCTGCGGCTTTTTGGTCCGACCCCGAGTTTGTGGCGGTTAAGCGAGCTTTATCTTATCGGGTACTTTGTAAATCTCTTTCTTCCCTCGCAGTTGGGAGGAGATGTCGTGCGAAGTATATCGCTGTCGAGCCCCGGCAATCGCACTCAGATAGCGGTATGCACTTTTCTTGAGCGATTTACTGGCCTTCTCGCAATGGTTCTTTTTGCGCTCTGCGGAGTGCTGACGACCAAGCAGCCTTTTTTTGTAACGGGTCTTGTTGGTATATGTTTTGTCCTCGCGTGGGGAGGAGCAGGGGCATTGTGGTGTGGAGTTCCGCGTCGTTTAATCCCCTCTGGACTGATCGCGGGACGTATTGCAGAGCGTCTTGCCAAAATGGAAGAATCACTTGCGGTAGTAAAGAGCACACCGCTGATATTCCTCCGAGCCCTTTTGTTCTCGATTTTTTTTCACCTATTTACGATAGTGAATACCCAGGTTGCAGCGTGGGTCGTCGGGGCCCCTCTTATTAACTGGATTGATCTTGCCGTGGTTGTCCCTCTAATTCTTTTGATAGGTGGATTGCCGCTTACTCCCAGTGGACTCGGTATACAGGAAGGTGCATGGGTGTACTTTCTTGGCTATGCGGGCGTATCGCCTGCGCATAGCCTTGCAATTAGTATTGTGCTTCGCGCAAAAACATATCTCCTTAGTTTGTTGGGAGGAGTGATCCTCGCACGAGATCGGGGATGGAGAAGCGGTGCATCGAAAGTAGATTAGAAAGCAGCATTAAGACATTTCTCCGGTGGAGCACGAAATCGAGTGATCACCGCTGTGCGATCTGCTCTTTGTGGTGATACACCCGCTTTGTGTGTCGGCTCGAGAAATTCCTCGTAGTGCTCTACCGTTATTCCCTCGTTACGCGCATCGTCAACGACTTTAGGCACAGTCAACAGCCATGTGCCACAAGGAACTTTCCCCCGTTCGTCTTCTTTGGCCAAAAGTTGCGCTACCTCGGGCACAGAGTTTGCGAGTAGCGGCGAGAGAAGCTGATCGTGTCCCCGAGAAATAAGTTTTACCCTTACTGGAACACGCGAATAATACATAATTGGATCAAGATATTCTTCGGCGAGCTCCTTGAATACGACTATCGTCGGTGTAGCTGATCCAGAGCTCATTTGGTAAGTTGATAAGGTATTAAATCGGGAAATTATTTCATCCGTTCGATTTGGAAAATCCTTTACGGTATTTTTTATCCCAAGACCAATAGCAATAATCATGAGGGGAACTATCCCCACAATAACAGAGAGACGTGATAATCGATCTCCCCGATCCTGCAACCGAAACCGAACGCCTCCCGCTAATAACCATACAATACCTATTATTAATGCAGAGGAGAGAAACCACTGATTAAGAAACGGTAAAATCGGGTCGGCCCGTTTGAATGACCACCATTTAGAAATAAGACCAAAGAGCGTAGCAAGTAAGAGAGGAGGAACCGCAAGGAGGAAAAGTTCCAAAACTGAATACCACCGCCACAACTTTTCACGCGCTGATTCAGAGAATCGACGAAGCTCCCACGCGATATAATGAGCAGTCATGACAGCAAGTGGAGGGAGTAACGGCAACAGGTATGAGTGCCGTTTGCCCTCAGAGATCGAAAAAATTGTAAGGCCAAAAAAAACTGCGACGAGCAACACCCGCATCTCTTTTCGATTATAACCCCTCCGCACCAGCGATATGAGAAACAGTATTGACCAAGGAAAAACAGTCCGAACAAGCGAGGGTCCATAAAACCACCACGGCTGACCATCGATCCAACCTCCCCCTGAAACTCGATCTATATTTTCAAAGATAAATCGCTCAAGAAAAGGCACGCCCCAGTGGAGCGCGGCGGGTATATACCAGAGAAAGGGCATTATGATAGCGATGATGGAGAGGATTGGTGGAATTAGAAACCAACGTATCGCGCTCCATAGGCCGAGCCGCATCCAGAGAGCGAGAAAGAGGACACCTGTCGGAAAGACAAGCCCCACAACACCTCTAGCTAAAATCGCTAAACCTATCAGGAACCAAAATAGAAATTCAACACCCCACCCCCTCTTACGCCATGTGGTTTTATCTCGGGTAAAGGGAAGTATGACCGATAGGCTTAAGGTTGATAGAGCTACAAAAAGCATATCAACCCTCGCATTTATCGCGAGATTCATGAATAGATGAGCCGAGAGGACTATAAGAAGCGAGAGCCGTACGACGCCCCAATCCGCTGAACCATCGTCACGCGCTTCAGATGGGTTAATCCACCATCTGCTGGTGAATACTCGGGCGAGCCTCATCGTTGCCAACGCAACAACCGCGCCCGATAAAATTGATACAATTCTTCCGACCCACGGCGCGGTGCTACCGGTCAAAAATCCCAAGACACCACCGATCCAGTGATAAAGAGGAGGTTTTGAGGGGATAATCCCGGCTCGTGTCGGAAAGAGCCAGTTGCCGTTGAGCACGATATCCGCAATAACGTGCGCTTCTCGAGCTTCCGATGAACTTGCGATAGGGTAGGGAATAACCAGCAGAATGGCAGATATTGTCCACAGTGCGATTAGAATATGACAATGAGATTTTTCGAAGATTTGATTCATTTTCGTATTCAAATTTCATTTCTTCTAGAACTGATGGCGTTCCCGACAAGCTTCTCACCGATTAACCTTCGTTCGGCGATACTCACGCAACACCTCAATAAAAGGTGGAAGGATCGAAATTATAATTATCCCAAGAATAACAAGCTCGAAATTCTTTTTTACAAAGGGCACTTCTCCAAAAAGATAACCTGCTCCCACTAAGAGCAAGACCCAAAGAATACCTCCCACTGCATTATAGAGGCCAAAAGTGCGGTAATTCATCCGTCCCACACCCGCTAAAAATGGTGCAAATGTTCGCACAATCGGGACGAATCGGGCGATTACTATCGTTTTGTTACCGTATCGTTCGTAGAACTGCTCCGTTTTCCTGAGATACTGGGGTCGAAATATTTTGGATTTCGGATTGGAGAACGCCTTGCTTCCTAACCTCCGGCCTATCGCGTAATTTACCGAGTCTCCGAGGATAGCAGCGATTATAAGCGACCAGATCAGGGTTGTTACGGAGAGTGCCGTACCGCCTGTCGTGCTCGAAACGGTTGAGAGAGCTCCCGCAGCAAACAAGAGCGAATCCCCCGGAAGAAAGGGAGTTACAACTACCCCCGTTTCGAGGAAAATGATCCCAAATAGAATGAGGTAGGTAAGCGTGCCGTATGTCTCGCAGATCGTTGCAAGGTGCTGGTCGAGATGGCGGAAGATATCGAGTATTGTTCCAAGGTCCATGTGAGTGTTGCGCTTAGGATAGTATCGTCGGATAGTTTAGCTGTAGTTGAAGGGGCTGGGCATTACGAATGCTGCAATTTGGTGCACCCTTTCTGCTCGTGATGGTAGCAGAGAAAGAGGTTTCAGGAATAGCTGTCGCGAATCGGGCGTGAGGAGAGGGGAGAAGAATTCAAGATGACGCAGATTAAAAAGATTCGTTTATCTCTTGGTGCGCTGTTTCTTTATTACGCACTCTTTGGTGTAGCTCTTCTTTTTTTGCCGTCCTCGCAATTTCCCCTTATAGGTTTAGATAGCACCACCGCCGCATGGCCGCTTCGCTTGGCTGCAGTAATGGTGTGTGCGTTCGGTGTGGGTATACTTCTTCCGATGCAGTCGCCCCTTAAACATTGGGGCATGACGGCGCTGATTGCAGCAGGGCAGCTAGTTATGCCACTAACTACGGTGCTACTGATTAGGGTAGGCGACCTTCCCGCGAGAGTGGGGGTGCCGATGGCGTCTGTTGATCTTCTTTTTCTTTTCGCGGCACTTCTTGCAGTAAAGTGGACGATCGATCTCCACGCATCTTCTCAGCTAACACCCGATAAATCATCAAAAGCTGGCGTTGATTCATCAATGATTGTGCCGCTACTTGAAGTTGTACCCAACGGAACTTCCCGCTCTATAAAAGAGCTTTCTCACGAGGGGCCAGTTTTAATGTTGCTGCTCCGCCATCTTGGATGCACCTTCTGTCGTGAGACCCTGTCAAAGCTTAGCGAAAATCGCCAAGCTCTCGAGGCCCACTATCGGAATATAGTTATTGTATCAATGAGTCCAATGGAGGAGATGATTCCGTTACGAAAAGATTATCAGCTAGAGGATGTCCTCCTTTTAAGCGACCCTGAGAGAACTTTTTATCGTGCCTTACAAATTCCTGTTGGCTCTTTTTCTCAAACGCTTGGTTGGAAAACCCTAAAACGGGGCATTTTCTCTGGCCTCCTATTCCGACACGGCATCGGCCCAGTTCGTGCGGACCCTTTCCAGCTTCCTGGTTCCGCGGTCATTGAGAAGGGCGGGGTAGTATGGTCTAAGCCGGCAGCCGATGCATCGGAGTCCCTCTCAACGGGCGGTGTGTGCTCTCTATAGCAATTTATTCTGCTACAAGATCTGCGGGGCGCGATGACCACGCCCCACACAAAGTCGCCCCCCGTCTTATTACTGCAACGCAAATCCCGGGCTATCGAAAGCAAGCTCAGTACCGAACGAAAGCTCACCATCCTGGACTCCGACATAGATCGTTTGTCCATCCTGAATATCGCCTGCGATCAATTTCCTTCCGATCTTTGTCTCGAGTTCTCGCTGAATATAACGCTTGAGTGGCCGCGCTCCGAATGATGGATCGTAGGCCGTTTCTGCTATGAGTCGGCAAGCCGCCTCTGAAACCTCAAGTCGAATATCGCGATCCCTTAATCGAGATGTAACATCGGCAAGCTGTAGCTTCACGATCTCTGCCATATCAACGATACTCAGCGGTTTGAAGAGCACAACTTCATCGATCCGGTTCAAAAACTCCGGCCGAAAGGTTCGGCGCAGCTCGGCCTGAACCTGTGCCTGCGCTTCATCCGAAATCTCCCCATCCGCGCCAATCCCCTCAAGGAGAAATGGCGAGCCGATATTCGAAGTAAGAATGATCACGGTGTTTTTGAAATCAACAGTACGTCCCTGCGAGTCCGTTATACGGCCATCGTCTAGCACCTGTAGCAAGATATGAAAAACCTCTGGATGCGCTTTTTCGATCTCATCAAAGAGCACAACCGAATACGGGCGACGACGAACGGCCTCGGTGAGTTGGCCACCCTCCTCATACCCAACATACCCGGGAGGGGCTCCAATAAGTCGAGATACGGAGTGCTTCTCCATGTACTCGCTCATATCGATTCGCACGACACTCTCCTCAGTATCAAAAAGAGTAGAGGCGAGGGATTTCGCAAGCTCCGTTTTTCCGACACCAGTAGGGCCCAAAAATAGGAACGAACCGATCGGCTTCCTTGGGTCCTTAATTCCTGAGCGTGCACGAATAACGGCATCAGCAACAACCTGCACCGCATCTTCTTGCCCGATGACCCTTTCGTGAAGTATCCGATCGAGACTAAGGAGTTTATCTCGCTCACCCTGAACCAGCCGCGTTACCGGAATACCGGTCCACCGCGCAACTATCTCAGCGATCTCTTCCTCGGTTACCTCTTCTCGGAGCAATTTTGCTTCACTACCGCACCGCTCTTGTTCATCTATTAGATTTTTTTGAAGTCCTGGAAGTACTCCGTGCTGAAGCTCTGCGAGCCTATTCAGATCGTACGAGCGTTCCGCTTTTTCAATATCGCGGCGAACCCGTTCAATCTCCTCGCGAAGGTGTTGAACTTTGTTTATCCCAGCTTTCTCAGCTTGCCACTGCGCATTCATTTGCGCAGAGTCTTCCTTGAGATCTGCAATCTCTTTTTCAACACCCTTGAGCCGCTCACCGCTCGCTCTATCGGTCTCTTTTTTGAGTGCGGCCTGTTCAATCTCAAGCTGCATGATTCGACGCGTTACTTCATCAAGTTCTGCTGGCATCGAATCGATCTCGGTCCGAATCGTTGCGCATGCTTCATCAACGAGGTCTATCGCTTTGTCTGGAAGAAACCGATCGCCGATATACCGATTGGATAGGGTTGCTGCAGCGACAAGGGAAGAGTCGAGAATTCGTACACCGTGGTGAAGTTCAAACCGCTCCTTCACCCCTCGCAGGATTGAGATCGTATCCTCAACACTTGGCTCACTCACCATCACGGGTTGAAACCGTCGCTCGAGGGCAGCATCTTTTTCAATATGTTTCCGATATTCATCGAGTGTTGTTGCGCCGATGCAGTGGAGCTCTCCTCGCGCCAGCATCGGTTTAAGCATATTGCCTGCATCCATCGCACCTTCGGCCTTTCCGGCACCGACTATGGTGTGCAGTTCATCGATAAAAAGAATAATTCGCCCCTCTGATTGACGAACTTCCTGCAAAACCGCCTTTAATCGCTCCTCGAATTCTCCCCGATATTTTGCACCTGCGATCAACGCTCCCATATCGAGCGAGAAAACAGTTCGCTCCTTTAGTCCTTCTGGAACATCGCCCCGTACTATTCGATGCGCTAATCCCTCGACAATCGCAGTTTTACCAACGCCCGGTTCGCCGATCAAAACTGGATTATTTTTCGTTTTTCTCGAGAGTATTCGAATAACCCGCCGAATTTCGCTATCTCGGCCTATAACAGGATCTAATTTTCCTTTACTCGCTTCTTTGACAAGATCGCGACCATATTTCTCGAGCGCTTCGTAGGTTGCTTCGGGGTTGGCACTTTGAACCCGTTGCCCACCACGAATCGAGGTAAGAGTTGTAAGAACTTTCTCTCGAGAAACTCCAAGACCTTT